>Ga0307508_10002011_pt1 | contig 22178 bp, 27 predicted proteins | sample 9_EM_MG_FD_203089 | JGI IMG/M metagenome (GOLD analysis project Ga0307508, IMG submission 203089) | Populus trichocarpa ectomycorrhiza microbial communities from riparian zone in the Pacific Northwest, United States - 9_EM | ecosystem: Host-associated > Plants > Roots > Unclassified | place...
GGTTTCGGTGTTGCTACCAATTGTCACGCTGTGCGGACAAGAAAAGAAGAGAAGAAGAAAGTCATGTCATTCTATCTACGAGCGGGAGGAGCTTGCTTCTTATATACCCATTGCCAAGCCCTTCCTGTGCCACCCTTCCGCTTCTGGCGGTGTGCAGCTTCCGTGTTTGCCGGCCTGCTGTCCTCTGGCCAGGTGCCGATCCGGCGAGGTGCGTCCGGTAAAGTGCTGTTTCGGTATGGTGCCGGCCGGCATCCTGCCATCGTGAGCAAACATACACCTCCACGAAACTACCCGCATTCCTATGCCCGGTTTAGGGTCACACGTATCCTTCCATCTCCTTCCCGATCCACAGTCGTCTCACTCGCTGCTGAGGAGTATCGTCGATTCGGGGTGCAGGCACGGCGCTGCGGCGGTTCGTTCGATGCAAGCGCGGCGACGACCTGATGGCTTTCGAGTATCGCGGCGGCGGTTCATTTGCGGCTCGGTGGCGACGACTCGCTCGACGGATCGTTTGCGGTTCCGTGGCGACGACTCGCTCAACGGATCGCTCGCGGTTCCATGGCGACGACTCGCTCAACGGACCGCTCGTGGGGATGGTCGTTGACTCGTTGTCTTGGTGACCAGTAGATTGTCCGTTGATTGTTAGACGATTGAGGCAATGATTCTGCTGATGATGTCGATGTCGTTTCAATGATGATTCCGATGATCATTTCGATGATGATTCCGATGATCGTTTCAATGATGATTCCGATGATCGTTTCGATGACGTTTAGCTGATTCAGGTGATGATTCCGCTGATCCTTTTGTCCTCCTTCACCTGCGGCAAGGAGTCGTATAAGTATTCGGTGAGGTGAGGTCACGTGCTGTGGGGAAATTACCCCGTGCCGCAACGTGAAAACTCTTCGCCTTGGCACTAGATTTCATCAGCGTAAAGAGGATAACTCTCGATTGGGTCAGACAGTAGTGCTTTTCCCGTATCTTCCCGAGAGTGGCCAGAGCAGGTGCCTCTCCTTAAGTCCTCTCGTCGTGATTGGGTGATACGATTGGGTTGTGTGTGGGGTTGATTTCGTTACTCGACCGGAGCCGGCAGCAACGAGCCCTCAACCATACCAGCTGATCCTTCTCAGGCGCAACGGGCACCAAGGTATAGCTCCGCCCCATATCGCTCCCAACAGACTCTCGAACTGTTTCTGAGGTGCGGTCCAGTAGCGGCGTTTGCACTTTCCCGAATCACGAGCCGGTACTTGGTCCGGAGGCTACCCAGCGCTACAGGATCGGCTTACGGACAAGCCTCCGCTCCAGTATTCGTTCAACTCGACGTCCTCACCCTGGTGCGGCATGTGCCCTGCCTCATAATTGTTGTAAGCATCTCGGATAAGTGGGGATATGCTCACACTGTCGAGCGCTGGCAGAGCCCAGAGTTCATCGCCATAATCGGGTGTCAGTGACAAGGATGCGAGTGGTAGCATGATCCCTCGTGTCTCCCGACCACCGGGTGCAGCTGTATCGCCTCAGGCCTTCAAGCTGTCTGCGACAATACAGCGATTCCCGACTCGTGGTGTTGTTCCTCTGGAAACAACCCCACTCCTATTCCGCAACCTAGACTCGCAACTCCTTGCGTTCCCGTTTCCTTCCGATTGCTTGTCCTTATGATGACCACCAAGGTTGTCTTCCTCCGCAGCAGCGCTTGCGCTTTCCCGGTCTGTGCCGGTACTTGGTCCAGGGACCTCCTGGTGCTGCAGAGTCGGTTGACCCGAGCCGAGCCCCACCAGCGTCGGTTGCCCGGTCTCAGTATGCCATCCTAAGACCGTGTGACGAGTTTCCGATACCTTCCTGCCTGGTCCGTATCCGTATTTCAACCCTGTAGTATTTAGGGTGTAACAGTTGTGTTCACTATTCATACTGACATGCACGTATTTTAGATTATTACCAAGCTGTGGCTGGGGGCCAACAGGCAGAAAGGATTCAATATCGACTTCAACTTGTCGTAGGTGAATAACTTCAGATACGTATACAATAATTCACTCTCCCTTGATATGTTATGGGGCATTGGATAAGCTGCTAATAGCATGTATTGGGTGCAGTTTCTACAGATTAAGAATGCCTACTAGCATGGTATAGAATTCTTCAAGGCAGTCTTTCTTATGCCTAGCGTGGTATTCGTAGTCGTCATGTCTTATACGGTATTGTTGTCTTCATGGCAGTCTTCCATACGCCTGGCATGGTATCGTTGTCTTCACGGTAGTCTTCCGTATATCTGGCATGGCATCATTGTCTTCACGGCAGTCTTCTGTATACCTGGCATAGTATTCGTAGTCTTCACTTCTTGTGTGCATCAGGAAAAAAAATAATTACGTCCTGAGCGTCCAGACGCATTAGACGCACTGGACGTTTCAGACGCAACCTGCTTAACTCGGACGCAGATCACCACAGTACCGTGCATCCGGACGCAGCTTGCCACGGCATCTGCCTACTGGACGGAGTGTGGCAGGGCATTTTCCTTCTGGACGCAGCCGTGTCAGGGCATTTTCCTTCTGGACGCAGCCCTATCAGGGCATTTTCCTTCTGGACGCAGCCGTGTCAGGGCATTTTCCTACTAGACGCGTCGAGGCGACGCATGTCATGGCACCACGATCACGCTGGCTGTCAAGGCACAGAACATCGCAGCAAATACTCGCTTCGCATTCGCAAACACACAGTGGGTTCCAGGCATAGTGACTCAATCCAGTTCTATTCTCTATATCTAATGTACATCTATATATGCTACTACCACACTTTGCACTCCGAGCGCAAGCACCCAGCGTCATGCCCATCGTCACAATCAAGTAGTAATGCTGTTTTGATCTGAGTAGCATTACCCTGCGTGTTGGAAACAAAGGAAAGTTGGCAAATACGAAATGACCCGATGAGCACAACGATGAGGAGGATGGTGATGAGGATGCCAGCGGCGAGGACGATAGAGAGTAGGACGCGGAGAGTATGATGGCGAGTAAGACGCGGCGGGTATGATGGCGATTATGATGACAAGTAAGACGTGGCGGAAATGATGGCGAGTATGATGGCGAGCTTTGTGACATGGTTAGTGCAACTCTCAGAGTGACAGAGACACCGGGAAGTTGTACAATACAAAGTGACGGGTATGATGTCAATGAGGGTGACAGCGGCAAGGACGATAGCGAGTAGGATGCGGCGGGTATAATGGAGAGAAAGATGTGATGAGCATGATGGCGATCTTTGTGACGTGGTTAGTGCAGCTCTGATAGACAGCAGGAAGTTGTACAATACAACGCGATGAGTACGACGTGAATGAGGAGGATTGTCGATGAGTTTGAGGATGGTGGCGAGTAACGTAGCGAGATAGGAGCAAAGAGTAAGATGTCGATAAGGAAAATGTCGACGAGTAAGACATGTTTGATGGCAGTGAGTACATACGACAAGGTGAAAGGAGACGAAAATAGGGGTTCAGGAGCGATGAGCGAGCTGAACCTTGCGGAAGCGCAAGTGTTAGTAATAGCTTGGCGCTTTTCATCGACATCCTACTCATCGCGTCTTTCTCGCCATTATACCCGCCGCATCCTACTCGCTGTCGTCCTCGCCGCTGGCACCGTCATTGACATCGTACCCGTCACTTTGTATTGTACAACTTCCCAGTGTCTCTGTCACTCTGAGAGCTGCGCTAACCATGTCACAAAGCTCGCCATCATACTCGCCATCATTCCCGCCATCATTCCCGCCACATCTTACTCGTCATCATAATCGCCATCATACCCGCCGCGTCTTACTCGCCATCATACCCTCCGCATCCTACTCACTATCATCCTAGCTGCCGGTGTCCTCATTGCCATCCTCCTCATCGTGTCGTGCTCATCATGTCATGCACATCGCGTCGTGCTCATCGTGTCCTGCTCATCGCATCGTGTCGTATTTGCCAACTTTCCTTTATTTCCAACACGCAGAGCAATGGTACGCAGATCAAAACAGCATTACTACTTGATCGCGGCGATGGGCGTAACGCTGGGTGCTTCTGCTGGGAACGTGAAGTGTGGTAGTAGCATATATAGATGTACATTAGATATAGAGAATAGAACTGGATTGAGTCACTATGCCTGGAACCCACTGCATGTTTGCGAATGCGATGCGAGTAGTATTTGCTGCGATGTTCTGCACCTTGACAGCCAGCGTGACCGTGGTGCCATGACATACATCGTCCGGACACGTCCAGTAGGGAAATGCCCTAACACGGCTGCGTCCAGAAGGAAAATGCTCTGACATGGTGTGTCCAGAAGGAAAATGCCCTGACATGGTGCGTCCAGAAGGAAAATGCCCTGACATGGTGCTTCCAGAAGGAAAATGCCCTGACACGGTGCTTCCAGAAGGAAAATGCCCTGACACGGTGCTTCCAGAAGGAAAATGCCCTGACACGGTGCGTCCAGAAGGAAAATGCCCTGCCATGCTCCGTCCGGTAAGCAGATGCCGTGGCGATCTGCATCCGGACACACGGTGCCATGGCAAGCTGCGTCCGAATTCACATTGCCTGTGCGTTTCACGTTGGGAGCGGTATGTGCGCTGACAGGGTATGTCCAGAGCGTCCCGAGCGCCTGGTGCATCCTGTCGCTGCCTGTGCATCTGGATGCAGATTTTTTTTCCTGATGTGGTATCGTTGTCTTCATAGCAGCCTTCTGTATATCTGGTGTGGAATCATTGTCTCATTACAGTCTTCCATATATCTGATATAGTATTCATGGTCTTCACGTCTTGCACGGTATTGTTTCTTTACGGCAGTCTTCTATATGCCTGGTGTGGTACATCAGCAAAAAATTTAGTTCATACTGGAGCTATGGGAGATAGGGAAGCTTACCGGAGCACTGGGAGTAAAATATAACTTTGTCCTTCGCTAAGCTAGCGAAGCTACAGACGCAACCACCATCTTACTGACGCTACCACCACCTTAATAAAGCTAGGGAAGCTAGAAAAGCTAGAAAAGCTAGCAAAGCAATGGACGTACCACCATTCTTACCGACACAACCGCCAACCTTATCAACACAACCACTACCTTACAGGAGCTAGGGAAGCTAGGGAAGCTTACGGGAGCAACGAGTGTACTGTGAGCAGTTTCGTACCTGCAATTACTACGCTACTACACACAGTTGGCTATACTCTTACATCGCACAGAAGAACTATTATTGTGTTTAAAATCTATATATACATTATGATACGAAGTCCAACATCCCAAATCTCGTCGCGAAGTAAAAAGTGGCTACAGTAGCACATATTGGAAGGCGCGCAACGCGTATGAGATGTAGGCCAGCAAAGAAAATGAGGCCAGATGAGCAACGCATACGAGATTTAGGACAATGACGTATAACCCAGCGTTTATACGCACGTCCGAACGTAGGTCAGCGAAAATGAGGCCAAAGGAGCAATGCATACGCGAAGTAGTACAGTGTGGAGAATGATGGCAGATGAGCAGCACATACGAATGTAGGACAGCGGCACATACAAATGGGGTTCTGCAATGCGTGCGAACGGAGTTTGGCGATGTTGACGGCAGACGAGCAGTGCATACGAATGTAGACAGCGGTGCATACCAGTGCGGTTCTGCAACACGTACGAACGGAGGTCAGTGATGTCGACAGCAGATGAGCAGCGTGTACGAATATAGGACAGTGGTGCATACCAATGAGGTTCTGCAACGTGTACGAATGGAGGTTGGGGATGTTGATGGCAGACGAGCAGCGCGTACGAATGTAGACAGCGGTGCATACCAGCGAGGGTCTGCAACGCGTACGAACGGAGGTCAGCGATGACAATGGCAGATGCGCAGCACGTACGAATGTAGGACAGCGGTGCATACCATTGAGGTTCTGCAACACGTAAAAACGGAGGTCGGCGATGTTGACGGCAGACGAGCAGCACGTACGAATGTAGGACAGCGGTGCATACCAACGAGGTTCTGCAATGCATCTGAACGTAGGTTAGCAATGATGACAGCAGGTGAGCGGAGCATACGAATGTAGCCAGTGGTCATGGCAGCAGACACGGAGAGTGTAGGAATGTAGCAACGTGGTTCAGCAATGCGTACGAACGGAAGTTGGCAATGTTGATGGCAGAAGAGCAGCGCATATGTATGTAGCCAGTGGTAAAGGTGGCAGACACGGAGCACATACAAATGTCTGACAGCGGTGCGTACCAATGGAGTTCTGCAATACGTACGAACATAGGTCAGTGATGTAGATGGCAGACGAGCAGCGCGTACAAATGTAGGACAGTGGTACATATCAACGAGGTTCTGCAACGCGTATGAACATAGGTCAGCGATGTGGACAGCATACAACCAGTGCGTACTAATCTAGGACAGCGATGCATACCAGCAAGGTTCTGCAACACGTACGAACGGAGGTCAGCGATGTTGACGGCAGACGAGTAGCACGTACGAATGTAGGACAGTCGTGAATTCCAAAGAGGTTCTGCAGTGCATACTAACATAGGTCAGCGATGTAGAAGGCGGAGGAGCAGCGCGTACGAATGTAGGACAGCGGCATATACAAACGAGGTTCTGTAATGCGTACGAACGGAGTTCGGCGATGTTGACGGCAGATGAGCAGTGCGTACGAATGTAGCCAGCGGTAATAGCAGCAGACGTGGAGGATATAAAAATGTCTGACTGCGGTGCGTACCAATGAGGTTGCAACGCGTACGAACCTAGGTCGGCAATGTTATTGGCAGACGAGCAGCGCGTACGAATGTAGCCACTGGCAATGGCTGCAGACGCAGAGCACATACAAATGTCTGACAGCGGTGCATACCAACGAGGTTCTGCAACGCGTACGAACAGAGGTTGGCGATGTTGACAGCAGACGAGCAGTGCGTACGAATGTAGGACAGCGGTGCATACCAACGACGTTCTGCAATGCATCCGAACCTAGGTTAGCAATGATAACAGCAGGCAAGTGGAGCGTACGAATGTAGCCAGCAGTCATGGCGGCTGACTCAGAGAATGTAGAAGGGTAGGATGGAATTGCGTAGCAACGTGGTTCAGCAATGCGTACGAACGGAGTTCGGCGATGTTGATGGCAGACGAGCAGCACGTACAAATGTAGCCAGCCATAATAGCGGCAGACGCGGAGGATAGAAAAATGTCTGACTGCAGTGTGTACCAACGAGGTTCTGCAACACATACGAACGTAGGTCGGCGATGTTGACGGCCGACAAGCAGTGCGTATGAATGTAGCCAGCGGTAATGGCGGCAGACGCGGAGCACATAGAAATGTCTGACAGAGGTGCATACCAACAAGGTTCTGCAACACGTACGAATGGAGGCTGGCAATGTTGACAGCAGACGAGCAGCGCGTACGAATGTAGCACAGCGGTGCATACCAATGACATTCTGCAACGCATCCGAACCTAGGTTAGCAATGATGGTGGCAGGTGAGCGGAGCGTAGAATGTAGGACAGCGGCACATACAAACAAGGTTCTGCAATGCGTATGAACGGAGTTCGGCGATGTTGACGGCAGACGAGCAGTGCGTACGAATGTAGCCAGCGGTAATAGCGGCAGACGCAGAGGATATAAAAATGTCTGACTACGGTGCGTACCAACGAGGTTCTGCAACGCGTACGAACGTAGGTCGGCGATGTTGACGGTAGACGAGCAGTGCATACGAATGTAGGACAGCGGTGTATACCGATGGACTTCTGCAATGCGTACGAACGTAGGTCAGCGATGCAGATGGTAGATGAGCAGCACATACGAATGTAGGACAGTGGTACATACCAACGACGTTCTGCAATGCATCCGAACGTAGGTTAGCAATGATGACAGCAGGCGAGCGGCGCGTACGAATGTAGCCAGCGGTCATGGCGGCAGACGTGGAGAATGCAGGAATGTAGGATGGAAGTGTGTAGCAACGTGGTTCAGCAATGCGTACGAACGGAGGTCGGCGATGTTGATGGCAGAAGTGCAGCACGTACGAATGTAGCCAGTGGTAATGGCAGCAGACGTGGAGCACATACAAATGTCTCACAGCGGTGCGTACCAACGAAGTTCTGCAATGCGTACGAAGGTAGGTCAACGATGTAGACGACAGACGAGCAGCGCCTACGAATGTAGGACAGCGGTGCATACCAACGACGTTCTGCAACGTATCCGAACCTAGGTTAGCAATGATGATGGCAGGCGAGCGGAGCGTACGAATGTAGCCAGCGTCATGGCGGCTGACTTAGAGAATGTAAGAATGTAGGATGGAAGTGCATAGCAACATGGTTCAGCAATGCGTACGAATGGAGTTCGGCGATGTTGACGGAAGACGAGCAGTGTGTACGAATGTAGGACAGCGGTGCATACCAACGACATTCTGCAACGCATCCGAATGTAGGTTAGCAATGATGACGGCAGGCGACCGGAGCGTACCAATGTAGCCAGCGGTCATGGCGGCCGACTCGGAGAATGTAGGAATGTAGGATGGAAGTGCGTAGCAACATGGTTCAGCAATACATACGAACGGAGGTCGGCGATGTTGATGGCAGGAGAGCAGCACGTACGAATGTAGGACAGTGGTGTGTACCAAGGAGGTTCAGCAATGCGTATGAATGTAGAATAGCGGCAGACGTGGAGCATGTAGGAATGTAGGACAGAGGTACGTAGCAGTGCAGTTCTGCAGCGCATATGAACGTTGGACAGCAGTACATACCAATGGGGTTCTGCAATGCGTATGAACGGAGGTCAGCGATTTTGATGGCAGATGAGCAGCACGTACGAATGTAGGACAGTCGTGAATTCCAACGAGGTTCTGCAGTGCCTACGAACGTAGGTCAGCAATGTAGATGGCCGTGGAGCAGCGGGTACGAATGTAGGACAGCGGCACATACAAACGAGGTTCTGCAATGCGTACGAACGGAGTTCGGCAATGTTGACGGCAGACGAGCAGCACGTACGAATGTAGCCAGTGGTAATAGTGGTAGATGCGGAGGATATAAAAATGTCGGACTGCGGTGTGTACCAATGAGGTTCTGCAATGCGTACGAACGTAGGTCGGCGATGTTGATGGCAGATGAGCAGTGCGTACGAATATAGGACAGTGGTAATGGCGGCAGACACAGAGGATATACAAATGTCTGACAGTGGTGCATACCGGAGTTCTGCAATGCGTATGAACGGAGGTCGACGATGTTGACGGCAGACGAGCAGCGCGTACGAATGTAGCCAGCGGTAATGGCAGCAGACGCGGAGCACATACAAATATCTGATAGCAGTGCATACCAATGAGGTTCTGCAATTCGTACAAACGTAGGTCGGCGATGTTGATGGCAGACGAGCAGTGCGTACGAATGTAGGACAGTGGTAATGGCAGCAGACGCGGAGGATTTACAAATGTCTGACAGCGGTGGGTACCGGAGTTCTGCAATGCGTACGAACGGAGGTCGGTGTCAAAAACCTAACCCCGACTTCCGTTCTCTGTCTTGGGCTCGACAGGCAACGTAGATCCTCGGCGTGCCTTTCTCACTGGCAAGGCGTCGAGCTCCCAGCCTTCCGTGCGGCCGTGCTGGGTCTTACGTGGTCTTCGTCTACTGCCTCCCGGTGGTCTTTACTGTAGCACGGTATCATTCTCTCGTTGTTCTTGAGCGATCTCGGATCGCTACTCGTGTCTCAGTGTCGTTTGGCGCAAGTGATTCCCACTCACTCGTCGTGCTCATCCTCCTTCATGCGCGGCGTGGCATCGTGGTTGTCGTCTTTCTTTATGCCCAGCATGGCATCGTCGTTGTCATCTTCCTTCCTGCCCAGCGTAGCCTGCGGTATGTGTGGCAGACTTCCCTGATACGTGGCGGTCTTCCGTCCTGTCCGTTGCGGCCTTCAGTATGTGCGGCGGTCTTCCGTTCTGCCCAGCGCGGCATGCACGGCGGTCTTCCATTCTGCTCGGCGTGGCATGCGCGGCGTTCTTCCTTACCGCCCCGGGCGGCATACGCGGCGGTCTTCCGTTCCGCCTGGTACGGCATACGCGGAGGTCTTCCGTTCTGTCTGGCACGGCCCAGTATGCGCGGCGGTGTTCCGTTCTGTCTGGCGCGGCCCGGTGTGCGTGGCGGTGTTCCGTTCTGCCCGACACGGCATAGGTGTTCCGTTCTGTCTGGCGCGGCCTGCTGTGCGCGGCGGTCCTCCGTTCTGCCCGGCGCAGCAAGCACGGCGTTCTTCCATTCTGCTCGGCATGGCATGTGCGGCGTTATTACATTTCGCCTGTGGTGGCATGCGCGGTGGTCTCCCGTTCCGCCAGGTGCGGTATACACGGCGGTGTTCCATTCTGTCTGGCGCGGCCCGGTATGCGCGGCGGTGTTACAGGTCCATCATAGGTGGTCCCAGATCACTCGTCGCGCTGCCGGATGACCCGGTGATCATTGGCGTGAGTGATCCGAGATCCTGGTGCTGCTCTCGTCACGCCGCTCAGAGATGTGTGAAGATAGGACAAGGTAGATAGATAATCGTATCTCGATGTCGTTCATCGTAGGCAATCCCAGATCACTTCATCGCGCTGCCGGATGACCCGGTGGTCATAGGCGCAAGTGATCTGAGATCCCGGTGCTGGTTTCGTCACGCCGCTCAGAGATGTGTGAAGGTAGGTCAAGGTAGATAGATAATCGTATCTCGATGTCGTACGTCGTAGACGATCCCGGATCACTTCGTCGTGCTGCTAGACGACCCGGTGGTCATCGGCGCAAGTGATCTGAGATCCCGGCGCTGGTTTCGTCACGCCGCTCAGAGATGTGTAAAGGTAGGTCCAAGTGTATAGATAATATATTGCGTGGAGAAGAATCTCCAGACTAGCTACCGCGCCCTTCCTTTATAATTTTCCTTCCTTCTGTGGAATCACAGCTTGCCCGCAAGACTGACACAGTTCCTCCGTCTAACATCATGACTCGATCGCCGCGCCCAAGGAAAACACACGATCACACTTGGCCGCCGCGCATCCAACACTCTACTCGCGGCAACAGGAGAAAGGACGTACAAGCAGTAACAGTAAAGGAAAGGAAGACTGATGTACAACTTAATCAAGGGAAAACAATACTCGTAACGAATATGGGAGAAGGACGCGCAAGCTCAATCAATGGGAGACAACAAACGTAGCGGACAGGAGAAAGGACGCGCAAACAGTAAAGGTAAGGAACAGGGAACAGGACGTGCAAGCTTCATCAATGGGAGACAACAAATGTAGCGGACAGGAGAAAGGACGCGCAAGCATAATCAACAGGAAATGACATACGTAACGATGACAGGAGAAGGACGTGCAAGTAACATAACGGAGACGAAGGAGAGAGGTCTAGACCAGCCAGCGGTCGGGGATATCGCTACCGGAGCAATATGGCGGAGATCGGTCGAGGCGCCTAAGCGCGGCGGATGACCGCGGCTGCGGCAGCAGAAACGAGGACGAGCCACAGGGTGACAAGGGTGAGAGTGGTACCGGCGCTGGCGCCAAGGAGCCTGTCGCGCCAGGTTCATGACAGTCGGCGATGTTGACGGCAGACCAGCAGCTCGTACAAATGTAGCCAGCGGTAATGGCGGCAGACACGAAGGACATACAAATGTCTCACAGCGGTGCGTACCAACAAGGTTCTACAATGCATACAAAGGGAGGTCGGCGATGTTGACGGCAGGCGAGTAACATATACGAATGTAGCCAGCGGTAATGGCGGCAGATGCGGAGCACATACAAATGTCTCACAGCGGTGCATACCAACGAGGTTCTGCAATGCCTACGAATGGAGGTCGGCGATGTTGACGGCAGATGAGCAGCGTGTACAAATGTAGGACTGCAGTGAATACCAATGAGGTTCTGCAATGTGTACGAGCATAGGTCGCGATGTAGACGGCAGCCGTGCAGCGTGTACGAACCATTTCTTTGGTGCGCCCTCTATCTTCTTGGGACAGACCTGGGCGGATGACAAAGGAAAGCTTGCAACGTGCCGTCATCGCGCGGACAGCGGCGGAGAAACAGTCAAAAATGTACACCTCCATACCGTATTAACTCACTTAAGAGGTCCACCCTATAAACGCCACTGCTATAGGTTGTGACGGGCTGGCGCACGCTAGATCGCTTACGGTTAGCGTGCCGAGCGTTTTTCTGACGTCAGGTGATCAGCCTAGCAGGTATCTCAGCTCAGCTGAATAGGGGATACAGCCAGAAGTATCACCAACTACGCGGTATTTCTACGGCTTCAAAGAACAATGCAACTATCAATCATCGACGATCGAGTATCAGGCTCCGAGCTGCCAGTAGAACTCCTCACGACGATTTTCTCGCAAGCTTCCTTTCAGCCCACTGCCGATATGCCTCGAATCCCTAGCAACTGTTCACCAGTTAAATCCAAACAACGGCCAGGGCCTCGAAAACACCCAATCTCTGTGGTCTCTCGCTGGGTTCCTCTGCCGGCAGCCACTCCTTCCAGAGCGAAGCGGTGCAGAACAGTTGAATTTAAGCTCCGAGTGTTGTCCTGGGCAGAACACGGACAGGTGGATGACAGAGATGGTGGAAAATGGAAACCTACAGGTAAGGAGGTTCGAGTGCGGTTCGGACTCAAGCAAAAGAACCAGGTGATGAAATGGAAGAAGGTATTCTGCAAGATTATCAGGCAATTACTGTAAATTACTAATCATCACGGTTTTCACAGAATGAGGCATCACTGCTTCAGGCGAATCAGCATACTGTACATGTGACGGTGAAACAACCTACGGTGGAAGGAACTTGAGAAACAACTACATGTTGCGTTTGAGGAGCGGCGAAAACTGGGACGAATTGTACATCGCAAGTGGTTTGAACATACCTCAAAGCGGTTGTTTACAGAGATCTATCCCTATTCAACTGTTGAATTCTGCTTTTCAAATGGCTGGTTTTCTCAGTTCCTTCACCGCAATGATATCACACTTCGAATCATCACAAACAAAGCCTCGGAAACACTGGCACAGCACTGTGAGATGATCATCAATTTTCTATGTTTCAACCGGTGGAATTCACAACTGCGAGATGGTAGTGAAGACACTATCTGCACTGTTGGCCGATATCTCACCTCAAATATCATCAATATGGATCAAACACCACTACCCTGGGAGTATCTGGAGGGAAGAAGCTACGAAACAAAGGGGAATAAAACTGTATGGGCTAAGAGCCAACAATCCAGATGGGGGAAGCGCCAGGCAACAATGCAGTTTACCATCTTTGCCGACAGCGTAGCTCGTGTCTTGCCACTCATGAGCTTCCGAGGAAAAGAGGATAGTAAAACGACAGTCAGAAAGCGTGAAGCTTTACGGTACGATCCTTGAGTCATGGTTTCATTTAACAGCAAAGCCTATGCAACTACCGTAACCATCCTCTATTGGCTGTTGAAACAACTTCTACTGGAACTCGGTGGGCTGCCTTCTCTGCTCATCATGGATCTTCTCTGCTCGCATAGGACCAAGCCAGTAAAGAAACTCCTGAAAAAGAATGACGTCACTCTGTCATTGGTTCCTGCTGGCTGTACTGGTATTGTTCAGCCTGTTGACATCTCATTTAACAGGCCATTTAAGAATATGCTGAAGAAAGAGATTGACAAGGAGTTTGAAGGGGCAGACAACAATATCGATCTAGATGATATCACGGGAAGTAGCGCAGTGGGAGAAATGAGAGTTATGATGATCAGATGTGTCGGTGTGGCTTGGGAGAGATTCTGTCAGGAGAAGAGAGAGGTTATCATTCGAAGCTTCCGTTGCATTGGCGCATCTCTACCTATTGATGGGTCATTTGATGGCGAGATATCCATCAAAGGGCTACCGACCACCCCACATAATGACTGCTCTGAAGGACTGGAAGACCCAAGGAGCACCCACTGTGGACAACAGTACAGCGAGTTGCGGTGACGACACTGTGGAAGACTCATCATCATTGGATGACGAGTCTAACGTTGAAGGTCAGCCTTCAGCATCGGATGCAACTCAAGGTAAACCTAAGGTACGCGGCATGTCTGGCCATGACAGGGCAGGCAGCATGAGTCAAGGTCGTGGCCATGGTCGTGGTCGTGGTAGTGGTCGTGGCAAGAACCTAGCATCTGCTCATCTAGTAGCCCCTTCCACTACGGTCATTGCCACATCCCCAGCCTCACCTCAAGCTGCAGCACTGGTCACCCCCGGCACTGCAGAGTCAGTTGCACACCGCTGCAGTGCAGCACCAGTTGTAGGAATACGGCGAAGCGCTAGGTTGGCGGGGAAACTACAGTACAGTCATGTAATTTCTTTTTCGCAAATTACCGACACTGAGGGTGATGAGGATGAGGATGAAGATGGTCTTGAGTACGACTTCCGTTGGCACAGAGATGGTTTTTAGTTAGATTCGTGGGTGCTATGTTGCTGTGTATGTGTAGTAGGTAGATTCTGTGGGCACGGCGCCATATTTGCAAAATTCAGTCAAGCGCGATTTGATATTGCGCTAGTTCTTAAGCGCCCTAGCTCGCGCTAGTCCGCGCTAGTACCTATAGCAGTGGCATTTATAGGGGGACCTCTTAAGAGAGTTAATACGGTAGTCTAGATAGGCTTCATGTGAGTATGACAAAACAAAAAAAAAGCAGTGCATACGAACGTAGGTCAGCGATGTAGACGGCTGACGTGCAGCACGTACGAACGTAGGTCGGCGATGTTGACGGCAGACAAGCAGCGCGTACGAATGTAGGACAGCGGTGAATACCAATGAGGTTCTGCAACGCGTACAAATGTAGGTTGCGATGTAGACAGCAGACGTGCAGCACGTACGAACATAGGTCAGCGATGTAGACGGCAGACGTGCAGCGCATACCAACGTAGGACAGCGGTACATACCAATGGGGTTCTGCAATACGTACGAACGGAGTTCGGTGATGTTGACGGCAGGTGAGCAGTGCGTATGAATGTAGCCAGCGGTAATGGTGGCAGACGTAGAGAATATAGGAATGTAGGATAGAAGTGCGTAGCAATGAGGTTCTGCAACGCATACAAACGTAGGTCAGCGATGATGACGGCAGACAAGCACCGCGTACGAATGCAGGACAGTGGAGCTTACCAACAACGTTTTCTAAGGCGTCTGAACGTAGGTTAGCCATGTTCACGGCAGACGAGCAGCGTGTACGAATGTAGAACAGCGGTGCGTACGAACGGGGCTCCGCAACACGTACGAACATAGGTCAGCAGTGCGTTCAAGCTGTAGGCCAACGAGCAGGATGAGTGCAAACTGGGCACTGTGTACGAATGTAGGTCAGGTACAGTTGTGATTGAGAATATCGCAATTGGGATGTACGGTTGCGATTGTGAGAAGTACCGAGTTTATTCACTATGTAACTCCAACACAAATGCCAATCACCTCTCATGCTGAGAATCAGTGCTCTTCATCCAAAGATACCAGCTTTCCCCAACGACCTGAGTCCCTCTGCGACTACAACTCCGACCCCGACCCCAACTCCGACCCGAACTCCGACTCCGACCCCAACTCTGACTCCAAAGGAATTCGTTCCTTCTGGTCATAGCGCTCAATTGACTCGCCGAATCATCGTGAGACCGCTCATCGCTCGTGGCTCCACTGTCCGGAATGCGTCTGCGCGAAACCTCTATTCTTGCCGTTCGATTGCGTTTGTGTCGAACTGGAGCCTGTGAAACCTCGCGTCTCCACCGGTGGTGAACAACTATAGATGAAGACCGACTCTCCGAGTTGGTCTCCCTATGCTGAGAGCCGTTGGGCTGACCGCGGGCTCGGGCTCGGGCTGGCAGCTGTGGTGGAAGGTTCTTGCCAGCATGGAACTGGCTGTCATCCATCTTTTCATTGGGAGCCCAACTGTCAGGGTTGGCAGCCCAGCCATCAGCACTGACTGAGCCTCTCTTTCTGCGCTTGGTGGTCCTTCGAGGTTGACTGCTTGCCTCATCATCGGAAGACAATTTATCGATCGCAGCGCCATACGGCGCGAGATCCTCCCTCCCAAAGACGATGCTGGATACTGGCAGTTTCCCCTTAACCGTGGAAATCTTCACCATAATAGCCTTCCGAATTTTCAAGAGGATGGTGTCTGTTCCATTCAGTGCATCCCACAGTGCGGACAATTTTTGGTAATCCACTACCAGCAATTAGCTCAGTTCTAGAGATGGTATACGCAATTCCGAGGGTGGCAGGCAAGTCTTGTCAGCTCTAACATACCTCTGATAGCATCCCAGGTGAAGTTGACCTTAACCACTTGGTCATACTCCAGCAACCATGATTGCAATGCAAACAACATCGCAGTAACCGCAAGTAGCATGCTGGGTTTCCCAAGTTTCCCAAGCAGGAGGTCCATGTCGTTTACCTTGGATGGCCTCCTGCGCAGGCGTAGAAACAGTGATTGGTATAGAACGTCAACGATCGCAGTATTCGAGAATGGCAGATCCCGCTTCTAGAGTTATATTAGCGACCGTTGGGGTTTTAGCCACAGTACGTACAATGCAATCTTGATACATGAACTGAAAATCGTCAACCAGCCAGGTAATGACTGATTTGATCTGCTGGGCATCCATCCTTGTAGGATCCAAGCCGTACGATTCCAGCATTATGTCTTTAGCCTTGGCGAGTATGTGACTACGCTTGTTGCAAATGGTGTTCTTCATCTGCACAAATAGTCAGTGCAACTCTGAAGGTTAGATGCACACTTACCACCATCATCGACGCCTTGCCTGGGAACAGTGGCGCCACCAGTCTAGTTGCAATAGGGTTTTATAAAGCAGTGTTCCAGAGCTTCTTCGCTAACATCTTCCAGCTTCTAGGGTCTATAGGTGGCCAAGCGCCGCACTCCAACATGTAAAATTCGACCTGGTACGATCAACATGATCATTGCAGGAGTAGGGGTTCTTAAAAAATTAAATATTAAAAAATTAAATACCTGATTCTGCGCAAGTTGACAAATAACCCTCTCATCATCAGTCGGAATATGCTTCATGGAAAATCCCGAGTCCGCGGGAAGAAGGGATTGGGTTATCGGCAACTGCTCCGACAACAACAGCAATTGCGAGGACAACTTTGACAGCTGTGAAGATAACTTGGATGACTGTGGCTCGAGGGGTGGCGGTGATGTCTGTGAAGACAACTGAGATGACTGCGGCTCGAGGGGTGGCAGCAATGGCTTCGAAGCAGTGATTGTAAACGCGGCGGCTGAGTGATGGGTTTTGGCGGTTGAGAAGTCCGCGTGTTCATCTCAACAGTCCGTCAAGTTCTCGTGGGAACCACCTGGGAATGCGTATGTTGCGTGTTGTACCCCTTTGTACTAGTGTGTCTTTCCCCACATTAGTGATGTCCAGGGCTCCTTGAAGGCAGCAATTGGGACTCTGACAGTTGAACATCTTGCTGAGTGCTTAACGGTAGATTTCGGCGGGATTTCTTTGTCACCTTCACAATGGGTGTCCGACTTTCGGTAAAGCGGAAGGGTGTATCAGATCTCATTCCTTTGGCAAACTGGGCCGGTTCCAGCGACCCAGTGATGCTCGGCTGGCTAGATTGAGACATGTTGACGTCGAGAGTTGAGTCGGAAGTTTCTTTGGAAGTGGGAGTTGGATCGATTGTAGGAGTTAAAGGTGTAGTTCTGAGAGTTGCGAACACTGCTTGGAGAAGGGAAAGAGTACGCAGGAAATACATATCTTTTTTCCATTCGAAAAGAAAAGGGGATGGCCTTTAGCATCAGGGTCCTACAGCTTTGGCCCCACCCACCAAAGCTATGACCCATCAGTGCTATGATCTCGTCCACCGATATGAGTAGGGCCTTGCTCAATGTAGCAACAGCTTCATCTCGTAGGATTGCAATCACAACTCTAGGAGCTGGGAGAACGTCGCCTATGCACACAACGAGACCCAGAGCTGAAAAATAGGGAAACATACCATTCAAAAACTCCCCCGAAACCCAGAGTTGCCCAACTGTAAATTATCTAAAATCCCAAAAGAAAGAAAAAAGAAACCTGAGAACCGAAAAACCCAACCCAAAATCAAAAAAATGGTACCAATATAAGTGTACGGGCAACCCTCCGAGTGGTGCAGCTTACGTACAGAGTTCTCGGGCGAATTCACACCCGCGTGAATACTCCGCCTGAGAACCCAGAAAGTCAACCACCCGAACAGAAGACTGTATCCACTAGCCATCCAACATCTCAAAGCCCTCAGAGCTGTGGCCTGCCGGGGGGGGGGGGGGGGGGGGGGGGGGGCGCGGGCACATATCGTGTGCTCTTCGTCAGAAGCCACTTCCAGTGGGAATGGTGGGTTCGCGAATATCGCTGCATTCCCAGGATCTGCGATGAACACTCTGTACACAGCATCGCTACGCCCCATGGCGATATATCGAGTTTTCTCTTGGATGTGCTGGCTCACATTCATCCATGGCCGCCAGCAAGCTTCTGTTGGGAAGCATATGTGGTCCGCCATTGATATCCCTCCCCGATAGTTGACCCCATTCGCCCATGCCAGGAACTTCCGGAGCATCCACCTACTGTGGCGTATCCGGCGGCCAAACCGGTTCAAGCCGCAGATGTACCCCTCGATAGTGCGTGGCTTACCCACCCGTTTACGGCTCTTAGAGATGACCTCAGAAGCTTCAGAATCGTAGGGGTATTCCTCTACTTCGGGATGTACATCACAAACCAGCGCTTTCTGGTTGAAATGAGGCATAAGTCCCTGCATAGGAGAATCAGGGATCTTACTGGCCGGCTGCTGCTGGAGGTAAACGCCAACACCCAGAGGGCGGTCAAGGTGCGCAGTCATGGCCATCTAAGCCTTGAGTTGGTCATCGTCGGAAAGATTTTGCATACCCCCCTCAGTGAGCCCCGGATCCAAAAATATGGTAGGGAATTTATCTGTGCTCGAAAGGTTGCATGTTGCTCCGTACATGACCCTAACTTCTTGCTGGGGGGGAACCTTCCGGAGAACCTTCTCCACCACAACCCACAGAGACGTTATCTCCTCGTTTCGCATGATTTCCAGCCACTGGGTGTTGTTAGCGTTCCGCCATGCGTACATATCTGTCGGTTTGTTGGTGCCCTCATCGTCGTCACAGTCAGAATTGTAGTCCATAGGGTTGCGCGCCGTCTCCGGGTCAACGACAAAGAATTGGAATACCGTGGTCCCTTTCGGGTCCAGCCGGCCTGTGCGGGCAGCGGCAGCAGCCGGAGCTGCTGGTTGCGAAGGGCGTGCAACTGTGCGGGCAGGAGTTGCAACTCCCAGTGGCATAGGAGGCCAAGTCATGTTGGCCTTCTTCCAAATTTGAACGAGCTTGTCTCAGGTATCAGCGAGGAAGGTCGTGAACATCGTCCATCCTACCCTGGGTTGACGGGCAGTTGGCTTCATGGGTGAAGTCAGGTCAACTGGAGGTGAGAGGTGATTCAACTTGTCGAAATACCTGGTCAGGTATTCGTCATCGTTGATGGCGGCGTCTGCCAATGCCATCATTGCTGGGTTTCCCCAGATAGTATTGAAGGTGCCATGAACTTGGATAAGAAAGCCGATTCAGCATCGTATGAATGGTTCTACATTCGCGGCTGTGATGTTGAAATAGGCTTGGTACACTCCCGCATGGACTCTCATGTGGTTTCCAGCAGTGTGTGCGATCGTGGAGATTGGAGTAACAACTGTAGCAGTTGGCAAATCGTCCGTATAGGTATTCCGGTGACTATGTGGAAAAATAATCAAGTGAGAGTGAGGACAAGACTGAAGTGATCAAAGGCGGTGGTGCTTTGAAAGTTACGAGCATAGAGGAGATAGAAGGCACGGCCGAACAACTTATAGGATACGATGGAGTGGGTAACACACACTGGAGGGGAGTAGGCGGGGGTGTTCTGACTGGCAAATGGAATGAATGAGCTGCCTGTTCCCTCTCAGTCGCCCGCGTATCATGGGATGCAAGCAGACGAGATTTGTGACGTTTCGGGGGTGCTCGAGCTAAGTGGTGGCGGTGGAATACACTCTCTGGTTGTACTGGACATCCTCCGGTTTGACAGCGACAACAAAGGGACTGGATATATCATCGCCGCCCGCGTATCATGGGATGCAAGCAGACGAGATTTGTGATGTTTTGGGGGTGCTTGAGCTAAGTGGTGGCTGTGGAATACACTCTCTGGTTGTACCGCACATCCTCCAGTTTGACAGCGACAACAAAGGGACTGGATACGCTGGTTCTATCGTCGTCACCCGCATATCATGGGATTCAAGCAGATAAGACTTGTGACGTTTTTGAGGGTCCTCGAGCGTAGTGGTGGCGCTGGAATACACTCTCCCGGTTGTACTGCACATCTTCTGGGTTGACAGCGACGACAGAAAAATCGAGCTTTGTGGTGGCTGTGGAATACACTCTCCTGGGTATATTGAACTTTTTATTTAGATGGATATTTAACCATTGAATCGAACATCCTCCCAGTCGACAGAAAGGCGTAGATACAGAAAATATCGGCAATGGGGAAAGGGAAAAAAAAAGTCACCAGTGGGACAGGATTCCAACCTGCACTTCCCTCACTACCCAAAGGTTAGACTAGCCAGTCATTACGTACTTTGTCATGACGCGTGCTACTAACTACACCACCCAGACTGGTGATGATAATACTGTGGCTCTACGCTATATATACTCATAGATGAAAGGAGAATGGGAGAAAATGTTACCAATATGCGCAGCCGGAACCATACTCTTTTAGGCGGACAAAAAGCTGCAAACAGTTTCTTTGTCCACAATACTTCTTTCTGTCGCAGCTTGTCACCCTGTCACCCACATCGTCTGGGTTGACAGCGACGACAAGGGACTGGATACACTGCTGGTTCTATTGTCACCACCCATGTATCATGGGATGCAAGCAGATGAGATTTGTGATGTTTCGGGGGTACTCAAGCTAAGTGGCAGCGGTGGAATACACTCTCCCGGTTGTACTGCACATCCTCCAGGTTGACAGTGGCGACAAGGGGCTGGATACGCTGCTGGTTCTATCGTCGTCGCCTGCGTATTATGGGATGCAAGCAGACAAGTCTTGCTACGTTTCTGAGGTTGTCGAGTTTTGCGGTTTTACTCAACATCCTCCATGTAACAGTTGCAATAACAAGAAGTGTTGTGGACAAAGAACCTGTTTGTGGCTTTTTGTCCGCCTAAAAGAGTGTGGTTCCGGCTGTGCGTATTGGTAACATTTTCCCCTATTCTCCTTTCATCTACAAGTATATATAGTGTAGAGCCACAGTATTATCATCACCAGTCTGGGTGGTGTAGTTAGTAGCACGCGTCATGACAAAGCATGTAATGACTGGCGAGTCTAACCTTTGGGTAGTGAGGGAAATGCAGGTTCGAATCCTGTCCCGCTGGTGACTTTTTTTTTTCCCTTTCCCCATTGCCGATATTTTCTATATCTATGCTTTTCTGTCGACCAGGAGGATGTTCGATTCAACGGTTAAATATCCATCTAAATAAAAAGTTCAATATACCCAGGAGAGTGTATTCCACCGCCACCATAAAGCTCGATTTTTCTGTTGTCACTGTTAACCCGGAAGATGTGCAGTACAACCGGGAGAGTGTATTCCAGCACCACCACTACGCTCGAGGACCCTCAAAAACGTCACAAGTCTTATCTGCTTGCATCCCATGATACGCAGGCGACGATGATAGAACCAGCGTATCCAGTCCCTTTGTTGTCGCTGTCAAACCGGAGGATGTGCAGTACAACCAGAGAGTGTATTCCACCGCCACCACTTAGCTCGAGCACCCCCGAAACATTACAAATCTCGTCTGCTTGCATCCCATGATACGTGGGCGGCAACAAGATATCCAGTCCCTTTGTTGTCGCTGTCAAACCGGAGGATGTGCAGTACAACCAGAGAGTGTATTCCACTGCCACCACTTAGCTCGAGCACCCCTGAAAGGTTACAAACCTCATCTGCTTGCATCCCATGATACGCGGGCGATGGATAGGGAACAGGCAGCTCATTCATTCCATTTGCCAGTCAGAACACCCCCGCCTACTCCCCTCCAGTGTGTGTTACCCACTCCATCGTGTCCTATAAGTTGTTCGGCCGTGCCTTCTATCTCCTCTATGCTCACAACTTTCAAAGCACCACCGCCTTTGATCACTTCAGTCTTGTCCTCACTCTCACTTGATTATTTTTCCACATAGTCACCGGAATACCTATGCGGACGATTTGCCAACTGCTACAGTTGTTACTCCA
>Ga0307508_10002012_pt1 | contig 22143 bp, 20 predicted proteins | sample 9_EM_MG_FD_203089 | JGI IMG/M metagenome (GOLD analysis project Ga0307508, IMG submission 203089) | Populus trichocarpa ectomycorrhiza microbial communities from riparian zone in the Pacific Northwest, United States - 9_EM | ecosystem: Host-associated > Plants > Roots > Unclassified | place...
ATGTCAAATCAAATACCAAAGAAAAATTTCATGTCATAACCATCAATGAGCCGCTTTTGGCTGCTAATATGACAGCAGAAATAGAGAATAGTTTACTAGGCTTGCTACAAGAGGATGTCAAAAATGTGGTGCTTAATTGTAAAGACATCCAAATGCTCGATGACGCTGCTGCGGAGACATTGGTAAAAGTTCAGCAAACCTTCTACGAACAAAATGCCTCCTTTGTGCTTTGTGACCTGCAACCCGCCGTGGAAGCGGCTCTCGACAAAACCGGGCTCCTCGAAATCATGAATGTTACCCCTACCGAAAGTGAAGCATGGGACATCATACAAATGGAAGAAATAGAACGTGAGCTGATGGATAATGACGACCCCGACATAAATCTGTAGCTATAACAAACCCGCCCGTCCTATTGTTCACCGGCCCCGCCCGGAACCCGTGTTCCAGGCCATTTTTCTCATTAATACAGCAACCGCCATGCCGTCAGTACCGCTTCCTGCCGACTATCTCCGGGCAGCCCTGTCCGATCGCCTCGGCCTGCCGGTACAATCCGTAGAGCTGCTTCCCATCGGCGGCGGCTCCATCAACCAGGCCTTCCGCCTGCTCGTTAACCGCCACCAGTCCTTCTTTTGTAAAGTAAACGATGCACAGCGCTTTCCCTATCTCTTTGAAAAAGAAAAAACCGGGCTAACCCTCCTGGCCACACAAGACATTTTTCGCACTCCGGGCGTAATATTATGCGAATCAACTGGAAATCACCAGGTTTTGGTACTTGAGTGGATAGAGCCGGGGCTGAAAACAGGCAGCTTCTGGCAGGATTTCGGACAGCAGCTGGCTGCCCTGCACCGGGTATCGCAACCCGCCTTCGGCTGGCAGGAGGACAATTATATGGGCGCCTTACCCCAGCCAAATCACCCCTCGCCCTCCTGGCCCGACTTCTTTATACAGCAACGCCTGGCGCCGCAGGTGCAACGGGCGGCCGACCGCCGCCTGCTGCGCTCCACCCACCTGCAGCAGTTTGAAACCCTTTACAAACAGCTGCCCGCTATCTTTCCGCCCGTTTTGCCCGCCCTGCTGCACGGCGACCTGTGGAGCGGCAATTTTCTATGTGACGCCCGCCACCAGCCGGTACTGATCGATCCGGCGGTATATTATGGCCACCCGGCCGCAGACCTGGCCATGACTACCCTCTTCGGCGGCTTCGATCCCGCTTTCTATGCGTCTTATTTCTATCATGCCCCTCAACCCGCCCACTATCTCCTGCAATGGGATACCTGCAACCTGTACCCCCTGCTTGTGCACCTCAACCTGTTCGGCATGGGCTACCTGGCAGATATAGAGGCTATTTTGCGACCGTATAAGTAAGCTCCGAGCCATGAGCTGCAGGCTACGAGCCTTGTAAACCGCCTTTTTAGCAAAAAACCCGCAGCTCGCAGCTCATAGCTCGCCGCTTTTCTGCTATAATCAACTAATTTGCAGCGCAAAGCAGCTATGACCCCACAAAACTGTCTAGTCCAGAGATACCGCGCCACCGGTCCGGTAACTGGGCGCAAAGGGAGGTTTTGGCTGTTACACATTTCTGTTTTACCTTATAACATATATGCTGGCTGTTACCATTCTAGGAAATAATTCTGCCTTACCGGCCTTTGACCGTCACCCCACGTCCCAGGTGGTGACCCTTGATGAGCATTTATTCCTGGTCGATTGCGGTGAAGGTACCCAGATGCAAATGGCCAAATACCGCATCCGCCGCAGCCGCATCCACCATGTTTTTATTTCCCACCTGCATGGCGACCATTACTTTGGGCTTATTGGTCTCATTACCAGCATGGGCCTGCTGGGCCGCGAGCACGACCTGCACCTGCATGCCCCCGCGCCCCTTAAAGAGATGATCGACCTGCAGCTGAAAGTGGCCGATACCGCGCTTCCCTTTACCCTGCACTTTCACCCCCTGGCAGAAGATGGCCTTATCGTAAAGGAAGAAAAATTTGCTGTGTCCTGCTTTAAGGTCAGTCACCGCATTCCCTGTTGGGGCTTCCGCTTCGAGCAGGTCAAACCGCCCCGCCGCGTCAATCCCGCCAAAGCCATCGAGTACGGTGTGCCCTCCTCTTTTTACGACCGCCTCAAATGGGCCGAAAACTATACCACCCGCGACGGCAAGGTTATCGCCAACGAGCTCGTCACCCTCGAAGCGCCCAAGCCGCAGTCATACGCCTATTCGGCCGATACGCTGTACGACGAGCGCATCGTGGACAAGGTAAAAGGCGTGGACCTGCTCTACCACGAAACCACTTACCTCAAGGACCTGGGCGACCGCGCCGCCAAACGCTTTCACAGCACCACCCACCAGGCCGGGCAAATAGCCCTCAAAGCCGGCGTCAGCCGCCTGCTCATCGGTCATTTCAGCAGTAAATACGAAGTGCTCCACGAATTTGAAAAGGAAGTGCGCGAGGTATTCCCCAACAGCGAACTGGCCCTGGAAGGCGTTACCTACCCGGCCTGATATTTTCAATTTACTGATAGCTGCCTGCCAACAAGACCCCGGAAAGGGTCTTTCATCGGTTCTTGTTCGATATAAACACGGATGAAAGACGGATAAAACTCGGATGAAAGACGGATAAAAGACGGACAGCATTCCTGTTTAATCCGTTTTTTATTTTTGTTTCATTATAGTATGATTAGTCTTTATATCGAACATGGTATCAATATCAACCCTTGCTAAACCGGCAGGGATGTAAATAAAAAACGGATACCACCCTTTTTGAAAGGATGGTATCCGTTTTTAAAAGCTATTTCGATCTTAGAGCGAAGCCACGTATTTCTTAATCTTTTCCTGCAATCCCTTGCTCACCGGCACGACCGGCAGGCGCAGGTAATTGCCAATAAGCCCCAGTTCTGCCAGCGCGGCCTTTACCCCCGCCGGGTTGTTTTCGGCAAAAAGCAGCTCATAGCCGTCTATCAATTTATCGTTCAACGCCCTGGCGCTCTTAAAATCACTTTTCAGGCAGTAGCGCACCATTTCGGAGAAAGCTTTTGGAAAGCTGTTGGCCGCCACGCTGATAATACCTTCCATACCGCAGGCTATCTGGGGCAGAGCAAGGCCGTCGTCACCGCTCACTACCAGGAAATCGGCCGGTTTGTCGCGCAGCACCTGCATGCACTGCGCCATATCGCCACCCGCTTCCTTGATACCGGCAATATTATCCACTTCCGTAGCCAGCCGGATGATCGTGCCTGCCTCGAGGTTTCTGCCGGTACGGCCAGGCACATTATACAGCATAATGGGCTTGGCGGTAGCGCCTGCCAGGGCCTTATAATGCTGGAACAACCCTTCCTGCGAAGGCTTGCTGTAATAAGGCGAGGCGCTTAATATGGCAATGGCTTTTTCCAGCGGCGTTTCCTCGATTTCTTTGATAACCTCCGCCGTATTGTTGCCGCCGATGCCTACTACCACCGGCACACGGCTATTTACCTTATCGTAGGTATATTGAATGATGTCCTTCTTCTCTTCCTTTCGCAGCGTGGGGGTCTCGCCCGTAGTGCCGAGCGTTACTACATACTCTACGCCGTCCTTAATAACAAGGTCGATAACATTGCCAAGGGCGTCGTAATCAATTTCAAGGTTTGCTTTGAAAGGTGTAACCAACGCAACACCCGTTCCACGAAGACGATCTCTGAGTGACATTTTTTAACTGGTTGATTTGTTCTGTTGAGTTTTGAATACTTGTTGACTATCGGTAATAATAAAGGAAAGGTATATAAAGTCCTTTGGACGTGTAAGACATGGGTTGTACTGCTTTGCCCGCCGTGATAGCGGCGGAAGCGGGTGACCAGGCGACTGTTTACACCGGCACCTCATCCCAGAAGCCCATCTTATCAAACTTCTCGATCCGGTTCTCTATCCGGCTTTCGGGCGTTTGCCGCTTCAGCTCCTGCAGTGTTTCTATCAGTACTTTTTTTACGTTGGTGGCGGCTTCCAGGTAGTCCCAGTGCGCCCCGCCCAGCGGCTCGGGTATCACACCATCTACCAGCCCGAACTTATGCATATGGTGGCTGGTAAGCCGCAGCTCTTCCGCCGCCTTTTCCTTCATTTCCCAGCTGCGCCATAAAATGGAGCTGCAGCTTTCGGGGCTGATAACCGTATACCAGGTGTTTTCGAGCATAAATACCCTGTCGCCTACGCCGATGCCCAATGCACCGCCGCTGGCGCCCTCGCCTATGATAACACAGATGACGGGCACTTTCAGGCGCACCATTTCATATATATTCCGGGCAATGGCTTCTCCCTGTCCCCTCTCCTCGGCTTCCAGCCCGGGATAAGCGCCCGGCGTATCTATCAGCGTAATAATGGGTTTATTGAATTTCTCGGCCAGCTTAAACAGCCGCAGGGCCTTGCGGTATCCTTCGGGATTGGCCATACCAAAATTGCGCAGCTGGCGCAGCTTGGTATTGATACCCTTTTGTTGCCCTACTATCATCACGGTTTCATCGCCCAACTGGGCAAAGCCCCCAATCATCGCCTTATCGTCTTTTACATTCCGGTCGCCATGCAATTCCACGAAATTGTCGCACATTCTCTGGATATACTTCTGGGTATAAGGCCTGTCCGGGTGACGGCTCAGCTGCACCTTCTGCCAGCTGGTTAAATGCAGGGTAATATCCTTCCTACGCTCCAGGACCTGGTCTTCCAGCTTTTTGATTGTATCGCTTAAATCCACCTTGGTCTTTTCCGCCGTTTGCTTCAATTTATCGATCTCATCGAATAAATCTTTGATAGGCTTCTCAAAATCAAGGAATTGTCTGTTTTTATTTTCCGGCATAGTCAGAATGATAAGGCTGTAAAATTAAGGGAAAATGACTCAGGAAAACCACGGTGGGGTTCCTGCAGGTTTTTTGCGTTAACAATAGGTGCTATATGAAAATAAATAGTGGCTGCTATACATTTACCTGTATAAGTTATTGTAGAAAAAAGCGGTAACTTTTCTACCCGTTCCCTCCTGCTCCCGTACTCTTTTTCTCTGCCCGATTTGTTTCTCTTTCAAACTACCTCTCTTCTATCAGCCTGCTTACAGGTACAATTACTGTACCTGCCGGAACCCTGTTCTTTTTAATCATTAAACCTTATCCCGCCATGCATTACGCAATTGGTATGCCCGGCCGTTTCATGCAGGTTATGAAACAGCTGCTGCTCATCACAGTTATACCTGCTTTCCTATCTCCCGCTTTTGCGCTTACAAAAACATGGACCGGCCTCGGCGGCAACAACCTCTGGGCCACTGCCGCCAACTGGAACAACAACAGCCTGCCCGCCGCGACGGATGACGTGGTATTGGACAATACAGGTGTTACAACGGATTATACCGTCACACTACCCAACACAGCCGTGCAGGTTAAAACATTGACGCTCTCTCCCGGCGCTGCGCATATCATCCGCCTTATACTACCTGCCACCAATACGACAGCGCCTGCCCTTACGGTCGGCGGACCGGGATATGGCATTCTTATTAACAACGGCGGTATCTTCAGAAATGAATCGGGACTTACTACCGGCGCTTCACTGAGTATTGCCGATTCCATCCGGGTCAACAATGGCGGCAGGTATATACACAGTTCGCGCTCGCCCTCGGCCAGCAGTATCGTGCAGTTTCTTTCCAAAGCGCCGGGAACGGAAAGAGGCGTTTTCGAATATGATGTGCCCGGCGCAGCTATTTATGATGTATCCGTTACCCGGCGCGTGTATGGCACCCTTGTATTCAGCGCTGCCGCTGCGGGAAGCAACCGCACTTACACCGGCAGCGGCGCCAACCAGCTCACCGTGAACGGAAACCTTGAAATCAATCCCGGCGCTACCTTCAGGCTGGACCTGACGGGCGTGAACGGCAATGTATCCATATCCGGCGATTATATACAAAACGGCGGCGTATTCAATATCGCCTATGGCGCTAATACCACGGTTGTTAAAATGGCGGGCCAGCTGCTGCAATCCGCTGCCGGCATTATTACGGAAACCGATGCCGGCCTGCCGGCAATTGAGCTGAATGGCAATAGCCCTCAAAACATTTCATTACAGGGCAGCATAACCAACAGCGTCCTCTTTCGTATCAATAACCCCGCCGGCGCTGTTTTACAATCGCCTTTATCCCTGCCATATAAAGTGGATTTGGTAAAAGGCGTGCTGACCAGCTCTCCCAGCGGCCTGCTCACACTGGCGGCGGCCTGCAGCATAACTGTTGATAGCAGTTCATCGGGCAGCTATATCGATGGTCCGCTTCGCAAAGAAGGATTATCAAATACACCTTATTTTCTTTTCCCGGTAGGTAATGCCGGTTCAATGCAATGGGTGGAACTGAAACAGGCCACGGGTAATTTCACTGTGGCTTTTATAAAGACAAATCCCCATGGCCTGGGCAACGTCTACGACAGCTCTATAGCGGCGATTTCTGCATTGGGCTACTGGACGATTGCGCCCGATGCTCTCCCGGCAGCATCCGCCTATGCCTGTTTTGCTTACACGGGACCAAACAATGCGGGAATAACGGATATGACGGTACTGAGGGCAGCGCAGCTATCGGCAGGTAAGTGGACCAGCCGCGGCAACACCGGCTTTACCGGTAGCGCGGGCGCCGCAGGATCGGTAACCAGTGAATGGATCAATTCTTTTGCCGCTGTTGGGTACTTTACACTCGCGGCGGCCGCGCCTACCGCTACCCTGGGCGTTCTTCCCCGTGACAGCAATACCCGGCCGGTTAACAATAGCGGGTTGCCTGGTTTTGATCTGCAGGTTGTTTCTTTTGCCGGTGGTATGGGATGGCGGATAAAAGCACGCCGGGCCACCCGGTTAACGATAACCTTGTTTACCATAGCCGGTGAACGGGTAAAAACAGCCTGCCTGCAGCTGGCTGCAGGAAATACCTATACTACCAAAAGTATGACGGAACTGGCTGCCGGCTTATATGTGCTGCGGGTATGCGACGAAAGAGGAATAGCTATCGTGCGCCTCCTGCCAAACCGGTGAGAACAACAAAACATACCCACAGTGGACACTGCAGGTATTAATACCAAAAACAACTATCACCGGTTACCCGATAAAAGAGCTAACGGCTAATAATTGCCTTCGGTTTGCTTTAAAAAAGGAGTATAAATGATTTGATTACCGGTGGATACTTTCGTTGCAGCGTTATCTTTTCGTCTTAACACGATATCGTATTGCCTGCTCCCTGTGGATGTTTTTATTTCTGTTGGCTCATACCCGGCCAGGCTCACTACCAGCAGGCTATCACCGGGATGCAGTAACAGGGAAAAAGTTCCATCGGCCTGGGTACCGGTGGCATTGGCGCTTCCTTTTACTACGATGCTGGCGCCTTCCAGCGGCAGCGATTCTTCGAAAGAGGTCACCTTACCATTGATCACAAAACCGGGTTTTGCCTGTGCGGCAGCGGCAAAATATCCCGCCGTGAGCAACAGTATTATTGCAGGAGTAAATAATTTTTTCATAGTTGCCTGAATAAAAATTTTAAATAAAGAGCAGTGTAGACACACCGCTCCATTCAACGATTGCTTGCCATACGAAAATGGAGGTCACAGACGGATTCGAACCGCCGTATAAGGTTTTGCAGACCCTTGCCTCACCACTCGGCCATATGACCATTTGAAAAGATTGAAAACCGAACATTGATTACCGGGCATTCATTACACCGAGCCACCGGTTGAATATTTCATGATCAATACCCAATAATCAATGCTCAATATTCAATTGTTTGCCGCGTTGTATCATGAACCACCTTTGATTTCCGCGACTTCACATTGCAATATTAGTAACTAATTATTAGTCCACAAATTTTGTGGACTATATTTTTTATTTATTTTTTTTAATGAATGGTTAATATAAAAAGGGGTGCATGCGCACCCCTTTTACGAAACATATCCTACACATTCATTTACACTGCTGCCGGTTGCTGTATTCGCTCCCGGGCTTCGCGTGCGGCCTGCACCATATTCTTCAGCGCTTCCTGCGTTTCGGGCCATTGGCGGGTTTTAAGGCCACAGTCGGGATTAACCCATAAATTGCCGGCCGGCAGCAATAAAGCCGCCTTTTCCAGCAAATCGACCATTTCCTTTACACCCGGTACGCGGGGAGAATGGATATCGTATACCCCCGGGCCTATCTCGTTGGGATATTTAAAACCGGCAAAAGCTTCCAGCAGTTCCATTTGCGATCGCGAGGTTTCAATGGTAATCACGTCGGCGTCCATATGCGCGATATGCTCGATGATATCGTTGAATTCGCTATAGCACATATGGGTATGCACCTGTGTTTCGTCTTTAACCCCGGCGGCGGATATGCGAAACGCCTTTACTGCCCAGTCGAGGTAAGCGGCACGGTCTTTTTGGCGCAGCGGTAACCCTTCGCGGATAGCCGGCTCATCTATCTGTATCACTTTTATACCGGCTTTTTCGAGCGCCACCACCTCATCGCGTATGGCCAGCGCCAGCTGCAAAGCCGTTTGCGAGCGCGGCTGATCGTCGCGCACAAAAGACCATTGCAAAATAGTGACCGGTCCGGTTAGCATGCCTTTTACCGGTTTTTGTGTATGCGCCTGGGCAAAGCTGCTCCAGCGCACCGTCATATCCTTCGGCCTGTCTGTATCGCCGAAAATCACCGGCGGCTTTACACAGCGGCTGCCATAGCTTTGTACCCAACCGTTTTTTGTAAACAGGAAGCCGCCCAGCAGCTCACCGAAATATTCCACCATATCGTTGCGTTCAAATTCACCGTGCACCAATACATCCAGCCCCGCTTCTTCCTGCCAGCGGATAACGCGGATGGTGGCTTTTTCTATTTCTTCCTCGTATTGCTTTTCGGTGATATCACCTTTCTTCCACTTCGCCCGCAGCTGCCGTATATCATTCGTTTGGGGGAATGAGCCGATAGTAGTGGTGGGAAACAGCGGCAGGCCAAAGCGCTTTTGCTGTAATTGCTGGCGCACGGCAAATGTGCTGGTGCGGCTGGCATCCTTATCGGTAATGGCGGCTACCCGTTGTTTTATCACCGGCTTATGAATAAGCGGCGAACGGCGCCGGCTTTCAATAGCCTGCTGGTTTACTTCGAGCAAAACGGTATTACCTTCCCATATGCGGTGCAGATCATTCACCTCCTGCAGCTTTTGTTTGGCAAAGGCCATCCAGCTCTTTATTTCGGGGGCTATGGCAGTTTCGCCTTCCAAATCAAACGGGGTGTGCAGCAGCGAGCACGATGGGCTGATCATGACCCTGTCCTCTCCTATGGCGGCTACCGCTTTTTGAATGTGCTGCCCGGAAACGGCATAATCGTTTTTCCAGATATTGCGGCCATCCACCACGCCAAGCGATAAGCTAAGTTTGGCAGGAATGGCTTTTAATACATCGTCCAGCTGCTGCGGGGCCCGCACCAGGTCGAGGTGCAGGGCGCATACCGGCAGGTTGACCGCCAGCGGAATGTTTTCCTGCAGCCCTTCAAAATAAGTGGCCAGCAGTATTTTCAATGCGGGGCAATGCGCCCTGATCTCGCGGTAGGCATATTCAAACGCCTGTTTTTCTTTGTCTGTAAGGTCCATCGACAGGAAGGGCTCATCCAGCTGTACCCATACGGCGCCCTGCTTTTCGAGCTTTTGCAGGACTTCAATGTACACAGGCAGCAGTCGTTTGAGCAGGTCGAGCCGGTGAAAGCCCGGTTCTTTTTCCTTACCCAGTAACAAATAAGAAACCGGTCCTACCAATACCGGCTTGGGAATGATACCGCTTATTTCCCGCGCCCCGCTGAATTCGTTGAATACTTTCGTGGAAAACAGTTTGAACGACTGTTTGGCGCTGAATTCGGGAACGATGTAATGGTAATTGGTATCAAACCATTTGGTCATTTCCATAGCTGTAATATCCAGCCCATCCTTTTGATAGCCGCGGGCCATGGCAAAACAAAGGTCCAGCTCGCCATTGTCTTTTACTTCCGTTACCACCGGGGCATAACGTTCCGGCACAACGCCCAGCAGTAACGACATGTCGAGCACATGATCATAAAAACTAAAATCATTGCAGGGTACCAAATCGATACCTGCTTCCTGCTGCAGCTTCCAGTTGAGCTGCCGGATGCGGCGTCCGGCCAGCAGCAGCTCTTCCCTGCTGATGGCGCCGGCCCAATACTGCTCACAGGCTTTCTTGAGATCGCGGTTGGCTCCCATACGCGGGTAGCCCAGGTTGTTTTTTAGCATACGCATAAAACTTTTTTGGGTGAAACATTAATAAATTAATGCTCCTTACAGTTTTCGGTATGCCTTCGGAGATGGTGTAGATAAACGAAAAGAAGAATGCCCGGCATACGTGTGCACACGCATCCCTGCATTATACCATACTTCTTTTCTGACTACTGCTTCTTATCCTCGAAAGCATCGTCTTGCACAGCGGGCAAATATCCTGGCTCGTAACATTATCGCCATCCTTCTCATGGTGTTCAGGTACCACAATGGACTCCTTGGGCGACAACTGGGGTGTGTTACTTACAGTTGCGGGACAGCCCGTGATTTGCACACGGTTCCTTTTTAAAAGCTATGCTTGCGCATTGCTTACCTGCTGTGTAAAGAGAAATAAAGTAAAGAACGATACGCGAATATACACGAATTGTAGCTAATTGGCACGATGATCATGCGAAAGCTACTGGTGACGGGCCTGGAGCTTATTTTTTCTCGCTAAGCAACAGCGGCCAGTTTTTGTCGTAGGTATGCGACTGCTGTATTATTTTATCTATTTGCCGTACAATTTCTACATGCGCAGCGGCTATATTGTGCTGCTCGCCGGTATCTTTCTCAAGATCGTACAGTTCCGTAGAGGGGTTGGCTTCGGTACTCACGTTGAGCCGCACGCCTTTCCATTTACCTATGCGCACGGCCTGCCGCCCGCCCGATTCATGGAACTCCCAATATAAATAGGGATGCTGCGCAGGCATAGCCCGGCCCTTCAATACAGGGAGGAACGAGAGGCCGTCGATATTTTTTGACACAGGGATGCGGGCCATTTCCTGGAAAGTGGGAAACAGGTCCCAGAACGTACCTGTAAAAGCGCTCGTGCTGCCGGCGGCAATATTGTTTTTCCATACGGCAACAAAGGGCACGCGGATACCGCCTTCATACAAATCTCTTTTTATACCACGCAGCGGGCCGGAGCTGTTAAAGAAAACCGGGTCGCCGCCACCTTCCTTATGCGGGCCGTTATCGCTGGTAAAAAGGATAAGGGTGTTTTCTGAAAGACCCGCTTTTTTTACTGCGTCCAATATATCGCCTACATAATGATCGAGGCGGGCCACCATGGCGGCAAAGGCCGCATGGGGGTATGGTTCGTAATGGTAGTCTGTTTTCGCGGGCTTTACTTCGGGCGCCGGGGTTTCGTTGAATTGTTTACGGTAATAATTATACAGGCTGTCGTGTGGGCCGTACAGGGCAGCATGCGGCAGCGTATAGGGCAGGAAGAGAAAAAATGGCTTTGCCTGGTTTTGCTGCAGGAACACCAGGGCCTTTTCGTGGATCAGGCCGGCCGAATATACGGAATCCGATTGCCGGTTGCCGGGCAGTTCTATCCGCTCATCGTTATGCCATAAATGGTCGGGGTAATAATTGTGCGCTTCCGTTTGGCAGTTATATCCGTAGAAATCATCGAACCCTTGTTTGGAAGGTACGCCGCCCGAGCCGGGGAAACCCAATCCCCATTTACCGAAGCCGCCGGTAATATACCCGTTTGCTTCCAGTACGCGGGCGATGGTAACAGTGGAGTCGGGCAGCGGAAACTGTCCTTCGGGTTTTATGCCTTTGTTGCCGCGTATATAGGTATGCCCGGTATGCATGCCCGTCATCAGGCTTGCGCGCGAAGGAGCACATACCGACGTACCGGCATAGAATTGGGTAAACTTCATCCCGGCCTTTGCCATACGGTCTATATTGGGTGTCTTGATTTTTTGCTGCCCGTAACAACCTACATCGCCGTACCCTAAATCATCGGCTACTATTAATATTATATTGGGCTTTTTACCGGCCGCTGCAGGGGCCGCAGATTGTGCTTGTACGAGTACGGGGCATAACAGTATAAGGAGTGCGGGCAGGCGTGTTAACATATGTCCATTCATTTGAAGGGTACAAAAATAGTCTTTCAGCCCATACGACCATCCTGCATACCGGGCCGGATGGCCGGGATATTATCCCGGGGACCCGGTAGTTACCTTAGCAGCGGCTGGTTGACCATCAGCCAGTATACGCCTATTTGCATGACTACTTTATTCAGGGTTTCAAAATCGACCGGTTTAACGACGTAGCTGCTTACACCGATCTGGTAACATTTTTTTATATCGGGGTCTTCGGCCGAAGAGGTAAGCACTATCACCGGGATATGTTTTATAACGGGATCTGTTTTTATGCGTTGCAGCACCTCGAAGCCATCTACCTTGGGCATTTTCAGGTCGAGCAGAATCACTTTGAGGTGGCGGGTTTCGCTTTGCTGCTCACCAAAAAGAAACGTCATTGCTTCGGCGCCGTTGGCCAGGTGAATAATCCTGCTACCGGCATTATTTTTCTTTAGCGCCCGGATAATAAGTTCTGCATCTGTTGGATTATCTTCTACCAGGAGTATATCGGCATTCATACAGTATGTTTAAACAGGTAAACTAAAATAAAAGGTGGCTCCATTGCCAGGTTCCGCTTCCGCCCATACTTCTCCCCCGTGCCGGGTGACGATCCGTTTTACGATGGCCAGTCCAACTCCTGTACCTTCAAACTCCCCGGTATTGTGCAGTCGTTGAAAAACACCGAATAGCTTATGAACGTATTGCATGTCGAAGCCGGTACCATTATCGCTTATAGCATACACTGTTTTACCTCTTTCTCTTGTCGATTTGACCTCGATAAAAGGATTGGGTGTTTTTGAAGAATACTTCACCGCGTTTAACAGGTAATTGGTGAGGACCTGTTTAATAAGCGCTTTATCGGCCAAAGCGTTATCGAGGCAATGGATCTTTATACTTGCCTGGTGGAGGGTGTTTTTACTTATTTCCTCTACCACGATGTTTACCAGTCCGGTCATATCGATAATCGATTTCTCTATTTCTTTCCGCCCCAGTTTTGAGAAGGAAAGCAGGTCGTCTATCAGGGCGCCCATCCTGGTGGCGTTGTCGCGTACAACGCCGATTAACCGTCTCCCGTTATCGTCGAGCAAATCGGTATAATCTTCCCCCAGCATGGCGGCATAGCCGTTGATAGCCCTTACCGGCGCCCGCAAATCATGGGACACGGAATAAGAAAATGCTTCGAGCTCGTTATTGGAAAGCTCGAGTTCGCGGGTTCGCTCCACTACTTTCTTTTCCAGGTTCTCGTTAAACGCGTGGAGGGCTTCCTCGCCCAGCTTTCTTTCGGTTATATCGGCGCGGATGGCAATATACTGGTACGGTTTACGATCTGCATCGAGAAAGGGCACGATGGTGGTATCTACCCAGTATATCGTTCCGTCTTTCGCCCTGTTTTTAAGTTCTCCTTTCCAGATCTTTCCATTGGCGATGGTGACCCAGAGACTACGAATGAATGCTTTGGAGTGATGGCCGGAATTAATGATGCGATGGTCCTGGCCAATCAATTCACCGGCGCTGTACCTGGATATCTTACAAAAATTATCGTTGACATACTTTATAGTGCCTTTCTGATCGGTGATGGCAACGATACAGGATTCGTCGAGGGCATACTTGTAGGCAAGGATTTCTGCTCTCTCTTCCGTTAACTTTTTTTCGAGCGCTGCATTTAACTGCAGCATTTCCTCTTCGGCTTCTTTACGCCGGGCGAGTTCGGTTTCCAGATCTTTTTGTGTTTTTTGCGAGAATATAGTGGGAAGCAGCCTGACAAGACTGAAAACGGTTGCCCAGCTTATTATGGCCGTAATCAACCTGACAAGGGCGTTTAACCGGTATGCAGGTATCCAAAATGCGATGGCATCAAGCAGATGCGTGGCCCCGCAGGATAGTATAAAAGCGGCAAATAAATAGTAGATGCGTATAAACTGTGCGTGCTTCTTCCTGCTTATGTAACGTAGAATGATAACTGGGATGGCAAAATAGGCCGACCAAGTCAATACATCGCTTATTATATACAGCCAGCCATGGAATTCCGTCCATTTTCCACAGTGCCAGCGGGGTGGCCAGTCGGAATAGTCGAACAACCGCCTGAAGAAATCAAGCACCTGGTTCATTGGGCGTTTTATATTGGGTTATTACGAATACAGCTTGCCGGCTGCGTGACGGGTATAGAAAAAAAGGATCAGGGTTAAAAACGGTGACGGGCTACTTTCATGAGGCGTTGTACAATAAAGACAGGTTCGTATTTCTTTTTTTGTTCTTAAGGGGAGATAAACACACCAGGAAATCTTTACAATTAATGGTACAAGTTAGCATTTCTTTTACATATGCGTGGAAAAAATCATGCCATTTAAAAACTAGGTATAAATACCTAACAATGCCTGCCGATTAAATGACAGGAACTGATGGTGCGTTAATGCATCATATCGCCGGTGTATGAGGAAGCTATCTACGGCGATTTTTCGCTAATTTTTTTTGATCTCGTTTTCGCCTGTCTCCATATCGAGCGTCCAGGGTTTTGGCTCGGGCACCCATAGTTTGCCTTCGCCTATTTCTACCGGCATCCACAGGTAGGTAGATTCCCATTGGGTGCGGGGTTTCCAGATATCGCCCATAAAAATGATGGTGGTCTTTTTTTTGCCGGTTACTTTTATCATCATGGTAGACTGAGCGCCGTAGGTATTTGCCTGGGGCGGGGCGATGTCTTTAAAATCAGACCAAGGGCCCTCCAGCGAAGGAGCAGTGGCGTATTTGTTGGGGTTGGCGCGCCAGCCGGTGAGTGCAGACCCTATCGCATAATACAGTCCGTCGTAATGAACGATGGCGCCACCTTCCATATGCTCTTTAACCAGGCACATTTCCTTTTCGAGGCTCATATAATCGGCGGACAGCTTCGCGATGCGAAAGCCGTAAGGCCGGTCTTCGAAGACAAGGTAGGCGGCGCCATCGTCGTCTATAAACTGCCCGATATCCCGGCTTTCATGATCGAGGGGACGAAAACTTTTTACGTATTTGAACGGGCCGGTGGGCCGGTCGCTTACCGCGATACCTACCCTTGCCACTTTGTAGCTACGGTTATCGAGGTGAAAGTACATCACATATTTCCCTGTCTTTTCGTTATAGTACACTTTCGGACGTTCCAATATCCAGCCGTAGCCCAGGTTTTCGGGGTCTGCCGCCTGCAGGGCATTGCCCTGAAATTTCCAGTGAAGCAGATCGGTGGAAGCATAGCAGCTCACATAGCGGAAGCTGGTGTCAAGTCCGCGCGTACGCTGCTCGCCGTACCAGTAATAGGTGTTTTTAATTTTGATGATTCCGCCGCCATGCGCCTGTATATGATTGCCATCGGCATCTGGCCATAGCTCGCCGGGATGGAAGGCCATAACCGGCTGGGCCAGTGCTGCGGTGGCGCCTATAACAAGGAGGACGGAGGAGAATAACGCGGTTAAAAGCTGTTGCAATTTCATCGTATGCCTGTTTGGTATTTTATACAACCGGCTATTGAGGGGCTGAGCAATAGTCCGGGCATACAAATTACGCCCTCCTGGTCATAATAACGGTGGGGAGATGCTCATAAAATGGGGGGTAAAATGGTTTTTTAGCGTTTCATCATATTTTCACCCAGAATTTTAATATTTTGCCCATATGTTCTTCTATTACATGATAGTCTAATGGAATGCCATCCTCAATGGTATGATAGGTGGCCAGTTTTGTACCTGCCGGCATTGCATTTAGTTTTTTGTACAGGCAGCGGTGATAATAATCGTATAACCGGGGAGCGCAGAGAACACTGTCATCAATTTTTTCGGTATCCTCCAGGTTCTCGTAGAAGGAATTATAGAAGTAAAAATGGTCGTATTGCGTAAAGTCCAGCTGTGTGAGGTTCTGACATAAAAAATGGACGTTTTTCAGGCCGGCCATCTCACCGGCTGCCCGTGCATGTTCTACCAGCTGCGTGCGCTGTTCCACCCCATAGAATGCGACCTGTGGCTTATAATATCCTCCTGCAAGGCAAAATTTACCGACGCCGCTGCCAATATCCAGCACTTTAGCGCCTTTTTCGGCGCCCAGGAATTGTGCGGCCAGCCGGGCGATATTTAACGGCGTCCAATGCCTGGCAGCCAGCAGCTGAATAGATTCAGGGTATAGTTGATGGAGCTGGTTATCAGAGCTAAAAAAATGATCCGGCGGGTACGGGGTAACAGCGCTTTTTGCAGATATCATACTACAAAGATACTTTACCTGGCCAAGCCCCCGTACATCCTTTAATTACGCTCAAAAGTGCGTTTTGGTACATGCTGGTTTATTTGACCGCGAATTTCTACAGGTGCTGCCGTGCACAGGATTTGCGGTAATACCTATACAACTATTATTTATGAAAGATAAAAAAGCAGGCACCCCGAAACAGAAGCCGGCGGCTTCAACGGAAGAATCGGTTAAAACAGGTAAAAAAGCTATTGAAACCGAATTGAAACTACGGGGGAAAGCGGGCAAGGCATCCGGCGATGACGAAAAAGACGAAAAAAAGGATGCTGCTACATGGCGCAATGAAGGCTGATGGCTGGCTGGTCTGCATGCCACCGGCAGTTGCTACTCCTGCATGAGCTGCAGGGCTTCTTTTGGACTTAGCTGTCTGAGCACCTTAAACGCTTTGCCTTCTGCACGGTTATAATTGATAAAGAAGTTTTCGAGCTGGTCAATAATATTTGCCGGCAGATCGCTTATCGACCTGATATTTTCAAAAATAGACGAAGCGTCCGGGATGGCGATAAACCGGTCGTTGCGTATCATTTTTTTCTTTCCTTTTTCCTCTGATTGTTCGGCTTTGATACCGCCAATGACCCGGCATTTCATCTTGCATCCCGGAAAACTTTCAAACTCCGAAATAACGATAATGTCCAGCGGATCCCCGTCTTCGCCTTTTGTGCCGGGTACAAATCCAAAATCGTATGGAAATACCATACCAGAAGGGAGGATTTTCTTTAGCTCAAAAAAATGACTCTTTTGATCATAGCTGTATTTAAGCGCGCTGCCCTTGGGTGTTTCGATAACGACGTCTACAGATTTCATACGTACTTTTTTACTGCTGCTAATAATGTTCTACAATACCTGCAACAAAAAAGCAGGCCATTACCTGCGGACCGCCCGCGCCGGCGTGGCCTGATTTTTTGTGCTGTTTTTTCTTTAATTAAAAGATATTACTATGCAACAGAATGAAAATTTTGCGCTGATAACCGGCGCTACCAGCGGCATAGGATATGAACTGGCCAAATTATTTGCCAGGGATCATTATAACCTGGTGCTGGTGGCGCGTAACCTGAAAGAGCTGGATGCCAGGGAAGCCGAATTAAAAGCGCTTGGCGCGCTCACGGTGCTGTCGCTGGACAAGGATCTGTTCAAAACAGAAAACGCCTTTGACGTGTATGAAGAAGTAAGAAGCCGGGGGCTGCGCATCGATGTGCTGGTTAACGATGCGGGGCAGGGTGAATACGGTGAATTTGTGGATACAGACATCGACCGCGAACTGGATATCATCCACCTCAACATTTCCAGCGTAGTCATTCTTACCAAACAGTTTTTAAAGGAGATGGTAGCCCGGGGCAGCGGGAAGATATTGAACGTAGCTTCTATAGCCGGTAAAATGCCCGGACCACTGCAGGCGGTGTATCATGGGTCGAAGGCCTTTGTACATTCGTTTACCGAAGCAATTCGAAATGAGAACAAAGACTCCGGCGTAACTATTACCTCTCTCCTGCCCGGCCCTACCGATACCGATTTCTTCAACAAGGCAGGGATGCAGGATGCTAAAAACGTACAGAAGGGCGAGCTGGCCGATCCCGCAGATGTAGCTAAAGACGGTTACGACGCATTAATGGCGGGAGACGACATGGTGGTATCGGGCTTTAAAAATAAAGTGCAGGTAGCTATGAGCAATATTACCCCCGACCGTGCGGTGGCCGAAAAAGTACATAAACAACAGGAGCCGACCCACAAATAACCAGTTTTATTATCACTTAAACCTTATAATATGAAAGCAGCCGTTATTCATGCACCCGGCAAGGTGAGCTGCGACAATGTTGCCGACCCCACTATTATTCACAACAGGGATATTATTTTAAAAGTAACGGCAACCGCTATCTGCGGTTCTGATTTGCATATTTATTCTGGGGGGATACCGCAGCCGCGGCCGATGGTGCTTGGCCATGAGTTTATGGGAATCGTAGAAGAAACCGGCAGCGACGTAAAAAATCTTCGTCGCGGCGACCGTGTAGTGGTACCTTTTCCCATTGCCTGCGGCAGCTGCTTTTTTTGCACCCATGATTTGCCGGTACATTGTGAAAACAGCAACCCGGATCACTATGGCCCGGAAGGTGGTTTGCTTGACCAGAAAGGCGGGGCGCTGTTTGGATACACCGATTTATATGGAGGCTATGATGGAGGTCAGGCCGAATATGTGCGGGTGCCTTATGCCGACTATGGACCGCGGCTGGTACCGGAGGGATTGACGGACGAGCAGGTATTATTTCTCACGGATATTTTTCCCACCGGGTATACCGGCATCGATTGGGGTAATCTGAAAGGAGGTGAAACGGTCGCTATTTTCGGCGCCGGCCCGGTGGGTATTATGGCCGCCAAGAGCGCCTGGTTAAAAAGCGCGGGCAGGGTGATTATCGTAGACACGCTGCAATACCGGCTTGATAAGGCAGCGCAAACCGCTCATTGCGAAACCATACTATGGGAGGGCAACGGCAAGGATGTGATTGAGCTAATCAGATCCATGACGCAGGGCCGCGGAGCTGATCTTTGCATTGATGCCGTTGGCTTTGAGCCGGACCGCAACCTGCTGGACAGGGCAAAGGCGGTGATAAACATGGAAAAGGGTTCTCCCAAGGTATTGGAAGCCTGTATGAGCGCGGTGCGAAGGGGCGGCACTGTATCTGTACTTGGCGTATATCCCACGCCTTATGACAATTTTCCCATCGGGCAGTTTTTCGATAAAGGAATTATTTTGAAAGGGGGGCAGGCGCCGGCCCATAAGCACATCGATAAGCTAATGGCTTATGTGGTGGAGGGAAAAGTGACACTAAACGATATTATTACACACCGGCTGCCACTGTCGGAAATTTCACACGGCTACGAGGTATTCAAAAAGAAAGAAGAAGATTGTGTCAAGGTAGTGCTGGACCCGTCGAAGTGACAAACCGGTGGCATGGTTTTAGTTCCCTCTTTTAAAACATTTATTATGAAAAATGAAGACATCATTGAAGTGCTCAACGATCTTGTACTTATCCATAACGATCGTATTACAGGCTATGAAAGGGCTATTAAAGAAACGCGTGCAGAAGACCAGGATCTTAAGGACCTGTATGTTTCCATGATAGCCGAAAGCCATGTAATGAAAAATATGCTGGTGTCCGAAATACAGGTGCAGGGGGGCGATGCAGAAAAAGGAACCACGGCCAGCGGCAAAATATACAGGGCCTGGATGGACGTAAAAGCGGTATTCACGGGACATGATTCCGAAACAGTGCTGGCTAATTGCGAAGCAGGAGAAGATGCTGCCCAAAAGGCCTATACAACAGCACTGGAACATGATGGACTTCCTGCCTACATCAGGGAAATGCTGGAGCAGCAAATGGAAGCGCTGGAAACATCGCATGATGTGATCAGGGACCTGCGCGATCAATATAAGGAAAACCCGGTTGAATAGGTCCTGTTTCCTTCGTAGACAGCAGCGGGAAGAACAGTGATTTTATTTTAGTTTTTTGGCCTGTATCTTTTTGCGAACCAGCTGCTTCCTGCGCAGCCAGTTGTCCAACGGCTCAGGCCAAAACAGGGCTCTTCCTTTTTTATCCATTAACCCTGTTTTCTTTGCGAGGTCCTTGCTCAGCCTGAGTATTTTATTGCGCTGTGGTTTTTTAATAAAGAGTGCTGTTTTATGATCGGTCAACTGTTGCTGCAGGCATTCGATGCCTTTGTTAAGCACCGCCAGCTCATCCTTGTACTTTTTTTGCTTTCGCAACAATACCATCAGGCGCTGGTAGGGTGTGAAATTTTTACACCCCCTGGCAATTTCTTTTTTATACAGCGTAATGGCCATATCCGGTTGTCCTTCTGCTTCCGCCTGCCGCCCGGTAATGATTGTTTTAGCTTTCATATAGGTAGTCCTTAAAAATATATGCCAGCCGCGGGACCGGGGGAGGTGCCGCCCTTAAGCTACCCGGGAAGATTTCTCCACACAAGTGGCATTTTTAACCGGTATTGCATTGGGCACACTTTAGGAAGGTCTGTTTATAAACAACACATGCATACATTCAGATGGGGCATTATAGGACCGGGCAGCATTGCGCGTGATTTTGCAAATGACCTGAAACTGGTCAATGGCCAACAGCATGAAGTACACGCCATATTGGGTCATAGCAAAGAAAAGACAGAAGAATTTGCAGGCGAATTTTCCGTACCTGCCATTTTCTATGATATCGCGTCCTTTTTGCATAATCCCGGTTTCGATGCCGTATACATAGCAACGCCCCATACCCTGCATTACGAGCAAACCGGGGCCTGCCTGAATGCCGGGATACCGGTACTCTGCGAAAAGCCCATTACCATCAATATAGAACAGCTTGAATCGCTGGTCAGGCTGGCGCGCGAAAAAAACACCTTATTGGTGGAGGGCATGTGGATTCGTTTTTTACCCAGCATCCGGCAGGTACTGGACATTGTTGGCAGCGGACAGATTGGTAAGGTGATTGCCGTAAGAGCCAACATGAGCTATAAAGCGCCGAAAGACGACAGCAATCGTTATTTCAACCCCGAGCTTGGCGGTGGCTCACTGCTCGACCTGGGTGTGTATCCTGTTTTCCTGGCCAATTTATTATTGGGCAAGCCTCCTGTTGTTAAAGCCGCCGGCAAGTTATCCGATAAAGGAATCGATGAAACCTGTGCCGCCCTCCTGGGATACCCCGCAGGTCAATATGCGCTGATTGAATCTTCCATCATTACCCAAACAGACCGGACTGCCGAAATATACGGCGATAAAGGCGTTATCCGCATTTTGGCGCCCTGGAACGAAAAGCCCGCCGGCATTGAAGTATGCATATACAATGCTGCCACCACCCACGTTCCCTGTAATTGGGAAGGCAGGGGCTTCCAGTTTGAAGTGGAGGAAGTAGCCAATTGCATCAAAAACGGGCGCATTTCCAGCCCCTTAATGGCGCACCAGCTAAGCCTCGATATAATGCGAACCATGGATGAGATCAAAGACCAGCTGCATGTTAAATACGAGTCGTATGAATAGCACTGCTTTTACAGCAGGAAACAGTACCTGTACCATCTCTGTATTAAAATAGTATACGTATGAGCACTGCATTTCCCATCGTATCCTGGGCCAATGGCACCAATATTTACGAGGTGAATATACGCCAGTATACAAAGGAAGGCACCCTACAAGCTTTTATTGGTCATATCCCCCGGCTTTACGATATGGGGGTTGAAATATTATGGCTGATGCCGGTTACACCCATCAGTGAGGAAAACAGGCAGGGAACCTATGGAAGCTATTATGCAGCCAGTTCCTATACCGCTATTGACCCGGCATACGGAACAGTAGACGATTTTATCGCCCTTGTCCAGGCGGCGCATTCTTATAATATGAAAGTAATTATCGATTGGGTAGCCAACCATACCGGCTACGACCATGTATGGACGACCCGGTACCCCGATTGGTACCGGAAGAATGCCGAAGGAAAATTCATTGAATTATATGGCTGGATAGACGTGATAGATCTTAATTATGAAATACCGGCCATGCGCATCGAAATGATCGCGTCAATGAAATACTGGGTCAGGGAATTTGACATAGATGGCTTTCGCTGCGATATGGCCCGGACGGTACCCATTGATTTCTGGATTGAAGCGAGGAGTGAATGCGATGCCTTAAAATGCCTGTTCTGGCTGGCGGAATGCGAAGTGTTCAGCTACCATGAAGTTTTTGACGCCACCTACGGCTG
>Ga0307508_10002013_pt1 | contig 22136 bp, 11 predicted proteins | sample 9_EM_MG_FD_203089 | JGI IMG/M metagenome (GOLD analysis project Ga0307508, IMG submission 203089) | Populus trichocarpa ectomycorrhiza microbial communities from riparian zone in the Pacific Northwest, United States - 9_EM | ecosystem: Host-associated > Plants > Roots > Unclassified | place...
CACTTCTGGACGTCGTGTTCGACCGGTTGGCCGAGACCGAGGCGTCCGATCAGCTTGCCGAGGTCATCCTCGGCGCCTACGCCGGCGACGAAGAGCTGCGTGCCGTATTGGCCGGGGAAGACGCGCGTCTGCCGCGCCCGAGTGATTCCGTCGAGGTGCGCGAGAACGTCTATCTCGACCGCGTCTCGGTGGCCGGCTTCCGAGGCATCGGCCCGAAGGCGACATTGCATTTGCAGCCGCAGAACGGCCTCACCCTTGTGGTCGGTCGCAACGGCTCCGGCAAGTCCAGCTTCGCCGAGGCCATCGAGCTTGCCCTTACCGGCGACAGCCAGCGATGGGCCGAGCGCAACAGCATCTTCCGCGACGGCTGGCGCAATCTGCATACTTCAGCGCCCTGCGAGATCGACCTGATCGCTCGCCTCGACGGCGTCGCCGCGCCCCTGCGGATTCGGCGAAGCTGGTCCGAGGACGCCACCGAGCCGGGTCAGGCCAAGATCTCTCAGCCCGATATCGAAGCCCTCGGCTGGCAACAGTCGATGGACACTTACCGCCCGTTCCTCACCGCCAACGACCTCGGCCGGCTGATGTCGTCGCGGCCCAGTGAACTGTTCGACGCCATGGCTCCGCTGCTCGCCATCGAACCGGTCACCGATGCCGAGACCCGGCTCAAGAATCTTCGCAAGATCTACGACGATCGGGCGAAGGCCGTTCGATCTGGGCGGACGGTATTGCGCACTGCCCTGGAAGAGGTGGACGACGATCGGGCCAGGACTGCCGCCAAGCTGCTTGCCGCCACTCGGCCTGACCTCGACGCGATCAACCATCTACTCGGCAACGACGACGAGGCCAACCCGTCGACTGCCACCTACCGCAAGATCGCCGCGAGCACCGACCCCGCGTCACCCGAGGAGGTAGCTGCGATTGCCGAACGGATCGTCGTTTCCGCATCGGCCCTCGCCGTCCTCCCCGTCGCGGAGAACGACCTCACTCGGCTCCTGCAGATGGCAGTCGGTCACTACCAGCAGCACGGGGCCGGCACCTGCCCGGTCTGTGGCACTGGTCAGCTCGACCAGGCCTGGCTCGACGCCGCCGAGGCGAAACTTGGACAGGCGCGACACGCAACCGATGCTCGGCGCGAAGCAGATGAGGCAGTCCGGAGCGCGCGCCGCGACGCGGCGCGGCTGCTAACCTTCACGATCGAAATTCCGGCTGGGGCCGAAGACCTGCCCACAGACGTGCGGGATGAGCTCGCGGCCGCCGTACAGGGGTGGCAATCCGTGGCCGCAGACTGCGACCACCAACTGCTCGCCAATCATCTGCGGTCCCGCTACGCGACGCTACAGACCGCAGCCGAACGTGCCCGCAACGCCGCCGCGGCCTGGCTGCGCACCAGGCACGACGCGTGGCGAGAACGCGCCGCTGATCTGCAGAACTGGCTGACCGCGGCGCGTCAGGTTCGGCAGGAAGAGGATGTTCTCGGCCTCCTCAAGACTGCGCTGACGTGGATCAAGCTGGCCATCGCCGAGCTACGCACAGCCCAGCTCGCACCGTTCGCGAACCAGTCTCAGCAGATCTGGGAGCAGCTACGCCAAGAGAGCAACGTCGAGTTGGCCGGCATGACCTTGGACGGTTCCAGCACCCGCCGGCGGGTCGCCTTCCCCGCGACCGTCGACGGCACCGCCACCTCAGCCATGGCGGTAATGAGCCAAGGCGAACTGCACGCTCTCGGGCTGGCTGTCTTCCTCCCCCGCGCGACCGCGGACGCCAGCCCGTTCCGGTTCCTCATCATCGACGATCCGGTGCAGAGCATGGACCCGTCCAAGGTCGACGGCCTCGCCCAGGTCCTCGCCGAGCTGGCCCAGGACCGCCAGGTCGTGGTCTTCAGTCATGACGACCGGCTGCCCGAGGCCGTACGCCGCCTGGAGATCGATGCCGTCATCTGGGAAGTCACCCGGCGGAGCAACTCCGAGGTGGAAATCCGCAAGAACCTCGACCCCGCCGAGCGGTATTTGTCCGACGCGCGGGCACTCGCCAAGACCGACGAGATTCCCGTCGAGCTGCGGTCACCGCTGGTAACGAGCTGCTGCCGGTCGGCGCTTGAAGCGGTCCTCCACCAGCGTGTACGGGCCATACGGATCGGCCGGGGCGAGCGCCACGGAGACGTCGAGACGCTGTTGGACTCCGCGAAAACCACAACCCAGGTAGCTGCGCTGGCCTTGTTCGATGACGCCCATGCGGGCGGACGCGTGTTCAGCTACTTCAACCACAAACTCGGGCCTTGGGCCGGCGACGCCTTTCGCGCCTGCAAAGAGGGCGTGCACGGCGCCGCGGTAGCCGACCCGGAACGGCTGGTCGGCCAAGTCACCCAAATGGTGGAGGCGGTTCGATGACTTCGCCGCAGACGTACCTCGACGAGGTCGAACGCCTGATGGCCGTTCCGGCCCGAGGAACCCACGGGCTATGGCCCCGCGCCTCCGCCTGGCTTCTCCGGCTGGCCCTCGAGTCGGCGCTCGATCAGTACTGGGACGACACGGCGCCGGCCATCGGTGCTTGCCGCAATCGCCGTTCGCAGATCCTCATGCTGAGCCGCTACATCGGAGCGACGAACTCCCGTCGCGTGGCGATGCTCTGGTGGTCGCTGTCGCGCGCTGGTCATCATCGCAGCTACGAGTTGGCACTGACCGCCGGAGAGCTGACGCACTTGCACGCCGAGGTTCGTGAGGTCGTCACCTTTCTGCACCAGAAGCATCCGTGATGAGGCAGCGGCGGGGGCTGATCTTGGACAAAGCTACGTCTCTTCGGGGGCCAGTGGAATGGACCATTTAACGGTTGGCGGCAACCCGAAAGACGAGGTCCGAGGATGCCCGAAGCATTACATTCTGATGATGGCAATCCCTTTTGATCTTTGGGGACAGCGCGGCTACCCGCATGCCGACGTCGCGGGTGAGTCGCACTACACGAGGGCAATCCGACAGCTGTTCGGTCGCGACTTCAAGACCGACGGCACCGAGATCATCACGACGGTAAGCCTCATGGTCGACCCGAGCAACAAGCACGATCGCAACGCAGTAGGCGTATGGGCAGGCGGCAATCTCGTCGGCTACCTGCCGCGTGAGGAAGCGGCGCGGTACGCGCCCGTCCTCTCTCAGCTGAAGTCTCAGGGCTGGTCACCCCAGGTTGCCGCCCGAGTCTGGGGCGCCGAATGGGACGACTATGACGGCCGGGGCAAGGAGTTCCGTGGGTCCGTCCGACTGGACCTGGCCGCACCCCATATGCTCGTGCCCGCCAACTTGCCGCCGTCCGGAGAACATCGGCTGCTGCCCATCGGCAATGCCATCCAGGTCACCGGCGAGGAGAAGCACCTCGACGCTCTCGCGTCGTTCCTTCGCACAGAAGGAGAGTGCTGGGCGTACGCGACATTGCACGAGGTGGTTGAGCAGACCGCACGCTCGTCGCGCACCGTAGTCGAGGTGCGTCTCGACGGGGCGCGCGTCGGCCAGCTCACCCCGAAGATGAGCACCGAGCTACTGCCGGCAATTCGACACCTCGCCGAGCAGGGAGCGGCGGCGACAGCTCGGGCGATCGTCAAGGGCAACCGCATCAAAACCGAGGTGGTGTTGTATGCCGTCAAAGCGCACGAACTCCCGGAGAGCTGGCTCGGTGCTCAGTCACCTCGGCAAGCGGACCTGTCACCAGTAGCCGTCACGCCGGTCGTTGAGCCGGCAATACCCGTCGTTTCCGGTGGACGACGAGATCACGGGCCCATCCCGCCGCCACCGACCGGTGTCCGTTTCGTTGTACCGCCGACTTGGCCGTCCCCGCCGGCCGGCTGGACGCCACCTGCCGGATGGCGACCGGAGCCAAGCTGGGAGCCGGCGCCGGAGGGTTGGCAGTGGTGGGTGCCGATCTGGGAGTGAACACCTCGACCCGTCGGCATTCCTGAGACCGTAAGCGGCCCGCAGGACCATCCACGGATTCAGATTTCACCCTTGCCATCCTGGTCGGACGCTGAGTAGCGCCAGCTACCCCGTAGTGCCGAGGGTGGATTCTGCTGGAGGAGGAGCTGCAAGACTGCGTTCAATATCCTCGAAGTGCGCGTGCAGACGAAGCAGCACCTCGGCGTCGAGGGCTGCGTAGGCCACCTGGCTCTCGGCCAGAGGACGCCGAGCCCAATTGCCGACTTGTTCCCTCTTGTCGAGTTCCACACCGAGTTCACGGGCGCAGACCTCACGAAGGCTGTGACCTTTGGCTGTGGGGCGCAGCCGCCTCGACACGTCACGTGTATCCACGACGGGCTCTAGGGCGAACCCGTACCGACCAAGGACGGTGCGCTCGAATGAGGCGTAGTGGATCAGCTTCGTCGTTTCGGTGCTCGCGAAGAGTTCGCCTAGGGGTTCCAGGTCAAGAGGTTCGAGAGCGTCAATGAGGTAGGTTGCCTCACGACCCGCCATCTGAATCAGGCACAGGGCGCGGTTCGCGAGTGTGGTTTCTACGTCGAGGCCAACGACCGGCTCGGACATCAGCTCGGCAACTGCTGACTGGAGTTGCGGGAGGGTGCGTACCCAGATCAGTGGCCGCTCGTTGTCGCGGCACAGCAGGGGAAGTTCCGCTGGGACCTGCTGGAGGCTGGCGAAACGCTCGGCGTCGCTGGGCGTCAACGTCCGGACGGCCTCGGGAAGACGGGGTCCTTTGCGTTCGAGTCCTGAGAGCCATTGCCAGGCCCCGCCCACGTCGAGCAGGTAGCTGGCGATCACTTCACGTTCGACCCAGGGAGGCATCAGCGGCTGGAACTTGCTGAGGCGGTAGTTGGGCAGCGATTCGGCGACCTCTGCCCAAAGGCGGTCGTTCTCCCAGAATTCGGGTTCGGCAAGCCCGGCAAGCGCGTCCCGGAAGCTCAGCATGTCGAGGTTCTCCCCTCGGACCTTGATGAGAAAATTGTCCGGGATGACTTTCCAGTCGTCGCCGACCGCTTCGAGTGCGTACCGAAGGGTCGAGTTGATCCGTCCTCCGGCGAAGGTCCACCAGCGGATCTCCCCGTCATCGACTTCGATGCCTCCACGGTCGGAGGTGAGGGTTCCGCGCATGGCCGCGCGGTGCTCGGCGAAGACCCGCCACGCCGCGTCGTCGAGGTATGGATAGCGGTCGTCGCTCAGGAGTATCGACAGGATGCGCTGGCAGAGATCGAAGCCGAGGTACTGGGGAAGGAAACCTCCCCAGGTTGGCTGACGCCCCCGCGGGGCCGGTTCGACGACCACGCTGCGGTCGCGGTGCTCGACCCGAAGGACCGCCCACGCGCGTCCGCTAAGCAGGAAACTGCTGACTCCATCGACGAGCCGGTCGACGAACACCTGATTCAGCGAACCGAGGGCCTGTCCACCCACGGTCTGGACCGTGTAGGTCTGCGGGCTGGAGAAGACCGCGTAGAGGTCCATGAAGTTCTTGCGTCCGAATCGGCGCTCCGTCTTGGGGCCGAGGACCAGGCGGCCACCTGCGATTCGCAACGCGTCGTCTCGCAACATCCAGCTGATTAGGCGTTCGAACTCGGCCTGGCGGATACCCCGAAAGTCCGGTAGATGCGAAAGGTGCTCCCAGGCGGTCGCTGCAGTGATCCCATCGCTGGCCAGCGACATGGCTAGGAGTTGGTGGATGAGTACCGGCCAGCAGCGGTCCTCCACCTGAACCGATTCGACCCAGCCCGCCTTCGCCAGCTCGACTAGGGCGATCGCCTGGACGACGCCGTCGGTGGTTTCGCAGAAGAACGTGGTGTTAGCCGCCTGGCCGGCGCGCCGCCCGGTTCGGCCCATGCGCTGCAGGAACGAGCTCACGGTGTCTGGCGCCTCGGCCTGCAACACCCGGTCAAGGTCGCCCACATCGATGCCCAACTCCAGAGTGGAGGTGCATACGATGCAGACGTCGTCGCCGTGGTGGAAGCGTTCCTCAGCGAGTTGGCGCTCTTCCCTCGACACGGCACTGTGATGGACGAATACGGTGGTGCCAGCGCGTTTCATGTACTCGGCGACGGCCTCAGTCATGGAGCGGGACTGGCAGAAGAACAGGCTCTTGTGGCCCCGCGCGATGGTTGCCGCGTCCTGGGAGAGCTGTGCCAGGTTCTGGCGGTGGGTGACCAGGATATGTCGGCGTCCCGGTTGCCTCGGCGGGTCGACCACCCGCCCCGACCGCTTCGATGTCCCCCTAAGCCACGACAAGATCGCCTCGGGGTTGCCGACGGTCGCGGATAGCCCCACGCGCTGGAGGTCGTGTTTGGAGACCCGAGCTAGACGTTCGAGCACGCTCATCAGGTGGGCGCCCCGATCTGTTCCGGCCAGTGCGTGCACCTCGTCGATGACCACAATCCGCAGATCGGCGAATAGCCGGTTCTCATCCACACGGGGCGACACCAGCATCACCTCGAGCGATTCCGGTGTGGTCATCAGCAGCTCGGCGGGTTCTCTGAGGAACTGGCTGCGGGCATGACTCGGGGTGTCGCCGTGCCAGACGAAACGCCGTAGACCGATCATTTCGGTGTAGAGGCCGAGCCGGTCAGCCTGATTGTTCAGCAGCGCCTTGATTGGTGCGACGTAGAGGACGCTCACCCCGTCCGGCGCGGTCTCGACGAGCTGGGACAGGGCCGGGAACATCGCTGCCTCGGTCTTGCCGCCGGCGGTGGGTGCCAGGATGACCGCGTTGTCGCCGGCCAGTAGCGCCTCGCCGGCTGCTTCCTGCACTGGACGCAGGCTGGACCAGCCCAGCCGGGAAACGATCGCCTGCTGCAGGCGTGGTGCGAATCTGGCAAAAACGCTCACCACACGTCCTCCGCGGGCACTAGCCCGTCCGCCTCCTCGTCGAGGTCAGCGGGTTTCGTGCCGGAGAGCACGTGCTGCTCTTCGGGACTGAGCTCCGTGGCCTGGAACCCGTACTCGGCCATGGGGTCGTAGTCGGCGTGTTCCTCGACCAGATCGAGTTGGGTGACGAACTCGCGTAGGAACTGGCGTGGCACCACGCCGACGTCTCCCTTAAACCCGGCGGTCACCTCCGCGACCAGCCGTTCCACGAACGATGTGCTGATCTTCTGTTCGAAGCCGCCACCGTCCATCGCTGGGAACAGCTCGCGCAGCCGAAGCGCAACCGATCGGAGGCGATCGGCGTCGAAGGGCACGAGTTCGAGCTGCGCCTGCCGCAGGCTGGCGAACCTTCCCTGCTTCAGGAACCGGATCCGATCGTGCAGGGGCGCGAGTCCGGCAACCCCATGCCGGGTGTCGAAGAACTCCGGGGTACCGGTGAAGACCCACAACATGCCGGGGTAGGAACTCGCCGCGTCGGCGATCTGCCGGATCCCGTTGAGGGACTTGTGCCGCGAGTCTGAACGCATGCGCAGGATGGTCTCGGCCTCGTCGATGACGACGACGAGGCCGGCGTACCCGGCCGCCTTCACGATCTCGAGCACGCCACGCAGGTAGTCCAAGGCGTCGCGGCTACCGATATCTCCCTTGACGCCCGCGGACTTCTTGGCCGACACCGCGACGTTGCCGCTGCCGCACAACCAGGAGATGAGTGCTCCCGCTTCTGTGGTATCGCCCTTCTGCTTCAACTCGAAGATCGTCTGAATGACGCGGACAAAGTCTTGTGGGGCCCGGCCGCCAGTCATAGCCGCGAGATCCTCGTCGAGGCGTTTCTGGACCTTGTCGTCGAAGTCGGGGGCCGAGTCGTCTTCGCCGGCTGCCACAAGGCTGTCTTCCACCCGCCCGATCCAGCGGTCGAGGATGTCACCCAGGGCCCCTCGTGGGCACGATGCGGTTCCGAGTTCGGTCAGTACCTTGCGGTACACGTCATCGAACCGGTGGAACCGGAGATCGTTGTCGGAGACCACGACGAAGCTGGTAGCGAACCCCTGGGCCTGCGCATCGAGCAGCGCAAGGCGTGCCATGAACGTCTTGCCGCAACCGTAACCGCCACGGATGAACTTGACGGTGCCCTCACCGCTCTTCGCGAAGTCGAGCTGTCGATGAAGCTCACCACGCTGCTTCTCGATGCCCACGGCGAACGCGTCGATTCCCCGCTCGGGCACGAGGCCTTTGCGGAGCGACTCGAAGACGTGCTCGACGTCCTTCTGAGTCAGTGTGCTCATTCGCTTCCCTCACGTACGTATCGTTTCACTCCGGCCACGACATCGATGCGTACGCCGAAGGGTGCCTTCTGGGCATGGGTTTCGAATTGGATGGCGAAACGTCGAAGGCCACGCGGACCACCCAGCATTGCGGCGGCCTCGTTCTCCGTGACCGTGCCGTGCGTGGCCAGGTGTTCAAACACCTGCCGGACCCCCGGGTCGGAGAACTGCTCGAGCCAGCTTGTACTACTCGTTCCGACACGCGCTGATGGTGCGGGCGGCGGTGACGACGGCCTGCGGGTAGCCGTGACCGCGAAGCGAACATCCGGTACGCACGGCTCGACATCCGCCACGGCGCTGGGGTGGTGGAGTTGGACCAGCACGCGCGCGTCAGCTGCTCCGGAAAGCCGGAAGAACAGCTCGAAAGGTTCGCCGACGGTCGCGACCACCATGCCACCCGCGATTCGCGCCTTGCCGCGGGTTTGGCAGAGCTCGACCTGCACACCTTCGGTGTCGTGAACCCGCAGCCCGAGTTCGACGTTCTGTGAGCTTCCGAAGTCCAACGACCACTGCGCGAGGACCTCAACCTTGGCCTCGATGCAGTGCATCCCCGCCACGTCCTCGGCAGCCTTAGCCTTGATGCCGTATCGCACGTTCTGTCCGCCAGCTGCGGCACGGTGCACCACGGTCAGGACCGGGATGACGCGCTCCTGCAGACTGTTGCCGCCGTGGACAAAACTCATGGAGCGTCGGCCGGTATCGAACACCGCCGTAGTCTCCGGGAACATCACGTGCCCCTCGGCTCCCTCGTAGCCGAGGTTCGCCAGGGCGACCCGCACCTCACCATCGTGATCCGCCGCCACCGGGGAGAAGACATGCCTTCGGTCCGGATCAATGCGGCGGCCGTGTGCCTGAGCTGGCGCGGTGTTGTCGTCAAGCAGGAGAAAGCCGTGATCGCTGGTGAAGACGAACCGGCGCACGCCCGCATCCCAGAGCAGTCGCCAGGCGGCGCGCAGTTTCTGCATGGCGTGGTCGAAGACCGCAGGACCGACGCCCTTTTCTCCGGCATTGTCGATTTCCAGGCTGTGGACGACGACCAGTCGTGCCTGGGCGACCGAGCGTTTGAGTGAGCCGCTATCGCGGCTGACGACCTCATCGAGGGTGAGCCATGGGCATGTCGCGCCGCCCACCCGATCGTGCATGGCGCGCTTGCGGGTTTCGGGGTCAGACACGCGAAACTCGCCTGTCGTGAAACCCTGAACGCCCCCCGTGTCGCTCGTCATCGAAATGCGCAGCCGGCCGTTCTTCTCGACTGGTGCGAGCACGTTCATGCCTACCGCGGTAATGGTGGGAAGTTCTGCGAGCCGGGGCTTGAGCAGCACGGTGGTGGCAGGCGTCTCCTTCAGCTGCTGATACAGCTCCTCGCCCATCTCGAACCGAAGAGCGTCGACAACGAAATACGCCGTGACGCCAGCTTCCTGCGTCATCGGCCTGACCACCTCATCGAACAGCATCCGTTGCTGGTACGAGGCGCCCGGAAGGAAGCCGTGGGATGTGCAGAGCGCGTTGAACTCGCAAGCCCACCCATCGGCCCACATACGCCAGGCGTGGCGCATACCATCGAGGCGCGTCCGCAGAGTCTCAAACTCGGGCAACTGTGGGTATAGCAAGGCCACCCGCCGTTGCTCGAGCTGCCGATGCGCCTGGTCGACGGAGGCACCCCGCTCGACGTAGGCGTTCACGGCGGCTTCGAGGCCGTCGTGAACACCCGCGGCAACCCCCAACTTCTCGCCGGCACGTGCGATGGCCTGGCCTAGTTGCGCCGCATCGCGAATGAGCTGCCATGCAGACTGCCTCGTCGGATCATCCCGAAGCCAGAACGAGGCGCCTGCCGTCTGCGTATCCCCGCGCGGCTCAGCCCATTCGGCGGCGAGGCCGTAGTCTTCGCGATCGAGGGCCGCCATCGCGGCCTTGAGAACCTTGTCCTCTTCGAACCGGAACGTGTCGACCTTGCCAAGGTCCTCTGCGTGGGCGGCCTCGACTTCATCGGCGAGCACGGCTTCGGTCTCGTCCGCCGTTCGCTGGTAAAAGGCCGCATGGCGCTCTCGGAGATGGGCCGCCGCACTGCGGCAGGTTTCGACCACCGGCCGGGGTAGGTCCACGGCGGAGGTGAGATGCGTGTTGATGGGGGCCCGTTTCAGATCATGCACGTACTCCACACACAGCGTCCAGCTGGCCGCGACAAAGGCCACGTCCTCGCCACGTGGATTGTTTTTGGTCGGGAGCATGGCTTCGCGCCAGTTGCCTGGCAGGCCAACCTCGGCGGCGAGCCGTCCCCAAAGAACGTCCTCGTCGTCGAACTGTTCGATGCGTGCGGCGACGAATCCCCCGCCGAGGAGGTCATCGAACAGCGCGGTCAGTTTCATCGCTCGAAGCTGCCCTGCGATGCCGCCCCCGGTGTGGTCCAGGTGTGCATTCAGCCAGGTATCGGCCCCCGCAAGTGTCATGTCGGGCTGTTCCTTGAACGAGGCGATCTGATCCGGGCGCACCCGTCCGGCCGCAGCCTCGATGACGAGGGTGTCAAGCGCCTTGCGGTATCGCGCGCCGGCCGCATAGAGCTCGAACAACGGTGTGCTACGTACAGTCTCCTCGGTGAAGCCTGGCAGGTGTACAACCAGCGGCACCTTCTCGGTACCGGCGGCGACGCCGTCGAGCGCCAACATCAGCGACAGATAGCTGCCTCGGAATGCGTGGACCTCGTATGGCAGCGAGCCAGACTCATGTAACGCTTCGAGTCGGTCAACGAACTCGCTGTAGTGTCCGGTATGGTCAAGCCATACGACCACGCCCTGCCGGCGCACCCATGCGCGGAGATCCGCCTCGAGGCACGCGGACACGGGACCACCGAAATCGACCGTCGTAGCCACAGGAACTGTCGTCGTCACGTGTCGTCCTCCACGCCCTCTTCGACGCTGTCATCCGTGTCCTCATTGGCGAACAGCCCGACGTGTGGAACGAGAGCGGCAAGCAACTCCTTGCGTCTCTGCACCTTCTCGGGGTAAGCCGCCTCGAACGCCGCGCGAGCCGCGGGCTCGTCGGGGGCAAGGATTCGGAGCTCTGCACCCTGCTTTTCGGCCAACCGGAGCTCCGTCTCCCAGATCGCTGCAGCATGTGCTGGCCAGAGACCCGGCTCGAGGATACGCAACTCGGCTACCTGCCCGCGGCGCACGCCACGTCCCATGCGCCGGATGGCCTCTCTTTCAAGTACCGCGAGAGCGGCATTGGGTTGATCCCGTAGGAACGCCTCACGGTGCGGGTTGTCACCAGCGTCGCCAACGTTGCGGGCACCGGGGCGATAAGGCGGCTCCTCGATGCGGAAGTCAGGATGGATTTCGTCCTGGAGCCGAAGCTCCCATGCCCAGGCAAGCGCGGGGTGATAGCGCCAGAAGCAACCGTGAGCGACGCCGAGGCTTGGGTCTTGCTGGCACTTCCGGTCGACCCGAGTCGGCCAGTAGCGCATCGCCAGGTGGGACCAGTCGTAGTCCTTGCGGCCTTGCGCGGTGACGAGATCCTTCCACCACTTCTTCGGGTCCTTCCACTGCGGCTCGAGGAGCGGCCACAGCCCGGCGGAGCTGATCATCACGCCATCGTCGAGGGCGGGAATGTAGCGGGCGTCCTGCTCGCGGGGAAGACCGTTGTTGTTGGTCGGTGGCGCGCCTTGGTCGGCGCATTGCTCGACGGTGGCGATGAAGGCTTGCAGTTCATCCCTGGTCTTGAGCACCCGGTCGTACCGCCGTTCGGCGGCGCGGGAGGCATTCTTGTCGGCGCTGTCGCGGACGGAGCGCAGATCGTTGAGTTCCCCTCCCAGGCGGGCCAGGGTGGGCACGAGGTGGTCGGCTAGCAACACCCGCAGAGTCTGCTCGCTGAAGCGGTGGATGTTCACCCAGGCCACGAAGGTCTTGGCCGACGAGGAGAGCGGCCAGTGGATGGGCCGGTTCTCGTACATGTCCTTGTGGACGTCCTTGAAGAAGTCGAGGGCCAGCCAATCGCGCAGACTTCGCTTCGTGTCGACGGCGGGGCTGTATTTGGTCCAGGCGGCGTGCAGTGGCGCGGCCGCCGGGTGGCCTAGGCTGTCTCGGCGATCCTCGGCGTCAAGCGTGGTGTCGAGGAAGAGAATGCCGTGCGGTAGTGCATGCGAGAGGTCCGCGATGGCCGGATCGAGGGCGCCCTCAGCAGCGCTGCCGGCGGGGCCGAAACGGCCCAGAGCAACGCCGATGGCGAAGCTCAGGTGGTCCGTGGGGGGCTCGGGGTCTAGCTGTTCGACGTAATCGGGGAATGGCGCTCCGTCTGGACGATCGACGGCGATCTGGGCCCAGTCCTGGGCGTGGCGCCAAGGGGAGGGGCCGGGTCGGCGGAACTCGACGGAGGGTTCCCGATGCGCTTCATGGACAGCGAAGGACTTCTCGACAACATCGAAGATCGATGATGCATCCGCGATCTCGAAAACTGGAAGCCGCTCAATGTCTGCGATCGTGAAGTCAATTCCTGGGTTCAGCGCGCTCAACGTTGAACGCGCTGCAGCGGAGTTCATCAGACAGAGCACACCGGCGATATTTTCCGGAAATGATGTCGGCCCCTTAGTGTCAAAAACACCTGGAATTCGGTGCGCTCGCGCTGAAAAGGTAGCGCCAATCGTGGCATGCGCGATCCCGACCCGGAAGAATAGTGATGGTTCCCGCAGGCGAACGGTTGCCGGGTTGCAGTAGGTGCCGAACACTCTCAACTCCAGTGCCGTGCATGACCACGCGACGACGTACTGAACGGGCTCGATCCACTCGTAGCCCGCTGCGCCCTTTACGTAACTCGGCCAAGTAGCCGTCTCGTGCCTCTGCTCTGCTGCGGTCAGTGGAGTTGAATTCACCTCGAACCAGCGGCGAAGGAACCTATCGTTGTCGCCAGTCTTAACCCCGGGGAAAATTGAGAAAGAGGAACCCGCTAGGGGGAGAGTACGATACCGATTAAGCTCGAAATTGTTCCACCAGTAGATCAGTGGCCACTCCGGCACGACCTTCAGCGCGGCCGGGTCGAAAGCGTGGCGACCTTCGTGGCAAAGGGTGGCGGCGCGCTTGCGCTGGGTTCGCGCGCGGTCATATGAGGTGTCGGTCGGCGATGTGGGTTGCTGGGCTGTACTGAGCTCTGGCCGTTGAGGGGATCGGTGCAACACACTCACCGTCACGTTCAGGAGGTCGTTCGGTACCTCGTCGAAGGCCCCCACCGCGAAGTCACCCAGCCCACGTAGATCAAAGTTCGCGAGGATGTATTCACGCAGGCCTGAGTACTGCTTGGTGAACATCCAGTTCCGCATCGTAAGCATCGCCGATACGCCGCCTTCGCGTACCAGCTCCAGACCACGCAGGAGAAACGCTGCGTAGAGGTCTGCCTTGCCGAGGGGGTACTCCTGTTCGATGTACCTCGTCTCGGCCATCTTGCTCGCACCCTGATAGGGCGGGTTCGCCATCACCAGGTCATATGTTCCTTCGCGGACCAGCCGTACGAACCGCACACCGGCCGCGAGTTGTTCTCCGCGCAGCCGCAGGCCGAGGTCGTCACCACTGGTGTGTTTCGCCAGAAAACTCTCGAACCGTTCGAGGAGCGTTGCCTTGGCCTCGACTCGGCCGATGGCGATCCGTTCCGGCTCGGATTTGAACCCGAGTAGGAGATCGCCCTGCTCCGGCTTGACCCGCCCCAGCGCAGCCTCGTGCTGGTTCAGCGCGTCGTCCACCACCGCGTCGACTTTGAGCAGGCTCCCAAGGTGGTCAGCGCCGCGCAAAGCATGAATCAGCGTGTCGGTCAGGGCACCCGGGATGCCGGTTTCGTGTTCGACCTCACGGCGGAGTTCGATGAGCGCCGGATCGCTGTCGGCCAAGCTTGCCAGGCGCAGGTTCGACGCGACCAGGTTCAGCCGCCTGGGTCGGGCATCGGGCGCGATCTGCCGGGCTTTGAGCCACAGCGCTGCGGCAGCGATCTGTACCGCTCGTGGGTCAAGATCGATGCCGTGCAGGTTATGAGCGAGGATGCGCTCGATGATGGCTCGGTCGGACCAGCGTTCGGTGCCGGCTTCGCCGCGGTGGCGGGCCTCCTCGCGGTAGAGCGCTACCAGCAGATCGAGTGCCACAACTAGGAAATGCCCCGATCCCACCGCTGGATCGAGCAGCTTCAGGTCACGAACCGTGTCGGGTGCATGCTCGATTGTGCTCTCGGGGATCGGCTGCGGCACGTAGTAGGCCCAACGACGCTCCGCCTCGCTATGCAACGGCATCAGTTCGGTGAGTGCGATCTCGCCCGATGCGCGCTTGGTCCGCCACTGTGCCCGTCGTTCCTCCAGGCGGTCCAGCGTGCTGTCCGTTTGTACCTCGGGTATCCAGCCGTGCCTCTGGCACATGGCTAGCCACATGGGGCCCAGGCTGTTCTGGAGCAGCCAATCGACCATGTACCGCTCGGTGAACATCTGGGTCTTGCTGGCGATCTCGTGCGGTTCGACCTTGCCCCCGCCGTTGAGCTTGTCGTCGAGTGCCTCTCGCTCTGGGTCGTTCCAGTACTGGTAGACCCAGCCGAGCGTCATGTCGTCGGTCCAACAGCTTTCAAGTGTCTCCACGTCGAGGGCGTCGAGGACGTACCGAAGCGTGGATGCCGGAACTGGGACGAGGTCTGCCACGCCCGCCGGTCCGTAGAGGCCGGGTAGTTCGGTGGCGAGATCCTCGAAGGTCAGACGAAGGAGGAAGGCGTAGCCCTCGGTTTCGTCGCCTCGGACGAGGCCCGGCGCGAGCTGGCGAAAGTCCTTGTAGGCGCGGCTTTCCCAGCCACCAGTTACCACGGCGGGGGCGCGGAGGGGGTCGCCTGAGGGCCGAGGCGCCTCCATGAGCCGCAGTAGCACCAGCCTGTTTAGCAGGGTGTATGCGGTTTGCTTTTCAGCTTCGCGGCGGAAGTCCTCCGCGGACCGGCTGGACTTGTGCGCAATCTTGGCCGCTTGCTGGGCGCGTAGTTGCTCGGCCACCCATGCCTCCAGCCGAGCCCGCCGAGTGCGCCCGGCGGCGTCGAGCCCTGCGTCTTGGGCGCGCACCGAGAGCCTGTAGGCGGTCTCGGTTGCGTTCCGCAGGTCAGCGAGGAGACGAAGGCGCAGGGACCGGATGGTTGCCGAAAGCGTGCGCTTGGCATCGGAGGTCATGGACATGGTTCGTTCCTCCAGTTACAGCAGCCGTACGCGTGTGCCGGCGCGGACCTGTACAAGCAGGCGCGCCCTGATCTCGTCAACAAGAGCCTGCACGTCGGCCTCTGTCGCCACCTCTCGATTACGCAGACGCAGGTCAACCCGGGCGATGAGCGGCTTCTTGCCTTCGCTCAGGATCTCGTCGAGGAGATCGTTCGCGCGGTCCTCGCCACGACTCAGTGTGACTGTGAACGGGTCCTTCAGATAGGCGAGCGGCGGCGCGACTGCCTCGGCCGCGGTGTCGGTCGTCGCCTGGGTGAGGGGTCGGAGCACGTGGTGTGCTTGCTCGGCAGTGAGAGTGCTGAAGCCGTCGCGTGCCTTAACTCGGCCGCGAGCCGCCTCTACCTGTTGCTCTTGCCGTTGGAGTAGCTGTTGCCGCTCGACGATGTACCGGGTGCGGATCTCAGCGAGATCCTTGTCAATCGCGCCGATGTCGCGCCAGGGCCGCTCTTGCTCGAGCTGGGCCGTGACCCGCGACATGGCCGCATCGATCGTGCCGTCCTCGACGGCGAGGTCCTTGAGCTGCGCTGCCTGGTATTCGAGCATGTTATTTGCGGCGGCGACGGCTCGAATGGCATCGTCCGTGAGCTCTGCGCTGTAGACCTGCAGTCGCTGGGTGCCGTCCTGTAGCGTCTCGAGGTACTTCTTGACCAACATGACGGTGGGCTTGGTCTGCCGGCTGGTACGTATGCACTGCTCGAGGGCGTCGCCGAGTTTACGGAACTCTGGTGGTCCCTCAGGCGAGCCGGGAAGCTTGTTGAGTAGGCCCTGTACGCTGCGGAGTTGCTGTGCGAGCTGCGGGAAGTAATGGAGGACCGCGTCGGCGATGGCGTGGTCCTCGCGGTCCATTCGATGTTGAAGGCGCTCTTCGAAGAACCTGCAGATACGGGCTCGCGTCTGAGGGCCGATATCGTCCTGGCCGGCGGGGAAGATCGTTGTACGGCGAAATGCGCGGTCCTTGTCGAAGAGGTCGCGCACGCCCGCGTCCCGAATGGCGGTGATTTCATTTCCGCCATCGGGTTGGAGCCGCACCTTGCCGGCGCGGAGCAGACCCGCGACACATGCCTTTACGACATTTGCAATGTAGCCGTATGGCGGGGCGCCGAAGTGAGCGAGAATCGTCGTCCCACCGAGCCCGCCCTCGGATTCGATGTGCTCCTGGACGCGGCGTGCCACGACGCCGCTGCACGTCGGAACATAACGTCCGGAGTCGAGATCAAAGATGCCGAGATCGCCGGTGAGAAACTTGGGCGAAAGACCCGAAAGTTCGGCGTCAACGAGTTGAAGCAGTTCAGATGGCTGGACCTGAGTCGCGCTGAAGTGTCGAAATAGCTCCGGCAACACCCGGGTGCCCGCCGCGTAGATCGCTACGGCAAATGACGCGCCTTGTTCCTGGGGCGAGATGGTCCGACCTCGAAAGTACATTTTTCCGGTCATCCAGGATGTCTCGATCGTGTCCCGAACGAGCTTCACAAGGTCTTCGGCGCGATTCTCCTCCTGCTGGAGCAGGAGCTTGCGAGCGGGATTCAACGACTCGCGGCGCGGCTTGTACCTTTTGACCATGGCCCGTGAGTGGTAGAGCTCCCGTGCACGCTGGTCCACGTTGTCGCTGTCGCCGCACAGCCAGACGAGGCGGTCGTGAAGTGCGCTCTCGCTGCTTCTCTTGACCCAGGTGCTTTCGGTTCGCTCGTCCCGAACCAAGAACCGAAAGTCGACCCGGAGCGCAGCATCGTCACGTGGGTCAGCGATGGAGATGTCATCGGTACGGCGACCGTCGGAGAACTGCCCTGCCCAGGGAAATGGCCGTCCCTGCAGTCGCGGACGGTCCGGCGTGGCGAGGAGGAACTTGAGCGCCTCCTGGACGATATCGCTGATAGCTTCGCGCGCGACACCGACGTCGCGGCGCTCACGCTCCCATTCCTCGCCGGCCGAAGATTGGATCTTGTAGCCGTTTCGTTCCGAGTACCCGAGAAGGTTCCTGCGCCGCAGTTCCTCCAAGGCTCCGGTCACAGCGGCGACATGGTTCCCACGGTCGACTCGGTCGTAGAGGCACTGTGCCACGAGTTTCGCGTCGGTGGCGTGGGTGTCCTGAATGAGTTCGAGCAGCGCCACCGCCTTGGCCGCTCGCACCAACAGCCCATCTGTATCGTCGCTGCACTGGCTCAACACTCGGGCCATCGACGCTTGTACGTCGGAGTCGAGCGCGGTGTGCTGCACCTCGTAGATCCGGTCGAGGGTCACGAGCGTCCCCATCGGCTGTTCCGCGAGCTTCTGATCGCGGAACAGTTCGCCGAGCAACTGGAGTAGGCCACGGATGGCCTGGTCGTCGCCTTGGGCACGGGCTGAACGGGTACGCAGGGCAGTAGTGATCTGCAGGATCAGGTCGATCTGCCCGGGCAGCATCGGGTAGACCTCGACGAACTCCTCCGGGGTCACCGACTCGCAACCATAGGCATACAGCTTGAGATCGGGCCGGTAACGCTCGAACAGCGCGCGCAGCTGTCCCTCGGTCTCGGGCCGTTTCTGGAGGAGCCGCTTATGGACAACATCGCGGATGTTCGTGGCGGCCAGGTGGACACGAAGCTTCGAAGGGAAGCGGTCTTTGGCCCACACTAGGAAGGAGTCGTCGGCCTCCTCGTCAAGCTTCTGTTGCCCGAGTGCCAACAGCCATGCCTTGCCGTGAAGCGTGGAGCCCATAGCGGTCGCGAAGGCGCGCAACCGATCCACGCGGTCTTTGCTGGACAGAACGTACTGGGACACCTCGTCGACGACAAGAAACAGGGTGGCACTGGGGCGGCGGAACTTGAGCATGTCGCGGATGGCGGCCACGGCCTCCTCGGGCGACTCCGAGCGCGTATGGGTGCCACCGCGGCTGGTGAACCAGCTCATGGGGTCGGTGTACCGATCGGGGTACATCGCGTTCATGACCTGGGAGAACTCCTCCTCGGCCAGCGACTTGTCTTTCACGCTGGCCCACGGAATGCCCAACACCTCCTGGGCCGTCTTCTCGAAGCGGGACCACTCCCCGTCGCGTTCGAGGCCCAACTCGAAGTCGGCTACCAGGGCCTCGGCGCAGTAACCAAGCCGCCGCTGGACCTGTCGAACGGTCGCGGCATGGATATGCTCGTTGTCCCGCGCGATGCCGCCGATGTCGAACACGACGGCCAGCGGATCGATCTTCTGGCGAAGAACGCGCCAGGCCTCGCGGAGTTCAGCAGACCTCGGTGACGTGTCGCGCTGAAGCCAGGCTTCCGCGAGCGAGCCTCCATCCGACAATGCGACACCATCGAGCGCAAGCCCGAGGAGTTTGGCGAAGCTCGACTTACCGGAGCCGTAGAACCCTGAGACCCAGATATTGGGGAGTTCAGGTCCGCCGGCCTTGTCGAGCTCCGTAGCGATATTCGTGAGCAGCCGAACGTACTGCTCGTGGATGCCGTCCGGCACACGACGATGGTTCGGATGGTCCTCGGGCCAGCCCCCGGTGATGATGTATTCGGAAACTTCGTCGGTGAGCTTGTCCGGGCCCTGCTCGTGGAAATACACCACAGGTGGGATGTCCCGGGTAACGTCCGAGACGAAGAGGTCGCGAATCAGCATGGTGTCCCTCATGGATAGATCCGGGGCCGGTAGTCGTTGTCCGGGTTGAGAATGCCCATAAATGAGAGTCCGGCCGGGCCTCGCCGTGCGCCCGGATAGAGCAGCACGACCGGGACGTTTCGTGTCCGGCCGTCGAGGTGACGAAGAAGAGCAGATGTGCGAATGAATGGGTACATCGCACCTGCGCGTCCGATGAGGACGACGGTTCGATCGACGGCGCTCGGGTTGTTATCGGCGTATTCGCAGATCAGGCGGCCGCAATCAGCCGCGATCCCGTCCGGCCCCTCGACCAGAGGTGAGAGCTTGGACTTCAGGTAGTTCAGCCCGCGTACTGGTTCGATGTCAGCCATGCGCCGTTCCATCTGCATGACGCGGTCGACCCACTCCGAGCCCTGCGCCCTGACCCGGTCGAGCAGGAGCTTCTGGAGACTGATCGAAATGATCATCCAGCCGTTTGCGGAAAGATCGGTGGTCAGGCGCTGTACCTCGCCGCGAAGCTTGAACTCGTCGGACGGTTCGTACTGCAGGATCGCGAATCGGTAATTTCGCATCGTGCTGATGCTCGGTCCATCGGCGTTGATGAGATCTCGCCGAAGCGCGGCAAACGCCTCGCGCAGTGGGCTCTGCTCGAAGATAGGGAGCGTCACGAGGCGGGTCCAGCCATACACGGCTGGGCGCCTCGGAGGTTGACGTCAGCCCACATCCGCAGGTCGCGGTACTTCCAGCCGTAGTCGACAAGGTTGCCCTGCCGCTTGAACGCGAGCCCCGGAAGTTTTCGTAGGCGTTCATCGAGGACGGCACCTTCCAGCCCGACTGAACGAAGATACGGGTTGTCAAGCATGCTGCCTTCGAATTCCGTCTCACGGAGTAGATAAAGAAGATACTCAAGCGCCTCGTCGGGCACGCGTGGCACACCGAGCGGACGAGGGTCACGGATTTTGGTGACCAAGGCGGCTGAGTGTGCCGCCGCGAGAAGCTTGCTGGCAAGCTCGATCCGCATGGACATCTTCCAGCGTGCGCCCGCTTGATCGCTGACCCACCCGACGGCAAGATCGCGAGTAACCTCCGGGCGTAGCCCGCAACGACGGTCCGTCAGATACCCGCCTGTGAAACGCCGGTACAGCGGGTCGGTCAGCTGTAGGTGCCAATGGCAGATGACTCTGCGCACGTCCGGCGACATCTGTTCCCAGCTGTGGAGTACGGCCAACGCAGACGGGAACGCGCCGAATCGCGCCCGCATGTTGGTGACGAGAATCTTGACTCGCGCCAGACTTCGGGCGCCGAACCAGTACTCATCGAAGGCCAACTGCGCGTTCACGGAAGCTTCCTCGTTGGCACGGGCCCAGAAGGCGCGCGAGTTGTCGACCTCGAGGGCACATTTCGATATGCGCGTGTGCACCTCCCGCACCTCTCGCGATCGATCCGTCATAGCGTCCTCTCGAAGTGCGGAAGCGGGTAGTGCTCGCCCTCCGGTGCGAGTCCTGCGATCAGCTTCCGTACCAGTTGATCCAAGGCGACCGGCGGGTGCCCCTTGAGCCGCCGCCCGACTGGAGAAGCTGTCCCTTCGGGAGCGCCGTGGCCAGCGACCCAGTCCCAGAACCGGCTCCGGTCCCAGCCGTCACTGACGATCGCCAGATCCGGAAGTCCCTCTTCTGGGGCGCGGCTCGAGCGCTTCAGATCTTGAAAGCGCTCCTCGATCCGCTCATCCAGTTCGAAACCTAGGTTGAAGAGTGAGACGAGCCGGTCCGGGTCGTGGTCCTGACGTCGGACCTCCGAGTCCATCCTTCGCGCGGCTTCTCGTGCGCCCTGAAGCACGGCCCAGCGCCAGGTGCTCGGCAGCAGCCGGCGGAACAGATCCTCTCCGCCATACTCGGAGACGAGATCAGACCGCCACCAGCCAAGCCGACCTACTTCCCCTGTCTCGCCGGCCCACGCCACAACGAGCTGCGAGGTGAGCGCTCTATCGATATCCGACGTCGGAACCGGTGCTCGTTCGGTTACGGTCGGTATGTTTTCGACTTCGAACAAGCTCATGACTCGACCTTCTCGTCGTCCGAATTCGCCACTCCGCCCGGTTTAATCCAAGCACTGACCTGCGGAAACTTGGATCTCCGTAGCCGGGACCAGCCAGTGCATGGTAGGGCCCGTTGACTTGGCCTTATGCACCGTCTTTCCGGCAACGCCAAGGTAGTCCGCGACCTCCTCCGCCGCAGCCCCGCGCACATGCTCCCGCATTATCCAGTACCCGCAGGATGAAGACGCGGTGACTCCCGGCCGCTATCGGGACCTGTGGCCGGCCCTCGCCGAGCCCCTGGTCTGACAGGCGGAGCGGGCCCTCGCACCTGGAGTGCAGGACCTGTCGCTGTCGACGAGGCGCTACCACTTGTTCGGGGCCGGATCGGTTCCCAGATCAGTAGGCCCGCCGGCCCGCACAGCCGTTGTCGATCGAGGTCACGTACGACGACTACACCGTGGCCACCGCCGAGAACCGGCTTCTACGGACCGCGCTGCGCTGGATGGCCGCGGTTCCCCAGCTGCCGGACTCGACGCACGCCCGGCTGAGCCACCTGGACGGACGGCTCGACGGGGTTCGGCTGCTACCAGGCGGTGCAATCCTGCCGGATTGGCGGCCCAGCCGGCTCAACGCCCAGTACCTGCCCGCGCTGCGTCTGGCCGAGCTGGTGTTGCGGCGTTACAGCGCAGACCCAGGGGCCGGGTGGCCGGCGCATGGCCGCGTTCGTTGTGAACGTGGCGATGGTCTTCGAGGACTTCGTCACGACGGCAGTGGGCGAGGCGTTGCGGAGTCGTCCGGGACGACCCTGGTCACCGCCTGAAATGTCGTACCCATGAGGCATCCTTCTACCAACGCGACGAAGGGCATGGAGGATGGACTGGGCGACACGGCTGCGCAGGCGGGAGATCGCGGCGATCGAGTCGCAGCGGCACGACGGGGAGCTGCGGGAGAACCTGCTGAAGAATCTCGACGAGCGCGGCGCCGCGCAGGAGATGGTCCGCCAGCAGTACTCCGGCCGGTACCCGTTCGAGCTGTTGCAGAACGCGAATGACGCGGCGACCGAGGCCGGGGTGCGTGGCCGCGCGTTCTTCCTGCTCACCGAGGACGCTCTGATAGTGGCCGACGAAGGATTGGGCTTCGGCAACGATCAGGTG
>Ga0307508_10002014_pt1 | contig 22128 bp, 16 predicted proteins | sample 9_EM_MG_FD_203089 | JGI IMG/M metagenome (GOLD analysis project Ga0307508, IMG submission 203089) | Populus trichocarpa ectomycorrhiza microbial communities from riparian zone in the Pacific Northwest, United States - 9_EM | ecosystem: Host-associated > Plants > Roots > Unclassified | place...
GCGCCAGGTGCGGTGGCCGATCCGGGCCCGGAGCAGGCTGGTGACGAGCACCGCCAGCATCAGGTCCAGGGCGACCGTGCCCAGGCCCAGCCAGATCGGCTGGTAGTCGGAGGCGAACGGGACGAGGACGTCGAGGACGCTGATGCCGACGTAGCTGTCGATCACCGCGAACGCGATGTGCAGGGCCAGGAAGGCCGTTGCGGAGAGGGACAGGGTGCGGTGGAGGGAGACGGTGCCGAAACGCGGCAGGCCGGGGATCTTCCCGCGGAGCCGTACCGCGATGCCCAGCAGCACGACGACCGTGAAGAGGACGAGGCAGACGGCGCCCGTTGCCCGGTTGGCGTACCAGAGGGTTTCCGAGGTCATGCGGCTGCCTCCCGGCAGGTGGTGGCCGCGGTGCCGGGGGCTGTGCCCCCAGACCCCCCTTCGGCCTGAACGGCCTCGTCCTCAAACGCCGGACAGGCTGACAGCGGCCAGCCGGGCGTTGTGACAATGGCCCCGTTGTGCGCGACCAAGCGCGCTGGGAGCCCCCTCCTCGCCAGCCAGGTCTCCGCGCCCGCGCCCTTCACCAGGGCCGCCGTGGTCGCCGTGTTGGCGTCGGCGCAGGTGGCCGCCGCGACCGAGACGGTGCGCCAGAGGGTGCGGACGGGCAGGCCGGTGCGGGGGTCGAGGATGTGGTGGAGATCGTGGCCGCTGCGGTGCCAGGTGCGGGCGGCGGTGCCGGAGGTGGCGAGACCGCCGCTGCGCAGGCCGACGTCGGCGTACGGGCCCTGCGCGGGCGTCTCGTCGACCGGGCCGGTGACGTCCTGGACGCGGATCTGCCAGCCGCCCGCCGGGGGCTCGCCCGCGACGGCCGTGTCGCCGCCCAGGCTCACCAGGACTCCGCAGCCGGCCGTCTCCGCGAGCATCGCTGCGGCCTTGTCGGCGGCCCAGGCCTTGGCCGTGGCGCCGAGGTCGAGGCGGACGCCGGCCGGGACGGCGACCGTGCCGGTGGTGCGGTCGAGCTGGACGGTGCGCCAGCCGGGGACCCGCTTCACGGTGAGCCGGACCGGACGGTCGTCCTCCTGGACCAGGGTGAAGTCGCGGTCGTAGCCGATCGCGTCCATCGCCGAGCCGACCGTGGGATCGACGGCGCCGTCGGTCGCCTCGGCCGCGTGCAGCGCGACCGCGAGGGCCTCCGCGAGCATGGGGCTGACCCGGACCGGGCGGCCCGCCGTGCCGTCCAGGGCGGCCAGCTCGGAGTCGGCGCGGAAGCGGCTGCAGGCCGCGTCGACCTCGGCGAGGTGCCGGGCGAGGAGCAGGTTGCAGGAGTCGAGCAGCGCCGGGTCGGTGACGACCAGGCGGACGCCGGTGCCGAGGGCACGCCAGTCGGTGGCGGCCGTGGTGCGCGGCTGCACGGGCGTGCTCATCACGACGCCCCCGAGGTGGAGTCGGTGGAACCGCCGCTGGAGGAGGTGAGGCCGCTGGAGGAGGACGCGGAGTTGTCCGAGGCCGAGCTGGTCGCGGACGGGCTGTCCGACGAGGAGCTGTCCGACGAGGAGCTGCTGCTCGATGTCGAGGCCGCCACGTCGGAGTCCGACTGCATCGTGCCGACGAGGGCGAACACCCCGGCGGCCGCAGCGAGCGTGACGGCCACCGCGGCGGCCGCCGTGCGCCGGGCTCCTCTGCGGACCGCTGCCGCGGCACCCCGTTCTCTGATGTTCATGACCGTTCCCCTCCGTGGTGACGTTGTGTCACGCCCTACGGTCGGGGAACGATCTGAGAGAAAACTGTGAGGCGCCTACATGCCCCCGGAGAACTTTCTGAGACGTTCCTTTACTGCGCCGTCAGGCGGGCGATCGCCTCGTCCACCGTCAACTCCTCACGCTCGCCGCTCTTTCGGTCCTTCAGCTCCAGTACGCCCTCGGCGGAGCGGCGTCCGGCGACCAGGATCTGCGGTACGCCGATGAGTTCGGCGTCCGTGAACTTGACCCCCGGGGAGACGCCGGCGCGGTCGTCGACGAGGACGCGGAGGCCGGCCGCCCGGAGCTTCTCGGAGACGTCGAGGGCGAGTTCGATCTGCAGGGCCTTGCCCGCGGCCACCACGTGCACATCGGCCGGCGCGACCTCCTTGGGCCACACCAGTCCGTGCTCGTCGGCGGTCTGCTCGGCGAGGGCCGCGACCGCGCGGGAGACTCCGATGCCGTAGGAGCCCATGGTGACGCGGACCGGCTTGCCGTTCTGGCCGAGGACGTCGAGCTTCAGGGCGTCGGCGTACTTGCGGCCGAGCTGGAAGATGTGGCCGATCTCGATGGCGCGCTCCAGCCTGAGGCCCGTGCCGCACTTCGGGCAGGGGTCGCCCTCCTTGACGACCACGACGTCCACATACTCGTCGACCTCGAAGTCACGGCCCGCCACGACGTTCCTGGCGTGCGTGTGCTCCTTGTTGGCGCCGGTGATCCAGTCCGTGCCGGGGGCCACCCGCGGGTCGGCGATGTACTTGACCTTCTCGCCCAGGCCCTGCGGACCGACGTAACCGCGGACCAGGTCCGGGCGGCCCGCGAAGTCCGCCTCGGTGACCATCTCGACGATCCCCGGGGCGAAGTGCGCCTCGACCTTGCCCATGTCGACCTCACGGTCACCCGGCACGCCCACGGCCACGATCTCGCCGTCGACCTTCACGAGGAGGTTCTTGAGGGTGGCGGAGGCCGGGACGCCGAGATGGGCGGCGAGGGTCTCGATGGTCGGGGTGTCCGGGGTGGGGATCTCCTCGAGCGCGGCCACGCCTTGGGCGTCCACCGGCTTCAGCTCGTATGCGATCGCCTCTGTGTTGGCCGCGAAGTCGCAGTTCGGGCAGTCCGCGAAGGTGTCCTCGCCGGCCTCGGCCGGGGCGAGGAACTCCTCCGACTTGGAGCCGCCCATCGCGCCCGCGGTCGCGGCGCAGATGCGGTAGTCGAGGCCGAGGCGCTCGAAGATCCGCTGGTAGGCCTGGCGGTGCAGGGCGTAGGACTTGGCGAGCCCCTCGTCCTCCGTGTCGAAGGAGTACGAGTCCTTCATCAGGAACTCGCGGCCGCGCAGGATGCCGGCCCGGGGGCGGGCCTCGTCACGGTACTTGTTCTGGATCTGGTAGAGGATGACCGGCAGGTCCTTGTAGGAGGACGCCTGGTCCTTCACCAGCAGGGTGAAGATCTCCTCGTGGGTCGGGCCGAGGAGGTAGTCGCCGCCCTTGCGGTCCTTGAGGCGGAACAGCTCCTGGCCGTACTCCTCCCAGCGGCCGGTGGCCTCGTACGGCTCCCGCGGCAGCAGGGCGGGGAGCAGCACCTCCTGGGCGCCGATCGCGTCCATCTCCTCACGGACGACCCGCTCCACGTTGCGCAGGACCTTCATGCCGAGCGGCAGCCAGCTCCAGATTCCGGCGGCGGTCCGGCGGACGTAGCCGGCGCGGACGAGCAGCTTGTGGCTGAGGACCTCGGCGTCCGCCGGGTCGTCACGCAGCGTCTTCGCCATCAACTGGGACATGCGCTGGACCGGTGCGTTCGCCATGGTTCTCGTACTCCTGCCGGGAAACGGTGATGGCTAGGAGGTTAGCCGGGCGGGCTGTGCCGGTGGAAATCGGTTAACGGTGCCGCAGGGGCAGGGGGGCGCCCATCACGGCATACGGTTTCGGGGCGCTCGGGAAGAGGACCTGGCGGGCCAGGTCCTGGTAGCCGAGGGAGTGGTAGAGGCCGCGGGCCGGGCTGTCCATGTCGATCGCCGACAGGATCGAGCGGGGCTCGGCGGCTCCGTCGGTGATGGTCGTGATCAGGGAGCGGCCGGTGCCCCGGTTCTGGTGGCGGGGGTGCACATGCAGCTCGGTGATCACGAAGGAGTTGTCGAGCCAGCCGTCGTACCCCTGTGCGCGGAGGTAGGGCTCGACGACGGTGGACCACCAGTGCGTGCGGTCGTTCGGCATGCCGTAGACGAAGCCGACCAGGCGGCCCTGGCTGGTGGCGCCGAGTGCGCGGGCTCCCGGATACGTCATGTGCCGCAGGACGATCTGCCGCCGTACGGCGACCTCGTCGGCGCCGAGTCCGAAGGCCACGGCCTGCACGGCGAGCGCTTCGTCGACCCGGGCGGGCAGGTCGAGGGGGCCGATCACCACGTCGTCGGGTTGGCGGTGTCCGTGACCGGGAAAGCGCAGCATGCCGGGGAGACTACAGGGCTCGCAGAAGGGTCAGAACAGCACTGTGAAGTGCGGCTAGAAGAGAACGCTCATGAACGCGCCGACCTCCTGGAAGCCCACCTTCTGGTACGCCCTTCGCGCCGGGGTGTTGAAGTCGTTGACGTAGAGGCTGACGATCGGGGCCACGTCCGCCAGCGCATAGCGGAGCACCGCAGCCATGCCCGGCGCGGCGATTCCCCGCCCCCGGTACTCGGGCGCCACCCACACCCCCTGGATCTGACAGGCCTGGTTGGTCGCGGCGCCGATCTCCGCCTTGAAGACGACCTTGCCGTGCCCGTCGAGGCGGGCGAACGAGCGGCCGGAGCCGACGAGTTCGGCGACCCGGGCCTGGTAGAGCAGCCCGCCGTCCCCGGCGAGCGGCGAGACGCCGACCTCCTCGGTGAACATCGCCACGCACGCCGGCATGATCGCCTCCATCTCGTCCTTGCGGATGCGGCGGACGTAGGGATCCGGGGCGGTGCCGGCGGGCATGCGGTCGGTGACCATGAGCGGCTGGTGGCGGCGGACGTCGCGGGCCGGGCCCCAGCTGGGTTCGAGCAGGCGCCACAGCAGGGTGGTGGCCTCGACGGGGCCGACGATCGACGAACAGCGGCGGCCGGCTCTGCGCGCACGGTCGGCGAAGGCGCGCACGGCGCGCGGGGTGGCGCAGATCGGGACCAGGTTGGCGCCCGCGTAGCACAGGGAGGTCAGCATGCCCTCCTCGTAGAAGCCCCACATCTCGCCGCCGAGCCGCCACGGGTCGAGGCCCGCGACCTGGACCCGCGACGTCACGAAGGCGTTCGCGACCGGCTCGCGGTCGAGTACGGCGAGCGCGGCGTCCAGGTCGCTCGGCTCGAGCACCCGGGAGGTGGTCTGCGTCAACACGTGCGGGGCCTCACCCTGGGGGTTCTGCTGGTCTCCGCACTTTACCCGGTGGGATTGTGGGCAGCCCATCAGAACGACCGGTACCAGGAACGTCGATCGCCGCTCGACCGGTGTGCCGGCGAAGCCCGCCGCGCGCCTCCGTTCGGCCGGGCCGCCGGGGCGGCCGCCGACACCCGTGAGCCGGAGAGGTTGATCTGGACGCCCTGCCCGCGCTCGTCCCCCGGCCCCCGACGAGAGCGGCGAGTTCCCGTGCCGCGTCCGGATCACTCTGCAGCAACCGCCGTACGTAACCGTGCAGTTCCTCCTCCGGCGCCCCTCGCACGTTCTCGTCGCCGCGGGCCACCGCGTCCACCGGCCCGGCGCGCGGCCGGTCCGGCAACGGCTGCTCGGCGTCCAGGGGGCGGCGACCGCGCCGCCCGGGCAAGTGCGTCCGGGCGGGGGTGCGACTGAGTCCCGCCACCACCGGATGACGGGACTCACACAGACGTCCGTACGGGAGTCAGCCCGCGATCGACACCGACGGCTCGCCGGACTCGACGCCCTCCGACTCCATCTGCTCGGCGATCTTCATCGCTTCCTCGATGAGGGTCTCCACGATCTTGGACTCGGGCACCGTCTTGATGACCTCGCCCTTGACGAAGATCTGGCCCTTGCCGTTGCCGGAGGCGACGCCGAGGTCGGCCTCGCGGGCCTCGCCGGGGCCGTTGACGACACAGCCCATGACGGCGACGCGGAGCGGGACCTCCATGCCGGTCAGGCCCGCGGTGACTTCCTCGGCCAGCTTGTAGACGTCGACCTGGGCGCGGCCGCACGACGGGCAGGAGACGATCTCCAGGCCGCGCTGCTTGAGGTTCAGGGACTCCAGGATCTGGTTGCCGACCTTGACCTCCTCGACGGGAGGCGCGGACAGGGACACCCGGATCGTGTCGCCGATGCCCTGGGAGAGCAGGGCGCCGAAGGCGACGGCGGACTTGATCGTGCCCTGGAAGGCGGGACCCGCCTCCGTGACGCCGAGGTGCAGCGGGTAGTCGCACTGGGCGGCGAGCTGCTTGTACGCCTCGATCATCACGACCGGGTCGTTGTGCTTGACCGAGATCTTGATGTCCCGGAAGTCGTGCTCCTCGAAAAGGGAGGCTTCCCACAGCGCGCTCTCGACGAGGGCCTCAGGCGTCGCCTTGCCGTACTTCTGGAGCAGGCGCCGGTCGAGGGAGCCCGCGTTGACGCCGATCCGGATCGGGGTGCCGTGGTCCTTCGCGGCCCGCGCGATCTCCTTGACCTTGTCGTCGAACTGCTTGATGTTGCCCGGGTTCACCCGGACCGCGGCGCAGCCGGCCTCGATGGCCGCGAAGACGTACTTGGGCTGGAAGTGGATGTCGGCGATGACCGGGAGCTGGGACTTCTTCGCGATGGTGGCGAGCGCGTCCGCGTCGTCCTGCGTGGGGCAGGCCACGCGGACGATCTGGCAGCCGGTGGCGGTGAGCTCGGCGATCTGCTGGAGGGTCGCGCCGATGTCGGACGTACGGGTCGTGGTCATCGACTGCACGGACACCGGAGCGTCGCCGCCCACCGCCACGGATCCGACCTGGATCTGCCTGCTCTGCCGACGCTCGGCAACCCTGGTAGGAACGGACGGCATGCCGAGAGAAATCGCAGTCATCTGCTGTGCAACCCCAAGTCGTGGATCAAGGTCCGGTCCCGTTCTCAGCGGGCTCCAGACTTCGAGATTACGGCACGTGCGCAGGCCCGGGCACTCCCCCACCTCGAACCACTCGGCGGGGGGACCCCCATCGCCGTAAACCCACTCAATGGAAAGCGGCCTGGACCAAAGGGTTCCAGGCCGCCACAAACTCCACGTGACTACGTGATTTTCACTGGGTTAACCACGTCCGCGACGAGAACGAGGAGCGTGAAGCAGACGAAGATCCCGGCCACCACGTAGGCCACCGGCATCAGCTTCGCCACATCGAACGGACCCGGGTCCGGCCTGCGCAGCACCTTCGCCACATTGCGGCGCAGCGACTCCCACAGCGCCCCCGCGATATGGCCGCCGTCCAGCGGCAGCAGCGGGAGCATGTTGAAGAGGAACAGCGAGAGGTTGAAGCCGGCGACCAGCATCACGAACATCGCCAGCTGCTGGGTGGCCGGGATGTTCAGGGTGAAGATCTCGCCGCCGACGCGGGCCGCGCCGACCACACCCATCGGGGAGTCCGGCGCCCTCTTGCCGTCGCCGAAGGCCGCGTCCCACAGGCCGGGGATCTTGCCGGGCAGGGCCGCGATGGAGTCGACTGCGTCGCCGACGCGGTCGCCCATCCAGGTCAGGGACTCGCCGAAGTCCTGCTTGACGATGCCGGTGGCGGCGCTGAAGCCGAGGAAGCCGGCGTTGACGTACTTGCCCTGGACGATCTGGCCGCTGGAGTCCTTCTTGGCGACCTGGTTGCTGGCGATCGTGGCGTGGAGGGTGACCTCCTGGCCCTTGCGGTCGACGACGACCGGGACCGTCTTTCCCGGGGCGGAGCGGATCAGGTCGGAGAGCCTGTTCCAGTCGTCCGTCCTGACGCCGTTGAAGGAGACGATCTTGTCGCCGGGCTTGAGGCCCGCGGCCGCGGCCGGGGCGGCCGGGTCGCTCTTCTTGCAGGTGTCGCGGTTCTCACTCTGGGCGATGACGCACTGGGAGACCGAGCTCACGGTGGTCGTCTGCTGGGCGATGCCGAAGCCCATGAGGACGGTGAGGAAGAGGGCCACCGCCAGGATCAGGTTCATGAACGGGCCCGCGAACATCACGATGACCCGCTTCCAGGGCTTGCGGGTGTAGAAGAGGCGGGTCTCGTCGCCCTGCTGCAGTTCCTCGAAGGCCGCCGAGCGGGCGTCCTCGATCATGCCGCGCCAGGGCGAGGTGGAGCGGGCCTCCAGCTTGCCGTCGGGGCCGGGCGGGAACATGCCGATCATGCGGATGTAGCCGCCGAACGGGATGGCCTTGATCCCGTACTCGGTGTCGCCCTTCTTCCGCGAGAAGATGGTCGGGCCGAAGCCCACCATGTACTGGGGCACGCGGATGCCGAAGAGCTTGGCCGTGGACAGGTGCCCCAGCTCGTGCCACGCGATCGAGACCAGCAGGCCGAACGCGAAGACGACTATGCCGAGGATCATCATCAAGGTCGTCATGCACGCGCCTCCGCGGTCGCCGTCGTCGTCTGCCCTGTCAGTTCCCGGGCCCGGGCCCGTGCCCAGGTCTCCGCCTCGAGGACGTCCGGCACGGTCAGTGAGGTTCCCGTACGCGGGGTGCCGTGCTCCTCGACGACCCGGGTTACGGTCTCCATGATCCCGTTGAACGGCAGTGCGCCGCTGCGGAACGCCTCCACGCACTCCTCGTTGGCCGCATTGAACACCGCCGGGGCGGTGCCCGCGAGCTCACCCACGTGCCGGGCGAGGTTCACCGACGGAAACGCGTCATTGTCGAGCGGGAAGAACTCCCATGTCGAGGCCTTGCTCCAGTCGAAGGCGGGCGCCGCGTCCGGGACGCGCTCGGGCCAGCCGAGGCCGATGGCGATGGGCCCGCTCATGTCGGGGGGCGTCGCCTGGGCGATGGTGGATCCGTCGGTGAACTCAATCATCGAGTGGACATACGACTGGGGATGCACGACGACCTCAATGCGGTCGAAGGGAATGTCGTACAGCAAGTGTGCCTCGATGACCTCGAGGCCCTTGTTGACCAGGGTCGCGGAGTTGATCGTGATCACCGGGCCCATGGCCCAGGTGGGGTGGGCGAGGGCGTCCTGGACGGTGACGTTCGCCAGCTCGGCCTTCGTACGGCCGCGGAAGGGGCCGCCGGACGCCGTGACGACGATCTTGCGTACGTCCGCGCGGGTTCCGGCCGCCAGGGCCTGGAAGAGGGCGGCGTGCTCGGAGTCGACCGGAATGATCTGCCCGGGCTTGGCTAGCGCCCTGACCAGCGGGCCGCCGACGATGAGCGACTCCTTGTTGGCGAGCGCGAGGGTGCGGCCCGCCTCCAGGGCGGCGAGGGTCGGCGCGAGGCCGATGGAGCCGGTGATGCCGTTCAGGACGGTGTGGCAGTCGGAGGCGGCGAGCCGGGTGGCCGCCTCCGGTCCGGCGAGGATCTCCGGGAGCGGCTCCCCCGTGCCGTACTGCGCGGTGAGCGCCTCGCGCAGAGCCGGTACGGCGTCCTCGCGGGCGACCGCGACGGTCCGCACCCGGAGCCGGTGGGCCTGCTCGGCGAGGAGGGCGATCCGGCCGCCGTTGGCGGAGAGTCCGCTGACCCGGAAGCGGTCGGGGTTGCGCAGTACGAGGTCGATGGCCTGGGTGCCGATCGACCCGGTGGAGCCGAGGATCACCACGTCCTTCAGGCCGCTGCCCGCCACGGGGTCGTAGACGAGGTGCGGGTCGGCGAGGGCGTGCCCTGAGGGGGCTGGACTGTCGCTCATTCCTCCATTGTTGCCGAGTCGGGCCGCCGGGAGGACAGTGCGTCGCTCGCGAGGGTGGCTTGTCGCGCTCTGCGGAGGTTGAAGGGGGGATCCCCCGTTGTGAAGCCGACGTGAAGTTCGAGCTGCTGTTCACGTATCGCGTTCACGTACCGGGGGATCCCTTCGGGCACATACCGGAGGATCCGTTCTGGAGGTGCGGGCCGTCACCCGATGGGGCGGTGCAGGTTCCCCTTCTCCGTCGGGCCGGGGTCGGCCGCGGCGATCCACGGTCCCTCGCCCGAGGGGTCGACGATGCCTTCCTCCAGCCACTCGTATGTGCCCGACATGACGCCCTTGACCAGTTTGCGGTCGAGGTCGTCGGTGTTGGTCCACAGGCGGTTGAAGAGTTCCTCGACGCGGATGCGGGACTGGCGGCAGAAGACGTCGGCCAGCTGATAGGCCTCCCGGCCGTGCTCGCCCTGGCTGCGCAGGAGTTCGGCCCGTACACAGGCTGCGCTCATCGCGAACAGTTCCGCGCCGATGTCGACGATCCGGCCCAGGAAGCCCTGCTTGGTCTCCATGCGGCCCTGCCAGCGGGACATGGCGTAGAAGGTGGAGCGGGCCAGTTTGCGGGCGTTGCGCTCGACGTAGCGCAGGTGCCGGGACAGGTCGACGTCGTGGCGGAACTCGCTGTAGGTGCCGGGGAGTTGACCCTGGCCCGCGACGAGCTTCGGGAGCCACTTGGCGTAGAAGACACCCGCGTTCGCGCCCGCCTTCGCCTTGTCCTGCAGGGACTTGTCCGGGTCGATGAGGTCGCCGGCCACGGAGAGGTGGGCGTCGACCGCCTCGCGCGCGATGAGGAGATGCATGATCTCCGTCGAGCCCTCGAAGATGCGGTTGATGCGCAGGTCGCGCAGGACCTGTTCGGCCGGGACGGCGCGTTCGCCGCGGGCGGCCAGGGACGCCGCCGTCTCGAAGCCGCGGCCGCCGCGGATCTGGACGAGTTCGTCGGCGATGAGCCAGGCCATCTCGGAGGCGAAGAGCTTGGCCAGCGCGCCCTCGATGCGGATGTCGTTGCGGTCCTCGTCGGCCATCTGCGAGGACAGGTCCAGTACGGCCTCCAGGGCGAAGGTCGTCGCCGCGATGAAGGAGATCTTCGACCCGACCGCCTCGTGGTGGGCGATCGGCTTGCCCCACTGTTCGCGGGCCGCCGACCATTCGCGGGCGATCTTCAGGCACCACTTTCCGGCGGCCACGCAGGATGCGGGCAGGGAGAGCCGGCCGGTGTTGAGGGTGGTCAGCGCGATCTTCAGCCCGGCACCCTCGGGGCCGATGCGGTTGGCGGCGGGGACCCGGACCTGGTGGAAGCGGGTGACGCCGTTCTCGATGCCCCGCAGGCCCATGAAGGCGTTGCGGTTCTCGACCGTGATGCCGGGCGAGTTGGTCTCCACGACGAAGGCGGTGATGCCGCCCTTGTGGCCCTCGCTCTTCGGCACCCGCGCCATCACGACCAGCAGGTCGGCGACCACGCCGTTGGTGGTCCACAGCTTCACCCCGTCGAGGACGTAGTCGTCCCCATCGGGCACGGCGCTGGTCGCGAGCCTCGCCGGGTCGGAGCCGACGTCCGACTCGGTCAGCAGGAAGGCGCTGATGTCGGTGCGGGCGCACCGCGGCAGGAACCGTTCCTTCTGCTCGGCCGTCCCGAAGAGCTTGAGCGGCTGCGGTACGCCGATCGACTGATGCGCCGACAGCAGCACGCCGATCGCCGGGCAGGCCGAGCCCGCCAGCGCGAGCGCCTTGTTGTAGTACACCTGGGTCAGGCCGAGACCGCCGTACTTGGTGTCGATCTTCATGCCGAGGGCGCCGAGCTCCTTGAGGCCGTTGAGGACCTCGTCGGGGATGCGGGCCTCGCGCTCGATGAGGGCGCCGTCGACCTTGGTCTCGCAGAAGTCGCGGAGCTTGGCGAGGAACTCCTCACCGCGCTGGACGTCCTCGGTGGCGGGGGTGGGGTGCGGGTGCACCAGGTCGAGCCGGAAGCGGCCCAGGAACAGTTCCTTGGCGAAGCTGGGCTTGCGCCATTCCTGTTCCCGGGCCGCCTCCGCCACCTGGCGGGCCTCACGTTCGGAGACGGTGGGGCGTCCGGAAGAAGAGGTGGGTGCTGCGGACATGAGGCTCACCTCGCCGCGAATCGGGATCTTGGACCGTAATTGGTTACCGACGGGTGCTACTCGATCGTATGTACCCGATCCCGGGCGAGCCCACCACCCCTGGGGACAGCCCTTCAGCCGATGTTGACGGAGTACGACTTCGTGTCCAGGCGCCCCGTGCCCTTGAAAACCTCGGTGCCGGACTCGATGCCGGAGACGTACTTGTCGTTGTCGAGGAGCTTGCGCCGGACGAGTGCCTGGGTGAAGGCGTCCAGGTCGAGGGTGGCCGTGGTGGTGTTGGTGCGGCGCACGAAGGAGTAGACGTTCCAGCCGATGTCGCCCTGGTAGATGTCCCACATCGAGCCGCCGAGGCTGACGCTGCCGTACTTGGTGCCGAGGGGGCCCGCGCCGCCCTGCCGGTTGAGCCAGATCATGATCTCGTCGGTGGGCCGGTCCTGCCAGTCCGCGTTGTTCTTGGCGTGCAGCCACAGGTCGTACGCGACGTTCATGGTGCCGGGGTCGGCGGGGAGGGAGAAGTCCCAGGTGGTCGCGACCTTCTTGCGGTCGCCGACCCTGATCGGCAGCCCGGTCGCCGTCTTGTCCGCCTTCCAGCCCCAGTGCCAGCCGAGGACCGTACTCGCGTACGACTTGACGTCCGCGTCGGTGCCCTTGCTGTTGTTGGCCCAGGAGTAGTTGGTGCCCCAGGAGATGGTCGAGCCCGACGGGGAGTTGTCCCAGACGCACTGGGAGCCGGTGGCCTTGTCCTGACCCCAGAGGTTGTTGTTGACGTAGTACTTGCCGAGCGTGATCGTGTCGAAGGCCGTGCACTTCTTGCCCGACTCGCCCGCCTGCGCGACGGTGACGCCGGCGGCTGCCGCGAGGGCGACCGCGGAGGCGAGAAGGGTCTTCGCCTTCTTGGACAGGCGCGGTCTGCGGTGTTGCATCGGGGGTCCTTCCGGGGGGACGGTTCGGGTACGACCTCCCAGTGGCCGCCGACGGCCGGGGAGGTTGCCGCGCCCCCAGAAACAACACCATGGAAAAGAAAGCAGTCGAAGCGCTTCGACAGCCTATGGACACCCACCTTCGCTAGAGCTAGTGTCGAACCACCCCGACCCGCCCGTATTCACAATGCGCACTGTCGAAGCGCTTCACACCGCTGGGAGAGCTGGATGGTCACCCTCGCCGAGGTCGCTCAGCACGCCGGAGTCTCGGCGAGCACGGTGAGCTATGTCCTCAGCGGCAAGCGGTCCATCTCCACCACCACCCGGCTGCGGGTCGAGCAGAGCATCCGCGATCTGGGCTACCACCCGAACGCGGGCGCACGGGCCCTGGCCAGCAGCAAGTCGAACATCATCGCGCTGATGGTCCCGCTGCGCACCGACATGTATGTGCCGGTGATGATGGAGATCGCCATCGCGGTCGCCACCACGGCCCGGACGCACGGGTACGACGTCCTGCTGCTGACCGGCGAGGAGGGCCCCGACGCCGTGCGCCGCGTCACCGGCAGCGGGCTCGCCGACGCGATGATCCTGATGGACGTCGAACTCGACGACGAGCGGCTGCCGTTGCTGCGCGGCACCGACCAGCCGTCCGTGCTCATCGGGCTGCCCGCCGACACCAGCGGACTGACCTGCGTCGACCTCGACTTCAAGGCGACGGGTGCGTTGTGCGTCGAGCACCTGGCGATGCTCGGCCATCGCGACATCGCTGTCATCGGCGAGGCCCCCGCGGTCTACGAGCGGCATACGGGCTTCGCCGAGCGCACTCTCGACGGACTCCGCTCCCGGGCACGGGAGTTGGGCATCGGGGTGCTGCACCGGCCGTGCGAGGGCGGTTACGACGCCATGGCCGTCACCCTCGCCCGCATCCTCGACGAGCGCCCGGGAACCACCGGCTTCGTCGTGCAGAACGAGTCTGCGGTCGAACCGCTGCTCGCGCTGCTGCGCCAGCAGGGCCGCGCCGTGCCCGAGGACGTGTCGGTCGTCGCGGTCTGCCCGGACCAGGTCGCCGTCCAGGCCTCGGTGCGGCTGACGTCCGTCGCCATCCCCGCGCAGGAGATGGGCCGGCACGCCGTGGAGCGGCTGGTCGCCAAGCTCGACGGCCGCGGCGAGGACGAAGTCGTGCTGATCGCACCCGAGTTGACGGTACGGGCGAGCACGGGACCGGCGCCCTCCGCCACCTCCTGACCCAGCTTTTCATCGCCCTCCGGGCACCCTTATGTCCTTTCGGGAGCACCCTTCGTGAATCAGCCTGCCGAAAACCAGCCCAAGGCCGGGGACCAGCCCCAGGTCAGCCTCGCGCAGTCGTCACCCACCATCGGCACCTTCCGCGAGCGGGACGGCGCGCTGGAGTGGAGCGGCCGCCAGGAGACCCTCCGCATCGAGCCGTGGGGGCCGGACGCGGTCCGGGTGCGTGCCCGGCTCGGCGGCCCGGTGCTCGACGCACTGCCGGGCGCGCTGCTCGACGACGCGCCGGCGACGTCGTACACGATCAAAATCGAGGACGAACGGGGGCAGTTGACCGTCGGCGCCCTCACCGTCGAGGTCGGCGCCGAGGGTCTGATCCGCTTTCTGCGCACGGACGACGGCAGCGAGGTGCTGGCCGAGGAACGCGCCCACTTCTGGTGGCCGGGCTCGCGCCTGTACACGGCCGTCGGCAACGGCCACCACCGGCTGGAGCAGCGCTTCGCCGCCTACGACGACGAGAAGCTGTTCGGCCTCGGTCAGCACCAGCACGGCCGCTTCGACCAGAAGGGCCTGGTCCTCGACCTGGTCCAGCGCAACGCCGAGGTCGGCATCCCGGTGCTGTCCTCCAGCCGTGGCTACACGCTGCTGTGGAACAACCCGGCGATCGGCCGGGTCGAGCTGGCGCACAACGGCACCCGCTGGGTGGCCGACTCGGCCCGCCAGATCGACTACTGGATCACCGCGGGCGCCCCGGCCGACGGCCAGCGCCGCTACAGCGCGGTGACGGGCCGTACGCCGATGCTGCCTCAGTGGGCGGCGGGCTTCTGGCAGTGCAAGCTGCGCTACCGCACCCAGGACGAACTCCTCGCGGTGGCCCGGGAGTACAAGCGCCGGGGCCTGCCGATCACCGCCATCGTCTGCGACTTCTTCCACTGGACGCACCTGGGTGAGTGGAAGTTCGACCCGGCCGAGTGGCCGGACCCGGCGGCGATGGTCCGTGAACTGGACGAGCTGGGGATCAAGTTGGTGGTCAGCGTCTGGCCGTCGGTGTCCCCGCTCTCCGAGAACCACCCGGTGATGGAGCAGCGCGGCTACTTCATCGGCACCCAGTACGGCCCGATGGCGCACGCCGACTGGCCCGACAAGGAGGTCGCCTCCACCGTCCAGGTGGCCTTCTACGACGCCACGAACCCGGAAGCCCGCGAGTTCGTGTGGTCGAAGATCAAGGAGAACTACCTGGAGCCGTACGGCATCACGGCCTTCTGGCTGGACGCCTGCGAGCCCGAGCTCAAGCCCGGTTTCCAGGAGAACCTGCGCTACTGGACGGGCCCCGGCCTGGAGGTCGGCAACAGCTACCCCGCCGAGAACTCCCGCACCTTCTACGAGGGTCTGCGGGCACAGGACGAGGAGGTCGTCACCCTCAACCGCTCGGCCTGGGCGGGCAGTCAGCGCTACGGCGCCGCCCTGTGGTCCGGCGACATCGGCACCGACTTCCCCACCCTGCGCCGCCAGATAGCGGCCGGCCTCAACACGGCGCTCTCCGGCATCCCTTGGTGGAACACGGACATCGGCGGCTTCCACGGCGGCGACCCGGACGACCCGGCATACCGCGAAGTCATGGTCCGCTGGTTCCAGTTCGGCGCCCTGTCCCCGCTGATGCGGCTGCACGGCTTCCGCGACCCGGGCATGCCGCTGGGCCCCGACATGACCGGCGGCCCGAACGAGGTCTGGTCGTACGGCGAGGAGGCCGGCGCGATCCTGGAGCGGTATCTGCGCCTGCGTGAGCGCCTGAAGCCGTACGTCCTGGACGTCATGCGGGAGGCGCACGAGGAGGGCCTGCCGCCCATGCGGCCGCTGTTCCTGGAGTTCCCTCAGGACCAGGCGTGCTGGTCGGTCGACGACGCGTACCTCTTCGGGCGGGACCTGCTGGTCGCCCCGGTGCTGACGGCGGGCGCCACGGCCCGCACGACGTATCTCCCGGGGGGTGCGGTCTGGACGGACGCGTGGACCGGTGAGAGGTATGAGGGCGGTGCGGCTGTGACGGTCGATGCGCCGTTGGATCGGATCCCGCTCTTCCTGCGGGACGGGGCCACCTTGCCGGTGGTGGAGTAGCCGTTCGCCGGGGGTGCCGCGACAGGTCGTCGTTTCCGCTGCGGCGCCATCGTGGCTGGTCGCGCCCACGCGGCGGTAGCCGCATATCGATACAGCCCCGCGCCCCTTTCGGGGCGCGGTCGGTCCCCCCACTCTGGAGGGACCGTCAGTTGCGGCAGACGGAGATCAGCGAGCGGACCAGCGCGCCGGTGTGGAGCAGGTCCGGATGTTTCTCATGGTGGACCTCGACGACCGCGACGGCGAGTTCGGGGCGACAGGTCGGGGCCGTACGCTGCGGGCCGGAGTCGGCCAGGACCTGGACGAGGTCCGTGTTGATGCGGTTGATGGTCTGGCGGACTACGTTCAGGTCGGGCTTGGTGGTCGGGGTCTGTTCGGGGTGGGCGGTCCACCGGGCGTACAGGCCGCGCTGGACGGCCTTGTTCGCCTCGATCTGGTCCCGGAAGATGCGCCGGACCTCGGCGGGATCGGCGCCGATCCGCTGAGCCTCGGCGGCCACGGAGTCGAGGACGACCTGTTCGCGGGCGGGGTCGTCGATGGGGCTGTCGGTGCCCCACTTCGCGGCCGCGACGAGGTCGGCGGTGGCCAGCCGCTCGGCGGAGAGGGCGGCCACGGGGTGCAGGGGCGAGGACGCGGGGGCCGCCGCCGCGGTGCCCGGCAGGGCGAGCAGCGCGGCAGCGGCGATCACGGTGGTGCGCAGGGGGGTGGAGATTCGCATGGGTCCATGGAACAAACCCCACCCCGGTTTCTCAACTGCTGCTGACGCTCTCGCTGTTGACGGTGAAGTCCAGTCCGCCGGACGAGGACGTGATCTCGAAGCCGAACTGCACGTCCCCGATGGTCACGTTGCCGAACCAGCCCTTGGTGTCCTTGATCCACTTCAGGATCGGCAGGACGTTGACGGTGCCGGAGCTGGAGTTGGAGGTGCGGACGAACGAGAACACGTCGTTGGCGCCGTTGTTGCCCTTGTAGACGGTCCAGGTGTGACCGCCCAGCGTGAGGTTGCCCTGCGAGGTGCCGAGCGGGCCGACGGCTCCGGTCTTGTTCATCCAGAGCATGATCTCGTAGTCGTAGTTGGTGTCCCAGATGTCGTACGACGTGTTGTACGCGCCGGAGGACGGGACCGAGACGTTGTAGCTGCTGGAGAGCGAACCGAGCGCGGTGACCGACTTGTTGATCACCTTCTTGGCGTTGGGGTAGGACTTGATGCCGCCGGTATTGGGGTGGTTGGCGTTGACGCCCCAGTTGGTGCCGGAGTTGGCCCAGATGCACTGGCTGCCGGCGCCGGAGCCCCAGATGTTGTTGTACAGCGTGTAGCCGTTCAGGGTCGTGTTGCCCCACTGGTCGCAGGAGCTCCAGACGGCGGCGGAGGCGGGGGCGGAGGCGAGGCCGACGGTGACGCCGAGGGCCATCGCCGGAGCGAGCACCGCCATGGTGACCTTGCGCAGAGTGCCTGTTGCCATGGTGTCCCTTCCATGGGTGGGGGGAGTTGCGGGGGTGGTTACCACGCCCCCAGAGCGAGGACGTGGTCTTCTCCGGCGACGAGGTCGAGCGGTCCCGTGCCGGCGGAAGTCCTGAGTTCGATGCGGTGGGTACGGGTGGGCCGTAGCACCGCGGTCGTTTCCTGCGGGCTCCAGGTCAGGTCGAGTTCCGCCCCGAACCGGGTGCGGATGCCCAGGAGTTGGCCTTGCGGGTACGCCGTCGGGAGCGCGGGCAGCAGGACCAGACGGTCCGGCGTCGACTGCACGAGCATCTCGATCAGCACGGCGGGCAGGGTGTGTGCGGCGTCGGCGTTGTAGACGTCGCGGTGCGGGTAGTGCGCGCTCATCAGGGAGGCGTGGAAGAAGTCGCCCTTGAGGACCTGGCCGAGGGCGTGCGCGACCCGTTCCCCGTCACGCAGGCGCGCGGCGACGAGGGCATGGTGCAGATGGCCGTGGGCGGACTCGTTCTCGGCGCCGCGGAGTTCGAGCGCCCGGTGGGCGGCGGCGGCGAGCTCCGGGGTGTCGTACGGGTTGATCTCGTCGAGCGGCCAGACGCCGTAGAGGTGGCTGAGATGACGGTGGTCGTAGCTGTCGTCGAGGCCCGGCCAGGCCCATTCGGCGAGGGCGCCGTCGGCGTTGATCCGGTGGGGCGGGAGACGGTCGGCGAGGGCACGCCGGCGATCGGCCCGCTCCGGGTGGTACGCGGCGGCCGTCAGCAGGGCGTGCCGGGCGGCCGAGAGGTCCATGGCCGCGTTGATCGTGCCCCAGCTCGCGTTCGCCGGGCGGTTCTCCGGCGAGTAGGACGGGACGAGGACCAGACGGCCCTTCTGATCGGTCCGGGTGAGGAAGTCCTCGTAGAACAGCGCGACCTGGGCGAGGGCGTGGGCTGTGCGCGGGTCCCGGGAGCCGTTGGTCTCGTCGTGGTCGACGAGCGGCTTGAGCAGCCAGTCGGCGCCCGCGGTCCACAGGTGCAGGGGGTACTCGCGGCTGAAGTGGTACGTCAGCCCGGACTCGCCGTCGGAGTGGGCGGGGGCGACGACGCCGCGGGCGCCGAAGACGGCACGGGCGTTCTCTGACCAGTCGGCGAGCTGACGCTCCATCAGGGAGGCGTGGGCTTCCGTCACTTCGGGGAGGGCGGCGGCCGCCGCTGACGCAGTCTGGAGGTTGAGGTTGGCGTCATGGGTGAACGCCCCTGCCCAGGCGGTGTTCCAGTCGCCGGTCCACAGGCCGACCAGACGGGGCGGGAACAGACCGCTCGCGGAGAGCAGGTGGTAGCGGCCGGCGGCGAAGAGCCGTTCCAGGAGGGCGGGGCTGTCCGGGTGCGCCAGCAACTCCGAGCCGGGCAGGGCGCGTTCGGCGCGGTCCGCGGCCAGGTCGAGGGTGACGCGCTCATAGGCGGTGCGGTGGAGGGCGGTGTGGCGGGCGAGCAGGGTGGCGTACGGGTCCTCGTCGTCCGGCAGCAGTTCGCGCAGGGCGCGGACCTCGGACGTCGTGTCCAACTCGCCGGTGTGCCGCAGCACCCGGGTCAGCAGCAGGACCGACTTCGCGCCCGCGACCCGCAGACCGGGAGGGGTCAGCGTCGCCCGTCCGCCGGTGATCACCACGAGCGTCACTCCGGTGTACGCCGTGTCGCTGCCGGGATAACGGACGCGCAGGGTGAGCAGCGCGCCCTCGGGGGTGAGGATCGCGCCGTCGCCGACGGCGAGGCCCGGGGGTGCGCCCGGCAGACGGTGGTCCAGGGCGATGTCGAGGTCGGGGGCCGTGACGTGCTGGACGATCACGTCGTCGGCACGCGACACGAAGACGCGGCTGCTCCGGCCCTCGCACACCGCCTGCGCGACGCCGGTGGTGAAGTCGACGGAGCGGCGGTAGCGGTGCGGCTGCGCACCGGGCGTTCCGCGCAGCCGTACCTGGAAGGCGGGGTGGAAGGGCTGCACCCACTGCAGTTCGCGTCCGTCGGTGAAGCTTTCGGCCGCGCGCGGATCGCCCGCCAGCAACTGGTCCTGCAGATCGGGCAGTTGAGCGGCGAGTTGGGGCGGACGGGCCCTCTCTCCGCCGTTGGGGCGGACCAGCGTGTGGTGCGTGACGACGACCCGTTCGTCGTTCGGATCACCGAACACAAGCGCGCCGTGGTGGCCGTTGCCGCTGAGGAAACCGTCCTCCCAGCGGGTGGCCGGAAGGGGTTCCCAGGTTCCGTGGACGAGGTTCATGACCGCGTTCATGTCCCGGTTCATGTCCGCATTCATGTCCGCGTTCATGAACGCAACACCGCCACGCCGTACCGGCCGAGGGTGACCTCGCCCTCGACGGTCGCGCCCGTCAGCAGATCGTGCTGGGCGTCCGGAACCTCCACGGTCACCGGCTCGCGCCCGTGGTTGAGCACGAAGAGCAGGTCGCCGCGGCGGACCGCCTCGACCCGGTCGGGCAGGCCGTCGAGGACGGGACGAACGCCGGCATCGGCCGCGATCCTGGTGAGGAGGACGCGCAGCGCGTGCGGCTCGGGGAGCGTGGAGACGTACCAGGCACGGCCGTTGCGGAGCACGGCGGGCGCCCCGTCGAGCTCGCCGCCCTTGTACGCGGCTTCGACCGACACATCCCCGGCAGCCTCGATCTCTTCCGACCACAGGGTCCCGCGGAAGCCGTCGGTCTCCGCGCTCTCGTCCGCGTCCAGCGGCCACCACTCGTGGAGCGTCCTGATGCCGAACAGTTCACGCAGCCGCGGGTCCATTCCGCCGGGGCGCACCCGGTCGTCCTCGTCGGCGACGCCGGTCAGGAAGCCGCAGACGAGGGTGCCGCCGCCGCGGACGTAGGCGAGGAGGTTGTCGATCGCCGCGTCCGTGAGGGCGTACAGCTGGGGGACGACGACCAGCTTGTAGGCGGTGAGGTCGTGTTCGGGGTGGGCGAAGTCCGTAGTGAGGTGGGCCTGCCAGAGCGCGCGGTGCCAGGCGGTCAGGATCTGGGGGTAGTCGACGTGGGTGGAGAGCCGGCCCTCGTGGGCGCCGGCCCACCAGGAGTGCCAGTCGTGCAGGATCGCGATGTCGTTGGGGGTGTGACTGCCCGTCACCTCGTCGCCGATCCTGGCGAGTTCGGCACCGAGTTGTCTGACTTCCTGGTAGGTACGGCCCTGCTCCCCCGCATGGCTGACCATCCCGGAGTGGAACTTCTCCGCGCCCTGCCGGGACTGGCGCCACTGGAAGTAGCAGACGGCGTCGGCACCGCGGGCGACGGCCTGGAGGGACCAGAGGCGGTTGAGACCGCGCGGCTTGGGGTGGTTGACACCGCGCCAGTTGACCGGCCCTGCCGCCTGTTCCATCAGCATCCAGGGGCCGCGGGCCTGCGAGCGGGTCAGGTCCTGGACGAGCGCGCTGCTCTGGGCGCCGAAGGGGTCGCGCGGGTCGGGATAGAGGTCGACGGAGACGATGTCCTCCTCCTCCACCCACCGCCAGGCGTCCTGACCGACCCACAGCGGCATGAAGTTGGTGGTGACCGGGAGGTGCGGGGTGTGCCGGCGGACGATGTCACGCTCGGCGGTGCAGCACTCCAGGAGCATGTCGGACGTGAAGCGTTTGAAGTCCAGGACCTGGGCCGGGTTCTTCATGTAGTGGGCGTGGCGGGGCGGCAGGACCTCGTCCCAGTCGCCGTAGCCCTGGCTCCAGAAGGCCGTTCCCCAGGCGGAGTTGAGGGCGTCGAGGCTGCCGTACTTCTGCTGCAGCCAGCGGCGGAAGCGGGCGGCTGCCCCGTCGCCCCAGTCATAGGTGCAGTACTCGTTGTTGATGTGCCACATCGTGAGGGCGGGGTGGTCGCCGTAGCGGGCGGCGAGGTCCTCGGTGATGGCGGCGGCGTAACGTCGGTAGGCGGCGCTGGAGTGCGAGAAGTGCTGGCGGCCGCCCCACCATTCGGTGCGGCCGTCCTCGTCGCGGGGCAGGGTCTCGGGGTGCAGTCGGCCGAGCCAGGGCGGCGGCGAGGAGGTGGGGGTGGCGAGAACGACGCCGATGCCGTTGTCGTGCATGAGGTCCATCAGCCGGTCGAGCCAGCCGAACTCCCGCTCCCCCGGCCGGGGTTCGAGCTTCGCCCAGGAGAAGACACCGAGGGTCACGGAGTTGACGCCGGCGTCCTTCATCAGCCGTACGTCTTCGAGCCAGGTCTCCTCGGGCCACTGCTCGGGGTTGTAGTCACCGCCGAAGAGGATGCCGCGAGGGCCGGTCACATCGCCGAGGCCGGGCATCAGACGGGCTCCCCGTACTGGATTCCGCGCCCGTTGGTGGCGAGGTAGACGCGACCGTGGATGCGGGGATCACCGACGATGACCTCGCCGATGTATCCCCACTGATGCCGGTCGTCGTTGATCCGCACCCAGGTCTTCGCGCCGTCGTCGGAGCGGTGGACGGCGGTGATGGTCTCCGTGGAACCCACCTGGTAGATCGCCGGGTAGTCGGCGCCGTCGGCCGCCTTGCCGAAGCCGAGGGTGTACGAGGCCCAGCAGCTGTCGATCTTCGAGAAGCTCACGCCGCCGTCGGTGGACCGGTGGAGCCCGTTCCACTTGGTGCTCAGCCACAGGTCACCGGATCTGCCGGGCGCCGCGACCAGCTTGAACTGACTGTCACCGGAGGGCAGCCCGCTCGCACGGGCCGTGAACGAACGGCCACTGTCAGTGCTGGCAAGTAGCGTTCCTGTATCGGTGTCGTACGCGTAGAAGAGCGTCGGGTCGGCCGGGTCGGCGAC
>Ga0307508_10002015_pt1 | contig 22115 bp, 29 predicted proteins | sample 9_EM_MG_FD_203089 | JGI IMG/M metagenome (GOLD analysis project Ga0307508, IMG submission 203089) | Populus trichocarpa ectomycorrhiza microbial communities from riparian zone in the Pacific Northwest, United States - 9_EM | ecosystem: Host-associated > Plants > Roots > Unclassified | place...
CGTTTACGCAAGAGCGGGGAAGTAAGAAGGGATATCTGCTGTTCTTCTTGTACTTCTCTTCCTGTTCCATATACTAGTTAAGATACTTGATCTTGATCTTCACCACCGAATCGATATTCTTTCAACATAGAATTATACATATTCTTGGGAAAATAGTGGATGCCCAGTGGTTAATGAAAGATGTATACGTTCAGAATACTTTGCGGCAGAACTGCGGGGAATATCTAGTGATTAAAGCCGGCCCCGCAGTCGTCCGTCCTTCCCGGCTTGTCCTGGCAGTCTTTTAGAACGGTCCCGTCCCGGGCAGAATCCTCACTGCCCTAGTCCTCCTCGTATGATTTTGACGGACCGCCGAAGATAGCCGCGCCACTCTCTTCCAGAGGTGGCACCAGCCTTCCCACGTCCGTTGAGGTGAGGAAGTCCAGCACCGCCTGCGCACATCTCCCATCGGCAAGTAGATCCCGGATCTTCCACCAGCTCTTCCACCTCCCGGTCTCCTTCTGCACCTCCGTCCACAGGATCTTCTGTTGCATTTCCCATTCCGGACACACCTTGAAAAGGTGGTCTCTCCTTAGCGAGGGGCACTGACACCACCAGCACTGGGCAATGGGGCGAGCCTTAGCCCAATGCAGGTAATGTCCGGTGCGGGCGTGCCCTGTCTTCAGCTGGTAGTACCTCGAGGTGAGCCTCTTGGTGCTGCCGGCCACCGCGCCATCGGGCCTCTGGCTCTTTGGCATGCAGTACTTCGCCTTGGAGATACGCCCCCCAGCCCATGACCACGCCTCAGCCCAATTCTTCTCCGAAATTTCCCGCTTAAGGTTGGCGAGAGACCGTGGGAGAGGCATCATGCACACTTCCGACCGCCCTTCTTGGTCATATTAAGAGGAGAACAGAGGAGAGAGGGAAAGCGAAGGGTGCCGGCAGGGGTTGGCGGCGCTTGTCCCTGGCCTTGCCACAGACAGAACTCGTGTCTACGGAGCCCTATCCACAGTGAACCGGGGGATTCGCGAGGGGTTGAAGATGAGACAAATATCTACACCACAATCGTGTGATCCCGTCTGCAGTCCGCGCAGGGCGGCTCGTTGCAAACTCCCCTTTGCCCTCCGCCCAGGCCTGTCCCAAGGAAGAATCGATGCGCACCAAGGAAAGAACAAAAGAAAAGGAGAAAGAAAAGAACAACAAAGAGGAGAAAACAAAGGAAAAGGGCAACCTCCCCCCTACTCCACTCCCGCCGATGCCATGAACGAGGGGGTGGGAAGGAACTGCGGGGGTTCTTCCCGGGCGTCCCCTCCTCCTCAGTACCAAGCGCCTCCGCCTCCGTGCTACTCTCTTCTTCCCGCTCCATCCTCTCCCGGAGCTCCCACTCTGACGCCTCACTCCCTACGTCTTCTTCCGCAGTCGGCACTATTTTCCCAACACTTGTAGTAGTGAGGAAATCCAGCACCGCCTGACTGCACCTCCCATCGGCAAGTAGATCCTGGATCTTCCACCGGCTCTTGCACTTCCTGGTCTCCTTCTTCACCTCCGCCCACAGGATCTTCTGTTGGGCCTTTCATTCCGGGCACACCTTGAAGATGTGCTCCCGAGTCTGACACTGGTACCGGCACCACCAGCACTGGGGGGTGGGTCGGCCCTTCGTCCAGTGGAGGTACTGTCCGGTTAAGCAGTGCCCCGTCTTCACCTGGTAGAACCGCGAGGCAAGCTTCTTGGTGCTCCCAGCAACTGTGCTGTCTGGTCTCCGGCTCTTCGGTATCCTGTTCTTCGGTTTGGAGGTCCGGCTCCCAGCCCACTGGCGCGCCTCCACCCACTTCTTCTCCGAGATCTCGCGTATGAGGTTGGCGAGAGACCTGGGGAGAGGCATCGCCCGCGCCTCCGCTCGGTCCGAGTAGCTCAGCCATTCCACCCCGCGAGTGTCTGGCTCCTCCGCCGCGATCTTCGCCCATTCGTCAGCTTTCTCATTGCCGGAGATCCCCTTGTGAGCCGGGCACCACCGAATCTCAATGACGATATCCGGCTTGACCCTTCGCAGCGCCGCGATGTGCTTCCTGGTCACCTTTTCCTTTGTCACTTCCCTTGTCATATTTTCTTAAGTGCGTATCACGTCTTCTGGGGACAGGCCTGGGCGGAGGGCAAAGGGGTGCTAGCAACGTGCCGCCACTGCGCGGACAGCGGACAGGAACAGGACTGTACATATCCTCGTCATGATCTCCATAGGTCGCATACGAGTACTGAATAAATAAAATAAATAAAAAAGATGTGCTTCCTGGCCTGGAGCGCATACTGCTGGCCTACGCTATCCGTCTGATAGCTGCCTGTGCATCGGTGAAGATCGTGACCCGCTCTGGGGTTGTGGGTCTTCGTACGGCGCTTTCCAGTGCGAGGGCAAGGGCTGCACACTCCGTATCGTAGGCTTCTTGGTTGTGTCCCATGTGGGCTTTGATGCCTACCCAGGATTCGCCCCGCTTCCAAGTAATCGTATAGCCAGCCGCTCCGTCGTCCATCCGTGACCCGTCCGTGAACATCGTGAGTCCATGCCGCGTCTTTTCCGCGTCTTTCTTGGCTTCCTCCTCCTCTTCCTGAATCAGTTCTGCATCGAGGGTTTCCGGTTCCTCTAGCAGAACCGTCTCTTCCGTCCGACTGGTGTATGCGAGGGCGGTCGATAGCCTTTGACCGATCGCTGTGTTAGCGCCGACCACCTCTCTGGCCTTGTCTCCACGCGGCAAGCTGAGGAGACGTAGTCCAAAGCGCCGCTGCCTGTTCTCCAGCTGGTTGGTTGCTGGCCTGTGCCCGGCTTCCATGGAGAGCGCTCCAAGGTCGGTCGTCCGGAAGGCTCCCGTTGTTGCCCGGGCCTGCTGGTTGACCAACAGCTGTAGTTCCTCTGCCCGGCCCATTGTTCCTCTGACTTGATCTCCCTTCCACCAGAGCTCCGACCCGAACATGCTGATGGACTGGATACAGGCCATCATCACTTTCCTGCAGTTGGCAGGCGAAAGGCCAACCTGTCCGGCGAGTCTGCGCAGCCGCGTCATCGCGTTCCTCCCCTCCTTGAGGCGGGTGGCGTGGTGTTCCTTCAGCGTGAGCTGCGAGTCCAGCCAGATCCCCAGCCACCGTGTTGCCTCCTTGTTGAACGGTACCGAGTTGTTCCCGACCGTGACCATCGCCGTGGGGGCAGTTTTTTTCCTGCGAAAGAGTGCCGCCTCCGTTTTTCCGTGGTCGAAGGCCACTCCATTTAGTGCTGCCCAGTCAATGGACGCCGTTGCTGCCTCTGACAGCTTAGCCGCCACCGTTTCCTCATCTTTGCCTTCCGCCCACCATCCAATGTCATCGACCAATGACAGACTGCTGACCCCTGGGACCTTCCTTTCCACCTCGTCGAATATCCCAGATAGATACGTGACGAAAAGGATGGGTGCCGCAGGAGATCCTTGTGGGATGCCAGTGTCCACTGGTCTAGCCTCTCCTGCTTCTCCCTCCAGAACGATCTTCACTTGCCGGTCCAACATGAAGCTCATCGTCCACCGGATAAGGTCTGACTCGATTTCGAGGGCTTCCATCCGCTTGCCTAGGTGCGCCTTGCTCACATTGTTGAATGCCGATTTGACGTCCATGAACAGGGCCCCTGCCACTTTATTTTCTGCCCAGGCTCTGTGTGCGGTTCATCAGGATCGTCACTGCATCCACACAGGACCTCCTCTTCGGGGAGGAACTCCCACTATTTCTTCCCACCTCCCCGTTCATGGCATCGGCAGGCGAGGAGCAGGGGACGGATCGCGCGTTTTTCTTCTGTTCTCTCCTTTGTTCATTTCTTTGGACGCGTCTACTTTCTCTTGGGACAGGCCTGGGCGGAGGGCAAAGGGGGAGCTTGCAACGAGCCGCCACCGCGCGGACTGCGGACAGGAAAACTGGGCAAAATGTACGCCGCCATGATCTATATAGGTCGAATGCGAGTATGATTAAACAAAAAAAAACAGGACCTCCTCTTCCGGCATCCGAACTGGCCTGCCTCGCTTAGCGACGACCGCAGTGGTACCGGATCGTGCCGACCACTTAGCGCCCTCGATATGTAATTAGCTCAGCATTTGCCTCCCTCAGTCCCACACAGCAGACAGGGCCTGACGGAAGGGAGCGGTAGCTGGATTACAACCGGCCTCGATGGCCTCGAAAAGAGCTTCATCGTGGGCCAGCTGAGTGAGAATGTGCGGGTGACTGGAGAATGCCGAGGAGAAAAAAGAATAGGCTTCCGTTCGTATCTTCTGAGTGGCAGTGAACCAGTCGGCACATGGACACTAGATTGAGAAGGAGAAAAGGCAAATACAGTGCCGGATCTGAGAGGGCCCGAGAAGCCATAAAACTCAGCGATGCTTTAAACCCTTCTGAATACCTAAGTCACCCAGGGGCTATTTGGACGAACGCAATCGCCGGCAAGTTGCGGCTCCTTAGAAACACACGAAGGTTGTTGCACTTAGGAAACGCTTCGGCGATAGCTCTGCCCCTTGAGGAACTTGAGGTTCACCAGCATGCTCTGATTTACAGCACGAAACCGGGGTAAACGTCTCGGCACGGGCAGTTTCTCCTGACTCCTTGGGCTTCTTCCGACGATTTGCAGAGACTTCAGCGAGTGGTTTCCGGCCGCGTTTGCCAGACATTGTGGGAGGTGGGTTGCAATGCCGAGCAACACTAAATATACTACTTCGGGTTTGGTGGGAGGCGCAAATGCACAATACATGTTCCGTTCTACAGGCTAGCGAAGGAGCACCGAGGGGGTTGGCAGTCAGCAGCGAGAGGCCACTCGGGGGAGGATAAAAGGGCATGATTTAAAGCCTTTTGGGCCTCCCTCCTCACCACCGCACTCACTGTCGTCCGTTGTTTCCCCACTCACCATCCCGCTCCGGACTCCCAGGCGTGCCTGGGCAACACGAAGAGGAGGAGATTGGTGGACTGTCTCTGATCTGCGCGGATTTGATTGTCCGAGTGGTAGCAAGAAGTGTTTTATTTGTATCGGATGGAAAATACAGTGGAATTGATGGACACGAGGGGGCAGGGGATCGCTAGACACTTTCCACCAATTTTCCGGACAAAGGGATACGGTAGAAAAGTGCAGAGTCCGCTGTGCGCCCGGCCCTGTCCGTCCACAGAGAAGCAGGCCGTCAGTGCGTGCCCATTGGGGCTGCTGTGCCGCAAGCCCCAATCGGAAATTCGTGACCTGAGCAGCGATGCCGGAGGCGGCAGCGGATGGTGGCCCACGGCTTTGGTCCTGTCCTGAATTAGGCACGGCCGGCTTCTCTCTTGCTCTACATAGCTGCCGCTATGCTACGTACGTAGGGAGTGGTCCGTGAATGGCGATTGCGCTGAACGATCGCGCAGGCGAGAGAGCTGGAGGGGAACGTTGAGGGTAATATTATATAATGGGAGCGCGACGGCATATGTAACGGCAGGATTGTGTGGATAAAAAGGGTTAGCGTACATGCGGGTCTGAAGTGGGGGGTTAGTCAGCAAGTGGGAATCATTAGCGAGCTCCGAGTGGGTTCCGTCAGCGACTAGCGCCCTCTGGGCGCCAAGCATGGCAGTAGCATAGCGGCGAGCGAACAGCTTGAGACTCCATAGACAATACAACTCACTTCTCTTTGATCAGATTTCGTACCACCAGAACCCTGTCCACATCACACACCAAAGGCCACAACTTGTGCTCAGACCGAATTCGCCACCCACCTCCCCCATCGCGAAGGGCCGCACCGCCAACAATGCAACCATCTCAAACGCATCACTGAAAACGCCGGAGGTGTGGGCGGGCAGTACTGGATTTTCTCGCCTCTACGGACGTGGGAAGACGGGTGCCGCCGGTGGATGAGGAAGACAACGCCGGAAGTTAGGTGTCTGAGTGGGAGCTCCGGGAGCATCAGGAGCGGCAAGAGGAGGGGGAGGAAAAGGCGGAGGCGCTGGGTGCCGAGGACGAGATGGGCGCCGGAGAGGGACTCCCACTGTTCCTCCCCACACCCGATTTCATGGCAGCGGCAGGCGAGGACTAGGGACTTGGTGGGAGACCAGGAGGCTCGGAGGGAGGTGGAAATTGGGGAGGATACCGGGAATGAGCCCAGTGAGCTTGAGAGCAGCATGGTGGAAGCGATGGAGGAGAACGAGGAAACCGGGTCTGTCCATATCACAAACTCACAGGGCACAATACAATTTTTTTCTGCCTCTTTCTCTTGTCCGTTTATTTCTCCTGCGTTTTCGGGACCAGTCTCCGATGTGTAGAGGACGCCGAGCAATCTCACTCGCCGAATTGACCCGCCTAAACGCTAAGCCCTTTCGAGAATTATTAATAACTATGCCATTATCCGTCACTTTCGCGTTCGTGCTCCATGAGCCCCTCACTGCGCCTCTTATATGTCGTCAAGCATCATGGCCACAGTTGGCCACAATACGACTGCTCCTAACCACACAGGAGTACATCCTCAAGGAGTGCCGTGAGTGAAAGGCCCAACAGAAAATCCTCTGGGCGGAGGTGGGGAAGGAGACTGGGAGGTGGAAGAGCCGGTGGAAGATCCGGGACCTCCTGGCGGACGAGAGGTGTGGGCGGGCGGTACTAAACTTCCTCTCCACCACGGATGTTGGAAGGCCACCACCTTTCCTTGTGTCTTTTCCTTGGTGCGAGTACGACCATCTTCCTGGGACAGGCCTGGGCGGAGGGCGAAGGGGTGCTAGCGACGAGCCGCCACTGCGCGGACAGCGGACAGGAAACGGACTGTACATAATCTCGTCATGATCTCCATAGGTCGCACACGAGTAATGAATAAACAAAAAAAAAAAAAAAAAAGGATGTTGGAAGGCGGGTGCCGGGCGAAGAGGAGGACGCCGTGAGCGCGGTGTCTGAGCTGGAGGTGCGGGGAGTGGCTGGACGAGCAGGGAGCGGGAGCGGAGGAGGCGGGCGCCGGGGGGACTCCACTGTTCCTCCCCTCGCCTGACTTCATGGCGTCGGCAGGAAGGGTCTAGGGGGACAGGCCTTCCTTTTGTCTCTTCTTTCCTTTGTCCTTCACGCTTGCTCTTCTTTCTTTTGTAATTCCCTTGGTGCGCTTCACATTTTCTTGGGACAGGCCTGGGCGGAGGGCAAAAGGGGAGCTTGCAACGAGCCGCCACTGCGCGGACAGCGGACAGGAAACGGAGTGTATATAATCTCGCCATGATCCTCCCGCAGGAAGACCAGGCGCGGGAGATCGTCGGTGCCGCGACTGCGATTGGGCGGAGGCTCACGAACGCCCTCGCCTCCGCTGGAAGGACGGAAAGCACAGTTCTGTTAGAGGAGCCGCAAACCCTCGACGCGGACCTGCCACGGGGGGTGGGGGGGAGGCCGAGGGAAAGGCGGAGGCAGAGCAGGATCGACCGTGGCCCACCATGTTCACCGATGGGTGACGGCTCGACAGCGGGGCGTCAGAGTACTCGGCCGTGTGGAAGAGGGGCTAGACCTGGGTGGGCATCAAAACTCACATTGGCTACAGCCAGGAGGCCCACGACTCAGAGAGAGTCGCTCTCACAAGGGCGCTGGAATCGGCTTCGCGAAGGCCGACATCGCCGGAGCGGATCACGGTTTTTACGGACGCCGGAGCCGTCATCAGGCGGTTGGCTTTGGAGGAGCCCGGACCCGGCCAACAGTATGCGCTCCAGGCTGTGAAGCACATCGCCACGCTGTGCAAAGCTAGGCCAGGCATCACCATCGAGATTTGGTGGTGCCTGGCTCACAAGGGAGTCGCCGGTAACGAAAACATCGACGAGTGGGCGAAGATTGCGGCGGAGAAGCCAGACGTTCGCGGGGTGGAATGGTTAGGTTACCCAGACCGAGGCGGTGCTCGCGCGGTGCCGCCCCCACGGTCTCTTGTGCATCTCAAGTGGGAGATCTCTGAGGAAAAGGGGGTGGAGGAGCGCCAGTGGGCTGGAGGCCGAACCTCCAAGACAAAATACCGAATGCCGAAAACCCGGAGGCCGGGTGGCACGGTTTCTGGGACCTCCAAAAGGCTCGCCTCGGGGTTTTACCGGCTGAAAACGGGTCACGCTCGCATCGGCCAATACCTACACTGGGCAAAGGTCCGTCCTCCACTCAGTGCTGTTGGCGGCAGGGCACAACACAAACGAGAGAACACCTCTCCGAGGTCCGCCCAAGTGCAAGGAACAGCAGAAGATCCTGTGGGCGGGGGTGCGGAAGAAGACCGTAAGGTGGAAGAGCCGGTGGATGATTAGGAATCTGCTTGCGGATGGGGGGTGTAGCAGGTGGTGCCGGATTTCCTTGCTGCTACGGACGTGGGAAGACCGGTGCAGGCAGTGGGAGAGGGCGACGCGGGAAGCGATGTGTCAGAGTGGGAGCTCCGGGAGCGCCGGGAGCGGGAAGAAGAGCGGAGGGCGGAAGCGGTGGTGCGAGGTGCCGATGACGAGCTGGGGGTTGGGGAGCTACTGCTGTTTCTACCCACGCCCTCCTTCGTGGCATCGGCGGACGAGCAGTAGGGGATGGGCCACGCTTTCCTTTGGTATTTCCTTTGCGGTTCTCTCTGGTGCGCATCTACTTTCTCTCGGGACACCTGGGCAAAGGGCAAAAGGGGGGCTTGCAACGAGGCGCCACCGCGCGGACTGCGGAGGGGAAAAACGGATAAAATGTAAAGGGTTTCGTTGCTGCGCTGTTATTTCACCATCTTTTGTCTCCTATTCTTTACCTTGATTGTTTTATTTGCGTTTTGTGTGTCATACGGCCTATCGATCGTGATCTGGTTTTCAATTTAATCACGAATTGCATGCGACCTATGTGCTGTATTTCGTGGCGACATACACACACAAGTTCCCGCCCTCTCTCCAAGCCCGACCTCGGCCAGTCCGTTGACTGTGATCATGTCTGCGCCCGGGATCATGATCTAACGTGCCCTCAGTTGCTCCCAATCCCTCTCCTACATCCTCATTCTCTCCCTTCCCACCACTAACCAGCTGTGCAAGCAAACAGACAACGCACCGGCTTCTAAGTCCCTCCCTCCCCTTGCACCGTATCCTGAGGCACGGCAGGCGGCCGGATACACCAGGCGAACCACAGGCAGATCCTCCGCGTCAAGGGGGAGCAGATCGGATACTACGGCATGGTGGAGATCAACGATGTCTTGTGGGGGGCGTTGGGCAGGGAGTGGGTAGCGGCGAGGGGGGGGCGGGGAGGGACTGCCATCTGCCGAATGAGGCTCACCTACCACCTACCTACAGTACCTAGACAAAAGTCTTCGTGATTGGTCAAATCGTGTTTCAGTTCAGCCGCATTGACTGGGGGTAGCCCCTCCCCTCCAGAACGCCATGAATCAAAAACTTAGATACACATTAAAGAGAAACTGAGATCAGAACGGAAGAAAGACAAAGCAAGGAAGCAGCCAGCGATGTAGTAGATCTCGGTACACACGGGCGTTGACAGAGCCAGTCTTCAGCGGAACCCAGCGGGGCTGCCTGCCCCAAAGCAACCCCATATCAACTTCACCTGACGATGCTTCACAGGGTTGACGGCGTCTACATGCCACCTCTCCTGTCCAGGCGTACTGAAGACCCGTCTCTGCTGTCCTGCAGGCTGCTGCCTCCACACTGCATTCGTTGCTGTAGATCAACCGCTCGAGGTCCTCCTTAGTCTGGTCCTTGTGTGCGAGAACCCCTTGAGTCGGGCCTTGGCACGTTCCGTCTTTAACCTCGGTCGTTTTTTCGCTAGCCGTTTCTTTATAGGCTGCTGTCGGAGCAAGCGATTGAGGGTGCGAAGGGAAATATGGGGGTCATAGGTCTGACAGATTTGCTCGCGTGTATACTGCCTGTGTTCCGTACGGCGCGTAGGATCGTTCGCTTGTCTCGTTTGCTAAGGGCCTCGGGCCCACCGGGTCGTGGAAGGTTATATATCCGTCGTGGGACGTATAGTACCGCTTGGTGGAACTCTTCACCGTCGACCAGGGGCGGCCGACGAGGTGGGATATGGTGGGGATGACACCGTACTCTAGATGACGAAGAAAGCGATGATCATGTTCTTTTCGACATCGCTCAGCTCTCTTCGCTTCCGTCGCATTTCTTTTGATATTTCGGAAGCTTCACCACCTGAGGCTGCAGCGCCCCATGGGGTTCCTTGGTGTGTGAATCACGATGTTTGAGTCAGTGGTAGAGAGAAATCATGGCGGAAGAGGAGGAGAAGGTGGGGTAGGATCCCCGGCCAATGCCGCTAAACTGAGACACGATTTGGCCAATCACGAAGACTTTTGTCTAGGTACTGTACCTACATGTCATACACCATCTATTGGCCGTGCATACGTGTGCGTGTGAAGTTCTCCACCCCCAAGCTCGCTGCAGTGATTTAGATCTTGGCTGCTGGCTGATCACACTTCCCTTTACGCCAGGTGGCTGGCTGTTCCTGGTGTCGAAGCACCTCGTGGCGCTCGCACTGTTCCACCACTTGCAAATCGGCAGATCCGACGACTTTCAGGCTTGGAGGGATGGTGAATAGTAGCGCCTTGTCTGGCCATTACGATATCCGGAAAGCTTTGATACGCCTGGCATGAAGAGTTTGCCTGACCGTGTGATGAACCGCCCACCTTTCCCGCCTTCTCACTCGCAGCATAGCTTAGAATCCTGCTTGTAGACTCGAAGCTCACAGCCCAATGGCTGCCGCCCTTTAGTTCCTCCACTGGCTCATCTCACTGATGGTTCGGCAGGATCGTACACATCTCCCTTGCTGCTGGCAATAGACAGCTTGACACCCAGGGCAGGTCTCAACACGGTAACTTCCCATCTGCCGTGCTGAGATGAGCCATACGGAAGGGTATGGACAGAGGCAGTCGAGCCACAATACCGCAGCGTGGTGGAGTTCGAGCTACGGAAGGGTTCTTCCATGATGAGCGGCAGGCAGGAAAAACAGCATAGGGGAAACCAGTCGCCCATCGCCGATACCATACCCACCTACAACACAAACGCCATTGGAAACTGCGGCTAGCCACATTGCACAATAGCAACCCCATCTTATGGCTAGGGTTGAGACTAGTGAAACAACTCCACCACCTCCTCAGTTTCCTCCTGGCTCTTCTATCCTTCGTCCTTCCTCGCCCCCGCCCCTTTCTCGGTGACTTCATCTGCGAGAACCTCCACAACTGCGAGCACCATCACAGCGTCCGCAATCTCCACAGCTTCCACAAAATCGCCCATACCCACAACAGATCTAAAAATGTCGTGGAGCACAGATCCTCAGGGTCAACGTGACCCTGACCAAGAGATCATAAACCTGGTGAACTGGGCGACATACGAGTATGCAGTTGGTCACGGGCACATCCAGAACCCGCCCACCCTCGCACCAGTCGAGCATCAACAGCCAGTTGATGATACATGGCTCGCGGCTGCCGCTAAACAGTCAGCGGGAAATACGATGGACATTCATGTCTCCGCCGCTGACTCTCCGGAGGAAGGTAAGATTGGCGCTGCCATCCCCGCTGCCAAATCGGAAGAAAATGGGGTCAAAGCTCCTCTTTTCCGCGCCCCTGCTGCTGCTCCGCAGCAACTCTCAGAGAGAGACAGGCGCGGTCTGGTTGTGAGGGGCAACGACGCACAGGTTATCATGAGAAAAGGTAGGGCCATATCCCCATCATCGGGAGCATCCAGCTGCTAATTTATTGCAGCTGGCGGAGAGCCTTCGGAGGGAGAACCCCAGCTGGAGAAGAAAGGGGGAAAAGCCAGGGAGTTGGCTCAACTCCAAGAAGTAGTAGCACTCCACCGTGTTACTGCTCAGGGTTGTTGTAGCCCGACGCCTGCCTGCTCTGTGGGCTGTGCGCCACCACAACCTCTTTCCCAGTTTCCAGCTTCCTCCTCTTTGGCACTTGGTTCAATGGACCCTCCGCCACTTCCACCACCAGCCGGCACCGTCTCCCGGACTCCTGCCAAAGCTTCTTCTGCGCCGGCGGGGTCAATGTGCTCGCCTCCCCTACCTCATCGTCCCGGTTGTCGGGTTCCGGTTGCCTCCACGGCTGCTCGCCAGTGCTCGGTCGCCCCTCAGAGTGAGAGTGCGCGCTATACCGATGCCGGTGGCAACGCCGCCCCCGCGGCCATGGTGGGCTGGAGAGATGCGGTCGGAACTACGATGCGGTCTTCCAGCGAGCGGGTCCGCCGGCACAACGCCACTTATGGCATCCGTCGCCAGCCTACCAGGGGTGCAGGGCTCCGGCAGTGAGGAGATACGACAAAACAAAGAAAATAAGAAACTGGAGTGGAGATGGCGGGGGGTTCGTTTTAAAGTTGGATTTTTCGTTGGATTTAAAAGCCCAATTTTCTTACTACATACATTGCACCCTCACTTATATGTAGCTCTATTTTTTGGTTTATTCATACTCGTATTCGGCCCCTCCAGACTATGGTGGCACACTTTTTATCCAGGTTTGCTATCCGACTGTCCGCGCGAGACGGCGCGTTGCAAGTCCCCCTTTGCACTCCGCACAGGCATATCCCAAGAAGATAGAATACGTACCAAAGAAATCACACAAGAAGGGACCAATAGAAATTGTGACCGGGAGGAAAGAACAGAGGGGAAGCGCGCCCGTCCCCTACTCCTCCTCATCTGCGGATGCCACCCAGGAGGGCGTGGGAGAACATTGGTAGCTCCTCTCTGGCTACTCGGCCGCCGCCCTCCTATCGTCTTCCCGCTTCCTACGCTCCCTGCGATTCCATTCTGACACCTCGCTCCCCATGTCTTCCTCAGCCGGGACCAGCCTTCCCACAAGCACATCCGTAGTCGAGAGGAAGTCTAGTACCATCTAGCTGCATATCCCGTCGGCAAGGAGGTCCCAGATCGCGAACCGGAGCTTCCCTCTCCCTCTTTCCTTCCGTACCTCTGCCCACAGGAGGGCACACTTGAAGATGTGGCCACGTGTCTGCGTCTGACACAGTCACCACCAGCACTGAGCAGTGGAGCCGTTCTTCGTCCATTGAAGGTACTGCCCGGAGAGGCAGTGTCCTATCTCTATCTGGTAAAATCTTGAGGCAAGCCTCTCGGAACCCTCAGCCACCGTGCCGCTTGGCCTCTGGCTTTTCGGCATCCTGTACTTCTTCTTGTAGCTCCGGCCTCCGGCCCATCGCCGGGCTTCCGCCCACTTCTTCTCCATGATCCCCCGCTTCAGGCGCGTGACGGACCCGGGGAGCGGCGTAGCACCGCCCCCACCCGGTCCGAATTGCCTAGCCGTTCCACCCCGCGGGAGTCTGACTCCTCCACTGCGAGTTTGGCCTTGCCTTCCGTGGCGCTGCGATGTGCTTTCTTGTCTGGAGCACATACATCGGGCCGGGGTCAGGCACCTCCGAGGCCATCCGTCTGATGGCCGCTTGTGTGTCGGTGATGATCGTGTCTCGTTTCGGGGCCGTCTACCATCTCGAAGCGGTCTTCGGCGTTCTTGCTAGGGCAGCGCACTCCGCACCACAGGCCTCCTGGCTGTATCCCATGTGGGTTTTGATACCCATTCAGGAGTGACCGTTCTTCTACACCACCATGTAGCCGGCGGTTCCATCACCCATCCGAGTACGAGCCGTAACTTCTCTGCCTCAGCCTTGGCTCCGGCCTGCTCCTCTTGCAGCGGTTCCGTGTCCAAAGGTCTTTGGCTCCTCTAGCAAAACTGTGCTCAGCTCGCGTATGCGAGGGCATTCGTGAGTCTTCGCCCGACTGCTGTTGGGGCACCGACAACCTCCCTAGCCTGGTCGCCCTGCGGCAGGCTGTGCAACCGTGATCCGAACCGTTGCTGTCAGTTCTCCAGCTGGGCTATCGCTGCCCTGAGCCCCGATTCCATTGACAGGGCCCCCAGGTTGGTTTTTCGGAAGCAGTCTATGGTCGCGCACGCCTCTTGTTTCCCCAGAAGCTGCAACTCATTTGCCTGACCCCCGGGCCTGCTCACCTTTCCTCCACAGCTCTGGTCCGAACGCGGCGACTGACTGGATGTATGCAGTCCTTACCTCCCTGCAGTTGGCTAGTAAAAGACCAACTGCCCTGTGAGCCGGCGGAGGCGCGTTCTTCCCGTTTTTCAGCCGGATTGCATGGTGGTCCTTAAGTATGAGCTGGGAGTCTATCCAGACTCCGAGCCACCGTGTTACCTCCTTGTTGAATGGGACGGAGTTGGCCCCAACCTCAGTGGGTGGGGTCTTCCTTCTTAGAAAGACCGCCGCCTCTGTTTTTTCGTGGTCGAAGGCCACTCCATTGCTCGCTGCCCAGTCAATGAATGCCGCTGCAGCCCTGGTCAGCATGGCCGCCACTGCCTTGCCGTCATTGCCGCCCTTGCCTTCCGCCCACAATTCAATGTTGTCCACAAAGGATAGTCCACTGATGCCTGGGACTGCCCTCACCACTTCGCCGAAGATGCCCGACAGGTATGTGGCGAAGATGATTGGCGCCGCTGGGGATCTCGAGGGATACCGGTGCCCACTGCGCTCGCCTCGCCCACCTCCCCCATCGAGGACGAGTTTCACCTGGCGGTCTGACATCAAGCTGCCCGTCCATGCAAGCGATCTGGGGAGGGGCATTGGCCGTCTGCTGTACCAGCCTCCATATTGCACCCATTCCAATCCGTGAGAGTAGAGTTCGTCCGCTATCCGCAAGGCCCACTCGTCGGCCTTCTCCTTCGCGGGAACCGTATTTGTACGCTGGGCACCACCAGATCCAATGGTGGCATCCGGCCTTGCTCGGTTTCTTGGATAGATCGTGAACACCTGACTGGGCCCAGGCCGGGGGGCGGCGGGGGGCGGGTTGGGTTTGTGGTTGTTTCGATATCCTGTTTAGAACACGGAGAGCCTGAGAGTGACTGTCGGGATTGAGGTGGAAAAAGGAGGATTAGCTTCAACCTGGGCCCGAGCAACGGTAAAAGGAGCTGTAGCGGAACCAAGGGTTTGGTGGGCTCACCTCCTACGTAGAAAACTGGCGCAGCTTTTCTTCCAGACCAGCGAGTCGGTGGGGTCTCCACCAAAACTCGTCCCGGGTGAATTCACATCTGTCATCCAGAGCAATTGGAAGATTTTTACGACATCCCTTGTCACTTGAAATTTTCTCCGACTCCCTAGTCAAGACCTAATTGAGGAAATACCAAGGGAAGAGGGGAGATTCCCACCAGCGGAAAAGACGAGTTGCGCAGGAATTAAATGCAACGCTTCTCAACGTCACATGAAAGATGCGTAGCACTGGCCACTAGACATTTGAAGGCACTGGCTGCGAGACATTTGAGAGCACGAGCCACGAGACATTTGAGGGCACTTGCCGCGAGACATTTCGGGGGCACTAGCCGCGAGACATTTGAAGCCGCTAGCCGCTAGACGTTTGAAGAGGATATTCATATAAAAGGAGGGGGTTCTCCCCGGCTTCTCTCTTCTCCTCCTCAGCCCTCCACTCGTCTACATACATTGAAATCTTCCTGTCAACTCCCGAGATTTTCGATTTCCCCAGACGAGCGAGCGCACAACCACCACGAAGACGAATTTGAGCATGGAGGACGAACGCCAGATCAACAACACCAACGAATACCTCCGCACAGTGCTTGGTCTGCGAAGGTGGGTCACCCACGACGCCGCGCCTGGGCCCTCCTCCGGTGTGACAGTTGTGCCCTGCTCGGCGGGTCGGATGCCGTACACTCCGATTCCGCCGGTGACAGATCCACGCTGGAACATCTGGATGGTTGGTAACCTGGACGAGGTGAAGTGGGGGCTCATGACTGCATTGTTGCGCGAGGTGCTCGTCCGATCTGACGCCGTCCTCCACCCGCCGAGGAAATCGAGGAGCAAAGTCCCTAGGGCCGCGCTCATCAACGAGGTTCTCAATACCAGACGGTCCTTCGCAGACATGGGCCTCAGGCCTGCCGTCTGGGTGGAGTCAAGCAAGTGGTGGTGCTGGGTCTGGAAGGAGGGCAGCGGTTTGTGTTTCGGTGCTGCCGCCGCCCCCGACCAACCCGCGCCGGAGGTGCTGGAGGAGCCTGGTCTGGCCGCGAGGCCAGATGCGGGTGAGAATACGGTTGTCTGCCAGGGCGGGAGGTAGTTTCGTAGCAGCGATGCTGCGAACGCCCTCTTGCCTGAGCAGCGACAACGAAGTTGGAGTCAGGTCTCGCCGCGAGGCAAGATGCTGGCGAGAATACGGTTGTCCGCCGGGACGGGACGTGGTTTTCGTGGCAGCGATGCCGCGAACGCCCTCCTGCCTGAGCAGGGACACCGAATGGAGGAGCCCGGTCTAGCCGCGAGGCAAGATGCGGAGCAAGAGCAGCTGGGTAAGACCGATACGTCGGCACCGGCGTAAGTATCCCCGAATCTACAGGTTGCGAGAAAGGACATTGGCTGATATTACCATTTACGGATAGTGGAGAATACGGTTGTGCCAGGATGGGACGTGGTTTCGTGGCAGCGATGCCGCGAACGCCCTCCTGCCTGAGCAGGGACACCGACGAACGGAGGAGCCCGGTCTAGCCGCGAGGCAAGATGCTGGCGAGAATACGGCTGTCCGCCGGGACGGGACGTGGTTTCGTGGCAGCGATGCCGCGAACCCCCTCCTGCCTGAGCAGGGACACCGAACGAAGGAGCCCGGTCCAGCCGCGAGGCGGGATGCGGAGCAACAGAAGCTGGATAAGCCCGATACGTCGGCACTGGCGTAAGTACCCCCGAGTCTACAGTTTGCGAGGAAAGGGCGTGGGCTGATATCGCCATTTATAGGAGAGCGTGGATTCGTTCGCGGCTCTGGACGAGGAGCTGCCCAGACTGGCTAATATCGATTTTACGACGGCCCTCGCAGGGGGAGACTCATCTCTGGTGGGTACGGCCACTGGGATGTTGAGAATGACTGGAGGGGGGCGAGAAGGGGGATGTCTTTTTTTTTCTTTTCCGCATGTTTTGCGTGTTTCCTTTTTTACAAAGTTAAAAGTGCTTTTCTCATGAAAACGATATGGCCGTTTTTCTACGAGTGAACCACGCGTTGAGTAATGGGGAATCATCATTGGCGTCCGAGCCCGTTACCTTCGGTGGGGTAAGCATTCCCGAGCAGGCCGACTCAGCTGGGTCACGGTCCATTATCGGAAGGAGTTGCTATGGCGAGGGAATAGTCTTGATCTAGTTCAAGGGTGTTCTCCAGAGGTGTTGCTGCGCACATCCAGAGGCATGGTTGTCGGTAGAGCGGTGAGCTGTAATGCACTCAGCTGGACACACTCATGATTGACAGATAACAGTGACAAGACCAATTGGTACGTTCGCTGTCGCTCGGGCGAATAGTGGGTTAAGTGTTGCAAAATCTCACTCGTTCTGCTTTGTCATGTGTAGAATCACGTCACACACGTGTATTCAGACTTTTCACTTTTTCAGCCTTTCTCTCGAAGACAAGACACGTCCTCGCTCCATCAAACTCCATCATAATCTTGACATTTCGTATTCATCCGACGTGGATGGAGAGGGTGGTAATTTGGTACGATGCTGAGTGTGCGGTCATCGTCGGAGCACCGGAAAACCGCTGCCATCCGGCCTTTCGGCCCCGAGTGCATCACCACCTATCAGATGCCCAACCAGTAATTCGGAGGACGCACCCAGACTCGTCTGGCACGGGCCAGAGGTATGCCCCTGAGGCGAAGTACACTGCAACCATCCGCCGGAGAAGGCCAAGATCTGTGATCAAACTCCGCTGGCGTCCTTCACACAATGGGGGTACTAGGGAATGAGAAGGCGGATGAATGGGCAGTGGTGGTAGCGGACAAGCCAGGCGCTCGTGGCGTGGAACATCTCCGACTTGGGCAGTACGGCGACTACTCAGGGCAAAGACCGGAAACCGGAGGATCACTGGCACATTTGAAACGCTCGATCACAGTGACCAACCGGCGGGGATCAAGGGCCTGGGCAGAGACCAAGGTTACCGGGAAGAAATACCGGAACAGACGACCCGGGAATCACGCCAGAAGCGGGATTGGGGACCAACAAACGCCAACCAGCAAACGATGAGGAAGATGTACAGAGCGAGGCGTCGGCGTGGATTTCCCGCGAACGGAGGGAAATAGAAAGAAAGAGGAGGGCGGAGGCGGTGGAGCTTGGTGCCGGAGGTGAAGAACAGCTGCTTTTTCCCACCCTTCTTCATGGCGTCCGCGAAGGAGCAGTGGGAACTGCGACGGGTTTCCTTAGTAATTCCCTCAGTGCGCCCATCGCTTTTGGGACAGGCCTGGGCGGAGTGCAAAGAGGAGCTTGCAACGAGCCGACTTCGGCGCAGACAGCGGACAGGGAACGGACAGTGTGGATATCGCCCGATCTAGCTATGTCGTGGCAATCGCGTGGATCGCTGCATCGTTGTGTCTCAAGGTGGATATTCCAGCCACCGGAGGCCAACAAAACACTTTCTCCGTGCCCAGACTGAGGCATAACGACGTACGATGAGCCGGTGCGCTTCACACATCACCGGTAGTAGAAGGCCGCTCGTGCCAGCCGAGGCGATAGAGCCGCAGCCACAAGGGGATGAAGCACCGCGATTCACTCAAGGATGACCGACGTGCCCGAGAGTCCCCCGCCGCCGAATGTTTGGCAGATATTCCCACAGTGCGAGTCCTCGCGGTGGAAGCGGATTCGGCATCAACAATAGTCGAACGCGGCGTCGCGCGTCAACTCCACGTGCCCGCCGCTGCCGGTTGATCCCTCTCCACAGAGCCGCCACACAACCGCGACTGCAACATTCACACCACGCTGCCAGCCGAAAAAAAAACGTAACGTACCGCCCTCGCGCTTCGCAGTGCTGCCGAGAAGCAGCCGGTCCGCGCCCCGCCGGCGGCCGCTGAACAGCCAGTCCGCCCCACGCAAGCAGCCGCAAAGCCAGCCGTGCCCTCCCCTTGTCCCGATGCACACTGCACGCTGATCCCAGATATCCTGCCTCCGCGCACGAGCACGTGGCGCCCAGCCTCTGTTTGCCGTGGAAAAGCCGGCGGAGCCCTGCTTTCTCGCCGCCGCCGGGCAGCCCCGCGAGCCGGCAACCCCGAAATACCTTGCGCCTTATAAAGAGGTGACCTCCGCTCCTGTTTCCTTCCCATCAAGCTCTGCGCAGACCGTGACGCTCTGCACCAACCAGATCCCAATTGGCCGGCTACCGAGGGCGGAAGAAATCGCGGCCGAGCTCTTTCGGCGTCGGCGCCAACTGCTGCGGCCAGCCATCGCCCTAACCCTGGCCTCCCTCGCTCTTATTTCTTCAACCTTCTCGTCCTCCTCCTTATCCTTCTCTTCTTCGTCCTTCTCGTCCTCCTCCTTATCCTTCTCTTCTTCGTCCTTCTCGTCCTCCTCCTTATCCTTCTCTTCTTCGTCCTTCTCGTCCTCCTCCTTTCCCCACTGACTTCATCCCTTCGCAAATTCGACCACCCCTACAAACCCACAACTCCGACCACACCCACAACGGAGTCGGCAATCATCCCAAATGTCGTCGCCCACACTTCCGCAGGGTCAACTTACCCCTGATCAGGAAGTCATGAACCTGCTGAATTGGGCGACCTACGAGTATGCGAGTGGACACGGGCACATCTTGGATCCGCCCGTCCTCGCACCCGTCCAGCGTCAACAACCTGCCGAGCTTACGTGGCTGCAGCGGGCGTTGCAGTCGCTGCCGGCTGAGCGTTTGCAGATTCTTACAAGGCAGATGATCGCCGACTTTTCCTCGGCCGATTCAGAATCTCTGTCGACACAAAAGCTGACTGACATCTGGTACCGCGGATTGCAGAGAATCACGGGCCTGGTGTTGGAAACGATGGGATCTGCCATGCCGGCGGCGGAAACCGCTTCCTCTCCGTTTGCCCAGGATCCGGCGGCAACCAGTGGACAACGTACGACCGACGTACAAGGGGCGGTGATTCCTCAAGGATCTCCCCAAAAGCCGAGCGAGGCCCAAGAAGAGGGCCCAAACATTTCTTCGGGTTTACAGGAGGGAGCCACCCTATTGGGTGAGAAGGGGGTCGACCAACCCGTCGCCGGGTCCTCAGAAGAGATTAGTTCCGAAGCTCACACCGCGGCCGCCGAACGGTCAGAAGAAATTGGGACTGAGCCGCCCATCGCTGCTGGTGCAACTCCTATCCCCGCCTCCAACTCTCCGGAGGAAATTACGACTGGCGCTGACATCTCCGCCGCCGAGCCGGAAGAAAATCCGACCGAAGCTTCCATCACCATCGCCGAGTGCTCAGATGAAGTTATGACTGTAGCTCCTCCTATCCCCGCCGCCGGCGCTGTTTCGCAGCCATCCTCAGAGAGAGACAGGCGCGGTCGGTTAGCAAACGGTATCAGCACGCGAGTTACCAAGAGGAAAGGTAGGACCATATCCCTATCATCACCGGTATCCAGCTACTAACTTATTACACCAGCAGGAGAACCTTCGGGGGAACAACCTCAGCTAAAGAAGAGCAAGAAAGGAGGGCTAGCCAGGGAGTTAACTCAACTCCAGGAAGTGGTGGCCCCCCATTGTGTTACTGCTCGGTGTTCTCGTAGCCGGACGGCAGCCAGTTCTGTGGCCCTTGCGCCACCACCACAACCACCACAACCACCGTTTTCTCAGGTTCTGGTTCCCTCCCCTTCACCGGCCGGCTCAATGGGCCATTCGCCACGTCCACTCACCCGTGGCACCGCCTCCCAGGTTCCGGTTCCCTCTTCTGCGCCGGCGGGGCCTGTGGGTTCGCCGCCGCTACCGCTACCTCGACGTTCCGGTCGTCAGGCTCCAGTTACTGTTACCTCCGCGGCTGCTGGTCAGGGTTTGGCCGCCGGCAACGCCGCCCCCGCGACCGTAGTGTGTTGGAGCGATCTAGCAGGAACTACGATGCAGTCGACTTCCGAGAGAGTCCGCAGACGCATCCCCAGTTATGGCGCCCGCCGCCAGCCCCCAAGGAGCGCAAAGTGTCAGCGGTGAATAGCTGCATAGTTGCGACAAAAAGAAAAGAAAGAAAGAAACTGGGGTGGAAGTGAAGTTTTTTTTTTTGCTTTTTCGTTGAATTTAAAGGTTGACTTTCTTACTACACTGCACCCTTATCTGTCTGTAGCTATGCCTACATCTACGGTTATTCCCCCTTGCGATTGAACACGTGAACGGTCGCACCCTTCCTTTCGCTAGAAACTCTCACATGGTGATACCTCCATACCCACCCTCCATGCACCAGGAGACAGCGGAAGCAGAGAAGAAGGAGCGGGAGAAGAATAGGGAGGAGGAGGCGGCAAGGAAGGAGGCGGAGAAGGTGGGGAAAAAAGAGAAGGAGAAGGCGGCAGCCGTGAAGCGATGGGAGGAAGGGAAACTGAGCCAGGAGGAGGGGGAGACATACAGCGCCGCAGCCAGGCCGATTCGGGACCTGGCAGACGACGCCAACGCCATCGAGGAGGTAGCCGCGGGGCAGAGGATTGCCCACATGGCAGGAATGCAGGCGCTGGGAAGCCAGTGGGAGGAGGATTGGGCTCGCGGTCACGCGGCATCACCGCAACAGCAGCGCCAGCAGCAGCAGCGCCGGCAGCAGCAACAGCCTCGCCTGCCCGAGTGGCAGCAGCAACAGCGGCCGCAGCATCAACAGCAGCAACACCAGCAGAAACAGGCGTCGCCGTGGGCGCCGCAGCAGCAGCAGCAGCAGGGTAACTGGGCGCAGAGGGCGGCGGTGGCGGCGGCCCTCCCCCAGTTGGACTTCAAGCGGGTGGGCCGGAACGGGAAGCCAGAGCGGGAGCCCACGGGGCTGGAGCCCATCAAGGGGTCGATTCCACGTGACGAGCGCGGAATTGTGTTTGAGCGAGCGGCAGGGGCGCCGCAGATTGTAGGAGGAGGATTCCGGACACAGTGGATGCCACACTGGTGTGCCGTCTAGGGCTGCCCTTAGGGCTTGTGGTGTGTAGTCACAGGGTGACACTAGCGGCTAGCGCTGGCGGCGGCGGACTTCCCTTAAGAAGCCGCCACCCCGCCTTGTAAGAATACCATGCTTCTTGTTACCCCTCAACTGGTAGCAACACATCGACCCCCGCCCGAGAATTCCGCTAAGTCTGCGACGACCAACCTTTACGACCCCCCCGAGAATTCCGCTAAGTCTGCGACGACCAACCTTTACAATCAGAACGAACGACCCCGACGACTCAATCCCGCAAAAGGACGCGAAGGAGGGTTTGCAAGAGAG
>Ga0307508_10002016_pt1 | contig 22113 bp, 21 predicted proteins | sample 9_EM_MG_FD_203089 | JGI IMG/M metagenome (GOLD analysis project Ga0307508, IMG submission 203089) | Populus trichocarpa ectomycorrhiza microbial communities from riparian zone in the Pacific Northwest, United States - 9_EM | ecosystem: Host-associated > Plants > Roots > Unclassified | place...
TGACTGCAGCAGCGCCGGCCTCGATCGTGCCCGCGCTGCGCAGGCGCGACTCGAGGCCGTGACAGTACCAAGCGGTCACGTCGTCGCCCACCGACGCTGCCGCGCCTTTCATGGCGTGCACGCTGCGCTTCGCCGTATCGAGGCCGGCTTGTGCGCTGTTCGTCGACGACAGCACGCTGTCCAGCTCGCCGAGCCGGTCGCGCATGGTGGCGTGGTATTCGGCCCGGTAGCGCTCGTCGATGCGCGACGGCGCCAGGCCTTGCGGCGGCTCGGGAAAACGCGTCGAAGTGGCGGGTTCGCCGCGCCCCAGGCGCTCCAGAACGGCGCCCAGCAGCTCGCGCACTGCCGCCAGCGCGGCCGCATCACCTTCGCGAATGCGCGCGCTGTGTTGGCCAATCACCAGCGCCAAATCAGGATAGCCGGCCATGGCCAACGAACCCTTCAGCGAGTGCAGAGCCGCCCGCGCGTCCATTTGGTCGCCGCCCGGCATCAGCCTCGGCAGGCGCTTCTCCACCTCGCCGGCCAAGAGCGGGTCGAGCTTGCGTTCACGCTTGTCGGGCGAGGCCCCGCCGCTAGTCACGACTCGTCCGTAGAGCTCGGCTTGGCGAGCGCCGCCACGCGCGCGAACAGCACGCGCGCTTCGTCTTGTGCGCCGCGCGCTTGCAGCGCCGACAGCGTGTCGAGCAGATCGGTTGCTTCCTGCTGCGCGCGTGCAACCAGCCCGCCCAGCTCTGGATCTACGCCCAATTGCTGTCGCAATTCCAGCGCAAGCTCGGAGAGCGCGTCGCGCTGCGAGCGGTTGCGCTCCGCCGCGCGCGTGACCTCCGACGCCACGGCGCGAGCGGCGTCCGCCAGCGGTCCAAGCGCCAACACTAGTCGCTCGCGCTCGCGCTCGAGCTCTGCGACGCGGGCGGCATGATCGTCGAGCACGTCGGCGCTGCGACCGAGCGCGCTGCGCACCTCTTCGGTCATCGACATCAACGCGCGCCCCGCAACCTCGCCCAGGCGCGCGCCTTCGAGCGCGGCGTTCAGAGTCGACAGCCGGCCGCGCTCGAGGGTGTCGCGCAGCTCTTGCACGCTGGCCCGAAGGTCGCGCCCGCGCAGGGCAAGCCGCTCGCCACCTTCGAGCAGAGCCTCGATTTCCGCCGCTTGCCGCGCGGCTTGCGCCTGCGCCTGACCGCTCGCTTGCTCGGCGTCCGACGAAGCCTTGACGGCTTCGGCCAGAGTCTCGGCCAGGCGCTGCTGTTCTTCTGCGGAAATGCGACTCATACCTCCGCCTCCTGTTCGAAAGTGCGGCGCGCCGATGCGCGCACTAGCTCGGCCACGTCGAGCACCTGCGCGCGCTGACCGTGAAACGATACGCCCGCGCCGTCGGCCTCGAAGAAGCCGACGGCCTCGGGATCTGCCCCCAGCAGGCCGACCAGCTCACCGCCCAGCTCGCAGACGGTGAGCGCCGAGCCGCGCGGACCCACCGGAATGATGGCCAACACCTGGCCGTCGACGAGGGCCATGGTCAGGCCGGTGCCCGCGACGTCCGACAAGGTCGGTGGCGGCACGAAGCGCCTCACCGAATGCGCGGACAAGAAGCGCAGCTCCCCGCCCAGTCGCACGATCACCCCTGCGCGATTCAGGGGCAGGGCAGGGCTGAGCGGCGCCATGATGCAGACAGTCTCGCGTCTACGCCGCGGCCTTGCGCCGAACCAGACGCGAATTGAGGAACTGGTACAAAATCTTGCACAGCTCGAACGAGCTGATGTTCATGGCATCGACGATTTCGCGAATCGTGCGCTCGCCGTCGATGGCCTCGAGCACGTTTCGCTCCTGCCTGGTCAGGTTGGCCTGTTCGCCGAGCCGCTCGATGGCGACGGTGTCTTGGTACAACACCTCGTCGAAATCGAAGCTGCCCTCGATCAAACGCCACTCGTCGACGCGCCGGAAGCCTTCCATGACTAGCGCGCCGGTTTCCATGCCCAACGCGGCCTTGGTCGCCGCGGGATTTTCGGCCCCGACCGTGAAGGTAAAGCGCCCGGCGCTCCAGCGCACGACCTCGTACAACAGCTCCGAGGTCTGGCGGGTGAGCGCGCGCCTCACTTGATCGTCGGTGATCATACCGAGCTGGACCAAGAGCTCACCCAGCAGCCGCTTGTTGCTACCGCGACGCTCGAGCACGTTCGTCAGTTCTTCGCGCGTCACCGCGCCAATCTCCAGCAAGTAGCGACCCACCAAGAATTCACCGCGCATGCCGCGGCAACTCGCGAAGTCGACCCGACCCTTCACGATGTACAGCGTCACTTCGCTATGTTTGGTGAACATGCTGAGCGCGCCGGATTGTCGCTGCAGATCGAGTAGCTGCAAGATCTCTGCGATCGACACCACCGCGATGTCGCCGGCCAGCACCTCGCGCGTATTGTCTCCGAAATTCAAAGTGCGCAGCAGCGTGGACATCGCGCCCATGCTCTCGGGTGTGATGGCGCGCTGCACGGCCAGGCCCACACTGTCCGAAACCGACGCCAAATCAGGCAATTTCAGCAACTCCGGCGTGATCAGCCGCGACAACGCGGAGCCGAACTCTTGCGCTGCTTGCACGCGACGCAGCCCCGGATCTTCACTGAAGCTGGTGCGCCCCGGACGCAGGCTCTCCATCGAGCCCGGCTCGTATTCTTCGAACGGCATCGATTCGGCGTCGGGCACCGGCCGGCCGCGGCCCTCGCCGTGCTTCTTCAGCGCGCCTTCCACGACCGCAACCAAACCGCGCGCGTCGAACGGCTTGGTGATGGCGTCGATGGCGCCCGTTTGCTGCACGAACTGCCCCCGGATTTTGTCGCCCTTGGCGCTCATCAAGACCACGGGCAAATTCTTGAGCTCTTCGTTGGCGCGCAGCTCGCGGCAAAACTGGTAGCCGTTCATGCGCGGCATCACGAAGTCGAGCAGCACTAGATCGACCTTCTCGTGGACCAGCAGCTCGAGCGCCTCTTGTCCGTCTTGAGCAGGCAACGCAAGAAACGCGCTCGCCTCCAAAATGGAGCACACGACCTTGCGGATCGTGGGACTGTCGTCGACCACCAGAATTCGTGCGCTCATCTCAGAAAGCCCACAATCGTGCAGGGAGGGCGGGCGCTAGGTCAAGCGCAGCGGCCACGCGTCTCCGCGCCGCTCGGGCGAGCCCTCGGCCCCGCCCCCCGGCTGATTTTGTGCCATACTCTTCGGCGCGATGTTGGGTTGGGGCGGATTGGGCGTCGGTCACCGGCGCGAACAGCGCCGCCGGTGGGGTCAACGCCGATCCGGTCAGTGAGCTGCTCTCGACCACCAGCGCCTGCTGGCGTGTTCCAAGGCGAATCAGTGGCAGAGCGCTTCGTCAGCGCTCCGCCAGCATGCCTTCGAGCTGCGTGAGCGCGCGTTCGAGCGACGCGCGGCCGCCTTGTCCGGCAAATGCCGTCGGCACTTTGGCGTCGCGCGCGGCCGCCAGCGCCGGTTCGCTGTGCTTGTGCTTCACGGCGCGGTCCAAAATGATCACGCCGGCGACGCGACCCTGACGGATACGCTGCGGCAAATTACCGAGCGCGTGCACACCGTCACGCTCGGTGTCGATCCATTCGATGTGCTCGCCGAAGCCTTCCGGAGCCGATTCGCTGCGATCGCGCGACAGCGCACCGATCACGACCAGCTTCTGCGAGATCAGCGCCGCGCGGAGCCGGGGCCAGCTCGGGACCAGCGTCGCGCCCTCGCTGCTCGACGTCGGCACGGCCCTGGCTTTGCTGGCCGGCGGCGCCTTGACTGTCATTGGCCCGTGCGCCTCGACACTCGAGACATCGAGCAAGCCGTCGGCGCGAACGAGCAGGGCCGCGACGTCGGGTAGCGCGAGCACGGCGTCGCGCACCTCTTCGGCGGCGCGCGCCAGCGAGCCGCCCGCAGCCGGCGGCGCCTTCAAGCGGTGTTCGGCGGCAAATTCGCTCGCTATTTGCTGCTCGACGGCGCGCCGGTACGAGCCCAACGCCGCCTCGACGCGATCGATGCGCGCGGCGCCGTCACGTCTCCGCGCGGCCAGCGCCGCACGGAGACTTTCGAGCAGCTCGTCGATGGGAGAAGCCGGATCGGACGACATCTTCTGCCGCGTTCACGTCAACTCTGCGGTTCGCCGAGCGTGCGGATGCGCAGCTCTGTGAGCTGATGCTGCCCAACGAAGCTGGGCGCGTCGCTCATCATGTCGGTGCCCTTTTGGGTCTTCGGGAACGCGATCACGTCGCGGATGCTCTCGGTCGCGTTCAGCAGCATCGCGATGCGATCCATGCCGAGCGCAATCCCACCGTGCGGCGGCGCGCCGAACTTCAAGGCGCTGAGCAAGAAGCCGAACTTCTCTTGCGCCTCTTCGTCCTTGATACCGAGCGCAGCGAACACCTTCTTCTGCACTTCGGGATCGTGCAAACGAATGCTACCGCCGGCGATTTCGAAGCCGTTCAGCACCAAATCGTAGCGGTAACACTGCACTTTGCCCGGATCCGTTTCGATCAGTGCCACCGAGTCGTCGTGCGGGCGCGTGAAGGCGTGGTGCGCGGCCGCCCACGTCTTGCTGTCGTCGTCGTACTCGAACAGTGGCGGATCCACGACCCAGCTGAAATTCCACTTGTCGCCGTGACCGACCTCCGGGATCAGGCCCATCTTCTTGGCCACGATCACGCGCAAGTTCGCCATCACGGTGTGAACGAGCGACGTCTTGCCCGACTGGAAGATCAAGACGTCGTTCTCTTTCGCGCCCAAGGCAGCGTTCACGGCCTTGACGAACTCGGGCGTCGCGCTCTTCGCCAGCGGCGATTGTGTCCATGCGCCGTCGGCTCCGACCTTGGCGCGCGCCAAGCCGCCCGCGCCCATGCCCTTGGCCAACTGCTCGAGCTTTTCTTGATCGGTGCGCGAGTAGTTGGCGCTAGCCGGAATCAGCATCGCCTTCACAATCTCGGTCGGCAGATCGCGGCGATACGCGCCGGATTTGAACTTCTCGGCGATGGGCGCAAAAAACGGAATTCCGCCACCGCCCTGCTCGATCACCAGGTCGGTCAAGTCGACGTGTGGCAGACCGAAGCGCAAATCCGGCTTGTCGTTGCCGTACTTGGTCATCGACTCTTCGAAGTCCAGGTGCGGAAAGTGCCCGTCCGGATACAGCGTCTTCAGATCGATGTTGAGCCCCGCCTTCCAGATCGCGAAGATCAAACCTTCGACCAGGTTGAACACGTCTTGCTGGTTCACGAACGACATCTCGATGTCGATTTGCGTGAACTCCGGCTGGCGATCGATGCGCAAGTCTTCATCGCGGAAGCAGCGCACGATTTGGAAATAGCGATCGTAGCCGGCCACCATGAACAGCTGTTTGAACAGCTGCGGACTTTCGGCCAAAGCGTAGAACTTTTGCGCGTGCAGGCGCGACGGCACCAAGAAGTTGCGCGCGCCGCCCGGCGTATATTTAACCAAAACCGGCGTTTCGAGCTCCAGACAGCCCTGCTCGGTCAAGTACGTGCGCGTCGCGAAGTTGATGTTGTGGCGCATGCGCAGCGCGCGCTGCAACGGCCCGCGGCGCAAATCCAAGTAACGGTACTCGAGCCGCACTTCTTCGCGCGTGTCACTCTTGTCTTCGATCGCGAACGGCGGCGTCTCGGCTTTGTTGAACACCGTCGCCTCCAGCACCGTGATCTCGATCTCACCCGTGGCGATGCTCGGATTGGCGGCGCTCACCAGCTTGTTTTCTTTTTTGCTGAACTGCTCGCCGCGCGACTTCACGCTGCCGCGGATGCCGATCACCCACTCGCCGCGCAGAGCTTCGGCCACCTTGTGCGCTAGGGCCGAAGCATCCGGGTCGAACACGATCTGCGTCACGCCTTCGCGGTCGCGCAGGTCGATGAAGGCGATGCTGCCGTGGTCGCGTCGATTGGCCACCCAGCCGAAGAGGACGACCTCTTTGCCGATGTCGGAGGCGCGCAGAGCGCCGCAGCTATGGGTTCGTTTCAGCTCATCAATGAAGCGGGCCACTTGATTTTCCTTGGATTTGGGGGCCGAGCGTCGCCGGGCGCCACCGAGGCCGGCAGTTTTAGCACCCGCGCGGCCGTTTGGCGCGGCGTTGTCGGGCGCCCGAAAACTGGGCCTTTTTCCGCGCTTCTGGCAGCCATAGGCGGTGAGTCAAGCAAGCCCCACTCGCGCGACGGAGCTCCTCGAGGCCGGCTGCCGCAAGCTGGCCTTCGCGGTGCCGCTGGTCGTGACGATGCTGCGCACGTCGCCGACCGGCCAATGGCGCGACGATCTGCCCGTCGTCCGCAGCTTGGGCCTGGTGCCGAGCGGAACCGAAGGCTTGTTCTCGACCGCGCTCACGCAGGTCCTCGCCCTGCTCCCGATCGGCGGCAGGTTGCTCCGGGCCGGTTGGGTGAGCGCGCTTGGGCTGGCGCTCGCCAGCGCCGTGGCGTACCGGCTCATTCAGCACGCCCTTTCGCTTTCGCTGTCAACCCCACGACTCTCGCCACCGCTCGCGCTCGCCGCCACGCTGACGGCGGTTCTCGCATCTGGTTGGCAGCTCGAAGGCACCTTGGCCGGCGGCATCACGCTGGGCGTCGCGCTCGCGCTATCCGCCATCTGGGTGGCGCTAGGCACGAACGCGCGCTGGTCCACGCTGACGCTCGGCGCGCTGGTCGGTTGCACGGCGGTGGAATCGCACGCCGCTGCGCTGGCGTTGTCGGTTGCGCTCTTGGCAAGGCTGCTGCTGCTGCGTCGCTGGCCGAAAGCGAACGTCGCCGTGGAATTCTTGCTGGGTGTGGTCGCGCCGCTCGTGCCTTGTGCGCTGTATTTGCTGCTGCGCCCGCTGTCGCCCAACGTAGAGCTCGACTTGTCGGGTGGCATCGGCACCTCGAGCCTGATGAGCGTCGACGCGGCGGCCGAGCGCACCACTGCGTTCTCCGCGTGGCTCACGGACGCCGGGCTATTGCCGTGCCTGCTGGCGCTGTTTGGTTTGGTGCTCGGCGTCTTCCGCAAGTCGATCCGCGCGCTCGGCGCTCCTTTCGCGGCGCTCGTCGCGGTCGATTTGGGCTTCCCGGCGAACAAGGTGGGCATTTTGGCGAGCGACACGTTGGCTCCGGTGCGGCTGCTCTCGCTGATCGCGATCGCGGGGGCCTCGGCGCTGGCGGTTCAGGCACTGGCGACCTACGTGCGCCGCGCACGCGTGCCGTTCGCCGAGCCGGCCAGCGCGCTGCTCGTCGTGTTTCATTTCACGCTGGCGTTCGTGGCCGTCGAAGACTCCGCTTACGCGGCCGATCGTCGCGACCAGATCGCCGCCGACTGTTGGACAGATGAGGCCCTGGCATCGCTCCCACCTTCGTCACTGCTTTTGGTGCGCTCCGAAGCCCTCGCCTATCGGCTGTGGGCCGCGCAAATGGCGCGCGGTGCGCGCAGGGATCTGGTGGTGATCCCCGAGCCGCTGCTCGAACGCGGCAACGTCGCGACGCTCTTGCTGCGTCAAGAACCGGCGCTGGCAGCGCTGGTTCGAGAGATGGCGCTGTCCGGCGCGCCGACGGAATTCTCGCTTTCGAGCTTGTCCGACGCGCGACCGCTGTTCGTCGAAATCGACGCCAGTTGGCCCAAGCGACTGCGCGACCATCTCGCACCCCGCCCGTTCTTCCCGCGCTTCTCCGCCCACCCGCTCGGTCGCTCGGACCGCGCTCAAAGCCTGAAGGACAGCGACGACGGCTGGCAGCGCGCCCTGGCGGCCGCGACCCGGCCGGCCGCACGCGACCCAGCCACGCTCGCCGTCATGCAAAGTGAGCTGCGCGACCGCGCCCAGTTGTTGGTCGACGACGGCGACAAAGATGCGGCCGAGCTAGCCGTGCAGTCGCTGTTCGGCATCGACCCTCACGACGGCGTCGCAGCCACCCTCACGGCCCGCCTCACCGCCGCTCGCGACCGCACGCCTGCAAGCACGCTCACCCATTAGGTCATGACCAGATTTCGGCGTAGTAGCCACTACTCCGACGGGGGCGCTCCAGACTCTCTCTGACGCGCGGCGCGCCCGCCTTCAAGCCGAAATCAGCGTCCGAAGTCGGACGGATTTTCCCGAGTGATTTCGTGCCCGATTCGGCTCGACGCAACGATGTCCGAATTTGGACAGCCTTTGACGACCTCTCGTGGCGGCCGGCCAAGCTCGCTTCGCGAAACGACGCGCACCCGTAAGGGGCGGCGGCGGGTGGCGCTCTCGCCGTGATTTCCGGCGGCGGCTCTCGACGTGTGATCAATCTGATTCAGGGCGATGCGGCAACGCGGCCAGCGCGGATTGCTTGGCCGAGCGGGTGGCTTCGGCCGCGTTCTCGTCGCGAAACGCCGGCCGCCCGCGCGTGCCGGCCCTCGGACTTCAGGCAGTCGGCTCGTCCACGGACCGGCCGCCGGCGACTTCGTTTTCAGGCGAGCCAGAAACTGTCCGACTTCGGACGGCCCGGCGGCGCGTCGACCACCCCTGAAATCGTTCAGGAAAGTCCGGGCGACTTCGGACACGGAATTTCGTCCCTCAAGCCCCTTGGCGGGGCCTGAGGCCCAGCCGGCTCGTCCGGCAACGCAACGTCACACAACGCGAAAGGCGGGTGCGAAAACTGGCAACCAAGTCCAAGGGCGGCCGATTGGAGCGCATGAGCCAGCAGGCGTTGGCGCAAACACGAACGGACGACAGCCGACCAAGCGCAGTCGGGCTGATCCGATGGCGGGCGGCGCGACGGTTCCAAGAGCGAGCGCAGCTAGTCCTCGCCATCGAGCACGTCCCCTTCATGCAGTGGCTGCTCCTCGAAACCGTCGAGGAGCTGAGGCAGGCGAAATTCGAGCGCGTCACGCAAAGTGCCGTCGCAAAGCGCGCGGGGTTAGCCCGCGGCTTGGTCTCGTACTGGATGCGGATGATGGAGGAGTACGGCTTGATCGATCGCGGGCAAGACGCCGTACCGAGCTATGACCTGATTTTGACGAGTAGCGGAGCTGCGACGTTGCGACGCTGTAACGAGCGGCTGGAAGCGGCGGGGCTTACTGGGTAAGGTGCCGCGCATGATGCAGCGTGCGCTGGTGATTGGCGGCATTTGGCTTACGGCGTGTGGTCCGAAGGGCGAGCCGGCGAAGTCGGCGACGCCGGCGGAGAGCGCGGCTGCCGTCGCGCCGGCGTCGCCGCCGAGCGGCGAGAAGCTGGCGCCCGTCGAGACAGCCGCTGCGCCGAGGCCATCCGGCACGCCAGCGCCCGAAGCGAAGCCGGCCGTCCAGTCCTTGCACGAGCTCTGCTTCGAGATGTGCGACCGAGTCAAAGCAAAGTGCCCCAAGAGCTCGTTCGAGACCTGTCAGGTCAATTGTTCGAAATACGACCCCGCGCCAACCGGCTGTGAAGACGTCGTGCGGAAGGCGCTCTCTTGCGCCCGCGACGCGGCCGATTTGATGTGCGCGCACGTCGCGCCCGAGAGCTGCGCCAAGCCGTTCCGGCAAATTTCGGCCTGCGCAGCGGGCGAGAAGCCGCCCGAGGCTGCGCCAGCCACGACGTCGCTGCCGCCAGGCTTCGCCTTGTACGAAAACGCCCAAGAAGGCGTGCAAGCGCCGATGCCAACTGGAGCCGCAGCCGGCGGCGAGCCCAACGTGGTGGTTGCCGTAAAGAACGCCGACGGCGCGGTCTACTCGATTCGCAAGCTGCCACGCCCCGCAGGCAAGCTGAGCGACAAGGTGTTCTTGAAGCTCGGTCTGAGCCTATTCGGACGCTGCAGCGACAAGATGAAACTCCAAGGCATGGTCGAAAAGCCCGGGCGCACCTCGATCAACTTCACGACCAAGTGCCCCGATGGCACGGAGGAGCAGGGCCTGTTCTGGGCGACCGAAAAGGCGCTGTTCATGGCCAGCGTCAAAGGTCCAGGCGGAACGCTAGGCTCCGCTGAAACGTTCCTCTACGGCTTCGAAGCCAAGTAACTGATGCTAGGTTTGCCAGCGCTTGGAAAGCTTGGTCGTTCGTCCCGGAATCGTCGTTCCCGAGCGTGAGCTCGTGTGGACGGCGGTGCGCGCTTCGGGACCGGGCGGCCAAAACGTCAACAAGGTCTCGACCAAGGTCGAGCTGCGCTTCGACTTCGAAGCGTCGGCAGCGCTGGCTGAAAGCGTGAAGGCGCGGCTGCGCGCCTTGGCCCAGCATCGGCTCGATGGCGAAGGTCGCATCCTGATCGTCAGCCAAGTCACGCGCAATCAGCCACAAAACCTCGAAGATGCCCGGCAGCGCCTGGCCCAGCTGGTCGCCCAAGCGCTGATCGTACCCAAAAGGCGGCGCAAAACCAAGCCGTCGCGGGCCGCCAAGCGCGCCCGCCTGAACGACAAACGCGCCAATTCTCAAAAGAAACAGGGCCGCTCTCGAACTGCAAGCGACGACTAGTCTGAGCTTGCATCGCTACGGACGAGCGGCTCGCGGTCAACATCGCATGCCGTACAAATTGGCAGATTCGTAAAACATGCGCACTGTGGCGACTTGCCCTGGCCAACGCTGGCCGGGCCAGCTTCTCCTGTGAATTCGGGCTCGTCCAGTCGATCGGAGGCAAGCTAGACTTGTTTGCCCGGACGGCTAGTAGCTTAAGTCTTGCGCGCTCGTCCCGTACTGAGATTCGCAGGGGCGCGCAATGCACGACGACGTCAGAGATCTCGTTCTGCTCATCGACGATGACTTTTCGGTGCGCAAGATGCACGCGAAGGTGCTCTCACGCGCTGGTTTCAGCATCGAGGCAGCTTCGGGCGGCGCAGAAGCCCTCGGGCTGCTGGAAAAAGGCCTACGCGTTGGCGCGATCGTGACCGACTTGCACATGCCGGGCATCGACGGCCTGAGCTTCATACGCGCCGTGCGCAAGATAGACTTCGACGTGCCGGTCATCATCGTTACTGGCTACCCGAGCCTGGAGAGCGCCGTGCGCGTCATCGAATACGGCGGCTTTCGGTACTTGACGAAGCCTGCGCCAGCGGGCGAGCTAGTCGGCGCGATTCGCAGCGCCGTGTCGATGCATCGCCTGGCACTGCTCAAACGACGAGCTCTCGAGCTGTACGAAAGCGAACGCTGGCACTTCGGCGACCGGGCCAGCCTCGAGGCCACGTTCGAACAGGCACTCGACCAGCTGTGGATGGCTTTTCAGCCGATCGTCAACTACCGCAAACGCGAAATCGTCGGCTACGAGGCCTTGGTACGCACGAGCCATCCAGCGTTTACCAGCCCCGGCCCGCTGCTCGGTGCTGCCGAACGCCTCGGGCGGGTGGGCGAGCTCGGTCAACGCATCCGGCGCCATGTCGTCGACGCAGTGACGGCCGCCCCCGTGGAGACGCTGATCTTCATGAACCTGCATGCGGCGGATTTGAACGACGACGCCCTGTACTCGAGGTCGGGCCCGTTGTTCAGCTGCGCTCCACGCATCGTGCTGGAGGTGACCGAGCGTAGCTCGCTCGACCGCGTCAATGACGTGAAGGGTCGCGCCCAAGCGCTGCGCGAGATGGGCTACCAGCTAGCTATCGACGACCTCGGCGCTGGCTATGCGGGGCTCTCGAGCTTTTCGCAGCTCGAGCCCGACATCGCCAAGCTCGACATGTCGCTCGTGCGCGACATCGACAACTCCCTCCAGAAGCAAAGCATCGTGCGCTCGATGTTGGACGTTTGCCGCAACGAGCTGGGTGTGAGCGTGATTTGCGAGGGCGTCGAAACCGTCGCCGAACGGGACACGCTCGGCGGCCTCGGCTCCGACACGCTGCAGGGCTACCTGTTCGGCCGTCCTGCCGATGGTTTCTTCGCGCCGTCGTGGAACGACGCGCCTAGCCCTTCGGGGAGTGCGGCGTGACCTCGACGCCTGCGCTAGCCGTGCGGCGCGCGCACACCATCGAGACTAACCCCCAAGTCGCGCTGCAGCAGCTGGCACGCGAGCTTGCGGCGGACACGGCAAACGCGGTCCTGCTATTTTGCTCTGGCGGCTACGACCTCGAACGCTTGGGGCCCGCCATCGCGGAGCTGTTTGCGGCGCCGGTCGCAGCTTGCACTACCGCCGGCCAGATCGGTCCGAACGGCTTCGAGCGCGGCGGCATCACCGGCGTCAGCTTTCACAGCAACGACCTGAGCATGCGACCGCTCCTGCTGTCGCCGCTGTCGCTTTGCCAAGCGCAGGCCGTCAGCTTGGCGCGCGAGCAAGTCGAGCGCGCGGCACGGCGACCCGGGCTGAAGAGCTTCGCAGTGCTGTTGGTCGACGGGCTATCGCTTTGGGAAGAGTTCGTCGCCGCCGCGCTCTACCAGGCCTTGGGCGACGTCGCGGTCGTCGGCGGTTCCGCAGCGGGTGACGGACTGCAGGCGGGGCCAGCCGTGTATCACGCCGGTCGCTTTCGCAGGAGCGCCGCAGTGCTGGCGCTCTTCGAGACGCGCTCGCTCAACTTCGCGAGCTTCGCCGCACAGCACTTCGTAGCGTCTTCGAAGAAGCTGGTCATTACGCTGGCGGATCCGGAGCGACGGATCGTTTACGAAATCAACGGCGAACCTGCCGCGCGCGCCTACGCCAGGGCCTTGGGCGTCACCGAGGCCGAGCTCGGCTCGCGCCATTTCGCCTGCCATCCGTTGATGCTCGATCTGGGTGAGCAACTCTTGCCGCGCGCAATTCGCGCCCGCCAAGCCGACGGCAGCCTGCACCTAGCTTGCGCCATCGAGGAGGGGCTGGTCGTCAGCATCGCTGAAAGCCGAGATCCGCTCGGCACCCTGCAGCAGGCGCTTCACGACGTCGAGCAGCGCGTCCCCGCGCCCGCGGCGCTCTTGGTCTTCGACTGTGTGCAGCGGCGCTTGGAGCTCGAGCAGCGCGGGCTGGCCAGTGACGTCGGGCAGCTGCTTGCCCGCCACGGCGCCGTGGGCTTCAGCGGTTATGGCGAGCAACTCGGCCCGCTGCATACCAACCACACGCTCACCGGCATCGCCGTTGGTGTGTCCGCCGCGCAAGGTCGCCCTTGATGGCCCAAGCTGCCGACTCCATGCAGGAATTATTGGAACAAGTGGCCGAGCTGACCCGCCAGCTCACGAGCCGCGACAAGACCATCGACGCCCTCATGCGCCGCGTCGAGATCAGCCAGGCGACGCGCTCCTCTTACTTGGCCATGGAGCAGAGCCTGACCATGGAGCGCGTGGTCGGCAACAAGACGGCCGAGCTGGTCGAGCAAAAGGGGCGTCTAGCCAAGGCACTCGACGAGCTGCGGCTCACGCAAGCCAAGCTGCTGCAGGCGCAGAAGCTCGAAGCCATCGGGCAGCTGGCGGCCGGCATCGCGCACGAGGTCAACACGCCGACTCAATACGTAACCGACAACGTTTCGTTCTTGCAGCGCGCATTCGACAAGCTGCTCAAGCTGGTCGAAGCGCAAAGTCAGCTGACCGAAGGCGTGCGCGCTGGCGACACCACGCCACAAGCCCTGGAAGCCGTAGACGCCGCCCGCAAGCTGACCAAGCTCGACTACCTGACGCGCCAAGTGCCGCGCGCCATCGAGCAATCGTTGGAAGGTCTCGGACAAATCAGCTCGATCGTGAAGGCCATGAAAGAGTTTTCACACCCGAGTGGCGCCGAGAAACAGCCGTTCGACATCCACGACATCATCGAATCGACATCGATCGTCGCCAAAAACGAATGGAAATACGTGGCTGAGCTGCAGCTCGATTTCGACTGGAACCTGCCGCCAGTGCTGTTGCTAAGGAACGAGTTCTCGCAGGTGATGCTGAACCTGATCGTCAACGCCTCTCACGCCATCGCAGCGTCTCTGCCGCCGGGCTCGGCAGGCAAGGGCAAGCTTTTGATCTCGACCAAAGCCGTGGGCAAGTACGTCGAAGTGCGCGTGACCGACAACGGCGTCGGTATTCCCGAGGCGGTGCGCGCCCGGGTGTTCGAGCCCTTCTTCACCACGAAAGAAGTGGGCAAGGGCTCCGGCCAAGGTTTGGCGATCGCCTATTCGGTAGTCGTCGACAAACATGGTGGCAGCATCAGCTTCGAAAGCAACACAGGCCAAGGCACGACCTTTATCGTCAGCCTGCCGCTGTCGGAGTGAGGCGAACATGAGGGTCATGTTCGTTGACGATGAAGTTCGGGTGCTCGAAGCCATCGAACGCGTGCTGTTCGAGCTCGAAACCGACTGGGAAACCGCTTTTTTGAACAGCGGAGAGCTCGCGCTCACCGAGTTGGCGCGGGTACCTTACGACGTCCTGATCTCGGATCTGCGCATGCCCGGCATGGACGGCGTGAGCTTGCTCACGCGCGTTGCCGAGCTCTACCCGCGCATCGTGCGCATCGTGCTCTCCGGCCATAGCGACGAAGAGGCAGCGTTGAAAATGGTGCACGTCGCCCATCAGTTCTTGGCCAAGCCTTGCGCAGCCGAGACGCTGTATCAGGTCATCGCTCGCACCCAAGCGCTGACGCAGCTGCTGCCAGACCGCAAACTGCAGACGCTGGCTGCCCAGATTGGCACGTTGCCGTCGGCGGCGCGCTTTCACCAAGAGCTCTCGGCGCTCGGCGAAGGCAGTGAGCCGGGCGGGGCGGCGGCGGCCATGGCGCGCTTGATCAAGCAAGATCCGGGCATGACCGGCAAGCTGCTGCAGGTGGCAAGCTCCGCCTTCTTCAACAGCTCTGCAAGCGTGGCCGACGTCGAGGCGGCCATCATGCGCCTGGGCTTTCGAACGCTGCGAAATCTCACGCACACGCTCGGCTCCGCCGCGCCAACCCGCGGCTCGACCATGCCGGGCGCGCCCGCGGTGGAAGCATTGCAGGCGCGCGCCCTCAGCATCGCCCGGCTCGCCTCCAGCATGGCCCGCCTGCCCGAAGACGCTTCGGCCGCCTACATCGCTGGGCTGCTGTGCGACGTCGGACAGCTCGTGCTGATAGCCTCTGCTCCCGAACGGCTGTACGTGGCCCAGGCAGAAGCAGAGCAGCGCGGGGTGCCAGCGCACGTCGCCGAGCGCTCGACCTGGGGCGCTACGCACGCGGAAGTCGGCGCCTATTTACTGGGACTCTGGGGCCTGCCGTTTCAAATCGTCGAGGCCGTCGCCAATCACCACGCGCCGGAGCGCGGCGCCAGCGAGCGCCTCGGCTTGCCGCAGCTGGTTTGGCTAGCCGCCTGCATCGTCGAGGGCGAGGAACCAACGCCGGAGCTCTTGTCACGTTTCGGTGCAGAAGACTTGTACGCGACGCACCGTCGCTCCGTTGCCGAGGGAGAAGCCTGATGCGCGAACGCTACGTATTGTGTGTCGACGACGAGCCGCTCTTGCTGGAGGGTTTGGAGCGCACGCTGCGCGAAAGCTTCGAGGTCGTGACCGAGACCAAGCCGCTGGCGGCGCTCGCGCTGCTCGAGCGCAAAGAGCGCGACTACGTGGCCATCGTCTCCGACATGCGCATGCCGCTGATGGACGGCGCCAAATTCTTGGCGCGCGCCGCCGAAATCGCGCCCAATTCCACGCGCGTGCTGTTGACCGGCCACGCCGAGCTGACCGCCGCCATCGCGGCCGTGAACACCGGCCGCATCTTCCGCTTTTTGTGCAAACCCTGTGCACCGAACGAGCTCTTGGCCGCGCTCGAAGCAGCCGCCGAGCAGCATCAGCTGCGCAGCCTCGAAAAAGAGCTGCTCGAACAAACCCTGACCGGCAGCGTGCGCCTGTTGTCGGAGGTGTTGACGCTGGTGGCGCCGCGCATTTTCACGCGCAACCAGCGCATCCAATCGTACGTGCTGTTCCTGGCGCACCGGCTCGGACAGGCCGATGCCTGGCGCTTCGAGCTAGCCGCGTGTTTGAACATGATCGGTTGCGTGGGCTTGCCGGAAGAAACTTTGAACCGCGCGCTCGCAGGCGCAACGCTCGACGAGCAAGAGTCGCGCGCCTTCGCCGAGCACCCGCTCATTGCCTATCGTCTGCTCAAGAAAATCCCGCGCTTCGAAGACGTGGCGGAGATGTTGCGGTTGCAAACCGACAACCCCGAGCTTACCGCAAGCTCACCAGACGTCGAGCTGGGCGCGCGCATGCTACGCGTCGCGCGCAGCGTCGAACAACTGGTGTCGCAAGGAGCGAGCGAGCAAGCGGCTGCCGCCAAGCTCGCCGCAGCGGCGCCGCCCGCGGACATGGCGCTCTTGAAACTGCTGGGCGAGTACCGCTCCGTCGCCGTGACGGGTGAGCTGAAAGAGCTGAAAATCTCTCAACTCACGGCGCAAATGGCGCTCGAGGACGACGTGAAGACCAAAACCGGCGTGGTCGTGGTACCCGGCGGCAAGCAGCTCACCCTGCTGCTGCTCGAGCGCCTGGTCCGCTTTTCCCGCGCCGGCGTCCTGATCGAGCCCGTGCGCGTGCGCGTTCCCAGCGCCGCCAACTAGCGAAAAGCCTCGCTCGCCTCCTAGCTCCCGACCGCCCCGAAAATCGTGCTAGGAATTCGCCGCCTCACTCCCGGAGGAGTGGCCGAGCGGCTTAAGGCACCGGTTTTGAAAACCGGCGTACTCGCAAGGGTACCGTGGGTTCGAATCCCTCCTCCTCCGCCCAAAAGAGAATCGAATCAACTGGTTGGGGGACTTGGGTTGGGAGACCAGATCTTGGTCCCGCGCTTGGTTTGGTTTACTCGATAAACCGCGCTTCCTTAGGAGCAGAACAAGCCGAGCCGCTCGTTAGGATCCGGTTCGCTTGCGACGGGACACGCTGGCTCGCTCAGGAGCGGGCGGGCCGAACTCGGCGCAGCGGTTTCATAAACTGGTGTGGCCGGCGATTTTCCCAGCAAATCCGCGTGATCTTGGTTGCGGGTGCGTCGAACAGGTCGCGTTGCGGCACTGACAGCGGTGCTCGTCTGACGCTTCCGCTCGTGGCCTTCGCGACGGCGCCTTTCGACGCAACTGAGATGCCTTGCGAGCCGACAAGGTTGGCGAATGAATCGATCACGTAGCCACTCCTATCCAAGCACAGAGGAGGGTCCGACAGCTCGCCGGGAACATTGTCCACGGTTGGCTGTTGGACTATTCCGCCTTCCAGAGTGGTCCATTCTTTGCAGGAGCCAAACCCCGCAAAAACCACTCGAAACCGGTATCTGGACATGACACGCTCCGATCTTCCATCACCAATGTCGGCGCCGGACGCGAAGCCTCGCCCATCTGACCTTCCCGACTTCGAGCGGCCGCCCGTTGTCGAGGTCGCGCTGTCTGTGCAGTTCGAGCCGCTCCCCTTGCAAACGAAGCACCTCGCGCTCCTCTGGGAGAAATGCCGAGCGGAGTTTCCCGAGTGGCAAGACCATGGGCCGATCCCGCCCGCTTTCGAGGCATTCGGGCCTGGGTTCTTCAATGCGCGTTTCAGAACCACGCCGCTGCCACGGGCGCTCTTCCGCAACCAAGAAGGCACGGAACTAAAGCAGTACCAGGACGATCGGTTCGTTCGCAACTGGACCAAGGCCGCGGATGCGCCGACGTATCCTCGATACGAGAGCGTTCTCAGCCCGTTTGCTACAGACCTCAAAGCGTTGATTGATTTCGCGGAGAAGGAAGCCCTAGGAAGCCTCGCAGCGAATCAGTGTGAGGTCACCTACGTGAACCTAATACCACTGGGTGAGAGCCGCGCCACCACTGTTGGCGCCGTGATCAATCCTTGGAGCGGCTCCTTCAGCGACACCTTCCTCCAGGACCCAGAATCGTCAGAGGTCGGTGCCCACTTCGTCATGCGCGCTGGGGATCAGAGTCAGCCTCTCGGTCGACTCCACGTCGTTGGGCGAGTCGTGACCGTTCTCGAAACCGGCGGCAAAGCGCTTCAGCTAACCCTGACGGCGCGTGGGCAACCTCTCGGCGCCGGCGTCGAGGGCGTCATCGCATTCTTGAATCTCGGACGTGAGCACATCGTGAAGGGGTTCGCCTCATTCACGACCGCAGAAATGCACAAAACATGGGGAAGGCGCGATGGACGGAACTAGCTCGTTTTTGACCGAGGAAAGAGTCGCTCCGCTTGTCAGCACGACCGTGGGTCGTGCCTACCTCACCGGAGATGTGACCCGTTCTGATCCCGCGGCGTCGTTAGCCACCAAGGTCGCAGCATTTCGGAACGAGCTTACGCAGGCCTGCTTCGCAGCGGCGTCGGCGGTCGAGCGAGTGCTTGACCAGCTGTCCGAGCGACCCGACAGGATCGTTCGGCCTCGTGGCAGCGGACTGGCGTTCGTTTTCCTCGGTGGAGCGCGCTACGCGATGCTCGAGAGTGATGACGAAGGCATCACCGTGGCCATGCTCAGTGATCGCGCGAGCAATGCTGAAGCGGATACGTGGGTCGTCGAAGCCGGCGGGCTTACCAAGGCGGTACGGAAGATTCGAGCCTTCCTCGGTGCATCGCATGGCAAGAACCGCTGACGCAGCGATTCCAGACGACGAAGCCTTGTACAGGAGCGTCACGAAGGACGACGTGGACGATAAGCTTGTCGTCTTAGCTACAGCCGTGGAAGTGCCCGCTTGCTCTTTCAACCGCGGCAACTACTCGGCGCCTGAACACGTGCTCGTGCCGTCGCGACCGAAGGACAACGGCATCGTCGTAATTACGCCCAACGAGTTGCCACCCCCAATTCCGCGCGCCGATGAAGTCCCGTACGAGTTTTTCGCGGCCGACGATCCGTGTCCACCGGAAGATGCCGCCAACGAAGCTCACTGCGAGGTGCGGATCCGTCGCCAGGGCCACGACTACACGAAGAACCTGAAGCTGAAGCCAAAGCCAGAAATGGCGATGAAAGCGCGCGAGGCTCTCGCCCGAAAGTTGCGCATTCACCGCGCGCCGACTTGACGATGACATCGCACCTCTCGCGATTGTTTCACTACGCAAAAGCAACGGGTGCGGCAGCGATCGAAAACTTCGCGACGGAGGCTCTCGCAACAGTTCTGGGGGCTCAGGGACGTATGCCTGTGCCGCGAGCGGCTCAGTTCGTTCGCTGGCGCAGTGCGCGCTGCACGATGCGTTCGGCGCGCTGCAAGTCGCTGCGCCGGAAAGCATGTCCAGGGCGCGACAGCTCGAGCATGGCAGTCAGCTCGCTACCGATGCGGACGGGGATCATGGCGACGGCGCCGGAGCCACCCTTGCTGCTGGCAAAGCGCATGGCGAGCGCATCCTCGGTCGGACCATAGGGCGGGCCGAACACCGGCCGGCCCAGCCGCGCCGACTTCAAGAGCAGGTCGGTTTCGGGCAGCGCGTAGCCCAGCCGCTCGTTCGACATCGGGCCGAGCACCGAGCGCGTGACGAGCGAGCGCCCGTAGCGGCCGCGGTAGTGGAACATCGCGCTCTCGGCGCCCGTGGTGACCAGCGAAAGCCACGTCACCGTGTGCGCCAGCTCCATCTCGTCTTTGATGCGTTCGACCGGACGACCCCACTCGGCCAACTGCTCGGCCGACGGCCCCTGCGCAAAAGCCTTGCTATTCAGCGCGGAAATCTCGCGCACTGAATTCAAGCCACGCCAGTCGCCGTGGTACGTGCGCACGTGGCAGTACTCGGGCACGCGGCCGTGCTCGACGCCGCGCATCAATAAGCCGGTCACGACTGGACCGACCGTGAGCTCGCCGTTGGTGACGTACCAGAGCGGCGGGGGTTGGAGTCTGAAAACGCTGTTGGGGATTTCTTGAAGCTGCATGGGTCTTGGCCTGTAGCTTCACGAATTCTCCCTCGAGGGAGTGTATGTGGGCCAACAAAACGCGCATGGCGAAGGGCAGAGCCCAGGTCACGATTACTGAGCGCCCGCGCCCGTTTACTGATTCACGCAAGCGACGAACGCGGTTTGCTCGTCCGCGCAGGCCGCCACGGTGGGCAAGCCCTGCGCGCTGCAGCTCAGCGCCTTGCCCTCCGCACAGGCTTGAAAGGTCGCGTACTCGCTGCCACACGCGCCCGTCTCGAGGCTGTGGCAAGTGGCTTCACAACCCGCCTGGTCGGTCGGGCCGTTGCTACACTTTGCCGCCAACGTCTCAACGCAGCCGTCGTGGCACTTGTCCCCAACTCCGGAAGTGACGGCCGCGTCTCCGCCAGTCCCCGTGCTGTCGCCAGCTGCGCCTGGCGTGCCGGATCCTTTGCTGTCGCTGCCGCAACCGCAAAGGACGAGCGCACAGCAAACCACGAACGAAGCGCCGAGAGCTGCTTGCATCACTTTCAGACATATCACGCCAACCGGCCTTCGGCGGGCGTAGTGAAGCCGTCGTATTTCGGAGCGGTCACGGTCGGGTCAGGGTGGCCGAAGGGCAGGTCCGCGGCGCCGCTGCCAGCGCTGCTACCGCTGCCACACCCGCTCGCGCCGCCAGCTGTGCCCGCGCCCACTGCCCCCGCACTACCAGAGGTCGAAGTGGCGCCCGAGCTGCCGCCGGACACGCCCCCGGCTGGCGCATTCCCAACCGTGCCAACCCCGCCACCAGCAGCGGCAACGGGGCCGCTGCCACTGCGGGGACTTGAATTGGGTGGAGAAGCGCCTTGCGTGCTGCTGCACGACGGCACGTTGCCGAGCGCAGAACGCAGAAAAAAGCCGGACGGGCGCATGGGAACGCCGTCCTATGTCGGAAGACGGCTCCCACGATCACCCGCCCGACTGGTTTGTCGTCGGCCTTTAGCGAACGGCAGCGTGCGCGGCGCGCGCCGAAGGCGACGTGATGCGGCGCACCTGCCGCCGAGTCAGCTCGGTCGCCGCCTTCATGTGACCTGAGCTCTTGCGCGTCGACTTGCGAGATTGCTTGCCGCTGGCCGAGCTTTCGAGCACCGCCCCGCCGCGGTTGCCTGAACGCTTCGCAAAGTTGTGCGGCGAGGTGCCGACACCATCGAGCAAAGTCGTATCGATGTTCTCGTCGCGCGTCGGTTTGCGCAGCTTCTTCGGTCGCGGCGGTCTGCTCTGCCTGAAAAGCTCAGCCATGTACGCTTCTGCCTTCGTCGCCATACGGTCCCTCTTCCTTTCGAAGCCATTCGGCTCCATGAGAACGTGACTGCGTCAGAACGATGCAAGCGCCTCTCCCCAGCGCTGCATAATACACGCCTTCTACACGCCGTGTCCTCGCAACATTCCTGTCTGCGCGTGACGGGAGCGCTTCCTCCACATTACGAGATGTTACTGGGGGCGGAAATTGTCCCGAAGCGGGAATGGGAAAAACGTCAGTCCGGTTATTCCGCACACCCAATTGGAGCCCGAAGAGGTCACAATGCCCCCAACGAGACCTCATGCGGCAGCGCGTACCACGGCGCTGTCGCTCGTTTTGACGGCCGGCACGGCGGGAGCCGCCTCACTACGTGATTTACCCACGGAGGTGCTGTGCGATCTAATCGACGATGCTCAAGCGAACGACGCCTACCCGCAACGCGCGCGCATGCTGAGCCTGCTCACGGCCGACCAACGCGCCACGGTCCGGGCGGAGGTAGCAGAAGCCATGGGTAGCTTGTGGCCAGGCGCCAGCGGAGCGGCAGCGGACGAGCTGCGCAGGCTCGCCCGTGACACTTCCGACAGCGTGCGCGTTTCTGCCGCGGTCGGTTTGGCACGCGCCATCGAGCGCGCCAGCGCGCCGGAGCGCATCGACTTGGTGTGCACTTGGGCGCTTTCGCCCGACACCGACGAGCGCCTCGCGCTGGCGCGAGCCTTGACGTGGAGCACGCCGGTCTTCGTGGCCGATCTGGTGCTCGAACAGCTCGCCGCAGACGAGAGCCGCGCCGTGCGAGCGGCGGCCCTGGCAGCGGTTGCCAAGCATTTTCACGAAGACTCGTCTGCGTACGTGCGGGTGGTCAGCAAATGCGTCGATGACTCGGATGACAACGTGAGGCGCCTCGCGCGCGCTCTCTTGCAGCGTGCGCGCGGCTAACCCCTCGCGCAGAGCTCAGAACTTCATGCTTGGCGGCGCCAAGTCGTACGACTCTTGGTAGTCGGCCACGGCTGCCTTCACCACCGCGAACGCGTGCTCGTGGCCGTAGATACCCGACACGGTGATCTGATTCTCGGTGCCGGGCATCAGCTTGTAGGTCGAGAAGTAGTGCAGCAACCGATCGGCGATGGCGCGCGGTATCTGCGCAATGTCGTGGGTCTCGGTGTAATACGGGTCGTTGTCGAGCACGGCGACGATCTTGTCGTCGGCTTCACCGCGGTCGATCATGCGAATGCCGCCGAC
>Ga0307508_10002017_pt1 | contig 22084 bp, 29 predicted proteins | sample 9_EM_MG_FD_203089 | JGI IMG/M metagenome (GOLD analysis project Ga0307508, IMG submission 203089) | Populus trichocarpa ectomycorrhiza microbial communities from riparian zone in the Pacific Northwest, United States - 9_EM | ecosystem: Host-associated > Plants > Roots > Unclassified | place...
CCCGCGCCGGCCCCCCCCCCGCCCCCCCCCCCCCCCCGGCCGCCGCGGCGGCGCGCCGCCCCCCGCCCCCCCCCCCCCCCCCCCCCCCCCCCCCCCCCCCCCCCCCCCCCGTCGGAATGGGAGCTTCGGGGAGCGGGAAAAGGGAGGAGGGCGGAGGGCGGAGGGCGGAGGAAGCTGGGGTGATGAGGAGGGACTATGTACCGCTGGTTCCCACGCAATATTCTTCGCCATGATTTACATAGGTACTTGGGCAACTAGGGACCCTCACCCCCCCCCAAATTGAAGATGCAGCTACTTCTTTGTGCGTACTTTGTTCTCGTGACGGTGCTTTGACTTTGGTTTCTTTGACGGGGCTTGACGAGACTTTGACGGGACGTGAGTAAATAATGGACCACGTTAACAACCAAAAAACAACCAAGAACCAGAACCAGAACCAGAACCAGAAACAAACAACAGAAACCAGAAACAACGAAAACGTAAACGAAAAAAAAAAAAGAAAAAGAAAAAAAAACAGGACCAGGAAGACGGTATTCGCTTTGCGGTACGGCATAAACTACTCCCCTCCTATCCCGTCTTCTACAGTTGTTTATCTACCAAAAGGGAAACGCGATATATATATAGAGGCAGGACATCGGGAAAAAAACATGGATATGGATATTAAAAGGAAAAAAATCCCCCATCCTTCACCATTGTATATACAACGCCACACACATGCACACGCAAATTTGGAAGAAACATTCATTAGATCTCCCCTCACCCTTATTCTTGCCGCGTCACATCACATCACAGACACAACACATGCACGGACGGAAAACCCCATCAATAACCTCGTCTGGAGACGTCCGCCAGAATCCTCTCGACTCGGTCCGCCTCCGGGCCGACGGCTGGCAGCTGCGCGACCATCGCCTTGAGCGTTTCCGAGACCATCTGTCCCCTGAAGCCCTCGGTGGTTCCACCCCGCTTGACGGCCTTGGTCAACCAGCGCTCCACAAGATAGACCGCGTCGATGAGGATCCGACGCTTCGCCAGGCCGCGGAACGGGACTTCTTCGCGGAAGAACATGTCCTCCAGCACAGTGAAGATCTGTTGTTCTGGCATTCCGGCCTCTCTGAAGGCATCCACCACCCAGCCATTGGGTCCGACGTCGCGCTGGTACTCGAATGCGTAGCGCTCGAGCAGTGGGATCAGGTCGCCGGCGGGGAAGATGTATTCGCTCGCGACAAAGCGCCTTCCCATGGTGCGGATAGTCTCGGCGACAATCTCGAAGGGTTGTCCCTCGCCCGTTTCGAGTGCCTGGGTGTGCTTTTGAGAGATCAACATTTCCCAACACTTCCTGATGTCGGCGGTGCCGCGGTACTCGGCTACTTGGAAGATCGCCAGGCATATGTCGTGGTAGGCATAGGGGGATGCGTACTCGTTGAACAGCTAGTAGCATATCCTATTAGCATGTGTGGTTTGTATTACGAGGGAGATATGATGTATACCCTACTAAGATCGACGATCCCCTTGCCTAAGATGCTCTCGAGCTTAAATTTCTTGTCGTTAGATATCCGCGAATCTTCGCGTAGCCTCTTCAACAGATCGTCTTGGATGACAGCGACGTCAAGCTCCTCCTGGATCGTCTGGCCGAGCTCGTTCATTTTCCTCCGCGAAGCACCCGAATAGGAAGAACTGCAGAAATTCCTCGCGCGCGAGAAGAATTCGAGTCGCTTCTCCAACGAGAGCTGGAACTCCGAAATGGCAAGCTCGTGGAGAACTTCGGCCGCTTCGAAGAGCCGCTCTCGTCGTGAATGGTATTGCCAGAGCAGCTCGCAGTGGTCGAGCGATTCCGCGCCTCGGTACGTGAGGTATCCAAGGACGTATGGGGAGTTGATGTCGAGCAAACGTTCTGCGTAGGCCCCGCCCCGGGAGTAAAGCCAGTCGTACAGATGGTAGTGGAACAGCTCGTCATCAGAGTTGTAGATCAAGGTCCAGGTGTCATTTCGGAGACGCATGATGGGGGAGAGGGCGCCATCAATCATCTCTGGTGCATGGGCACTTAGCCGGCCGAGGTCCTCCAGAATCGTGAAGACGAAACCATAGCACTGGACACGCTTGCGGTAGATTTCCGCAGCCTCGCTTTCCACCGTTGGCGGCTCGGTTAAGAACGGTAACGCGATGTTTCCCCTGTCCATCTCCCTCGCAACCACGAGTGCTAGTTGAACCGCTCCTGGGTGGTACTGAAGTTCTCTGAACTGCTGCACCATGTCCGAAACATTGTCTATCGAGAGGCTAGCTGCCGTCTCTTCGAACAAACGGAGACTCTCTCTCATGAGTCTCTGCTTGACATCCGCGTCCTTTTCTGTCCTGGCCCTCTTGACCTGCTCCAGTGCCCTGAAAACAACCACGTCATCGGCACTGCAGAAGGAACCGCACCTCTTTCTGAGAGCCTCCGCAATCGTGTCCACATTGACTCCATGGGCGATATTCCTGTTGACTATAGCTTGGACCAGTTCCCTGGCGAGATTCTGTCCATTGGACGTGGCGAAGAGTTCACCATAGGTCATGGTACCAACCAACTCTCGGTTCGCAGTGTCCAACGAGAGAACAATGTCGGTGAGCCTGTCCTCCAGCAGGAACAAGACGAAGGAGATACCCTCAATCATGCTCTGGTTCAGTGTGACAAGCGCGTGGAGCATCCGATGCTCCGCTTGGTTGGCCACTTCGTCAATCTTGCTGCCGGCAACCATAAGGCTGTCCGCACCAGACAAGCCCACGATGAAGCTCTTGTTCGTCCGGACGAAATGATCAAGTCGCACAAGTTGGTCCTGAACGATTCTCAGCTTCTCCACGGGAACGCTCGAGACGTATTCCAAGACACCGGCCGCCGTCCGAGATTCGCTAATGATGAACGCCGGCCATACGCTCCGAACGATGCGGGCAAGGTAAAGTTGCAATCCTTCGGCGCGGCCCGAAACCTTGATGCTGTCAAGGCTTGGCACTCCGGAGGCTTCGAAGACGTTATCAGCCCTCGGCTTACCGCCGAACTCGATGAAGTACCTCCGGGCAAGATCCTCTATTTCCGTGTCGCTGATCCGAGATGCCGTCTGGGAGGCTGTGGACTCCTGGCTCGCTCCGCAAGCGACAGCAAGCGCGGAGGCACAACCTTCAGCTCGCCCATAATCATTGAAAAATTTGCGAACTTCGCCCTCTACGCCAATCGCCGAAGCGGTGCTCCCATATCTCAGCAGCCCATCAAAGACCTCCACCAATCGTCGTCGCCGATGTACAGTGACTCCAGAATTAGTAAGAATAGCGATTTCCGTCGGTGCCAGGTCATACTGCGTGGCGAGCTCGTTTCCGAATCCGAGAGGTGTTCGCTGGCTAGCAAAAGTTCCAGCCACAAGCTCAATGGCCTCGACCCGAGAACCCAATTCCGCGGAGCTTGCCTGTTCGGCAAGCTGTAATTTTGTGGTACCAGCCTCTGCAAGCGCCTGAATCTTGGCGGAATCTGGCGCAGCAAAGAATAATTCATCCAGTGTGGCATTCCGTTCCATGAAACAGAAGAAGTATCCGGGTGTGAAGACTTTGGCTTTTCGCACGTCGTTGCGGACTAGACCGTTGGGCGGGTATCGAATGTGGATAACCTGCATGCTGGTGGGTGCCGAGTCGGTGGTTTCGAAAGAAAATTCGGACGAAACAGCACTCATGAAGAGCCGGCAACCAGACTTGGTGACCGCGATAAGATGTGTGCGCCTAGCCTGGAGGAACGAGACCGGAGATATCGAGACAATCGGGGTATCTGGTCCCAATAATGGGGTGTTGCCAACCATGACACGGATGTTCGCCAAGGTGTGCGAGAACGAATGCGAGAGACTCTGCGCAAGAGCGCCATCGCCGCGCAGGTGGAAGACCCGTATTGTCGATTTCGAGGACAGCGTGTAGAGAAGATTTCTGGTGTCGTCCACAACCATCTGCTTGACGTGTTCCGTATCTTTGGGTCCGGATGCCCACGCAGGTAACCGCGGAGCAAACACGGATGCGCTGCTGGTAGTGTGACAGATCTTTTGGCATCGCCCTTGGAACCATCGCTCTTCCGCCTGCACACAAGTCAGCAAAACCGCCATTCAAACCAAGCGTTTCGCTTATGCTTACTTGGTAAAAAAATTCGTAAACTTCGTTATCTGTGTGACCGGCAAGGAAGATCCTTCCTGTCTTCTTGCTTCCTTCTATGATCGTAACGTTGATTCCTTTGGTCGGAATGGTCATTCCCGTGGAGTAGATAGTGACGTCAAAGATCCCCCGCGGGTTTGGCGTTGCGCCCACACCGATTAAAAATACATCAACCATCGTGGCCACGACGATAATGTAATCCACGTTGGTTTGAAACACACCTATACGGCCCGTTAGCGCTCCGACGGATAGCTTCTCCCCTCCCCCGCGTACCTGGCTTTGGCTTCAGCATTCGGACCGCCGAGATCGTATTAGGTTGGTCCTCGTATCCCCGGAATCCGGCCTGCGTAGCATAATCCCACATGTACAGCCGGTTGTCGACGGTAACCCAAGCCTGTCGGATCTCCGGAAACAAGCCCATCAGCGTGTAGCTAGTCACGCGGTTGTACTGCTCGAAGATGACATCCGGTATGGTGTAGCTATTGATCCGAGCAAAGGGCTCCCGGGCATGCGCAGCCATCTCGTAGTCCTGTGACTGACCCTCTAGATCGCACGCAGTCGGGCGAGGTCAGCACATGCCGGCCGGAGAGAGGAGGAGGCGGAGGGGGAGGTGAGAAGGCGGAAACAAACGCGACACGATAGTATCCAACAATGGATACCACTTCTCCGCCATTAGGGTCTCATTCATGCTCCTTGCCGCTCTTTGGATGGGACTAAGGTTATCTGTTGTCCCCTGTGTGGGCACCAGAGAGGAGTTGTTCCCAGCTGTGTTCGCAGTGGTGGCAGTAGTGGTGATGTTCGTGGTGGTAGTAGTAGCGGCGGTGTCGGCGTTGGTGGCCGTAGAGGTCTGTGGAACTTGCTGCTGATGTTGCTGCTGCGATGGTGCATTGCCGGCACTCTGGGTCCGCAGCTCCGACAGGAGATCTGGATAGAGGCTCGTCGATCCGCTGCCGCTGGGGGCAGCCCTCGTTGCGCCGAACATGCCTAGGTGACGTTGACGGGCAAGCAATAGCGTCAAAATGAACGTGATACCAGTCGCGATTTGTGCGGGGAGCCGACTGCGACAGTAGAGGGTGTGGGGTGAGAGTGTGCAACAGAAAAGAAGGGGACGAAGAAAGTAAACAGTTGCGACTTTGTTGATGTTGTAAGGGTTAGTTGGCTTCGCGATGTTTTCCACGCGCTGGCTTGGCAAAGCGGTTGGGATTGGGGCTCTGTTGGAGGCGTCTTCATAAAGAACACGGTCACAAAATTTAAAGCTGAAAAAACTCGAGTATTTCGACACATTGCTTTGTTTTTTTTTGCAGGACAATCCCTTCATTTACACCGTTCCCATTCAATTTAAAAACTACAATAATGGTTCACATCACAGAATGGGAACAGTGAGCGCAGACATTTTCAAACTTTTATTTGACAATGTCCGCGCGCCCTCCCTCTCAAAACCATAACCTTTTTTCCCCTCGAGCTTAGGTGGCCTTCTTGACACCAGCCGCCTCACGCTCCTTCTTTCTCAGAGCCCTCCTACGGATGCTGATGTGCATGTTCCTGTTCCTGGCCAAAACGGTACCGTTCCAGACACCCAACAGCTCCTGGATAGCCCAATGCATGACACCGTGGCTCCAGAATGGCGTCATAGTACCCGTCATACCACCAGCAGTGCCCTTGAGACCGATTTTTCCGAGGACCGCCTTGACAAATTCCTTGGGGGTGGGAATCATCATGCTCGGCTTGCGGACCTTGCTCATCGCACTGGTGATCAGGTATCCGATGACGAGCTGGGTGTCGACGCCGTGGGGTTTGAGCTCGGCACCGAGCGCGGTGGACCAGTACTGCAGGAAAGCCTTGGAGCCGGAGTAGGTGGCCAGGAGAGGGGTCGGGATGAAGCCGCCGAACGAGCCCATGGTGAGGATGAGGCCACGGCGACGGGCAACCATGCCGGGAGCGACGATTTTGGTGACCTTGAGGGTCCCCTTGACGTTGATGGTGATGATGTCCTCCATTTCGGCGTCTTCGGTCTCGAGAAAAGGCACGGGCATGTCGTGACTCTTGCCAACGTTGTTGACGAGGACCGCGACGTCCAGTCCGTCGATGAGTTCGGCCAAACGCTTGTAGTCGGCGGCGGACTCCTTTGCGAAGTCCATAGCGAGCGTCTTGGTTTGCACACCAGCGAACTTGGAGGTGATCTCCGTGGCGACGGCATTGAGCTTCGAGGCGGTGCGAGAGACGAGGAGGGTGTTGTAGCCCTTCTGAGCGAACTGGATCGCAAATTCCTTGCCGATACCGTCCGAAGCCCCAGTGATTACGACCCATGAACCTTTGGGCCCATACTTCCGAAGCTGTATCCAAAGCACGTCAGCCCATGAATAGTCTACATATAAGGCTCAATCGATCCTGAGGCTTACGCTGATTCCGCTGAGGACGAACAACGACAATAAAGCGTTGAACAGCTTGAGGAGGGTGACGACGAGAGTGGCGACACCGAAAACGGCGAGAGTGTGAAGGACGTATTCACCGACGATGCCATTAAGGCGGGCGTAAAGGACAGACATGGCTGGAGACCAATGGGAAAGAGTGGAGAAGGAAAGTAAATAAACAGCAGCAATCCTCAATACCGTATAGTGAAGGACAGGAGTAAAAAACAAAAAGAAACTGGACACGTAGATACTACCTCTAAGATCAGAGTTGGGGACACCTTTCGACAGCACCAGTGCGTTAGTGGTATCTTGGCGCCCCGAAATAAGCTAGGTACATAGACGCTAAGGGTCCTCAAAGTTGCTGGAGGAGCAGTTGGTTGGGAATTAGCGTGCATTAGCAGTGTGGTGGGAATACAGTGTGATTGGCTGATGAATTGGGTTATCTAGCGGCCAAGCCAAATCGTCGGTTGGATGGATGGAAAACGAGTGTAAGCTATAACCTCGTATGTCGTGATAGGGGAGGGCAAAAATGAAGGAAACTCGTAAGTAGCTAACTTGAGAAGCTAGGCACATAAATAGTGAAGTTCAAAACTATACCAAACCACCGACCCATGCCCCGCGTATGACGGAAAAACGCGTGCTTCAAACGACCAACACGACTGTACGCGGATTACAAACTCTCTACTTCATTTTCGATACAGAAACGTTATTGGACACTACGGCAGAACCCCGAGACCCCCTTGAATGCTCTACATCGGTGGTTTGATTCCCTCTACCATCGCGACAATAGTCGCAAATTCCAATCTCTATTTCGTATGGTGCCGAGCATTATAGAAGTCTATGTTATCTTATCGAAAATCACACGGTGTTCCAGAACAAGTCCCCGTTACCAACTGGCAATCTTTCTTTACCGCCTTCCAACCATCTCTCAACCGGTCCCTCAGAGTTAACCGCGGTTACGTATGAGCTTTTGATTGGTTCTACTATCTTGCCCACTACATGACGCTAATTCCCAACCAACCCTCCTCCAGCAACTTTGAGGACCCTTACTGTACTCTAGTGTAACCCGTACCTGGCATTCCCCAGGATTCCCAGCGGCACCGATCCTATTCGTCAGGAATCTTCGATGAGGTGGAGGTGGCAGTGCCAGACGTCAGAGGATTATCCTCTGTGGATGACATTGGATGGTGGGCAGATGGGAAGGACGATGAGGCAGTGGCAGCCAAGCTGTCCGAGGCAGCAACGGCATTCATCGACTGGGCAGTCAGCAATGGGGTGACCAGGCGAGAGAAGTGTGCTGCTACATAGAGGAGCTGGAGACACTCGATGCGGAGCCGTTACAGGAGGAGAAGGCCGACCGAGAAACCCGGCGGACGACGGAGCCACTGGCTATGCGGTAGTATGGAAGAATGACCAAACCTGGAAAGGCGTCAAGGTCCACATGGGCTACAGCCTGGAGGCCTATGATGCTGAGTGTGCAGCGCTAGCAAGGGCGCTGGAGACTGCGTCAAGGAGGCAGGCCAGGGTTACAGTCTTCACAGATGCCCAAGCCGCCATACGTCAAATAGCCTCAGAGGAGCCTGGCCCGGCCAGAAGTACACGCTCCAGGCAAGAAGGCATATCGCAGCGCTACGGAGGTCCAGACCGGGTATTGCCATTGAGATCAGGTGGTGCCCCGCACAAAAAGGGGTAGAGGGCAACGAGAAGCCGCCGAGTGGGCCAAGATCGCAACGGACGAGCCGGACACCCGTGGGGTAGAATGGCTAGAGTATTCGGATCGGGTGGGGGCACGTGCAATGCCGCTTCCCAGATCACTAGCACATTTCAAGCGGGAGATCACGGACGAGGCACGTCAGTGGGCTGGGGGCCGAACCTCCAAGCACAAGTACAGGATGCCGTGCACGAAGAAGCCAGACAGCACGGTTGCGGGAAGTTCCAAGAGGCTGGCCTCGAGATTCTATCAGCTGAAGACGGGGCGCGCCCTCCTAGGGCAGTACCTCCAATGGACGAAGAACCGCCCCCACCACTCAGTGCTGGTAGTGTCAGTGCCAGACGCAAACACGGGATCATCTCTTCAAGGAGTGCCCGGCGTGGAAGGCTCAACAGAAGATCCTGTGGGAGGAGGTGGTGAAGGAAAGTGGGAAGTGGAAGAGCCGGTGGAGGGTTCGGGACCTTCAGCCGATGGACGATGCAGCCAGGCAGTTGGACTTCCTCTCTACTACAGATGTGGGAAGGCTGGTGCCGACTGAGGAAGATGCAGGGAGTGAGGCGTCTGAGTGGGAGCTGCGGGAGCGCAACGAGAGGGAAGAGGAGAGGAGGGCGGAGGAGGAGCTCGGTACCGCGGAGGTTCTGGGTGCCGGGGAAGAACCGCTGTTCCTTCCCATGCCTTCCTTCATGGCGTCCGTGGACGAGGAGAGCAGGGGACGGGGCGTGTTTTTCCTTTGTCGTTCTACTTTTGATCGGACTCATTTCTTTTGTTACCTATTTCATTGGTGCGCATCACTTCTTTTGGGACAGGCCGGGCGGAGGACAAAGGGGAGCTTGCGCGGACAGCGGACGGGAAAACGGAGGGTGTGTACCTCGCCCTGATCCAGGTATCTACATATCTAACTAGGTCGTATGCGAGTAATGAATAAACCAAAAAAAAAACCCACCCAGCAGGTCGGAATGACATGTCACACAAGGTTCCCGCCGCAGATCGCGCAGGATATATATCACGAAAGGTATTACGATGAATTGACGAGTTGCAATAATTTTAAAGATAACTAAAATCAAAGGTGGATCGATTTGTATGCCGGAAGAAATTATAGTCGCTCAGAAACGCCTTACATACCAAGTATAAGTAAACCCCTAAAAAAGTTGAAAAATGCAAGAATGGCATATGGCAGGAACGGAAGACACAAGAACTAATCGTCGGACTCGTCCATAGTAGACACCGCCTTCCCTTTCCTCTTCCTCTTCTCCTCCTTCCGAGCTTTGCACTCTTCCTTGGTCTCGCCTTCTCGCTTGCGCTTCTTCGACTTCTCCCGGTCGCCCACTTCCGTGGGGGGGACGAAGTCTTTCTCGCGTTCCGCCTGCTTCTCCTTTTGCTTCTCCTTCCTCTTTTTTTCTCGCTCCTCGCGGACAGCACGTTCCTTCGCTTGCTTGGTGAAGAAGAACTCTCCACTCTCGATTTGCAGGTCCAGCTTGGATTTCTCTGGGGCAGGAGGGAACGGCTATCTGAATGTCAGACATTGATGCACCCAGGCGTCGGTAAAGGGGATTACGTACCGTGTATACTTTCTTAGACTTGTCGGTAATCTTGGCGGGTTTCTTGCGCTGGACATTGCGCTTTTTAAACTGGGGAAGGAAACGACTCCAATCCTCGTTGGCAAGAGCAGGGTCTTTGGCGAGTTCACGCTTAATCATGAGTTCCTGTGGCGAGCGTCAGCATCGTTGCTTGGAACAAACCGATAAACAAAAAAAGCAGAAAGGGTAAAATCAAAAAGGTAGAGGTATCAGAGTCGAAAGTCATCCCCAGTGCCAATGATCAAAAAAGGCTAAGACTCTTCCTATCATGATTTTATATAATAAAAAAACTCATCATGTATAAAAGCACCCATTTGTCCGTTTCGAAGAGCAAAATAAACCGCAGATCGCATTGCTCACCTTAATGTGGTAAATTGGGTGGATATTTTTCATGCAATCCTCAACCACTCGCCGCAGCTCCTTCAACCCTTTGTACCCGCCCATACACGCTACCGTGTTTCCCTGGACGAGCATGTAGCAACCAGTCAGGAGTTCCAGCGCCTTCAGCGTGCTCCCGTTTGGGCCCAGAATTCTCTGTCTACGCTTCGCAAACTTGGAGCGATTCCGGACCATGCCATTGATCTTGATGATATCCATCGCCATGTCGTCCTGCAGGATCTTGACGGCCTGAGGGACGGGCACGGACCTAGCCAGCAGGCGGATCAGATCGCGCGCTTTGAGGATCACGCTCGGATCGTAAGTCTTCCTCGTGGTCTTGACCGTCATGGAGCCGTCGATCAGATCCAGTTGGCAGGCGATGAACAGCTTCTCGAGCGACCGCGTCACGAGCGGCCACGCCTCGCGCAGGTACGTCTCGCGGTACTTGGGAAACTTCACTTGGAAGTCCGACTCGACCTGGAACGGTCCGCACTTGGCATCCTCCGGCTTGAACTCTTCAATCTGTCTCGTACCATCCCGCGTGAGCACTGTGGAATTTAGAGACGGCTGACGCGGAGGAGGGGGGACACAAGGTGGGGGCGGCAGCGAACCTTCCACTTGTCGATGTCTTCGGTGTCCCACGGCTTGTCAACATTGTGCGTCGACGGCATTCTGAAGGATCAAGTAAATGTTGTCTGGTTGGAAAGGGGGTACAAAAAGGTGTAACGGTTCGCGTTCGAGTGGTGTGGGGTGGTTTGCGGTGTGATGGTGGTGCAGAGAAGAAAAAAAGTTCAAATCAGAAACTTTGGCTGCGCCAAGGCGCTAACTATGCCAAGATCTCTAGCCGCAAGCGAGTGAGTAATATGCGCAGAATATCAAGATATGTGTGTATCGGTATACAGTATATTCAGTGTAGAGCGAACGTCCCGGCGCGGGACGCCCCATTATATCGGTCTCCGTGGCTATTCCACCGGAGGCCGGTATGCCGACGCTATCGGTCTCGGTGGCTAGTCCACCGGACAATGCGCCGACGCTATCAGTCTCATCTCCGAGAATGTGCCCGGTCCCCGTCCGGGCCACATCTCATGACACAGAACACATGATCGTGAGCGAGTGACAGCGTATGAGAATGCCTTACTTATTGCTATTGCAACTGATGCCTGGCCAACTGTTGTGCATCGTCGCAAACAGGCTCACCATCTGGCTGAAGGGATCGCCGTATTGATGGCCTCTGGGTCACTCGCAAGCGTATGGGCGTCTGTGCGGGCCTACCAGCCCAATCAATGCGAGAAGCAGCTGAGGGCAAAAGATTCGCCTCTGCCGCGTCTTCCACTGCGGACAGTTGGTCTCACCGTAGCACATTGTGTTCTACACTTCTGTTTCCGCAAGTGCGAGAGCCAGACATCACAGCCGGGAGCCCATTTGTTATTCTTGCACTTTTCGTGTACGCTGCAGGTACTTCATATGTACAGTCATCCGGCGAATTTTGTACAGATCCGAGTACACACTTACACACATAGTCTAGGGTATCGCCACCACGACTGGGCCGGCGAAAATCTCAACGGGTACGGAAAGGGTGGGGTCGGTCGTCTAGAAAGGGTCACCTATAGCAGAGCCCCATACCTATGTGCGTACATAGACTCGGAGGGTGTGAGGGTTCTCCCAGAGGTTGCGGATCTTGCGAGCCGAGCCAGCCAGCTGTTGCCTGTGCACGTATAGAACGCGAGGACACGATGACCGAGAGGCCTCGTCGAGGCGGTCTCGAGTTCCGATCGTTCCGAGACAGCAACCCAGAATCGTGGCTAAGTCACTGAGCCACGGGGCCTTCTGCACCGGCTACTGGTCTCCGCGGTGGCTTGCCCGGGTGGGTGTCACAACTTCGGCGCCTGGATGTTGTGTGGAGTGGTGGAAAATGGTTGATGGCATGACGTGTCACCTTTTATCTACCGGTGAAGATGCTGGTGTTGTTGCTCGCCGATACGAACGGGGCGGCCGCGATCCAATATCAAGCGCAGTTATATGCGGTGCTCTCGAATGCGATCGTGTTGCGTGGTGGAAAGTGCTTGAACTGCGATTCCAGATTTTTCGGTTCGGACCACAAGCTGCCCCCCCTCACCCAGGCTCACGGCAGTTTACGTCACCAAGTCGGATATGCTTGGTCTCCTTGCACTTGGAGGAGGGGGGTCGCCGCGTCGGGAGCACGGGCCATTTGCCAGAGCGGTCTCTTGCGGAGATTAGACAACAGAGAGCATGGCCTCCGAGTGAGAAATTACTCTCAAGACGGCACAGCTAGTCGGTCTTGGTGGGGATTGGCCGGGCCCGCGGCGGGGTGATTGATCGCCGAGGGCCACAATTACACTCATCTAGCACCGAAGAGCGGGCAGATCCGGGGGGCCAAGGAGGAGTACCCTCCAATCGACTGCGAGTCCGTCAAAAGATAATCCGTTTCGGGCGAGGGGTGAGGGTTTTTTTCCTTCCGTCTCCGGTGAAGGGAGGTGACATAGGTAGCGGTGACCACGCCTTTATCGCACGGCTCTTTGTTTTTCCATCCAAAGGCCTCTGGCGCAGGACGCCAGTTGAGGCTGCCTGCCCGCAAAACCATGGGACACTTCGCCGTTAGAGCCATACATGACACGCAGTATGGCGATGGTGGCGGAAGAACCGCGAAAGTGGCCTCCTAGCATGGTGCCAATGCCCTCCAGCAGTTGAGCATGAACTCCGTCCTGTCTACTTACCACGATCCGCGGGGGGCCGTCCGCGTCGGAAAGCAAGGTCGGGTTGGTGAAGCAGGCGAAGAAAAACTGCCGGACAAGAGAAGGTTGCTTCTTCCGCCAGCCTGTGACGCGGTCTCTTAGCACCGTGCTACGTCTTGGTGACCGGTGCTACGCCGGCTCCATCAATGCCACAGATGCCGCAAGGGTATCCGACGGAGAAGATAGGCCAGTGTGGGGGCAGCACGGCAGAAGAAGCAAGAATATACCGTGAAGCCAGGAGCGGGGGGTTCCGAAAGCGGAGCGCTGTCCATGGCGATGCGCGATACCGGCGGCTCTGTATATGGCCGCCGCATGCCTTCTGGGAACTCGGTCGGCATCGTCGGCTGCATCTTGGAGAATAGGGCGTTCGTGCGTTGGGAATTGCCTCGGCGATGGCGGACCAGCAAACGGTGCGATCCCATGCCTGTTCCCCGACGACGCACCCGCAGGAATGCGGTTTCGAGATCGTGCCGCGGTGAGTTGGCAGGCCGCATGTTCCATCAGTCGTGGTCGCCTCGTGGCCACCGGCGGATAGACTGGGGGCATCTCGCGGCTGCTGAAGAGTTCCGGCGCGACGCAAGCAGCCAGACACCCGACGAGCTGGGGCTGCCCGGGAGTGTGGTCGGGCGGTGGTTGGCGGAGGGCGGCGGCGGTCGAGATAGTGGCCATCCGTCCAGACCGCACGCACCGATATCATAGCTACTGCTAAGTACCTCGCATGTGTGGACGATCCGGCCGGTCGATCGTCTTTGCCAGGAGTTAGCGTCCGGCTGGCGGCAAGCGCAGGCCCGAGCATGCAACGCGGACTGTACGTACGTGGCAGGAACGACTGGTCTCGCGCCAAATGGGCCGGGAGCAATGCACGAAATTCTCGTCCGGCCCGGGCCAACTGCCGCGAGCCGAGGATCGAAGCGATTTCGGGCGGCGAAACGGCGACTGTGCGCAGACGTCGATGAGCACAGGATAAACAGACGGCCGCGGCCGCGGGTACGACAGGAGGGAGACTCCACGGCTGATTTCCAATCCAGCTGCCGCCCGGGCGTGGCGACGGCTGGGCGTGGAGGCCGGCATTTGCGGAGATCGACGTCCGGAGTCGCCTTGGCCACCCACATCACGCCATGCGCTTGACGGACGCCACCCGTGGCCGCCCGGAAACGGGAAGCCCTGGGCCCGCGACCGCCAAACGCCATCGCTGCGCCCACCGCTCGCAACGGCCTGGGCGAGCGGCCAGCCGGCTTTCCCCGCCGACACTCGCAGTCAGCGCAACCGACACCGACGAGAGATGCCGGGCGCAGCGGACAAAAGAAGCGACACCGGAGAGGGCTTCCTTTCTGCACCCGCGCCCCGCGAGACACCCCCCGTCGGGCTGCCCGGGCGTGGCCGGACGCATGCGTCGAGCAACCGAACAGCCATCCGCAGGTTTTGCTGGGCCAGGCGGTTGGCTGAGGGAATTGCTAAGGTTCTGTCTGGAGCCGGCTCGGTCGAGAGGCTGCAGCAGAAAGGGGTGATGCGGCGGGACTTTCGCTGTCGCTGTCGCTGTCGCTGTTGCTGTTGCTGTTGCTGTTGCTGTTGCTGTCGGTGGACGGAGGCGCCGGCGCTGAGGGGTAGCTGCAGAATCTGCCGGACGAGCGCATCCGATTCGATCCCGACAAATCCGGAACCCAGTGTGCTGGGACGGGCACCGACGCCGACGTGCCGACGCACCGTGTGTCGCTGCATTTGTCAGCCGGGCTGCACGACGCCCAGGGGGGCGGCGGGAGCATGCGTGCGGCCGGCCGGAAGGGGATGCCCGCGCCGACGGGACCCGCTCGAGCAGCCGAGCACGGCCAGCAAGCACGAACGGGGCGAGCCGAACCAAGGCTCGGGAACCTCCGTCTGGCTGCCGAGACTGCAGCCCCAAGGGCCAGATGTCCGTGGCCACATTCAGCCGGGCTAACGCGGCACATCCCCCACCCGTGAATGCCGTTCGCCTCCCGTTGTCCGGCGGCCGCTAGCCCGGGCTGCCTCGGCTGCCTCTTCCTATACCCTTCGCCGTCTGTGAGGACCAGTCCCGCGGCACCACATCTCCCACCACCGACGGACATGCACCATTCACTTCCGTCGCCACCAACAGCACGACGAACCCTCCCAGCCCAGGCTTCGGAAGCTGAGCGGCAGTGCCGTGCAGTTGCCGTGCAGCACCGGAGGCCGTGAGTTGTCCTGCCTGCCTTCCTGTCCGCCTGCCTCTCCTCTCCTCTCCTGTCCTGTCCGTCCCCCAACCTGTTTGGGCTTGCGGGCACCGTCCCACTAGAATTGCTGACTAACTGCAGTCCAGTTCACGATCGAGTACAGGCCATCCGCTTAAGAAGCCCGCGGTTGTCTCTTCCTCCTCCTCCTCCTCCTCCTCCTCCTCCTCCTCCTCCTCCTCCTCCTCCTCCTCCTCCTCCTCCTCCTCCTCCTTCTCTTCCCACACAAACCCCTCCCCTCTCTCCCCTCTCTCCCCTCTCTCCCCTCTCTCCCCTCTCTCCCCTGTCTCCCCTCAGGAGTCCGGTCTCCCCCCAGCTCATCGCCCACACCTCCCGCGCCGCTCGCCTAGGCCCCGTTGGTTGCCATGGTCCGCCACCTGAAGGCCCGTGCGTGGGTTGTTTCCCGCTTGTTTCCCTCACGTGACTGTTTTTCGGTTAGTGCACCTCTGGGACTGCGTCAAGGTCCATCGCTTGCCCGGACGGCAGTTCTGCTGTGCTCGCTCGTCTCCTCCGCCTTCTAGCCGCCTTGCGCTGGCGTGGATCTGCGTCGTCCGGTGATCCCACAGCCCTTTCCTCAATCCTGCAGACTGGTGGTGCGTGCGCACGTTGGCCACATATGGTACACGGAATCTGTGTCAGCTACTGATCATCGCCTGTTTTTCTTTTGAAGGTCTGTTTTTCGGAGGACTGTCCAATCGCGGCTGCAGAACACGCCCGCGCCGAGTGGACGTGAAGTGTGGTGCGTTGATGCAATGCCGGACAGCACACCCACTCCGCCATCCTTGCTGGTTTCTGTCTAGACGCTAGCCATCGGGTTGACGCCGTCGCCCATGTTCGGTGCCGCCCTGCACAGAGTGACACTCTATGTCGCAACCCGTCTTAGCGCCAGTACGCTGTCGCGATTACTGGGCGTGTGGCATGTCAACGGCACTGCTAACGTCCAACCCTCCCTCCCCCCTCGGGTCGTGGTGAAGCTTCCTCGAGGGAGACAGGGGTTTCGGCAGGGCGGCGATACTCATATCATAACCAGCGAACCCCCCCCCCTATTCGGATGGAGACGAGAGTAATGACACTATGTACCCGATCAGCAACGATCCGAAAGAAAAGAGAAGAGCTAGCATGTTTGCACCGATCGATACATCCATCCCACGGCACTGGAGGGGATACTGCGAGCTTCATGGCTTTTTTTTCTGGAGTGCGGTAACAGCTATCGGACAGCGCAATTAAAAAGACAACAGTACGCACAGTCGCTCCAACGAAAATGAACAAAACACGCGCGCGCAAAAGCAAGATTCGTCACATCCCGATCGCATGACTAGATTCTCGAAGTTTCAACCACTTGGATGAATTTTGTCTGCTGAATCCGCCATCTCCACGATCCGGTGTATTCATAACAAGTGCAAGTCCGGAAAGTTCCTCTGGACTTGCGCTTGTTAGGAATTCGGCTTGCGGCCGATGGCGACGTATCTTCCAGTGTGTCAGTCGACTGCTCGCTCTCCGGTGGGTGTTGGAAACTCACAGGCCCAAATAAGGCTTCAGAGACAGATTGTCGAGATCTTGCCTCGCCTTTGCAACGAGAACATGGACTGACGGCATGTCCATGTGCAGGTACTCGTGCAGCAGGTAGTTGTACTGGGAACCGAGTCCTTCCTTGTAGAGCACATGGACCATATTTCCGATTTCACGCTCGCGTTCGGCTGCAACGCTCACGAATCAGCAATTTTCCCGTATGTACGTCGGTCAGGCCGAGCGAGTATCGGCGGGCGGTGACAACTATCGACCGAGTCAGACAAGGGAACGGGACTGATTGCACTCACCTGTGGGCCATCCGTTTACCGGCAACTGAATCATTTGGCTGTCGACTTCCACCAATCCAGCCTCTCGCATCATGGTCCCCAGCTTCATAGGGATCTGGATATCTCTCGTCTCTTCTAACGCCCTGGCGTAGAGGTCGCTGAGTTGCCGGAGAGCATGGCCGCCGCCTATACTTCCGTTATCGGATTGGATGTTCTCGTACCACTCGACGAATTGAAGCCAGCCGCCCGGCTTTGTGACACTACCGGATCGACGAGTCAGCACCAAAACCCACAGCAGACACCCTATCAGAAACTCGGCAACGGCATTCGCCATGTGAACAGTTCATTGGGGCCCGCGCTCCCCATCAATTGTTGACCGGACAGGGTTGTTCCTCCAGCTTTCCGACACGATCCCATCACTCGGAAATGGGAGTGACGTCGGTATTGGATTGCGCTGCGGTCTCCACAGCGCCAGTGGTGAACCCTAGGGAGATCAACGGAAGGGGGAGGATCCTACCGCACACAATCTCGGATGTACGAGCGCCAACGTTCCTTTTTGATGCCGGTAGTGACAAGTTGGGAGTGAACCAAATCGAATTTGTTCGTTGGGAAAGTGAACAATTCGTTCAAATCATCGACCTTTGTCCGCAAGCATTAGCATGCACCTCGAGATGTGTATCCGCTCGGTAGCTGGACATGCTTACCTGCAACCACAAATTCGGCGGGATCTCTTCGGGCCGCATGTGGGGAGAAATATCGACGCCGATAACCTTTCGCGGGAGATCAGAAAGGCGCTTTCCTCAGTGCACCCGCCGAGTCCAAAAACACTCACCTTGCACTGTGGATGCTGCTCGGCAACATCACAGGCCCAAGCGGCGGACCCGTAGCCACAGTCCAGGATGCGCTTCGGATTCTCGATCGGCGGAAATATGAGCCTCTGGTCGAACGCTTTCTGCAGAACTAAATGCTGCTTATCTAGCCTCTCCCGCTCGTCCTAACGAAGCGTTGTCAACAAGGGGAACTCCGAGCAATGGTAGGAAGTCGGGCTATTTACTTCGTCTATCGGCGTGAAGCCCAATCCCCGATCCAGCGCCAGTTGCTGGTACAGCCGGCCGCCGATGTTGACGGTCTCGGTGTAGAGACTGTCCAGCGATTTGGTGTCGTCCAAATCTCGATCGCTGTCATCCGCGAGCACGCAGTTAGGATTACAATTCCTACGGCCGGCCAGAGTTAAATACCTGCCGCTCATACTGCGATGGCTTCCGACTGCTGGATGAAGGGGCGTGCTTGACGGCTTTCAGGAATGGAACGTTCGCGGCGGCGAGAAGATTCCGGGATGTGTGAAGAGCACCGTGTTGGCAACAGGAAATGCAGCGCACTAATATTAAGGAGCGAGACTGGAAGACACAGACACGCAAGCACACAAGCAGCAGCAGCAGCAGCACGCACCACGACAGCAATTGAAATCGGTGTTCGGCGGGGCTCCCCGTGTGCGGCCTACTGCAGCTCTCTATTTTATAGCATAGTCATTTCTATTCGATCGCTGGTACGTGGGTCGGGTTGCCGCGATAGCCCACGTTCTAGCACGCTGTTCGGACCCGGACTAACCAATACAAAGGATCGGTTAAACCGTGGACCTGGAAAAAAAAATTTGGGGGGGGTGGGCTGGAGAGTCCCGCTTGGGAGTTCCTCATGAGCGCCGAACCCCGACGACAACTCCTTGCTGTTGGAGCGTGCGAAACAGACGTCTGTGCGTGCCGGTGCTGACCTGAGGACCCAGCCTACCCGCTTTAGGACTCAAAAACGTCGGAAATTTATTCGCGGGAAATGTTCCAAGGTAGTTCCCCGACCAGGCGGTTCCGAAGATGGGACGGGTGGTTTGGAGATCCAGGAGCCAAAGTCTCGGGATGGATCGAACTGAGCGAGGAGGCAGAGGAGGAGGAGGGGGAGTGGTGGCGGAGGAAGAGGAGGCGGATGCCGACGCAGGGCGAGCAGAATGCAATTCGAGGGGGGATAAGAGCACCTGTTGCGATATCGGTGTTCACATCACATATTCCGTCGACGAGATCTCCGAGATGCTGCCGAAGGGGCAGCAGGCAACCCCTGTTTTTTTTCTTCTCAGAAACAAATGGACGGAAACAGCCCTGGGCTTTGGCGATGGCGGAGTTGAGAAACGGCAGCTGCCTATGACCCCAGCCTCACGGTCTTGTGTCCCACCACCACCAGCACCGCTACTGCTACCAGCACCACCAACCAATACCGCTACCACTACCAACACCAGCATTAACACCACCACCACCATCGCTGCCGCAGCTACATACATATTCCACCACCATACCACCACACCCACTACGTAAGCGGTGACGCATTTCTCGGCGTGCTGACTGCTCGACGATTGTCTTTCTCCGTACCCGGCAGCTCGGTAGCGAGTTGGCCTGAAGTCGCAATAATGAATATTCATCCTATGTACGGCCTCCGGCACTGGGCCCAGCGTGCGCCCGCGCCCGGCGTCCCATCTGTGATACATACGCTAAACTCTGCACTTGAGGCCAGATATTTTCGACGACGTTGACCGAGTCTAGCATTGCGAGCATGGTTTTTATACCTAATCTGTTTCGCTATCATTTGCTTCTATGTACTCAAAATTGGTACAATTTTCTTTTTTTATATCACCCGACGCGCATACGGAACACCACCCTTGAGGATGTGACGGACCCCTGTCGGTATTTCTGTTTTCACCACAACGTTCCCCGACAAAAAACGGCCAGTTGATTTTTTTCTCCCCCTTCTGGCCCAATTTACGGATGGATTTGGGCTTTGAGCCTGATATCTATGCAGCTGGCCAGCCTATCAGAATTCTGCTATTGGCTTTGTCCCGTCGCTTCCATGCCTGCGCCAGCGTGTGGTTATCGTGTACAGTGAATGCGGCATCGCCGTCAGAGGCATTTCGCTGTTTGTCCGGATTTTGCGGCGGGATAGTCAGGCCGGCAGCAGCAGCAGCAGTAGCAGCAGCAGTCAGCCTAGCAGAGAAACGGGTTCGGCAAGAGACGATCTCTGTCGTCTTGCAGCAGGCAACGACCTCACTTCCCTGAGCCTTCTGATCGGCAACGCACAGCCAGGCGCACGGAAGAGACTTTCGGCCTAGACGAACAATCCACTGCTCAGGACGAATCCTTCGGCTCGGTGCTGACTACCTATCAGCCACGAGGGCATCCACATAGGTCGGACGCTTTAGTCCAGTCGGGCCGATGTGACCCCGTCCTCTGGCGATTTTGCCATCTCCAGGACCTGCTTGTGCCTCTTATACGGCCTAGCTGGCGCGGGTGGGTATCTGAAGCCGTGGCGGCCTGCAAGTCACCCCTCTCCTGAGCTGTAACTACACTACATCCTCACTCCCCCCTGATTTTGCTCCCCATCATTTCCGCCAAGCTCGGCTTTACCTAATAATGCAGCCGAGCAACGGGAATCCAGCAGGTTCGGTGGTTTCCCGTGACGAACGGGCCCGCAAGCACACACACACACACACACACACACCACTTGTGTTCCTTACAATGCACAGAAGACTTCTCCATCTGCAGCCACTCTCCACGGCGTCATCCGGCTGCAAGGCAACCCTGGTTCTAGGTGATGGCTGGGCGGAACTCTAAAGGCGGCACCGCCGGATGCCCATTCGCCGCAATTCCTTTTCCTGTGTAAGTATAAACTCGGCATACCCAGTTTCCTCGCACCTCAAACGCCCCATCATTTGATCTCGTGCATATCAGCCGATGAGCAATGAGGTGGTCCTCTTTGACTCTTGATCCGGCCAGAGATGCAATGCAGTGTTATCGGCCAAGAATGTCCCCACCAGCCTGCAGGATGCCCACACGCTCCGCTCTACATATGTGCTCCAGAAACCGAGCTGCTTTGCATACTTGGCCATTCGGGGTTGCGCCGTATGATCACGTGGCCCTGGACGGCTCGGAAACTGACCACATATCTTGGTCAGTGAGTGTGGACGAGGCATCCCGGTCGGCGGCACCCTTCCGTCCTCCCATTGAGCTCCTTCATCACGGCTGTTGACGAGCGGTAGTTCCCGCAGCGCCACGGTGCGACTTTCGAGTTCTGGATCTTCGTACGACGTCGGTCCGAGGCGACGTAGGCTGTAACCATTAACGCCGCAGTGCTAATGCAGATGAAGCACGCTGCTGATCGCATCCTGGGTGGGAGAGACGAGGACGAGGTTTCGACTCCGTTACGAACAGACGGCGGACAAACGGCCGAATATGGACACGTTATTACACGGCGCTGCTCCACACTTGTAGGTCCGGTGCGTCCGATGGACACCATGCCCTCATCAACATCCCTCGTCCCGGCACGACAGACATCCGTGGAGGGTGCCGATGCAGATGCAGCGGACGATGGCCGCACCGCCCATCACCAACACGCCCATCGGCGAGAATATCGCACTGCCCCCGGGTCCCTCTGACGGGCACGAAGGGATGGCGATACAGCACACCCACCAGAGGGGGATTCCGCATCCAGAAGGCTCTCGATGCACTGGAGGGAAGACACGCCCGGTTGAAGACGAGGTGAACGGGTTCAGGGATCGCTATCGACTTCTAGCGTCTGATTCGCCGGCTCGCCGGCCAGCGCCAACGGTGGCTGCGGGAGGGTCGCTCGTTGCAGCTCTGTCGGCAGCTAGACTGTCGGCCAGCAGTGGTTCGCGCAGGACCCTTGTAGACCACCGCCAGCAGCAGCAGGATATGTGCAAACGCCGTGGATAAATATACGCCGGCATCTCGTACCCACGTCGTGCCTGCTGGTCGCCGTTCTTTTGCGGTCAGCCATACGCTACCGGAGCGGATTGACTGCGCGCCCGCTCCGCGGAGGGGTCGGCCGGTGCCGTTGGCGCGGGCGTGGGCGGGATTCTGTGTCACGCCTAAGCAGATGTTGATGCCCAGGGGATCTCGACAGCCCTCGAATCCGCATTGCTGCCGCCACACCGGAAGCGGGCAGAGTGCGGGAGGATGCGGAGCAATCGGGGCTTGAGGGGGGGGGGGGGGGGGGGCACAAAACCAAACCGCCCACGGTTGGGCGCG
>Ga0307508_10002018_pt1 | contig 22081 bp, 27 predicted proteins | sample 9_EM_MG_FD_203089 | JGI IMG/M metagenome (GOLD analysis project Ga0307508, IMG submission 203089) | Populus trichocarpa ectomycorrhiza microbial communities from riparian zone in the Pacific Northwest, United States - 9_EM | ecosystem: Host-associated > Plants > Roots > Unclassified | place...
TTCATGATGTATGCCAACTACTGAGACTTTCTAAATTGTGGTTGTGGGGATCGAGAAGGTTGAGTGAGGGCATCATGGGCAGTTGTACCTGGGTGTACGGAAACTTTTGGCCTAGTACTTTATGTATCATAAGTAGCCACAGCCCAACTCGATAACTAACATGCAGATATGTAGCCAAAGACCGCCCTCACGTGCAGACACCCGTGGGGTATGTACGCAGCGTCGTTGGCCACGGGAGGGGGTGCGTTACGGGTCCCAGCTCCGTGCTGCGGTCGGAGTGCTAGCCGGGGTCGATCTGTAGTTGGCTGGCTGGCGCACAAGCTCCGAGTCGTCCGCCAGCGATAAGGGAGTCGACTCACCATCGCTCACCATCGCTCACGTACGTACGGTGTGTGTGGAGTATTCTGCCCGTGCCGGCACTTGCAGAATGCGTTGTGTCATGTGTACTTTACATACATAACGTTACCTTGTATTGTGTGTGTGTGTGTGGTTGCGTGCGGCGCCAAAATGTCTCATGGAGCGTATCGAACGTTCGGCATGATTGTGACGCACACGGTAGCCCGCATGACAAACATATCCGACGTCTCGGTAGCAATGCACTTTATCGTACTTTTTGTTTCAACTTGGATTGGATTGGGTTGGGACTGCGTTTTTGAATCCGTCGCCACCGCTCCCATAGAGCAACGGAAGATAAAAACCCAGTAAGATAAAGTTTGAACTCCAAACACACCCGGAAAAAAAAAAAAAAGATACAAGGAAAGCCCCCCCCCCGGCATCACACGGATAGGAGAAGTAGCTAAGTGGCAGCCCTCGATCCCGCCAAAACGGCAGGATAAAGTTATGCGGATGTGAAAGTTAGAGCACCGTTGGGGCTGTAAGGGGGGAGAGAGAATCGCCGTCAAAATAAACCATAAGTTACAGAACAGGTGGGGGCGGGGGAAGGGGGAAGGGGGGAAACAATGGTGGAAACAGAGGAAGACACTTTTGTGTAGCCGTTGCGTTGCTGTGCAATCGTGGAGTGAGCCCTTTGCCCGCAGACTGAACCGCAGACGCATGGAACCTCCTGGTCATGAAGAACCAAAACTTTTGATGAAAGGAAATAGAACAAGCACGAGAACCCACCCAGACGATAAAGATAGAGGCCATGAAAAGAAACAGGAAACCCATGGGAAACAAAAAGTACACAGTAGATAACCGTAAAAAAAAAAAGAAGAAAAAAGAAGGAAAAAAAAAAGCATGCCGTAGACCCCCGTAGAAGAATGCAGACAAAACACCAGACCGCGGGATGGAAAAAAATAAAAAGACCTCCAGAAAAGTTGCAGCGACTTCATATCCCCTCTATTCATTTGCTCCTTTCATACGCCGACAATATGAAGAAATCCGTCAACGATCGCCGTCGCGTGAGATGCAACACCCCATATCCATGTCCGAATGCTTTACCGCGCCGGCTTTTTCCTAACCACCGGGTTGTTCCCCATTCCTCCGTGATTGCTGGCCAGAAACTTCTGCCGCACCTTTCTCTTCTTGGTTGGTGTAATCGTCTCCGAAAGCCGTCCCTCCTTTCCCTTGTGGTATCCGTTGCCTCCGAACTGCAGCGCCGACGATAGCTTCTGGCTGTGCTGGATTTGGCGTTTGCGGAATGCCGTAACGCTGACCTTGTCCCATATCGACAGCATCTCCGCATCGGCATTGTGGCCGGGCAAGCACTCCTCCTCGTCCTCCTCCCCATTCTCCCCGCCGTCATCCGACGGGTCTTCCCCCGCATCCTTTTCAGCCTCGCTGGCGCCCTCCTCCGTGGAGGACAGATCCAGGAAATCGTTGATCTTCAATCCGGCTTCGAATTCGTCAACCTCATATTCTTCTTCGTTGAAGATGTCCGAGAAGATGTCCCCACAGTCCTCCGACCCGAACGGAAAGAACCCTTCCGGGCCGAGCAGGTCACCCGCGCCGGGCGCCCCGGCATCTGCTCCAGCCAACTGCGAGAGCATGGGATCGAATGCCGTGGGGATCGATGATTGCTCGCTCTCGCTCTCTCCCTCCATCGGGATCCATTGGTCGGAAGTGGTGCTGCCCGTCCTGCCGGACACCGAGAACTGGCGGAACGCATCCGGAATGAGGAAGATCTGCTTACTTCCTTCGATGACACAGATGGGCCGCGAGGGGTCGGCGACCCATGCACGTAGCTCCGGTCCGCCCTTGTTGGTGTCGATGATCTGCGGTCGTACAGCGCTGGACGACATGGAAACACGGCGCAGCTTCGAGGCGTGGCGAGGCGTGGGCATGGGCAGGTCTTCCTCCTCGTCGGTGGTGTCCCCATCATCATCGTCGTCGTCGGCTGGTAGCAAGCAGATTAGCAATGCACTGCGAGCAAACACAATGTGACCTACTCGGAGAATCATCACTGTCACTGCCAGCAACATCCGTTTCCTCCGCGGACGAGAAAAAGTATTTGAGGAGATCGGCATCGTCGTCATCTGTGCCCTCGCTCCATCCGCCCCTTCCTTCGGTGCTCACGAGGTGCTTGATCGCTGCGTTGCTCATCTCGAAAAAAGGGCTCAGGTCCTGCACTTCGTCCTCCGACGATTCGTTGTCGTCCGAACCGAAGGATCCTCCACACGGCTCCGACACGGATGCGCGGGGAGTAGCATTCGGCGTGGCCACCGGTGTGGGATGGACTGAGAACAGGTCGTCGCTCGGGTTGGTGAAGCTGTTCCAATCGAAAGCGGCTTGGCCCTGCAGATCGTCGAAGCGATGAGGGTCATTGCACATAGCTTCGAAAATCTCGCCGTCCAGGTCATCGAAGAGGGCGTTGTTGAACGAGTCCAGCAGGGCCGGGTCGACCGGTGCAGCGGTGCTCGCATCCAGCAGGCCAATCTCCTGGAGCAGGTCTTCGTCGGCCTCGAACTCTCGCACGATGGCTGCTTCCTCTTCGTCGGTGATGTTCCCATCGTCGTCGTCGCACGTGAGTTCGTCGTCCTCCAGATCATCCAGATCACACTCCTCTTCGGTCCTGTTATCGTCGTCCGTCTGGGCCGGTTCCTTATACGTCAGGATCCCTTCCGTGGTGGCGGCGATGAGCTTCGGGATCTTCTTGCGCGGGAATTCCGGCTCGTCGTCGTCCTGAGCGGAAGGAAACTCAAAGGCCAGTCCCTCGGGGAGGAATTCGCCGAGGCCGGCATCATCGAACGTGCGCTTGATCGGCCCCGCCGCTGAGCTCGATTTCCGTGCCCGAGGCACAGGGCTCACTCCGGCGGGGCACATGACAGCAGGCTTATCCGTTTCTCCATCTTGTTCGTCATCGTCGTCATCATCCTGGCCCGACTCAGCGCTCGACTGGCCGTCGACGCTGCCGTCCGATCCTGCATCGGCCGGGCCCTTTCCGTTTCCACCCCGCGGTGTCTGCTCTCCCCCGTGGGAGCCTTTCGGCTCCGCGGGCATGTTGTCCGAAAGCGAGGGCAGCCGGCGGTCGAGACGGTGCGCCGACGGTATCGGCGGTGGTGAGATGTGCTGCGTAGCCGGACGGGGCATCGTTTTCTCGTGGAAGGTTTTTCTATTTTCTATATATATATATATATGTGGGCGATTCAATCGGGCTGGTTCCCTGTCGTTCCTTGCGGGTAACGAGTGAAGGTGTGGCGCGTGAAGGTGTGGCGCTCGGGTGTGGAGATCAATTGAGGGTGAGGGGGATGTCTCCGGTCCGGAGAGAAGGATGAAGGGAGAGGGAGGAGCAAGACACTTTCCTCGTTGTTCGTCCGGGGGGGGGGGGCGGGGTGGGATCGGAATGGGTCGCAGATCCCAGATATCACAGGAGCGCAGCGGTGCAGCGAGGATGGGGATGCTGCAGGACGGTCAAACGGCTCCTTGTTGATCGGTTCCTGTCCCTTGTTTGTTCGTCTTCGGCTGTCTTCTTTTTGGTTTTTTTTTCTTTTCGTCTCCTCCTTCTTTGAGCAGAGGGAGAAGCCGGGGAAGTATCGTCGTCGTCGTGGAGGAGTCGCTTTGATGGTGTCAAATCACTGAGAGTTGGTCGGCTGGAGGTGTTTCCCTTTGAAGAACCACCTCCAGGGGCATTTACAACTCAGCAGTGCTGGCCTGTGACATCTTTACGGTTGACGATATTGCTCTTGAGGCTGGAAGGGTGGGGTTGGGGTTTGGGGGGGGGATGGAGGGGAAGAAGTGGTGTGGTTTTTTTTTGGGGGGGGGGAGCTGTTGATATATTCCCGGGAAGAAACGATCGCTGCACGAGAGAGGGGAGTGGGGCGGCGAACTAACTATTAAAGAATTTTCCTTGAGCACCCTTACCGGGATGGTGGGCTGGAGGGGGAGTCAACGTTGCGAGCGTAACTCCATAGTTAACGCCAACGACGACGGAGGACACGACGGACGAACGCTAATCACGGATAGAGTGCAACCCTAAGACGCAGACGACGCACGCAACGGCCAGGCTCAGTCTGCCCGATTGACCAAGCGCGATCGGCTCGGGACGCGAACGGACAGCAGCCACGCACATTGTCGAGATCGGGGGCGATTATTGCGCTCTGGCTCCGGCGGCGCCAGAGAGGGCACCATCGGCGCTGCCAGTACTCGAGGCGGGTACGTGTCCGAGGCCGATTCAGCGCTCGACCACGCCCGCAGACTTTCTGGCCGAGTCGGGGCCGTCTCGGAGTTGGGTGGACTGGCATTCCCGGCCAGATGGATGTCCAGCATCGCCAATTCCGCAGCCCGCCGCCCCGCCGCCCCAGCGGGCCCGCACGCAGACAGACGGACGCAAGTACCGCCCCACCGCCTCCACTGTCGCCTGCAGATCCGGCCATCACGGCCAGCACTGGATTGCCTCGCCCGCAGATGCCTAGACGCAGACAAGCTCCAACCTTGGTGCGTCCCCCCTTCCCCCCTCTCCGTGCGTATGAGTCGAATGATTCGCCGGCGTCGTTATACTCACGTTTATATATTCCTTGCACACACGATCTCCCGGGCCCGTGCGGGTGCCGTCAGACGATATCCAGTGGAGCAATCGCTTCGCCTGCTCTAGCCTCTCTCCTGCGTGACGTTGTGCAGAGTGAAGCCCGCAGATGTCCCCGCGACGCTTTGGCTCGTGACATCTCGTTCGGACGACACGAGTTCCTTCCTTGCATCGTTCCTTTCCCCCTGTCTCCGTTCGACGGCAGCCCTAAGCTTCTCCAGTTATGTACCCCGCTGGGATGGCCGTACACTGCTCCACCATATAGGCACATAGATAGATAGATATCTATGTGGCGGAAGGTATGTAGGGGGGAAAAGGCGAAACGGGAAAGGAAGAAAAGAAAAGAAAAGAAAAGGAAGAAAAGAAAAGAAAAGAAAGAAAAGAAAAGAAAGAAAGGAAAAGAGTGTTGCCAGGACCGGACCCAGTATGTACTCTACATACTAGTGCGTGTGTGCTGCGGGACGAAAGAAAGAAAGCTCTGTGTCCTGCCATGATGCCGAAACCGGAAAAGAAAAAAGAAAAAAGAAAAAAGAAAAAGAAAGAAAAGATCAAACCCTACATACATATAAGTATATACATCTTGGATATGTACCCACGTCCTCCCAGGGTTGGCGGGAACAATGGAGCACACACGCACAAGCGCATAGATATATACGTCCGAACTTCGAGAGGGACGCACAAACACAGGGCGGTTTGTACATAGGTACGCTGAAGAAAACAGATGGCCGCCCTTCGAGAAGGCGGGGGGGGGCTTATCGTCCTCGATTCTCTCCCGCACGCGGGGAACTCCGCACACACACACACGCTCCGCCGGACACCAAGGGAACCAGTCGCGATTGCGAATCGCAATATATATCCCGCAGCCAACGCTTTGCTGCTTCCTGGTCTCGCTGCTCGGCACGAAAGGGAAAACCGGACGGATGTCTATGTATGTATGTATGTATGTATGTATCGACATAGATAGATAGTCTATCGACGCATGGGTTCGATCTCTCCCCACCCAACTCGCGCCCGATCGCTCGTCCGTGATTCGTTGCTGCTGCAGCCCGGCCCCGCGCGCGCAATGCGAAACGTAAAAAGAAAACGCGGACATCGGCAGCGGTGGGGGATGGACGGATGGACGGATGGGCGGGACGGATGGACGGATGGGCGGGACGGATGGACGGACGGACGGACGGACGGACGGACGGACGGACGGTTTCTTCTTCGTCTGCTCTGCATCGATCACCCCCGCACTCCGCACTCCGCACTCCGCGACGCGATGGCCGTATATATATGTGTATACACAGCACGCACGACGCATGCTGCTGCTGACGTGCGTGCGTGATCCGCAGTCGTGCGAGCGCTGCGCTTGCGATCCGAAGAAATCCTGCGGCGACGGCGTGCGTGCCGGAGAGCGGAGGCCGTCCGACTCGGCACCTGTCCGGGACCACCGGCCCGCAGAAGGAAACCCCGTCTCGGCGCGGTCGATGGCCCCGTGTGCGTGTGGCCGCCGCCCCGCCTCCTCCACGCGCCCACCCCTCCCGACCCCGCCCCCGCCCCCGCCCCAGCCAAAGACGCCCCGCTTCCCCCGCCCTTCCCACCGCGGTTACGGCGGAGGCCCTGCACTCTGGATGGACGCCACGACGTCAGCGCCCGATCCCTTTTCTTTTCCTTTTCCCCTCCTTCTGCGGGTCGCAGTACAGTGCTGAGAACGGACCGCTCCGGATGCCTGGCCCCAGCTGTTCTGCCGAATAGCTAGACTAGATATATAGCACGTACTCTACATATCTAGCGCGCCGCGTCGGAGCTGGAGCGAGCAAGCACATACATATGTATGTATGTAGTCGAACAGAGTGCATACACGCTCTGCAGGGTGTGGATGATCCATCTGGAATGCGTATCTAGAGTACATGTCGAGCGGCTGCAGCTTCCAAGAGGAGCCGGCGGCTGGCTGACCAAACGGGTATGTACGGGCCGGGTGCTGGAGAAAAGCAGGAAAGGAAAGGGCTTGCGGACTGCTCTCGGAAAAAAGGAAGAGAGAATGGGCGACTCGAACCGGCCAGCCCGAGCGGAGGACGGACGGACGGACGGACGGTTTCGTGCGTGGAATGCCAGTTCGAGCAGAGCACGTGCGTTGAGGGGTGATGTATGGAAGCGGAAACGCAATTAGTTGGGTGCGAATCGATGACACGCCACGATGACCAATCGCCAATCGCCCGTCCGGCCACTGGCTGGCTGGCGCTCGTTTGCAATCGACGGTTCCGACTCGTCCGCCTTCCTTCCCCCCCCCCCCCAACCCGCGCATGCGATTCCGTGTTCCTGAGCCGGGCGTCGGTGCGCTCTCGATAGGAAAGCCAGCCAGCCAGCCAATTGCCGCCGCCGCCGCCGCCGCCGCTGCCCGCCGTACAAAAGCGGTCCGTCCGAATCCACCGCCGCCAGGCATCGGTGACTACACACATGCAATCTACGTATCTACCTGCGTATCTTCCGCCCAGTCTGCCCCCCCCGCCCGCCGTAGATGTGTCCCTCACCAATCCGCAGTGGGCAGATCTCGATCCCGCATTTCGACGACGATGCTTGATATGATACGCACATAGTTATGGTACACTCCGGCACGAGTCGACGGAAGAAAAAAAAGAAAAAGAAAAAAGAAAAAAAAAAAAAGAAAGACAGAGAGAAAGAAATGGAGACAAAAAAACTCTATCCTGCATGTACACCTCCACCTCCACCACCACCTCCACCACCAGCACCGGCCGCGGGAATTTCCCCACGCCGCGGATTTCCATATGCGTGCTGTTCGGACGTGGACCAGTCTCAAAAGGAGGGAACCGGAGGGGAAGGGGAAGGGGGGGGGGGGGCTGGTTTCAGCGGATGCGCATGGCCGGGTGGACGGGCCGACACTCGGGACACTCCGCCGTGCGGCAGCTGTTCCGCTGCTGTGGCCGCGCGGGCCCGCAGTTACCGCGCCCCCGCTCCGCGTCTGTCCTCGCGGCAGCGACGAGTGACACTCTGTGACCGCCTTTCCGTCCGCAACCCGGCTTACTTAGCGAGGAAGCACGCCGGAATTTTCGCCGTGCCCCGCGTAGGTACTTAGGTGGTTAGTGTGGATGGCGTGGTTGGCGTCAGTGCAGCTCTCGCCGCGACAAGGGTGCTGTCTATATACATAGATAGAGTAGATACATACGTAGTGACGAGCCACATCCGGCCGGCTGGTACAAGAGGAAGTCACGGGTATCCGGACACGCGCGTGACAAGGCTGACAGTTGACAGCCCCGTCCGAGTGATATCCTATGTAACCGCCCGACATGCACCCATGCCTCTGGGCTTCGGCACCCCATATAGCTAAGTTTCTTAGTTGTAAGGATGAACTTGAACTCTTCGCGATACGCCTTAATGCCCCTGCTCGTATAAAGCCCGTAGAACAGTCGAGTCACTGACATGACTCAATACTGCTGGCTGACGGAGATCAACCAGTTGCATCCTCTGTACATATTTCGTAGCTATGTACGTCTCACAGGTGAATTTTCGCCGCTTTCGAGAGCTTCGGGATCGGGCCGGGTCATTTGCAGGCATCAAAGACACTTGGCATCACTGAGTTCTGCCAAATGTAATCTCTTCCTCTTTTGAACTGCTCTTGCTCAGTTCCCCTCCGCCTCTTTCCTCTCTACCACTTTCCTCCTTCCGTCTCTCGATCGCTCTGGCCACTGTATGGCGATAAACACCCGTAGCAGGTTGATGAGGGCACCCCCCTCAATGATCTTTTCGATCTGCCTTTACGAGGGTCCGATAGCTGTCGGTAGAGCCCGGTAGCAGCTAATGGCGGGCGGCACGTCAGCGCGGTGTTACATCGGCTCCTACATATTTAATTCAGTACATATTGATTAATTATCACAACTGATTCGAGCTGTTACCTCGGATCGGCTTCGACATCTTGTTTGCTATGACGGCAAAATAGGGGGTGAAGTGCGAGATGCGTCCCCCCCGAGTTTTCCAACAACAAGGCTTGAGACATAACAAGTCTCAGCCTTGTCTGGGCACGCTAGCCTGTCTAGATAACCACCTGTGATTTCCTCCATGTAGTATGTACAAGGTACACCTACTATCGGCCAGCGAGGCAGCGACCCCCATATTCAACCAGTAGAGCCGCGCAGCGTGCCCCTTGTTGGCCATTTGCTGCGCTCGACACGCCGTTATGCGCAACTCCGCTCGCGTGTGATGTTCGGTGACGCTAGAGCACGCACGATCGTGCACCCTCCCAGAGGTTCCTGCGGAGTCGGAGTCAGGGTGCTCTGTTCCACAGCTTGCCCGACGGTACTGGTGTCCGCCGTGCTGGGAAAGCCACCCCTCGCATGCGTACGGCGGACGGTGGAGGGAACCGTGCTCGGTGGTCGAGGCGGCGCAGCGTCGGCGATCACTGGCTCGCACTCGCCGCTTCCCCCGCCCGGAGAGGAAAACGGGGGTTGCATGACGATCCGCGAGTGATACAGCGCCCACGACTCTGGTTACCACTCCGCTGCTGAGAGGATGGTATACGGTTTCCCCAAGGCCTACGTACAGTACGGAATGGACAGTCCATCCAACGGAGGTACCTACGAACAGGGGGGCAGAAAAGATCCAGGAAACAATTAAAAAATCCAAACTCCCTAAATCCAAGTGGCCAGCAGATAAGTACGGAGTAGGTAACCCAAAAACCAAAAGCGCATCCAGAAACCCATAATCCCAGACGGTAAAACCCACACACAACGGACGGAAGAAAGGGGCGGAAGTACGGGAGCAATCGAGACGAGCGAGAAAAAAAAAGACCCAAAGCCTACTTCTTCTGCGGCACCATGCACGCAGCAAAGAATTTCTCGATGAGGTCGGTGTCCTCGAGCTCGCACACGAGCGCAACGTACTGGTCGGGCCGCGAGACGACGATGCAGCCGCGCCTGGCGTCGACGCCATAGTTCTCGTACGCGTGGCCGTGTCCCTCGTGGTGCGACATGTCGTCGACGTAGACGGACCAGTAGTCGTGCTCCGGGCGGAGCGCAGCCGGGAAATCGTGGAGCTCGACCTCGACCCGCGGGGCCGAGTGCACCGTCAGCACGTGGAAGACGCCATCGCGTTTGCGGTCGGCGGGCGTGTACCTGTGGATGAGCGAGTCGGGCTTGTCTAGGTGCGCGGCCAGCTTCTCGATGCGCGCCTTCTGCTCGGCGTCGCGGACGTCGCCGGCGAAGACCGTCACGCGCCATCGCGAGTCCGACTTCATCAGATCCTGGAGCTGCCACGGCCGCGCGTCGGCCTGGTTCATCACCTGGAAGGAGTTGAAGCGCTGGCCTACCGGGATGCCCGTGGCGAGATGCTGCTTGGACTTCACCACCGCCGGCTGGACGGGGTTGTGCGGGTCCGCCTGCTCCGGAGCGGCCTTGGCGATCAGGTTGCTGGACTTGTAGTCGATTGACACGCCCGAGGCGAAGAGGTGCGACTGCTCAAAGACCTTCTTGAACTCCTCTAGCGAGACGCCAGCCTCGTCGGCGGCGTCCTTGGCGGGCTTGCCTGAGAACATCTTGGCGAACTCGCGGTCGAAGTTGATCAGGTCGCGGGCGACGGCGGAGCGCTCGTAACCGTAGGTGCTGAGAGCGGAGCGGTCGAGGATGCCCTGGCAAACGGAACCGACCTTCCATGCCAAGTTGTAGGTGTCCATCATGGACGTGTTCATACCCTGGCCAGCCTTGGGCGAGTGCGTGTGGGCAGCGTCACCGGTGATGAAGACACGGTTGTGGCTCGAGAAATCGTCGACGATGCGTTGGCCGATCTGGTAGGCGGTGAACCACTGGATCTCCTCGTAGGTGACGGTGTAGGGCGCCATGATCTTCTGACACGCCTTAAGGATCATCCCGGGCGTGATCTTAGAGCGGTCGACACGGCCGTCGGCGTCGCGCTCGATCTCGGAGAGCTGGATGTAGAAGCGCACGAGGGCGCCTTCACGAGGGATGATCATCACCGAACCGGACTCGGCGCTGTGGATGGCACATCGGTTGCGGATATCGGGGAAGTTGGTTATCGGAACAACGTCCAGGACTCCCCAGACGTAGTCCGTGTGCTCGCCGATCATCTCGAAGCCGAGCTGTCTCCGGACCCAAGAGTGGGCGCCGTCGCATCCGAGGACGTACTTGCAGTTGACGATCTCGGTGCCCTCCTTGGCCGCGTCCTCGGCGAGAGCATTGTCCTCCTCGGCGTCGGTGGCTAGGTTGGAGCGGAAGAGTTCGTTGAGGACCTTGTGGCCGAACTGCTCGGGAGCGCTGGCACCCTCCTTGAGGTGGCGCAGGACGACCCTGACCGGATAGGCATCGTTGTCGTCAACCTTCAATTCGTCGATTCCCATCGACCCCGGCATGGTGCTGAACTCGACCTCTGCGCCTCCATACTTCTTCAAATTATCTCTGAAGTAGCCCTCGACCCAACCCTGGTGCAGGACGATCTGCTGGAACCGCGAAAGCCCGGGAATCATGTCAGGAATGCGGCCGGTCCGCACTACTCCCTGTCCGGACTCATCAGGGTTCCAGAAGCAAATCTGGTGATGACGAGTCAGCTCATTGGCGCCATCACGATTTGGGGGGGGGATTCGATATTCTTACCTCCAGCATATGGTTGGCGTCCTTCCAGGCTCGGTCCGCAAAGCCGAAACTCTGAAGAACCTCCAAAGTGCGGCACTGCAGACCGTCGGCCTGACCGGCGAGGATCTTGCCGTCGCGCTTCTCGACTATGCGCACCTTCACGCCCTTATGCCGCGCAAGCCATGCCGCTGCCATGTATCTAAGCGGCTCGATATGGAGATCAGAATCGAGCGTCGTTCCATGCGAACGCAAGCCCAAACGGCCTCCATCACCCGGTTGCAGACGACCTACCCAGCGGGGCCAGCTCCCACGATCAGGACATCGCAGTTGGATATCTGCACCTCCTCCGTCTTCGGAGCGCCGGCGGTAAGCATCTTCGAGGGAAGTGGGGCCGTACTATGTACAGCGCGGAGTCCGTGGGGCGGCGTATGTAGGGACAATGGAGATAAAGATAGGAGTGAAAGGAAGAAGCGGAACGGATATGGGTATCTAATAAATGGAGACGAAGTGAACAAGAGAGCCTTGTCCGGGCAACGGAGGGAATCCAGTTTTGTATAACGTACTGCGCCAACTGCCGGACACCCCAACCACCACAAGGCAGCGACACCAAATCACCCGCGGGACCTACCCGCAGGCACTTCCGCTTATCCGTGAGCTCGATTTGATGCTCGGTCCGAAATCTAAGATACTCCACGGTCAGTAATCGCCGCCCGTAAGCCTAGCGCAAGAGGCGGTGCGGAATATGTAAGTCCAACTCTTCCTCCACCCCACGTGGCCCAACTAACAGTCTCCTCCAGTGAAGAATCCGAAGAACAAGAAGAGGTTCCTCATCCGTCGTTCTGCCCCGTCGGGTGGCAGCTCGCGCAGGGGCAGGGTCCAGAACTCGCCGACCGAACGCGCCCGCTTGCCCAGCAAGCGTCATCATCGTCGGACTTCTGCGCATGTGCTGCGTCGGATGTGTGTTCAGTGCCAACCACCCCACCAACCTCCAGCTGGCCCGGGCCCCTTCCCCCTAGAAGGAGTTTCGGCTAGAAGGCCCGAACTATCCATCAACAGTGATTGACCTATCATATCTGGCTGCGGTGAAAGTGCACCCATCCGATATCTTTCGCACGATCTTCCCAACCAAGTTACACAATGGCAGCCGGATTGCCTGCAAGTTGTCGCGGATGGGCGAATGTGGAACGAGAAAACTTAAAATTGTCAGCATGATATAGCTCGGCCGGTCTCCTCGTTCGTCCTCCTCGCACTACTGTATCTTGCTCGGTACAAACCCACCGGCGTCCCTGTTGCTGAACACACTCGCTGGACCTAGCCTGAACGCCTCGGAGAGCTCTTCTTCACGTTTTATGATCGCATCTATGCCCGTACAGTCGTTTCCCGGACCACCGTATGGCCCATACACCCCGAAGTCCGCCATGAGCAAGTACTCTACCGTCACCGGCGCACAGGTCGCATTGAGCGAGCTCTTTGCGCAGCTAGATGGCCGTACACTGCCTCTTCCTCAAGCAGCTATCGACTATGCCCAGAAGACTAGATTCACGGGCCGGGACCAGGTGTTTCTACCGTGTGTCATGAAGGAGGTTGAGGCCTCCGCGGCCCTCAAAGCTATCGAGGCCGGTGTGGCCGCAGCCATTGGAGAGCTGCGGTTTGGCTTCCAGGAGGATGACATCGAGGTAAACATGGAGCAGGCAGCGGCCTTCTTGTTCCAGGTGAGTGGTAGACTTCTACGTCTGGTCCTTTTTTTCAGCAACACACAGAGATTGATATTGGAGAAACAGGCCTATCTTGCTTCTGTAGATGGACTCACAAAGCTGGATAAAGAGGTGCGGTCCCGCCTTCGGGACACCGACTTCAATCGGGCGCAGAGCAATATCTACCGTCGGTTGTCGGCCAACCTGTACAAGACCAAGGATAGCGGTTACTACCACATCCATGGATCTCTCATTGCCTCGCCGGCACTGGAGATGATCGGACTCCCGTCTCATCGCGAGGATTTCACCGACGAGGAGTATCCCGAGATCCTGGAATACATCGGTGACGCCGTAGCCAAGTACACGGTCGAGGAACTCGAGGAACGGAACAACGAGCGAAACCTGGCCGGTATCTACGCCATCGAACGAGACGAGTTCCTAGCATCTCCGCACGGTCAGATCCTGCAGAAGCAGCCGTACTGGCAAGTCGAGTCCTTCGAGACCACGACACCGCCCGCCCCCTTCCCCTCCAGCGCCACCGTCAACCCGGCGTCCAATGGCCGGCCGCAGATCCTCAGCGGCATCCGTGTCCTGGAGCTCTGCCGCATCGTCGCAGGTCCAACCGTAACCCGGATCCTTGCCGAGTACGGTGCCGAAGTCCTCAAGATCACGGCACCCACAGGCCCCGATGTCCCTTTCTTCCAGGTGGACGGAAACGTCGGCAAGCATGCGGCCGAGCTTGACCTGAAGACCGCGGAAGGCCGGCGGGTCTTCGAGGAGCTCCTCGCGACCGCCGACGTGGTCGTCGACGGGTACCGCCCCGGCGCCATCGAGAGGCTGGGATACGGCCCCTCCGCCTTGAAGGAGCTCGCCGCGAAGCGCGGAAAGGGTTACGTCAACGTCATCGAAAACTGCTTTGGGTACGATGCGCCACTGGCGCACCGCGCTGGCTGGCAGCAGATCGCGGACTGCGTGAGCGGACTAGCGTGGGCACAGGGCCGCGCCATGGGCCGCGACGAACCCATCATCCCACCATTCCCTATGAGTGACTATGGGTAAGTGCACACCCCACCCCATCCTAGCCCCACCAAAGCTAACAGAAACCTCTAGCACCGGCTGCATGGGAGCCATTGCCGCGCTGACCGGCATCTACCGCCGTGCTACAGAGGGAGGCTCGTGGTGGGGTAAGGTGAGTCTGGTCCAGTACGATATGTACCTGATGTCGCTGGGCCCGTACTCCAGCGCAATCTGGCAGAACCTCGTCGCGAATCAGCTCGAGGACTTCGCACAGCTCCGATACTACGACTCCGTCGACCACATCGGCAAGACGGCGCTCAAGGGGTTGCGAAAGGTGGCGCCGTGGTACTGGGATGACGAGGACACCTACCTGCAAGAGATCGATTGCCCCGGCTTCGGCGGCAAGATCAAGATCGTCAAACCAGTGGTTAAGATGTCGAAGACGTGGAACGGATTCAATGAGACGAGTAGGCCTAACGGATACGACAGGCCTGAGTGGTGGATGGAGAAGACGTCGAGTTGATGAGTCTTTTTTTCCTTTTTTTCCACATACCAGGTATGTTCTGCCTGTCACACAAATTAGTCTGTTTATAGAGTAAAGTGACTATATATCTATATACCTGTATCTATTGCCTGCCGACCGGGGGCTAGTTTGAGGGTAGACCAGACTAGCCAGCAAGTAGAAAGAAATATCAGTCTACCCGAAAAATCGGAGTGGTTTCCCCGGAAGGCAAGTGAGTCCGAAAACTTTGGATACATATGGAACAACTGCGGCCGCAGCTCTACAGTAAACGCAGTGGAGAGCGTCATAGTATATCATGTAACTAGTAGATGTGAATTTTCCTACTGAAGCCCAGGCCTCTGTTGCCACAGCCCCTGAACAGTTGCAGCAATAAATAGAGCAATGAACGGGCCCTCCATTGTTGTTGGGGGGGGTGGTCTGGCGGCGGCATATTTGTGCCCCTCTGAGAGAAAGGCGACGGCGCGCTAGGGCGATAGTGAGGTGGTGGTAGATGTGTCCGCAATATTGGGAGTGTTGGGGGATAGGCGATGAGGTAAGATAGTAGTGATGGTCACGAACAGGGGGTCGAGGGGTTGTGGAATCGGCTTCTCACTTCAAGGTTTTTTTCTTACTCTACAAATTCCGTTGGGCTGTCCGGTCTGCCGACGAAAACCAGTGTTATCTGAATAGCACGCCTGCCGGCCAACAGGCCGACCAGTTGATATATGTACTAGTACATACCTAGGTACTTCTTATGTAACTGGCTGGCCCATTTATAAACGCTAATTTTTCCCGGCTGACTAGATATAAGCCTAGCACTTTTTTAGAGATGTACCAGTACTTACCCGATACCTAGCCGCGTCTGTCTGTTTCATACGTGCAATGCAGGCAGATAACTTTTCAAGCTGTGTACATACATCCTACCTATACCGTATGTACAAGGAATAGACGAAAGACAAAACAACAATGCCCAACTCCCTAAAAATTACCAAGCCAATTGCTTTTTGCCTGCTGCCCCTTCCGCATCCCTGACCCCTTCCCAAAGGTTGTACGTCTTTTGTCATTGAGTTGCAGTCTCCTAACCATGCGGAGGAAGCATCTCCATCTCGGTCTGCGCACTCATAAAGAAATTGCTCGGCGGACCGTCCCAGGAGAACTCCCACGGGACCGCCTGAGCTTCAGCATAACCCCCACCGTCACCACCAGGATCCATCCACCCAAAAGGATTGAAAAAATCCGCCATGCCGACCCCGTACATATTCGTGGCCGGCTTAACCAGTGTTTCGCCACCCAGATCGAATTGCCCCGTCATCCCGGGTGTCATGCTGGGTCCCATGAATCCTTTAGAGTCGATATAAGAAGGGATGATCTGACTGTGGTGGTCGTGCTGGCCGTTTGATGCCACAGAGACCAGGGTGTGGGCGGCCACGCTCTCCTGGGTTGCTGGCTCGGTCGAAACTGAGCGACTGCGGAAGCTACCGGAGAAGTAGTCGTTGCTGGTGGATCGTAGCTCATCTAGGAGATCCGGCTCCACAGGCCCTTCTCCGACATCGCTAAGCCCACGCGTGTTGGTCCGCTGGGCTTGCTGTTGCTGGTGGCGCCGCTCGTAACCTTCGATCAATGCCTGGTTGAACCGTATCAGGATGCTATGGTAGCGTTTCGCGGTACAGGTTTCCACACTCGCGCATTCGCCCATAAGGGCTATCAGTAGCGGTGCTCGTTTACGGTACTTTGAGAGCGCGTCCTCTTCACTGTCGTAGCCGTCACGGGGGCACAAGACTTGTGGTAGGACACTGAATGTCAAAACCAATCCCGCAGTGAACAGATAGTAACTACACGGGAAAACCATGGGTTAGCAAGAACTGAGAAATAATAGACCATCGGGCATTACATCAGCGCAGCGTCGTTTCTTTGTAAACTCCCTACTCTCTGCATCCGATGAGCCAAAGCTACAGTCCTCTCCGCGACTAGCACACAGGCCCAGGCATATCTCAACATCTTTCGCTTGACGCTTGACTTGTTCGAAGCTCTCCGCTTGTTGCACCGGCAGTTCTCGTCGCCCGTAATCTCTTCAGTCGAGGCCTCAACGACCCGTTGCAAGAAGGGCCGGGTCAATAGAATGACAGCATGTAGGTAGGCCATGTGTAGCTGCACGGCCGCAGCATCGGTTCCGTTGTCCAGTGAAGCGCAAGCTGGCAGAGAATTCCACCATGTCTTCAATTCCGCACTTAACTTTTCGGCAACATCTCGTGAAATCATTCTCTTTAAGTAGACGAGTTTGACGATGTGGCCGATTATGACGTGGAGTCGAACCTTGGCCGCAAGTCTATGAATCTGGTGCGTGGTAGCCAGCTGTTCCGCAGAACACCGGCAATCAGTCAACGGGTCGTCCGTTTGCACCGTCGACAATACGGGATCATTGCAGTCTTCATCTTGTATCGCTAGCGGCCGTCCAAGGGAGCATCCTGTGAATCGATCCAGGGAATAGAGCGTCCAGAACACGAGCCTTCGCCGTCGATAGTAGTTCTCGTCGCCACGGAGCTTCTCCAAGGGAAGTTCTGTCGAATATATTCGGTGCAAGCCTAGAGATTCGGCTACTCGGATGGCAAGACCGATATACGTCCACGACGAATTCCGCTTCGACGCGTATTGCATGTACAACGAAAACAGGAGCAGCAGCCTGACCGACCAAAAGTCTGCCGATTCAAATACATCCTCCATCCCAGACCTTGCCGCGTCAAAGTATCGCATCCCGTCCCCGGCCATCTCTTCAGATTGAATGGCGAAGAACGTTCCCACAGCACAAACCGCGTTTATGAATGCGATATCCCGGCTTCTGGCGCCCGTCGCCGTCAGAAGTCCACCGTCATACACGACGGAAACGAGATCGTTCATCTCCTCGCGGTCCAGCACGTAATTCACGGAGTTCACGTTCGCGAAGAACATTTCTATCAACACCGCCGCCACCCCTGGAGGAGGGGTCAACGGGCCCGCAGCCGTGAATTGCAGCCGCGGGATCATCGGTCGGTCGACGATCGAGTTCTGTGCCGAGTCGGAGGTGAATGACGAATGTCCGAGCGAGTCCATCACCGTCTTCCGCACCCGAGCAAGGAACGAAAGGGATCCCGTCTCTCCAATGTAAACTATGGCGATGTCAGCCTCATGTCCACAACCATTCAAGCCTAGCCGTACGTAGTCGACCACTGGGGTCTGCGAGCAGGCGAGCCTTGTGGTTGACAGGCGCCTCCACTCTGTCATCGTCTGTGTCGGTCCCGGTCCCGGTGCCCTCGCTGGTTCCCGCACAGCTCGTCACCGAACAAGACGTCGAATCCTCAGCTGAGTTCGTCACCATCGTCGGCATTGGCGGTGGGCAGTGAGTGCCAATGCACAGAGTGCTTGTGCCGTCGCCATTGCCAGGGTTGGGGCTACCGCTGTTATCGTTGGGGCTGACCCCGATTTGCGTGTTCTGGCCTGGCGAACACGGCGATCGTGTCGACCGCACACTGGCATGCTCGCTCGGACCGTCGCTTGTCCGAACACTCTCGCGTCGCCGCTTCAGATTCCTTGGAGGTTGCTCGATGTAGATGCACTCGGCACCTCTCCTGCTGCAGATGTTGCAAGGCTTCTGGCCATCGCATTTCTGCTTCCGAGATTTGCAGGCGAGACAAGCGTTGGCTATCCGCTTCCTTTGGTCGGCGGCAACCCTCCGGCGGGCCCGCCTCGCCTCATCGGGATCTAGAACAGTTGACGACGAGGATTGCATTTGTGGATGGAGTTGTATATGGAGTTGGATAATGTGTTGTGAATAGGTCTGCGATTGACAGCGGCAGTCTCTGGTGGTTGTGGCTGTGGCGATTGTGGGGAGAGATGACATCGGTCGGTCGATTCGGTAAATGTGATGGTGCGTGCCGTGCGATCATCAATCGAGAAAAAGTACATATTTGCAAGGATCTCAATAGATACAGGGGTTAGGTCAATTCTGATACATAGGCAAGAATCTTTGGGCATGTACATTCTCCTCCCCCGTATGCATATGTACGGCTGCGAAACGCTGAAGACAAAACACCCTATCTATGCAGAAGTCACTGGATAATTGCGTGGGCAAGGTCCGCCTAGTGGATTCCGCCTGTTGGATATCAGGACTCGAAGCGAAGCGAGCGAGGCTGGTAACTAAAGACACTTCTCTCGAGCTGTCGAAGCATCCCGTTTCTCACAGTATCCACATGGTAAGGTCACGTTCGCTAAGATTTGTGGCACGGATGGTCACAAAAGGTGGCGACACCAAATTCGACAGCCGAAAGCCACACTTCAGTGACATCACATACTTCAGTTAACTGCACTTGCCATCTCCTGACCGTATGTACATACACTGGAATGGCTAGAGAGAATACTGTGACAGAACAGCCATCAAGCCCATCTACATCATCTTTACCACCAGGGTCGTCATCGAGTGTATAAATTTCATTACACAACCCTCACGTCACCAGCTTCGTCTGCCTCGATCCGCTTCCCGAGAGCCACAATCATAGGACTCGCATCCAGATATACCTGGTAGAACTTCAATTTCTCTCCTGACTCATCAAACACCATGCGGGAGGCCCACTCGGTCGTTAGCGACCGTCCGGTCTTGAGTGTGTAGTCGACGTGGCCAAACATCATTACCGCATCCTCGTCGGCGCCGGCGGCGGATGGGTAGAGTGCCGTCACGACGTGGCGACGTGAGGACACGGCCGCCCACACGGCCGCTCTCAACGCCAGGATCTCTGGGTGGCCGTCAACTTTTGCCCGGAGACCTCCCGGGGCACACAGTCCAGGCTGGCCTTACGGTCTTTGCCGACGGCGGTCTTGAGGCCCATCTTCAAGATGGCATCGGCAGTGAAATTCTCGGCGTATCCAACATGGTCCGTCGGATTGTCGCTCGCGAGGAAGAACGACTTGACGAAAGCGGCGTGGTCACCAGGCATCGCGATGTTGTTGGCGTTGATGTTTGGCTGCATGTGCGCGTGCGTGCGTGTAGTTGTGGAATATCTCTCTCTAGATAGGTGGCCCGAGATGGCGGCGGCGGCGGATCCAGCGGATCCATCCATACACACGAACGGCCTCGGTTATTCGGACAGTGGTTCGGATGACGTACAGTGCCCTATCTCGCCGATCCTCTCGCAGCAGACAACACGCCCGGAACCCGTTACTCCCTGCTCGAGGCCAATTACTCGTTCCCACAGTCCCACCATGTCTTACACACAACTCAAGAGCGCAAAGGTCCACCACACCGATGTCAACCCGAGCCCGGCGAACGTCTCGGACACAGTAGTCTTCGTCCACGGTCTGGGCTCCTCGCAGAACTTCTACATTCCTCTCACGTACACACTCAAGAAAGAAAACCGCCGATTCATCCTCCTCGATTTGCCGGGCGCTGCGCGGTCACCTCTGCCGATTGGAGAGGCACCCACAGTGCAATCGCTCGCGGCGATCTTGCTCGAGCTTCTTGAGCACCTCGAGGTTGTGCAGAATGTCACAGTAGTCGGACACAGTATGGGCTGCCTTGTGGCCCTACACGTCGCACATCTTGCACCGGAGAAGATTACGGGCCTGGTCCTGCTGGGCCCGGTCTACCCTTCGGCTGGTCTCGCGGAGGTCTTTGAGAAGAGGATTTCCGCGGTGAAGAAAGGTGGATATCTTCGCTCCCGCATAGTCTGGGACCCGATCTCTTACAGACCGAAATAGATGGGGTGGAATCGATGGCCGCCGTGGTCCCCAACGCCGCTGTGGGCACGAAGGCCTCGCCCCTGGCCAGAGCATTCATCCGTGAGCTGCTATTGGGCCAGACTGTGGATGGCTACGTTGCGTTGTGCAATACCATTGCCACATCGACTGTTGGAGACCTGTCCAAGGTCAAGCAGCGCGTCTTGATCGTTGCTGGCAGTGAAGACAAGAGTGCCCCCATGAGCGGATGCAAGAAGTACAGCGAGGAGATCGCACATGCGGAACTCAAGATTCTCGAGGGTGTTGGCCACTGGCACGTCATTGAGGCACCGGATCAGGTTTCGGCGATTGTGGACGGATTTGTGGGTGCTCGCAAGATGTGAGCAGCCTCTCTGTAACTATCGTAGAATAGACAATTGCAATGCTATCGATCGGGACCCAGAAAGCCAGTCACTGGACACAATGTCGATTCAAGCACCTGCGCATTCTCCGGTGCGAACTAACGCACTACCTATTCTACCCATCTGCTAGTAGTAGTCATCCCACGGACCACATCGACAAGGCCTCACTGAGGCGTCGAGATTACAAATGCTAGTTAGGGTAGGTAACTACAATGACAAGAGGTGGGGTAAATTCGCTACCGTATTCTTACCGTACTAAGGTGGAACCAGTAGCACTACGCTATTCGCTCCAGATACGTATCAGCACGAATATAGTATTGACTTCCATACGTATCAAGGCTGATGCTGAAGGCATCCTGCATTGATCGCTAATACGTATTTGCGCTCTAATACGTGTCGAGAAAAATAATCGTGTCAGTACTGAATTAACAGTAGTAGTCCAGTATCTGAACGAGCCCTGTGCTACTAAGCAGTAGTAGTCGAGTATCTGAACGAGCCCTGTGCTACTAAGGTATTCAAGCTGAAATTTAGTATTCAGATTCATTTGTGTATTTGGCCTATAGTGTAACGGCACGCCGCCGCCGTCACCACCAATCCCGAACGACTAGAGTCTGGAACGTTCTGGACGGCAAGGTGCAAGGAAGGTCTTGGGTTCTGGATTCGGGTTGCGCGGCGCGAGGAGGTCTTGGGTTCTGGGTTCTGGTTGCGCGGCGCGAGGAGGTCTCGGGTTCTGGATTCTGGTTGCGCGGCGCGAGGAGGTCTTGGGTTCTGGGTTCTGGTTGCGCGGCGCGAGGAGGTCTTGGGTTCTGGATTCTGGTTGCGCGGCGCGAGGAGGTTTTGGGTTTCTGGCTGCGCGGCGGGGAAAGGTTATGCTGGGTCTGGCTGTATGGTGTGAAGAAGGATCTGGATGTGGAGGAGCGCACTCATTGTATATAAGGGTGCGCTGTTGTCTGTCTTGCATGTTTCTTCTTCACGCAACAACTTGTTTCCTCAGGGAAAAGTTGTTGCGTCTGGCGGATGGGAAAGATGGGAGCCCCATGGGGGTGGTATGGCGTGGAGGAGTGCATATAGTCTGTAGTACTGAAGCACAATGGAATTAACTGCCACTTGTTTCCTCAGGGAAAAGTTGTTGCGTCTGGCGGATGGGAAAGATGGGAGCCCCATGGGGGTGGTACGGCGTGGAGGAGTGCATATAGTCTGTAGTACTGAAGCACAATGGAATTAAC
>Ga0307508_10002019_pt1 | contig 22059 bp, 23 predicted proteins | sample 9_EM_MG_FD_203089 | JGI IMG/M metagenome (GOLD analysis project Ga0307508, IMG submission 203089) | Populus trichocarpa ectomycorrhiza microbial communities from riparian zone in the Pacific Northwest, United States - 9_EM | ecosystem: Host-associated > Plants > Roots > Unclassified | place...
GCCCCCCCCCCCCCCCCCCCCCCCCCCCCCCCCCCCCCGCCGCCCCCCCCCCCCCCCACGACACACCACCCCGCCCATCGCATCTGCTTTCCTTCAGGGGGTACATGGAGGAAGCCTCAACTTTGTTGGCTGTTGCTCCCGCGTCGCATCGTTGGGGCTCTTTTCTTTTTTTTCTCCTTTGGGTCGAAATGGCTGGCGTGTGGAGGTCGGCAGATGTCATACTCTAGATACAAAGTGACAAATATTCCGGAAGCTTTTCGTGCATACATGCAGGGAAGCCTAGCTCTTGCAGTTAGATGTAGGTAAGCTGGGTTCACAGATGTTATGTTCTACTCTAGATAGGGCTGTCCTTTGGCTTTCCCCTGGACGCGGACGGTAGATGCGAGGGAGAGATCATCGTGAAGAGAAAAGGAGGTGAGTATGCAGTTATATGTATGCGGCATCAATAGATCGTACAATATCGCCACGTAAAGCGTGACAGGACATTGGGCAGCCGCAACAGATTGCGCCCTCAGAAGCGGGAGTGAAACAACGGAAATAACAATCCTGGACTCCAGCCCCAAAGCGAGTGCCTCTAGCAGCGAGTCCCACCAATCACAGCGCGCAGAGTAGAAAGTGGAAAAAACCCCTAGAACGCCCAGTCGTCCACTAAACATTCCAGAACTTGGTCGTACCCATGGCGCTGCCACCTCCACTTGCTCCAGCAGCACCGCCTCCACTTCCACCACCCGCATCGGTACTACCGCTCCCACTGCCGCCTCCACCTGTCGGCGCCTCGCCAAATCGCAGAGCCTGCTGCGTCGTGTTCCAATCCACTCTGAGGTCCCCAATGCTCTCAGCGTGTCCCCTAACCCCCCCTCCCAACGCCGGCATGTCGTGTCCCAACCCACCGAAGCTCGGGAACCGGAAGCCACCGGTTGAGCCATGCATCGGTGCGGGCGGATCCGTCCCCCAATCGGCCGGAGCGTGTTGTCCGCCATAGATGTACTGTTGTTGTCCCCCGCCAGCCGGCTGTGGGACCGCGGTGGACGTGGTCGCCGCATGTGAGTGAAATTCCCATTGCGAGAATCCCTGCTGCTGCTGCTGCTGCTGTGGTGCCGTGGTGGGTGTGAGTGTCGGGTTCTCACGCTTTACCGCCGCCCTGGGAGGAGGCGTGTCTTCGGAATGCGGAGCGGGGAGGCCTCCGGGCTGGGGGGGCGGTAGCTGCGTTGGATTGCTCTCGTATCCAAATGTCCTCGCGAAGCCCTCGAAGACGTCCAGCAGTTTCCGGCCAAGAGTGCGACATCGAGCGATCGATCGAAGGGCACGCTTGCACACTTCAACCTCGTCCCGCACGACGCAGCGTAGCGTGGGCTCGTGCGAGCAGTGTCCTAGAAGTAGGATCACCGCTGCCCGAAATGTCTGTTGGTACACCAGCTCCTCCGCACGAAGGCCAAAGTACTTATCAAATCCCTCGTGCTGTGTGGCGCGGAGGAGCAGATGCGACGTGATCTTCGACGCTTGCAGGGATTGCCCAAGGCAAATGCTTCGGAAGTCTGGGTTTAGTTCGGGTTCGGTGAAATACCGGTAGAGGAGAAGACGACAGTATTGGAGGAAGAAAAGGGCTACGTTCTCATCAGCGACGTTGATTAGAGCACGTGATCGTGGTGGGGACAGCAATTACGTCGCAGGGCCCCAATGTCGAGAGGTGCAAAATCCTTGAGGTTGGTCAGGTGGGGAGGAAACTGCTCCCAGGCCCGCATGAGCTTCGTATCGATACTCTGGGCCTGATGTTGATCTCGCATTCCTCCATTGTCGAGGAGCGTCATATTGATCAGGGTGCTGCAGAGATTGCCGACGTTGATCTGTGCAATCATCACGTGCAGCGACTCCTCCAATTTGTGCGAGGAGCAAAACGATTCCCTAGTGTCCGGGTCGACCGGGCGTGAGGCGATTTGGTCTTCGTCCTCGAGAGCTTTGGGGAAGGGGATTTCGATGTCGGAGTCGCGGAGGACCATTTCACGGGATTTCTGGAGGCAGGCCTTGCGCTCTTGGATGTAAGCTGCCCAGAACAGGCGTCGGCGGGACTCGAGTTGTTGTTCGGTGTACAGATCTGGCTGGGGAACTCTATCCAGCACAACATCTTGACATACCCGCGCCATGGATCCCGTTACCATCCAGCAGGGTGACAGCAGAGATGCATTGTCCAGATAGATGGACATCAACAGAAGACCTACGCGACACATCAGAAAGATAAACCGTACGGGTCAATTGAAAGGCCCTACACATCGCATCGTCTGCGGTATATGTGGGACTATTCAAGTCCGCATACTTTCTCGCCTGATGGAAGAATTTCCATCCCGTTCTGATCGCCGCGTTAGCTCAGGTTCACCATGTGGGGTTCGGACGGAGACCACCGACAGTTCCTGCGTATCTCCCTGTCCCGACACACTCGTGAGCTCCTCCGTGTCCTCCGCCATTTGGCTCGCTACCGCAAGCATCATCTGCACGATGCAAAAGACGCTTTTCACGACAGTGCTATCTTCCTCCCACATGGGCTCCGCGAATGCGCGCTCATACTTCTCCTCGAGAAACAAAGGCCAGACAAAGAGTGGAGTATAGTTCTGGATGGCCGTACGGAACACCTCGCAGAGCCGGTCGGCGATGGCTCTCGGAGGCATCAATACACGGAGGTCCAGATGTGATGTCTTGTCTGCGATTGACGGATACTCGGACAACAACGGCACTCTCGGCGCGGGCTGGGAAACATGGGATTGCTGCAAGGCATAATCAGTGTCAGGATATCCGAGGCTCCGCAAATATGTCTTGTACGAGATGATGAACTGCGGGTTTGATTCGCACACGCCCCGAGGCGAGCGTGAAATCATCACTTCCCTCGGCTTCCGAACCTGGGGGCCAAACGAGACTCCTCCACGGAAGCGATCGGCAGCAGCCGGAAAGCCCGAATCAGCGGATTGTCCCCACCATCCGCCATGGGTCTGCTCTCCGGTTGCGTCCGGCGGCAATGCACCGCCCCCCACTGTGGAGCCTGCTACCGACGAAGAGCTGAACTGGGGGCTCGACGATGGCGAGCGTATCTCCGGCGGCCTCCGGAGTGCTGCGTGTGTGAACGCTGACCCCGAACCGCCGAGCAGAGCTTCCGCATCTTGAAGTTTTTTGGTAAGGCCCCGGGCTTGATCTTCCAACGCCCGTATTCGTCTGGACATGCGCCATCAGCAACGCAGAAGCACAACATGCCGGGGGACGATATATACCTTGCTGTTCCAACTCGTCTCAGATCTCCGCCTCCCTCCGAGAACTTGCAAACCAAACTAGCCGCCGCACAAGCAGAGCAAGATCCTTCATCCGGCGTGTCACACTAGCCCTCGTCTCCCGTAAGCATGCACCCCATCCTATCCCACCGAATGTCCATACCCACCTTGGTCTTCCTGGCTCTGCAAGCATCGCAAGCTCTACTCCTCCGCCGCCTCCGAAACGGCCTTCTCGAACCAGCCGGTTTGCCACTCTGTGCAACTTCGGGCAGTAAAACCAAAGCATCCGTATCTGCGGGGGGCTGGCTGCTCTCCAACACCGACCCGGCCTTCACGTCGCCCTCGGCGCCACCGGCACCGCCGCCACCACCACCGCCGCCACCTCCAGCAGCAGGTTCAACCAGCCGCAGCGGTGGAAGCCCCCCATGGCCCTGCGGAGAGGCGAATTGGATCGCCGGATCGATCTGGGGGAATTGATGATACTGTTGGTGCTGTTGGTGCTGTTCTTGCCGCGCCAGGTTCTCCAATGGGCGGTCGCCACTCATTGGTTGAGGTGCGTGGGTCGAGATAGGCGGGGGCCAAGGAGGCGAGACAAACGCCGAATCCAACCGTCGAGGAATGTCGGGCACCACCATGTGCGTGCGGCGCGTTGAACTTCCTGGATTCACGATGCGTGAATAGGGGTGGTATCGAAGGGGAACGGTATGGAGGGCTGAAGGACGGCGAACTTAGGTAGTAGTAAAGTTCGGACGAAGGAAAGAGGGAGCAGGAAGCAGGAAGCAGGAAGCGGGAAGCATGAGGTATTGGAGGGGGGGAGGGGGGGTATGGACGAACGAGGAGGAGTCAAGGTCGATAGCAGCTCACTTTTTTTTTTTTTTTTACATATATGGTTATTACTGTATCATCTCTTGGCTGATGGGAAGAAGAAAGACGGAGAAAGAGAGAAAGCAATAAGAGAGAAAAAAAGCCTGGCCAAGCTGGTTTGCCACACTCTCTCACATGCATAGGTTCAATGCATCTCATGCCATCCTCCCCCTGCCGTCCAGGAGTGAGCTAGTGAACCATGTGAATCATCCCCGCCGCGCAGGTACATAGTCTGCGTGGTGTACGTACATATGTGTGCAAAGTACATGGTCCGTCCTCCCCGCACTTTCCATTTGTCCGCGAAAAAAATACACGCGTCCTTCGCTTGCCAAGCCCAATTCCACAAAGGAACGTCATCGAATCGTTCGCGACGTCACCCTCCTAGCACCACTTCCCATCACTTCGCGTCCGCGTAGAACTGCTCCGTTCTTTTTGTTTCCTTCCTCCCCCCCCCCCTTCCGACAGATGGGGAGTTGAACGAGGATTATTGGTGATTGGGTGGGGAGAAGTGAAAGGGGGGAAGAGAGATGAGGTTCCGCTTTCCGAAGGGAGGGTCAAAATCGACTCGCTTCTTCACGCAGCTGGGTAGTCCACGGCGGCGACTCCTCTGCTCGAAGGATTTTTAGGGTGCAGTAACAATCGCCACCTTTGCAAACCGTGTGGAACCACAGTGTTTTACATTTCCCTCCCCCTGTCAGCACACACACACACGCGCATGACGACTTAACTACCGATTCCTTTTTTGCGAAGAAAAAAGCCACCGCCGAGTGTGCGTGCACGTGCGCGGAGTTGAGGATTTTCTTCTTTTTTTCTCCAAAAGCGTAATGGGGGGCGGGGGCCATGTCAATGTCACGTCAGGTCACGTCACACACAGACCGCCCCTCAAAAGAAGCGATCGTCATGATGTGCTTTTAGCAAGGCGGGAGACACATGCGCTCACGATTCGTCACTCGATCTGTGGCAGCGGAGTTGCCAGCTCACCTGTGATGTCGCGGCACGCGATTAACGAACAAAAACAAAAACAAAAATGGACGGGCTGGGAGAGCCACGGTGAACCGCAAGGACAGTGTGGCCGCCGACAGCGCCGCATTCGTCAGCGGAGAACGCGCCTGCCCCACTCGGCAGCGGGAGTAGATGAAGGAGGCGCGCCCGGTGGCCTGTCTTCCTCTCTCCGCCTCTCAGCTCCGGTCGATGTGGCCGTGTACCTCTCGATTCCGGATGTCATATCGACGGTTTTCTGCTCGCTCATGTGCCCAAGTCTGACGGCTCTTCCACTGGCAACATGCTTTAGGTAAGCAAGAGATGCCGAGGGAGGTTCTGTAGATTCCGTGCACAAGAGCTACAACTACCTATGCAGGGACGATGAAATTGGTTCAGCTTGTGGACAAAACTCTCCCGCTTAGTCAGGAAAGTTTTTTCAATGCCGGCGCCGCCACATCACCGCCACATCAAGCACACACAGCTGTGAGAATGACGGAGGAATCCACGAAGAACCGCGAGACCATGTTCCCTCGCTCTCCATATTTTTTCTTTATTCTTCTGGGCATCATTTGTTGCGGCGGCGGAAAGCAATTGCAAATAATGGGAGATTCAATAAACGATGCAGTGTTTTGTCGCGTCGACAGCTTTTGCATCTGAGGAGGCAATAAATTGTAATGACGAGTCATATTTTTTTTTTTTTTTGGGGGGGGGGGGTGTAGATATTGTATGTGAGGGTTATGTAACTTGAAAATGAAGGGCCTGTGGTCCGCCTCTTTGGCCAATCAGCTTCTTTGCTTACATTCTATTGTGGACGCTAATTCATGAACTTCAGTATCTACAATATCTATGACGGCGATGACCAAGAGCTAGTCTGCACAAAAATTAGCGTGCAAACTTTTCTACACTTTCCTCTACATGCCTAGAAGGTCGTTGCTCCGTTGCTGTATATAGTGATAGTTCACGTTCTTATGTATGCACCGAGGCCAATAAAACCTCTGTGTCTCTGCGCCAATCTTAAGGGCTCTAACAAGCGCAGCACACTCCACATCTTATGCTTCCTGATTGCATCCTATGTGAGTTTCAATCCCAACCCAAGCTTCCTTCGAACGCCACACCACTGCGCAGCCCACACTGCACCCAGCTCCGTCCGAGATTCATCCATCCACAGTGCACGGCCTGGCCGGTCTTTCCCAGCTTCCTCCTTGGCCATCTCTCGACTGAGAGTGACTTTTGAGCAGCGAGTGGCTCTGCATCTGCGGCGCATGTCACCTCTCGCGGCCCAGAGGGGCTCAGAAAGACGGCCAGAGGCTCGGAAAGACGGCCAGAGGGACTCGGAAAGACGGCCAGACGGCGCCAATCTCACTAGGAACTCCAGCCAGCTTTCTTGCTTGATCTCCAACTGGGAGTGACGTCCAGACGTAGATACCGTATCAACCTAGCCGTCTTGGTGCGGTCATGGCGCTGCGTTAGCGCTACTAGATATGTATGCAGTGCTAATTTGCACCAGCACAATATCAAAATCGGCAAGGGGAGAGGGTGGGGGAGAGACGTCGGGGTCATTCACGTCCGGCGCGCTCAATTTTCGCATCACATGTTAGAACTCTCCGCCCTGCCAACGGAAGTCATACTCAACTCCGTCATGCATCCTCACCAGATTCCTCGGCATCAGTAACTTGTGGGGATTCTACTGCATATATATGTACGCGTGGGGGTTTTCCAGTCAAACCTAGCACTCCGTCTAGTACCGGTACATAGCAGCTGACATACATACTTCTAGACGGTACCGTCTTCCACGCCTCTGTCCTCGCTGGCCTTTCAGATCCCGCGCCGGGCCAGCCAAGCTATCGATCAGAGGGGGCGAGGCTGCTGTGTATCTAGAGAGATGTCCGCTGGTGTGCAGGCCTAGCTGCCGCCGCTTGTATGCGACTCACCGCTGGTACGCGAGGGGCAGTAGCGTTTCCAAAGATACTGGTAGTGAGTCCACTCTTTGGCCGACTGCAAGCTGATGGCAGAGAGTAGTATCGAGAGTTCATAGTCGTTTGCAGGTGGCACCGAACACTCGAGAACAGAGGCGGGTTGTACTACTGCCGTGGCTCCTGGTATACCGATAGCAGTTGACCTTCCAACCCTCCTTTATATTGCCCCATATCCAAATCTGCATCCTCCCGTAGTGGTTAGTCGTCGCGAAACGAGATACATAGGACTTGGAGGGAAGTTCATTCGGCCGAATTTTCTCAGTAACGTGACGCTGGAAAATGCCAAGCGCGAAGCGCACTAGCTCGGCTATGGCGTCGCCTAAGAGTGCGTGTGCCTCTTAAGTGAGTTATTAATACGGTACCGCAAATCGTCTTGCCCGGTCGTTCGGTCTCAGAGACACCACACCGGACCCCAGCATGGGCGTGCCCTGGTTGGTTGTCCGGAAAACAACATGTAATCTCTCGAGCCTGGGTGTTGACTAGAACTTGAAGCTCAGAGGCTATGAAGGACCGGTATTTCATTAGATACATACATCTTACGGTCGATCAAAGTGAGTGAGAGCCCATGATCCGGCGTTGCACCCCAATATCTTCACTGGCGACGGAAAAGCTTACAATATCAGCACCGAAAAAGAAAAGAAAAGCAACTCTAAATAAAAGAGATAAAAAGAGAACGGAACGGAAAAATAGGTACAGAGATATATACGCACGTATATATGTATATATATCGGCACATGCTCAAGCTAACGAGCCACTACAAAGTCAAACCGTGAATACGGAGAGAAAAAAAAAAGAAAAAAAAACCGAATCAGTCCAAAGAAATTTCAAATTCAAGTTCGTCCATAACCCTAGTAATCCAAATAAAAGCATAAGAAAACGAGCTGCCCAAGGAAAAGAACAGAATCAATCGGCCCACCTCCTCTCCCTGCCCCCTGGCCCGCCCTCGACCCGCCGTCCCTCGACAACCTTCCTCCAATCCCTCCACTCCTGCGCGATCTCCTCGAGGACGCCGCCCATGACACTGGCACTCGCCATGAGTCCGTGGCCCTCCGTGGGCAGCACGCGCACTTCGCACCGTCGCATCGTCTTCCCGAGCCAACGGACGTTGTCGACGGGGACGCGGGCGTCCTTCGCGCCGTGATGGATGACGACTTCGCGCGTGATGTCGACGTACCTGAACCCTACCGGGCGGTTGCGCTCGAGACACACGAGGAGGTCGACGGCCGGGTTGGCGTTGCGGGTGGAGAGCGTCCAGATCGCGCATGTCAGGCGCTCGTCGTACGAGGATTGTCGCTCTTTTTCCTGCGCGGCGGTGATGGCCGCAAGTAGAAGGCTTGCCTCGATGTCCTCCGGTGCTTGCGGGTTCGCCGGGTCGTCGCAGGGCGGGTCGCTGCCGATTGGCTGATGGTTCGTTGTCAAGGTGGGCCGGTCTCTGGCGGCGGACGGATCGGCGGCTTTCTGTGGCGCGGCGGCGGCGGCGGCGCGCCGCTTTGTGCGGCGGGCGCTGTTGCGCGGGAGGGAGGTAGTCAGGGAGCTGGAGGTGGCGGACATGAACGGGGAGTTGGCGGCCTTGAGGAGCGGCGTCGGGAGTGCCCGGAGGATGCGCTGGCTTGTGGGGATGCTGCCCGGTCGCTCGCCCTTGTTCTCGTCGGTGGTGACAACGCTTTCCATCTGGCTCGGGGGAATCCACGGGGCCAGAAGGTGGATCTTGCCCCTGATGTGGCCGGGCATTCGGAGCGCGGTGGCAAGCGCGTAGATTGCGCCGGCGGAGTGCGCGAGGATCGAGAACTTTGTGATCTTGAGCGACTGGCAGACGTAGAGGACGTCGTCCGGCCAGTTCAGAACCGCGCGCTCGCTCTCGTCTATAGAATCGGACTCGCCGACGCCGGGACGGTCGGGCGTGATCAGCCGCAGTCCGAGGGTGAGCGCGAGCTCGTCGTAGAACGCGGTGACGTAGCGCGTCAACCCCATGCCCACACACACGAACACGGCGAACCCCTGCGGATCTCCCACCTCGCTGAAGGAAATGGTTCGGCCGGTGGGCATCCGGATCTTCTGGCTCAGCCGCGGCGAACACAGATACGCGTCGACGGCATCGTCGATCGAGTCTGCGGAGCCGGGCCGGTCGTGCTGCAGTGTGTCGGCGGTGCTGCCTTGGAACGAGGGACGCGGCGGCGATGTTGCGGCCGTGGTCGCGTGGATGTATCCATGCGGCGGCACGTACTGGCTGTCGCTCTTGCGCTTCGCGAACCCGTCCAGCGCCGTCCCCGAAACCTTCGCATCGGCACTGTGTCTCTTCGAGATCTTGCCCGCGGGCAGACTCTCGGGCCGCTTCGGGAACCCCTTGGATCCGCGCTTCCCTTTCGGTTCGTCCCGGTACTTGGCCAAGTCCGGTGGCGGCGGTGCCGCCTCTCTGTCATCAAACGCGGCTGCCGCCGGAAAGCTCGGCGAGCCGAACGGACCCTTATAGATCGGCGCGGCGGAGGTCACGATGGCCTCGGGAAAACCCGCCTGCTGCGAGCGCGGGTTGTCGCTCCCCTTTCCATAGCTCGAGCTCCGCTGGGGTATGTCTTTCCCTCCTGCACTTGCCCTTGGGGCCGGCCGCTTTCCCTCCGCATTCCGCATCCTCTCGCGCGACGAAACCACGCTCAGCCTGCCGCTGCCGCTCCGGTCCCCGCTCTGCCCGCTCACGGTCGAATCCCTGCTGTGCCGGCGCTCGTGGTCGGGGCCGCGGTTCATGTACGTCCGAACGTACGACGGAATATCGACGCCGCCCTTCGTCCCCACGCTGATCCCCGACTGGTGGCTGCTGCGCCTCGAGTGCGACAGGCTCTCGTTCTTCGTGTGGGTCGAGAAGCCGCTGGGCGGCTTCGACGTCCTAACCACCGGCGCCATCGCCGCATCGTCAGGATGCAGGTACGCTCCCGCCTCGTCGTCCGGAGCCGCGGTGTCAACCCGCTCCCCCGGTGGCGCGAGGGATCCGTACAGGAACGGATTGTGCAACGGCGACGGCTGCAGCTTCGACAGCTGGTCCACGAGCGAGGTGATCACCTCTGGCGAGGCGGCGGCCGTGGAGCCCGGCGTCAACATGTGGTTGGGAGCCGAGCGGCGGCGAGAGCCGCCTTCGCGACGCGGGCGAGAGGAGGACTGGTGCGAGTGGCGCTGCGGGGACCTGGCCCGCGACCGCGGAGGCGAGGGCGGCGAGAGCATCTCCGTCGTCGTGGTCATGGTATTCATCGTTGGTGTATGTATGTCCTCCGGAGCCCGAGCCTGTTCGCGGATTTCCCCCGCTGCGATATCTCCCCCTTCGGTTTCCTTCCTTCCGTGTTTCCTTGCCTTACGCTCACTTTGGTCTCCGTGGGGGACCGTATTGGACCGCGAGTTCGTCAGTCAGGGGTAAATCGTATGTGAGTTCCGTGGGTAGGTACAGCCACCCACAGCTTTCGCAGCAACCCTCGGAAAGAAAGAACAAGAACAAGAACAAGAACAAGAAGGAGAAGGAGAAGGAAAAAACAAAGGGAGATTCCCTCTGCGTCTCCCGGTGCACACTGGTGAGGAAGTGGGGGGGGGATCGGTCGGTTGGGTGTCTCGCAGTGGTCTCCGTCCTTCTCTGTCTCGATAACTCAGCACAGCAAACCAACCGATTCCTCCGCGTTCGCTGGACAACAACAACCGCGGGTACGCAGAAGGGGGGAGGGGGGACAGATGAGGAGGCTAAGAGGGTGGGGACAGCAGCAAGCAGATAAACGCGTCGGGAAGGGAAGGGAAAGAAGAGGGCGCGGAGAGACAGACGGAGAAGAGAGAAGAGAGACACACACATCCTTCCCTCCCTCCCTCTCTGACCTGCTCTATGTGCCTCCCTTCCCCTGCCGGACTCCGCATTGCTTTACTCCGTGTCTCTGGCTCGAGAGTACTTCGTGTGCACGGACCCGGAACATGCTAGCAGAAGAAAAGAAGGCATGAAATTTGGGGCCAGTGGTACGGGTGCGTCACAAGATCCCTCCGGAACCGAACCGGTTGGGAGAGGGTGAGCGACATATTCACAGACGCAGATGTGTAAAATCCGCAGGGAAACATCTCATCCCCATCCTCATCCCCACCCTCATCGCACATCTAGATGTAGATTGTATGTATATGGATGCATCTACCATGCGGCCCCTGCAGCCGGACGGGCACATGCTGGAAGATGCTTCGCATAGAATATATCTATACTAGACAGCTGCCTGTCTCGTCTTGGGTCGCACTCGTCGTGATCCAACACATTTGGTCCTCATCCCTAGTCAACTACTGTAACCAAGTCCATTCTTTTCGATCTCGGTCCTGCCCACGCAAGCAAATGCCAGAGGTCATACTTATGCAAGAAAAAAAAAAGAAGAAAAAGAGAAAACGATGAGTACGAGCTGTGCATAGACAACACCCGAGCACGACACGAACGATAGGTACGATCCGAAACACCCGCCCTCCCCCTGGTAGCAAATCCGCAGAATCCAATCGCGCAACGGAACATAACACAACAGCGCACACTGCGCAAGGGAAAGAAGTCGATATATTCTCAAAGTTTCATTAGTAGTTGCTGTAGCGAAAGTGCAATACTCGGTCCATCTTCAGTTCAAGAAGTGCACAGTGCCAAACACGCATCCACAGCCGCGCCAACCCTATGCGGCGCATGCCCATCAGTATATGTCCCGTCACTTGAGCATTCGCGATAAAGGAAAAAGAGGAAACAGCAAGAAAAAAAAAAAAAAAAAAAAAAAAAAAAAAGAGACAAAACTTACTGCCCCTCCTTCATATTGACAACATCGCACACAACGTCCCTGTCCAGCGCCGGAAACATGCGCATGAGCGTTTCGACTACATGCTCGTACTCCATTCTCCCGATCCGGGCTGCCTCTTCGGTTTCCGCGCTGGCCTGTCGCGCTGCTGCCTCTTCGGCTGAGAGTTTGCTGCCCTTTCCGTCCAGCCTCCTCCGAGCGTTGGGCTGGTGGCGGCGTCCTCCGACTGCGGTGAGCAGTGCATCGTCGGGATCCGGGTTCGGTGAGTGTCTGGGCGTGTTGCCGGGCTGCGGCGTGACAGCGGGGCCGTGGGAGGAGGAACCGTCGTCGGCGAAGATGCGGCCGATGGTGGTCAACGGCTTCTGGAGCGTGCGCAAGAGCCCCGCAACGGCCACTTTCTCCTCGCCGCCTTCGGCATCGGTGTTTTCCCGAGGAGCCCTGGTGTCGCGCTGCTCTGTTGATCGGCGCGGTTTTGGGGGCGGCGAGGGGGGCGGCGGGCGCTCGGCTATCTCCGCAACTGCGGCTTCGACGTTTGCCTCGAACTCTTCGGGGGATATCGTGAGGGATGACCGGTCGAGGCTCTCGATGAATTGAACCGCACCCATCTAGCGGTCCGAAAGTCAGCCCACCCTGTGATGCCACTCCGGCGCCGTGTCTCCGTACCAGGGAACTCAGATAGTATCCCGCCTCGCCCGTGAGTTTGTCCGGGTTTCGGAACCGCAATATGTATTGCACATTGCTGACCAGATGCTCCGGATTCGCACGCAGCACTACGTAGATGAGCAGTGGCACGAACTTGTCCGCGCTCTCCTCGCTCTTCGAGTGTCGCAACAGCCCTGTCACAGGTAGTCAGCTTGTCGTGCCCCGGCGGAAGGCGACGGGCGGGAGGAGAACGGACCGAAGATCACCTTGCAGGAGTTGAGTACACAGATCACCTTATCCCTTGGAGCTCTGTAGCTGCCGATCTTGAGCATCTCCTTGACCGCCAGATCCAAAAACCGTCTGCCGCCCTCGCCGCTGACGGCATCCCCGATGTCCAGGTGCTCCTCGCGTATCCACGAGTATATCCGCACCTTCTGGGAGAGAATGCTGTCCCTCTCGACGTCCTCCTGGTGCTGTCCGCGCCGGCCCGGGAACCGCTCGTCGAAGCGCGCCTTCCCGTCGAGGAGCGGGATCTCGGGCGAGAACGTCTGCGTGTACAGCCGATTCATCACGAGCTTCTCCATCCCTTCCATCGCGTTGTCGATCTCGACGTCGCCGACCTCTCTCCATATGTCGCACTGGTCCATCTTGGCGTATATGAACGTCAGGAAATCACGGATGATCTTGACCTGCTCATGCACCATCCACTGCTTCTTCGCGAACTCCAACAGGAAACTCCGCAGAAACTTGGCGACGGGGTCGGCCGACCGGTGCCGTAATTGCGACAGGAACCGGTGGAAGTCGAACGGTAGGTCCTCATCGGGCGGTGGGGGTCGGTGCGCCGTAGATTTGCTTGCGGATATACTATTTATGCTGCGGCCCGAATGGGACTGCTGTGTGAGCGGCGGCTTCTCGGATAGCTGTCCGCACGCCGGGGCTGTCGGCTGAGGCGCGTACTCTGGCTCGTTTCCGGATTCTGCCGATAGCGACGAGCTTCGCGGGGGGTGCACGGGCGGCGCTGCCATGACCGGAGAGCGCACCGGCGACGCGGATGGGATGCGCTGCAGCCGCTCGCCCACGATGGAGGCGCGGTGGCTCTTTTCGAACAGATCGTGGATGACCGACCGGGTGCCATCGTTCTCGTCGTCGGAAGAGGGCTGTGATTTTCCGCCGGCGTTCGCACCCCCGAACGCGGCCGCCAGTCCGGGCGAAGGCGAGCTCGGCCGACTAGGAAGCGGTGTGGCGGGCGGCTGGTCAAGGTATATGCGGCCGTTTGGAGAGACGTCCGGGATTAGTGAGCTCCCCCGGGGCAGATCCTTGGGCGGCAGATCCTTCGGCGGTGGAGCGGGGGGAGGCGGAGATGCAACCAATGGCTTCTCCGGAGGCGCGTCCTTCACCGGCGTTGGAGGGCGAAAATCGTCCGTTTCGGCAGGCTTCAGGCTGGTGTTGGTGAGGGGAGGAGGAGCAACCGTGAGTGTTGAAGCTAAAGCCGACAGCTCGGCGTCCGTATCCGCGTCCAGCCGTAGAGCTGGAACTGGCGTCGGGACGGAAACGGAACCCTCATCCGCCAACGGTGACGCAGGGCTGTCCGCGTTGCTGGGGAGCTTCCCCGCCCCGTCCGTTGCAGCTGTTTCAGCCTCTTTCGACGTGATTGGAGACTCGGTCACGTCCATGCCCTCGCCCGTTTCCCCCTCCGCCGCTCCCTTCTCGTCCTCCCGCTCCTCCACGTGTAGATCCGTCTTCTTATCGGACGCGTGCTCCGGTAGGGGCGCGGTGGTGGTGTCGGCCAGGCTGCCGGACGGGGAGGGGAGCAGATCGAATTGGACGACCATCACGGCGAGCGACACGACTACGAACGCCGGCGGAGCTCGCTGGGTGATGGAACCGTAGCGGGGTGGATAGTGTGTGGTGGTGGTTAGTGGATGGTGCGGCTGTGTGCGATGTCTCGTCTCAGGAGGTCTGTTGTTCTCCGCTTCCGTCTGGACTGGCCTGGGTTGTCTGTTGGTCGCTTGCTCGGTTTGCGTGGTTCTGGTCCACCGCTCTCAAGGTATCGTCATGCTATCTAAGCCCCCTCCCGTCTTAGCTGGCCCGTCTTCGACACGTGCTAACGCCCCCGGAACTTGCCGCGAACGAATTTCACCTTCAGAGATTCAAAGGGCTGGCCGATCGCCTTCGTTTTTTTTTGTCCAACGGTGAGAGCAGATGCTCGAACACAGACTGCAAGAGACACCCCCGCTCCCCGCTGGCGGAGAGGAGAGATGCCGTCGCCACCTCCGATGACGCGTAAAGTACTCGCGATCCATCTATGTCTGCTGGGTGCGGTGCGGATGAGTCGCATCGCTGACGTCGGTAGATTACATACGGCAATCTAACGTATGTACATCGTGTAGAGTGCCTCAAATTACCTTAGCAGGGCGGCAGGAGATGGCACGACGGCAGAAGGCGTCGCTGAAACCGCAGAAATGGGCGACATCGAGTGATTTGCTGTGGATAGCGGAAAAGCTTGAATCCTTCTATTTTAGATTGCGCGGTTCCAGATGCAGTTTCGCGATCTGTGGCAAATGTGGGATATGTGGGAGCATCCCGTGCGGTGCTATTCTAGTCTGTGTATGTATGTACATCTTAAGTTTTGTGTGATATTGTATTTGGAATGGTCACTTGTTCTTCCTTACAGCAAGTGTGTATCTAGAGCATCCATTGCAAAATCTTAACCCGTTTGGTGCACACCGTTCACTGGTATTCTCGCCATTTGTCCGCTACATATGCAGACATCGCTCCGTCCGAAAGCTCGCAGTGGTCCTAGTGCACCGGCTTCGCCACAGAAATCTGCGTGATGCGAGTGTGTCCCAGTTGCCACAAAGTATCCTCCAGCTTGCCGTCCCTATCGAGTTTCTCGACGTCGTCTCCGCCGCCGATGCTCCTTCCCGCGACCAAGACATTCTGTCTTCCCATTAGCCCCGACCGCCCTGCCGGGGTAGGAAGCAGAACCTACCGGAACCGTTGCTCTGCCAGTGATAGCCTCCAATTCCTTCTGCACCTGCATTCCATTCGCCTTCAAGTCCAACTCGACAACGAACGGCGGCGGCACGATAGTGTACTTCTCCAGAAGCAGCGCCTTGGCCTTCTTCGAGTACGGACAGTAGCTCTTGGAGAACACCACAACGGCGTGTTGCTGCAGGAGCGCCGTGATCTCGGCGCGCGCTTCGACGTACACCGCAGCCGGTGGCGGCGGCGCGCTCGCCGCGAGACGCTCCGCCTCGGTGACGGTGCGCAGCGTGCGCAGGTACGGGTACGGCGCCGGCGAGTGGTACACCATGAACAGCGTCAGCGCGAGGACCGTCACCAGCGCGACGAGCAGGGCTTTGGTGCGGCGCAGGGACGGCATCGTGGGCAAGGGAGCAAGCGAGTGTGGTGACGGTGAGAAGGTGGTGAAGGGAGGTGTTGTTCAGCGAAGGACGGAGTGGAGAAGGTTGGTTGATACCACGGGGGCAGGGTGACTTTGACCCGTGATATTTGACGCCGTCGTCTCTCGTGCCGCCCCCTGGGCTGATTCTGCTAGTGCGTGGGGCATGCAAGCAGGATGGAATGTGTTGGTGGGCATTCGAATCCAACTAGCCTCTTTCGTTGTGTTCTTTCTTCAGCTGAGATTCGGCATCGCGTTGCGTAGATACTAGATATTCAACTAGACTATTACATGGTCGCTCTCTTGTAACTGTTCTACGATGTCACTTGGATGTCTGCTGCTTCGGAGCTGGCGGCTTGGCAGGATGTCAATGGCGGCCCAGCCACGGGATCTGCAGCACCGACAGGAGCGAAGACTGGGATGACTAACACAAGGAGTCCAAGTTCGAATGCTGAGCGGTTCTCGACGTCCATCAGACCGACAGTTTACTCGCCGGATGTGCCACTCTACTGCGCCCCTTGCGCATTTACATATGTGCGCAGGCTTGAAGGAAAGAAAAGTGGCACTTTGCGTGCTCGCGTGGTGAATTGCCATCGCCTCCACCAGAACCAGCTGCACGGTACCAAAAAATCAGTGAAGTCGTGCATTTCCCTGATCGATGGAGCTCTCAAAATGGCACGTCTATCTGAGCAGTGAGGGAAGGAGGTGCGGGAATGGACAGACAGGAGAGTTTTTCTTACCTTTTCCGCCCAACCTGTCGTGCTAACCCTCCCGCGGAGGAGCCTCTGCTGCCGACTGCTGGAAGGTGAGCAGCGACGCGAATATATGCCATCTGCCATCGCCCCCGCTGCGAATGGACGCTCCTCCGTCCGCTCGGCCTGTCCCGAGAGCGAGGGGAGCAACAAGGAAACAACAGGCGGAAAGACACGCACCTGCTTAGGCTCTCCTGCAGAGGATATGTAGGTGCGCATCACGATGAGGATGATGATCCATTGGTCGCACACAGCCCTGCTGGACCACGGCGATGTTATGTACAGCGTAGATGCGTACATATCAGGATCTCGCCTGTCCCCCGTGTCAATGGGAGTGGTGTGAAGATGTGATGGTTCTTCCGCCGTCGAGCGGGTGACGGGCAATGACTGCGGGCGCCGACGCACTAGCCGCCGCCACCGTGTTTCGCGGCGCAGCGGATGCCGACAAGGGGCCGTTGGACTGTCGTTTCGAAGAGCCAATCGCCGATCGGCTAGATACATAGCTCCGGAGCAGCCACGCCTCCGGGGGCCCATGCAGCGCAGGCGACCGCGCGTGGGGAAGGTGCCACAGACCACGGTAGTTGGCGTCCCGTATCTATGTAGAGTAGATTGCGGCTCCGTCCGCTGCGTGGTTAGATGGTCTAGATATGCAACGAACGTTCTGAGCGCCCGGTACGAGTGCCGACTGCCACCGGAAGAGCCGGAACCCGTCAGAAACGCGTCCTGCCGCGGAGAACAGGGGGAAAAGAGGAAGGAAAGGAGGAAAACGGACCGTTCTCGTCGCATATCATACATGCGCCCATCGCTGACCTTGCAGACATTCGTCGGGCCTGCCTTACGTCAGCTTGCAAACGCCGGAGAGGACATGTCGCTAGATACATGGCATCTGCTCGAGCGAGCGCTGGAGTGGGAAAGCCCTCATGCGGCAGCAGCCGCAAAGAGGAGGAAGCTCGAGCAGCCCTGCCCCGATCCGGATCCGGCTTATGGGCGCACAGGAGTCAGAACAGGTGGATGCTGGCTGTGCGCATACGAGCAGCGTCCGGAAACGCCGGTCGAGCCCGGCCGTGCGGGCTGCGGATCGTCTACGCGCACCGGCGGGCGTCCATCCGGGTGCCGGCTGGGCGGCCGGATGCCGCCTGCGCGCTTCTCCGAGAGTCTGGCCCCGCGTCGGGCGAACTGGGCCCGGCAGCTCCGACCGGCCCGGGCGGCGGGAAGGGCTGCGGGCCGAGGGCCGAGGGCCGTCCCCACCAGCCTTCGCCAGGATTGCGGGCCCTGTGCTCGGCGAGCACCCTTGGAAGCGCCGCAGGACTGGGGGCTCTGCTCGGATCCTCCCGCAGTGTCGCCAACGATGGATGTGGTGACCGGCACCGTGCCCGGCGTGGCACCGGTCCTTGCAGCGGGAGCCTCGGCTCGTCGTGGATGCCCAACCAGGCCGGCACTTCCGAGCTGCTGAACTCGAGCCCAGCGATGGCGGGCGAGCACCGGGTGCACGTGATGCTTCGACAGCTCTCCAGACGTTTTCCGAGCGAGGCTGAATGCAAGCAATGCGGGGGCAAGGAGCACGCGTGCGTCCGCCGCCATACTGTCCTTCTCGGCCTCGTTGATCTGTCGGAGCCGTCGGACACTTCTGTGGCCGCTCCAAGCCCCATCGGGCTTGCACGCGGCTGACGACATCGAGTGCTGTCCTCGAGCGTGTTGGCGGCTCTTGCTGGCAAAACAGCCAGCCGCCAGAAGGAAGTTGGTTAGCACGACGGACCGGATCCCGGGGGGAAGACGGATCGATCGCCGACACCACCCACCTCTCCGGAGGGGTATCGTCTCCTTCTGCCTTCCGACCACCGGCCATGGCAGTCTGGAGTACGTACGGTCCACTGCGTTGGGCTCGGTCTGGCCGCGTGGCGTTGTGGGTGCAGGGCTCGTTGGATCTGTCCGAGCTGTGGGCCGCGGCTGGGAGTCGTCACTGTCCGCCGACTGGTGGTGAAATCGTCACTATCTGCCGACTGGTGGCGAAATCGTCATTATCCGCCGACCGGTGGCGAAATCGTCACCATCCGCTGACTGGTGATGGTGTTGATCCGCCGACCAGAGTTTGGGTGTGATCCGGCAGATGCGACCGCTGCCTGTTCTCTCCGCCCCCAAGGCACCGGCTCCCGTAGCGAGGCGTGAGCGCACGAGCAGCTGCCACGCATCCACGCCCCACGTGCATCCTGCCCGATGGCTGTCCGGTCCTGCTCCCCCAAGACACTGGCTGGTACGCCGTCCCCTCCTCCTTCTCGCGCCTCCAGCTAGCTATGCAGCCATCTGTGCACCGTCCCTTGGAGGAATCCGATTCCCTGAGCCCCTCCGTGGCGATCCCTGCCCCGCGGACCGAGGGAACAGCAGAGCGCTGCTGATACTCGCGTTAGTGCGCATCGATTAAATACTGCGCTCTGCGTCCAACCGTCTCCCGGGCGGCGACTGCTTTCCGCACTCCGTCCGCACCCCACATCGCCCCCGGATTCCTCTGCGCTGTCCGAAGCCAACTGTCTAGTTATGTCGAGCGGTCCACGGAGCCCGGAGACGTCGCCCGAAAGTCTCCCCGAAGCCAGCCTTGCGCCTATCGCTGCCGATCCCGCCCTGGTGCGTGCTGCGTGCCCTGCCCTGCCTGTGCGAATGCTGCTGCTGACTCCCCTTCAGTGTGACTCGGGCTCGAGCGACTATGACATAGAGTGAATCGAACACCCGGCACGCTACCCGAGGCACGCATCGGCTTACACGCGAGCAGCGAGACATTCTCGGTCACGTCTTCGGTCTTCGAGTTCCGCCACGAGAACGGTGAGCATGCTCCGAGTCGAGCTGCGCGTCGGGAGGCGATCGCGAGCACGGAGGGCTGATGATGGATGCAAAAACGACTGCATATGTACCAGGCCGGACGTACCATCGCTACAAGGAGGGAGCGTACTTTCTGCCCAACGACGAGGTGAGGGCACGCCCGCTTCCGAAACGGTCCGTTGTGAATGCTGCGCTAACACTTGCCTATCCAAAGGCAGAGAAAGACCGGTACGGAGGCTCGGGTCCAGCACTGCAAAGATCAACTGCTAACGGACGACCGCGGTAGACTTGACGCTGTTTGTGCCTTCAATGCGTTCTGTTGCTTGTTGCTTGTTTTTTTTATTTTAATGGCTGGCCGTGTGCATGCTCACCGGAGATTGCCAGATTCACCACTTGTTCCGCCTCCTCCTCGATGGGAATCTCTGTCTGGCGCCCCTGGAGAATCCGCGGCGCATCCTGGATGTTGGTACGGGCACGGGAATCTGGGCGATTGAGATGGCAGAGTCAGTCCCTCGGGCGGGGGTACGCGCAGCATCGGGGTAACGGCTCCAGCTGACAGGCCCATAGTCTCTACCCGGAGGCCACGGTCATCGGAACAGACCTCTCTCCAATCCAGCCCGAGTGGTATGTGGTCCGAATTCCTGGGCGCATTGCGTGCTTGATCGGCTGACGTTTCGCATAGGGTGCCGGAAGTATGCTGCCCCGCAGATCCGAGCGTGGGCTTTTCGCGACGCTGATAATGTCCGCTCAGAACTGCATGTTCGAGATAGATGACGCCGAGAGCAAATGGATGTACCCGCCAGTGAGTGTCCCCTCCGTCCATAGCTGGGTCGCTGCGACGGACCAATCCACGCCAGCCCGTTTCTGGACGCTATTGACTTGTGGATGCTGGGAAATAGGATTTCTTCGACTTCATCCACAGCCGGCATCTGGCACAATCGATAAAAAACTGGGAGCTGTACGCTTCGCAGCTGTTTCGGTGGGTCCGCACTTGCTCCCTATCGGTCCGATCCCGCGATCTGACCGAGCTTGCGAAGGCACACCAAACCGGGCGGATACGTAGAGCTCGCCGAACACGACTACACCCTGCACTCCGACGATGGCACGTACCGACCCGACACGCCTCTCTACCGATACATGCACCTCGTCTCGGAAGCCGCGGTCATGGCAGGGTACACCGAAATCGCACCTGCGGTGGGTCGGCTCCTCCAGCGCGCGGGCTTCGTCGACGTCAAGACCACGGCCAAAAAGGTGCCGTGGGCGCCGTGGCCACAGGACGAGAAGCTCAAGGAGCTGGGATACTGGTCGCTACTTGGACTGACGACCGCTGCGTTCGAGGCCTTCGGCATGGCTCTGTTTACACGCTACCATGGCTTCTCGGCCGAAGAGGCGAAGGAGATTTGCGCTCTGGCCAGGAAGGATGTGTGGGAAAAACGGGTGCATGCCTACCATCAACAGTGAGTCGTAGCCCCTACCGCCCTAAACCCCGGAAGACTAACGGGGCACGCGCAACTCCAGTTATATCACGACAGGGAGGAAACCGGAACAGGCTAGGGCAGCGGATAATTAGTGGCGGGGCTGGTGGGAAGAGAGGAGCTATACATATTCGGATTGGATTCGGAAAAGCAACAACAACCAAAAAATAAAATAAGACATGTTCATGCAAGATCACTCGGCTGGTGGTGGAAAGACAAGTGCTATTGTTTACTCCGGGTAAGGACACCGGGGCCAGGGCAGAAGTACGCGGCGCTGGCCAGGAAGTGGGTAGCTGCCCTAAAGCAGACGAGGCCTGAGGTGCGCATTGAAATCAGATGGTGCCCGGCCCATGAAGGAGTGGAGGGCAATGAGAAAGCGGATGAGTGGGCGAAGCAAGCAGCAGAGGAGCCGGATGCCCGGGGAGTGGAGTGGCTGAGGTATGGGGATCGGTACGGGGTAAGGAGGATGCCCCCACCCAGGTCCCTGGCCAATCTGAGGAGGGAAATAGCAGAGAAGAAGTGGGGCGAAGCAAGGAGCTGGACTGAAGAGCGGGTCAGGAGAAGAAAGTACAAGCTGGCAAGAGACCAACGGCCAAACCGGATGGTGGAGCGAGCGCCAAAGCACCTGGCGGGACGCTTTCACCAACTCCGAACGGGGCACTGCCGCACTGGGCAATACCTGGAATGGACGAGAAACGCAGACAGCGCGGCCTGCGGGTGGTGCCAGTACCGGACACAGACGAGGGAACATTTGTTCAAGCACTGCAGGAAATGGAAGCGACAGCAGAAGGTCCTGTGGGCGGAAGTACGAAAGGAGACAGGGAAAGGGAAGGACAGCCATGCGATCCGAGACCTATTCGCAGATGAGCGGTGCACGGGCGCCATCCTGGACTTCTTACGGACCACAGAGGTGGGGAGCAGGGTGGGACCTAGAGTGAAGGCGACGGTGGCAGGAGTGGGCTGAGAGACAGGAGGGGTGAGAAGGTGGAAGTAGGGCAAGGGCGTGTTGTGTTTTCTTTCAGTTTCAGTGGGAAGGCCAGGCGGGGGCAGGGGGAGTTACCGCGGGCCGTCGGCGGACTGTGGGAGGTCGCGGCGGACGGTGAACAGGAAAGGACTGTATATAATATCGTCA
>Ga0307508_10002020_pt1 | contig 22030 bp, 21 predicted proteins | sample 9_EM_MG_FD_203089 | JGI IMG/M metagenome (GOLD analysis project Ga0307508, IMG submission 203089) | Populus trichocarpa ectomycorrhiza microbial communities from riparian zone in the Pacific Northwest, United States - 9_EM | ecosystem: Host-associated > Plants > Roots > Unclassified | place...
TGCCGGAGGAAAATGTGATCGGCCCGGTCAATGGCGGCGTCGGCGTGCTGATGTCGGGGCTCGATTATGAGCGTACCGTGCTCGCCGGCATCCAGCTCGGCATCATGCAGGCCTGCCTCGACGTGGTCATCCCCTATATTCGCGAGCGCAAGCAGTTCGGCAAGCCGATCGGAACCTTCCAGCTGATGCAGGCCAAGGTCGCCGACATGTATGTCGCGCTCAACTCAGCCCGCGCCTATGTCTATGCGGTGGCCAAAGCCTGCGACGCCGGCAAGACCACACGCTTCGACGCGGCCGGCGCGATCCTGCTGGCGAGCGAGAATGCGGTGAAGGTCTCGCTCGAGGCAATCCAGGCACTTGGCGGCGCCGGCTATACCAAGGACTGGCCGGTCGAACGTTTCATGCGCGACGCCAAGCTCCTCGACATCGGCGCCGGCACCAACGAAATCCGCCGCATGCTGATCGGGCGGGAATTGATCGGTAGCGGTGGCGGTTGATCTCAGTCATCCTTCGGGCGGACCATCAGGAGATGCCTCGTGATTCGCCCCCTGCTCTTCGCCGTCGCAGCCCTTGTCGCCACCGCGCCCGCTATGGCGGAGGTCAAGCCCTTCCCCGCAACCTTCAAGGTCAGCGATCTGCCCGTTGATGGCGCGACCATCCATGTCCGCCTCGGCGGACACGGCCCAGCGGTCGTGCTGCTCCACGGCTTCGGCGACAGCGGCGACATGTGGCAGCCGCTCGCCGTCACGCTGGCGGCCAACCACACCGTGATCGTGCCCGATCTGCGCGGCATGGGGCTCTCGTCGCATCCCGACACCGGCTACGACAAGAAGACCGAGGCGGCTGACATCGCCACCGTGCTCGACACGCTGAAGATCGACAGGTTCCAGCTCGTCACCCATGATATCGGCAACATGGTCGGCTATGCGCTCGCCGCCATGCATCCCGACCGCGTGCAGAAATGGGTGGTGATGGATGCGCCACTCCCCGGCATCGGCACCTGGGCAGCGCAGCTCAGCAACCCCAAGACCTGGCATTTCAACTTCCACGGCCCCGATGAGGAACGCCTCGTCGCAGGACGCGAGCGCATCTATCTCGATCGCTTCTACAACGAGCTCTCGGCCGATCCCGCCGGCATCGATGAAGCGACGCGCGTCCATTACGCCGAGCTCTACGCCCGCCCGCACGCGATCCATGACGCATTCGAACAGTTTGTCGCCTTCCCGCGCGACGGCGTCGACAACCAGGCTTTCCTCGCCAAAGGCAAGCTCGCCATGCCGGTCCTCGCGATCGGCGGCGAGGCGTCCTACGGCGCCAGGCTCGCGGTTGAGATCAGCTATGTCGCGACAGACGTGAAGAGCATGTCGATCCCAAACTCAGGCCATTGGCTGATGGAAGAGCAGCCTGCCGCGACGATGGCCGCGATCCTCGGCTTTCTGGACTAGCGCAGCGCCACCTTCGCCGTCACCGACAGCCCGGGCCGCAACCGAGCGATCGCGGGCTGGTTCGGATCCAGCCGGATCCGTACGGGCACGCGCTGGACGATCTTGGTGAAATTGCCCGAGCCCGGCTCGAACGGCAGCAAGGTGAACTCGGAGCCCGAACCCGGCGCGAAGCTCTCGACACGCCCGATAAGCGCCTCGCCGCCAAGCGCGTCGACTTCGATCTTCGCCGGCTGGCCCGCAAGCATCGAGCGGGTCTGCGTCTCCTTGAAGTTGGCGACAACATAGAGGCCGCGCGACGGCACCAGCGTCAACAGGTGTGCGCCCGGCTGGACATAGTCGCCGGTCTGCACCTGCCGATCGCCGACGACGCCATCGATGGGCGCACGAATGATCGTATGGCCCTGGTCCTGCCGCGCGAGATCAAGCACGGCCCGCGCCCGCGCCACTGCCGCCTCCGCCTGAGCGACCTGCGCGACCAGCACCGGCCGCCGCGCCTGGGTCACCACCGCCTGCTGGCTGGTCACCTCGCGGTCGGCTCGCGAGCGGTTGCGGGCGGAAGCCGCGCCGATCGCGGTCGCGCGAACTCGCTCGGCATCGCGCCGGGTCGCGAAGCCCTGAGCCATCAGGGCCGCGAACCGCGTGTTATCGGCAGACGCGCGAACATATTCGGCATCGGCCGACTGGATCGAGGTCTGTGCCGCATGCACTTGCGCAGCCGCCAGCTGTTGATCGGCATCGAGCGCAGCCAGCGCAGCCCTGGCGGTTGCGACACCAGCTTGAGCATCTTCGAGCGCTGCCTGTGCACCCGCAACCTTGGCATCGAATTCCTGCGCGTCGATGCGCACAAGCGGATCGCCAGCATGAACCGGCTGGTTGTCGCGCACCAGGATTGCGGAGACGAGCCCACCAACCTTGGGCGCCACTGAACTGCTGTCGGCCTTCAGATAGGCATTGTCGGTCGACTCGCTGGTCCGCGGCGAGAAGAGATACGCGATCCCCGCCAGCGCGATCAGGATCGCCACCGCGCCCGCGATCAGCGGATTGCGGCTGATCCGGAAACGCGGCCGCGCCGCCTCGACCGGACGATCGATGGTCGCCGCGATGTTCATGGAGTCATCACCAGCAGGGTGGAGGTCGCGGTGGCGAGCAGTCTGCCCGAGGCATCGGTCAGTTTTGCCTCGGCAAAGGCGACCCGGCGGCCCATGCTGACGACCACGCCCTCAGCCCGCACGACGCCCGTATCCACGGTCATCCCGCGCAGATAGGAGACCTTCAGCTCAAGCGTCGTATAGGCCTGCCCCGGCGCCAGCTTGGAATGCACGGCGACACCGCAGGCCGAATCGAGCAGGGTCGCGGCATAGCCGCCGTGCACGCTGCCGATCGGATTATAGACCCGGTCATCGGGGTTGCCCTCGAAAACCGCTCTGCCCTCCTCGACTTCAACCAGTGCGAAATCCAGCGTCCGGCCGATCGAGGGCTGATTTCCGTGCGCGATCATCGCGCGCAGTTGGTCGATACCGCTGAGCGTGGCCCGGTCGAGCGTGTCGGTCATTTCACATCCTCGAGAGAGAAACGGGCGATCACGGAAGAGCGCGCGCGCGCCAGAATCGCGCCCGACTGCACGGGATCGGAAACCGCCCGCGCCAGCGCAACCGCGCCGACCATCTCATTCAGCATCGACGCACCTGCCATCTCCGGATCGGCAACGCCGTGACGGCCAAGCGCGTCGGCGAGCCGCCCGGTCAGCCCGGCTACACCTTGCCCGAACCGCACCCGCGCCTCTGGATCGAGCCGCGCGAGATCACCCGACAGCGAGGGCAGCGGGCAGCCATGCTCGCGTGTGTCGCGATGCGCCGCCGACAGATAGAAATCGACATAGGCGAGCAACGCAGCGCGCGGATCGTCACTAGCGGCGGCCATATCGAACCGGTTGCGCGCGCTTTCGAACATCGTCTCGATCGCAGCGGCAATCAGCGCCTCTTTTGATTCAAAGTGCGCGTAGAAGCCGCCATGGGTGAGTCCGGCCCGCGCCATGATGCCCGCGACCGCGACACCTCCGGGACCTTTCGCCCGGATTTCGCGCGCCGCTTCCTTCAGCACGCGCCGCCGTGTCTCGCTCTTGTGATCGCTGTCGTACCGCATGGCCTTGTCGATTTCCTTTATATGATCCATATAATATAAAGATCGCCGGAGGCAAGGGTTCCATGTCAGCTGCTATTTCCTCGGCCCACTCGCCGGCCCAGCCGATCGATCCGATGGCGCTGCCCGACAAGCGCAAGTTCCTGATTTTCGGGGTGATGGCGTTCGGTCAGTTCATGGCGCTGATCGATATCCAGATCGTCGCCGCCTCGCTCAACGAGGTGCAGGCCGGGCTTTCCGCCGGGCCCGACGAGATCAGCTGGGTCCAGACCGCCTATCTGATGGCCGAACTGGTGATGATCCCCTTCGCCGCCTTCCTCGCCCAGGCGCTGTCGACGCGCTGGCTATTCGTGCTTTCCGCCGGGCTGTTCACCCTCGCCAGCGCGTTATGCGGCCTCGCCTGGAGCATCGAATCGATGATCGCCTTCCGCGCGATCCAGGGGTTCGTCGGCGGCGCGATGATCCCGACTGTGTTCGCGACCGGCTTTGCGATGTTCTCGGGCAAGCAGCGCGCGATGATTCCGGCGATCCTCGGCATGGTCTCGGTGCTCGCGCCGACGCTTGGCCCGACGGTCGGCGGCTGGATCACCGACGCTGCGGGCTGGCGCTGGATCTTCTACGTCAATGTCGTCCCCGGCGGACTCGTCACCCTGCTCGCCTTCATGCTGATCCGCGTCGACCACCCCGATATCAGGATGCTGCGGCGGATCGACTGGGTCCATCTCGCATCGATGGCGGTGTTCCTGGCGGGGCTGGAATATGTGCTCGAGGAAGGCCCGAAGAACGACTGGTTCGGCGATCGGACGATCACGGCCGCAGCCTGGATTTCGTTCGTCGCCTTCCTGCTGTTCCTCGAACGCTCGTTCCGCTCCGACGGCCCGATCGTGAAGCTCACGCCTTTTCGCAAACCCACTTTCGTCTTTGCGTGCGTGTTCAATCTGGTGATCGGCTTCGGCATCTATGCCGGCACCTATCTCGTGCCGCTCTATCTCGGCCGGGTGCGCGGCTATAACGCCTCGGAAATAGGCACGACCGTGTTCATCGCCGGCGTCGTCCAGTTCCTCGGCGTGCCGATCGCCGCCGGCCTGTCGCAGCGCGTCGATCAGCGGATCATCATCACGTTCGGGCTGAGCCTGTTCGCAACCGGCCTGTGGCTCTTCTCCTATATGACGCCCGATTGGGGCTTTGCCGCTCTGTTCTGGCCACAGGCGGTGCGGAGCTTCGCGATCATGTTGTGCATTGTCCCCAGCGTCGGCCTCGCGCTCAATGGCTTTGCCGGGCCCGAGCTGCGCTATGCGTCGGGGCTGTTCAACCTGATGCGCAATCTCGGCGGGGCGATTGGCATCGCGCTGATCAACACCTGGCTCGGCGATCTCACCCGGCTCCACGCGCTGCGGTTGAACGAAACCCTCGGCGCCTCACCCCGGATCGCGACTGAGACGCTCGCCAGCCTTGCCCATGTGATGCAGCAGGTCACCCCAGATCCGGCACGCGCGATCATGATGGCCGAGGCGGTGATGGGCCGCGTCCTCGCCCGCGAGGCGCTGACGCTAGCGTTCGACGATGTGTTCCGGATCATGGCGTGGCTGTTCATCGCGGCGCTGGTGATGGTGCCGTTTTGCCGCCCGCCCAAACAGGCTTCGACCGAACCGATCGAAGCCCACTGAAACGGGGCCATCTCGCCTTGCCCTGAGCAAATCGCGCCCGTACGAGCGCATCATGCGCAGCCTGCTCCACACCAGCCGATATCGCGGTTTCGCGGTGGTGTTGCTGGTCTGCGCGCTCGCAATGCGGATGCTGATTCCCTCGGGATTCATGATCGCGCCCGGCGCGCACGGCGCAACGCTTGTCCTCTGCCCCGGTCAGGGCGCGATGCCCATCGCACTACCGCACGATATGGCGGCGATGGCCATGCCGGGCCACGATATGAGCAAGCCCTCGGACAAGCATCAGGGAGACAAGCATCAGGAGAAGGGCGACAACCTCCCTTGCGCTTTCTCGCCGGTGGGCGCGACCGCCAACCTTGTGTCGGTTGCTCACCCCGTGCCGCCGGCGGCTATCACCGTCATCGCGCCCACGCTTTTCCGCATTTTTGTCCAACCGGGGCTTGGCCTCGCCGCACCGCCACCGCCAAAGACCGGACCGCCGACGCTCGCCTGACGATCATGCATGCCCATGGGCGTGTCCTATCCTGTCGGACGAACGGAATTATCGATGATACCCCAAACTACGCGCATGCCGTCGCGGCGTGCGTTCGCGCTCATATTTGCTGCGCCCTGTATCCTGGCGCCCGTTCTCGCGCATGCCGAGGACGATCAGTCGAAAGACATCCTCGTCACCGCGCAGAAAGCGCAGCAATCGATCGAGAACACACCCTCCACCAAGGCGACCATCACCGCCGACACCATTGCCACGACGATCAACGCAGTGAATGTCGAAGACACAGTCAAATATCTGCCCAGCCTGATCGTCCGCAAACGCCATATCGGCGACACCCAGGCGCCACTCGCGACGCGCACCTCGGGGCTCGGCTCCAGCGCGCGCAGCCTGATCTATGCTGACGGCGCCTTGCTCTCGTCGCTGATCGGCAACAACAACAGCCTGGCCTCGCCGCGCTGGAGCCTGGTCAGCCCGCAGGAGATTGCGCGGGTCGATATTCTCTACGGCCCCTATTCGGCGGCCTATGCCGGCAATTCGATCGGCGCCGTCGTCAATATCACCACACGCCTGCCCGACGCGCTTGAGGCCACTGCGACGGCCGGCACCAGCGTCCAGACATTCGATCAATATGGCACGCACCAAACACTGCCCACCTGGCAGATCGGCGGCACGATCGGTGACCGTTTCGGCCCACTCGCAGTGTTCGCGAGCATCAATCAGGTCACCAGCAACGGCCAGCCGCTGCAATATGTCACCGCGACCAGCCAGCCAGCCGGCACGACCGGCGGCTATGCCGACGTCAACCGCACGAATGCGCCGATCAGGGTGCTCGGCGCAAGCGGCATCGAGCATCAGCGCCAGGACCAGTTCAAGCTCAAGGCTGCGCTCGACATCACGCCCGATATTCAGCTCACTTACGTCGGCGGGCTGTTCCTCAACGACACGGATTCGACTGCCGAAAGCTATATCTCGAGCGCAGGCGGCACCACCTACACCAGCGCCTTTTCCAGCGGCGTCTATCACTATGACGAGCGCCACTGGTCGCACAGCCTGTCGGCGAGCGGTACCAGTGGACGGTTCGACTGGCAGGTGATCGGCACGCTCTATGATTTCGATCACGATGTGCAGCGTATCCCGACAGGCACGCTGCCGGCGGCACAGACCGGCGGCCCAGGCACCATCACCCGGCTCGACGGCACCGGCTGGAAGACGCTCGATGCCAAGGGTGCATGGACGTCCGACGCGACTGCGACCCACAAGGTCAGCTTCGGCGCGCATGCCGACTGGTTCGAACTCAACAGCAACCGCTACACCACAACCGACTGGATCAATGGCAGCGAAGGCGCGCTCAATCTCCAGTCGAAAGGCAGGACCCGCACCATCGCGCTCTGGGCGCAGGACGCATGGAAGCTGCTGCCAGCCGTGACGCTGACGCTCGGCGGCCGGTACGAGTGGTGGAGGGCCTATAATGGCGTGAACCTCGTACCGCCGCTCGGCACAGTGCAGCAACCCCAGCTGTCAGCCAGCACCTTCTCGCCCAAGGCATCGCTTGCCTGGGATGCCGCAAAGAACTGGACAGTGCGCTTCTCGTTCGGCGAGGGCTATCGCTTCCCGACCGCCGGCGAACTCTATCAGATCGTGACCAGTCCGGTGCCGGCGCTACCGAACCCGAATCTCCGGCCGGAGCGGGCGCTGTCCGAGGAACTCTCCGTCGAGCGGCATGGCGATCACGGTTCGGTACGCCTGTCGCTGTTCAACGAGTCGATCAAGGATGCGCTGATCTCGCAAACCGGGCCATTGCCGGTCGTGCCGGTTCAATTCGGGAGCTATGTGCAGAATGTCGACCGCACCCGAGCCCGCGGCGTCGAGCTGGCGTTCCAGCACAGCGACGTGGTGCCGCGTATCGATCTGTCGGGAAGCGTCACCTATGCGGACGCGACGACACGGGCCGATGCAGCCTTCCCGGCAGCGGTCGGGAAGATGCTGCCCTCGGTCCCGCGCTGGAAAGTGGTCGCGGTGGCGACCTGGCGCCCGACCGACCAGATCTCGCTGACCGCGGCCGCCCGCTATGCGAGCCGGATGTACGGCGCGCTCGATAACAGCGATGTGATCGGCAACACCTATCAGGGCTTCTACAAATATCTGGTGGTCGATCTGCGCGCCCAGGTCCGCGTCACCGAGCATTGGTCGCTCGGCCTCGGCGTCGATAACGTCAACAATGATCGCTATTTCCTGTTTCACCCGTTCCCGCAGCGATCCTTCACGGCAGACCTGACCATGAAGCTCTGACCACGACACTGGCGGTTGGCCGGGATCGAGGAGCCGGACGCCGTGGGTGGGGCTGCTAAAGGGGCAGCCCCACATAGTTTTCGGCGATGGCGGTCTGCATCGCTTCGGATTGAGCCACATAATCGAGTTCGGCGATCTGCATGCGATGCTCGAACGCGCCATCACCGGGGAAGCGGTGCATCAGCTTGGTCAGATACCAGCTGAAGCGCTCGGCCTTCCAGATCCGGGCGAGCGCGCGCGCCTGATACCCATCGAGGCCGGCGTCGCTGCCACCCACGTAATGCGCGATCATCGCATCGCCGAGATAGGTGACGTCGGACGCGGCCAGATTGAGTCCCTTGGCCCCGGTCGGCGGCACGATGTGCGCTGAATCCCCGGCGAGGAAGAGGCGGCCGTGATGCATCGTCTCGAATACGAAGGACCTGAGCGGCGCGATTGAGATTTCAAGCGCCGGCCCGCGGGTGACGCCGTGGTGCGAGATCGGATCGAAACGCCGCGCGAGTTCGTCCCAGAGCCGTTCCTCCGGCCAGTCCTCGACCCGATCGGTGAGCGGCACCTGGACATAATAGCGGCTGCGGGTCTGCGATCGCATCGAGGCGAGGGCGAAACCGTGCTCAGTGTTCGCGTAGATGAGTTCGTCGTGGCACGGTGGGACATCAGCGAGAATACCAAGCCAGCCGAACGGATATTCATGCTCGAACGCGCTGGCTGCCGATCCCGGGATCGCCTTGCGCGAGGGGCCGTGAAAACCATCGCAGCCGGCGATGAAATCGGCCTCGATCCGGTGTTCGACGCCGCCCTTGTCATAAGTGACGCTCGGATGATTGCTGTCGATATCGTGCAGCGCGACGCCGCCTGCCTCGAAGATAATCTCCAGGCCGCGATCGGATGCCGCGTCCATCAGATCGCGGGTGAGTTCGGTCTGGCCATAGACCGTCACATGCTTGCCAGTCAGCCGGGCAATATCGATCCGGATCACGCCGCTATCGGTCGCAAGGTTGAAACCCTGCTCAATCAGCCCTTCGGCCTTGAGGCGCGCGTCGAGGCCCAGCCGGCTCATCAGATCGGTCGTGCAGGTTTCGAGCACGCCGGCGCGAATCCGCGACAGGACATGGTCGCGGCTCTGCCGGTCGACCACGACGCACTGGATTCCCGCGGCTCGCAGCAAATGACCGAGCAGCAGCCCCGAAGGCCCGCTGCCGATGATCGCGACCTGTGTCTTCACCGAATCCGCCGACGCGAATGGATATGCTTGCAGACAGAAGTCGAGGGGATACTATCCATGCCCCGGCTTACGGCTCGCGTCCTGCTGCGTATAATCCAAATGCCGAAGGACCTATTTGATTTCCAGAATTGTCGAGTCCTGTGGCCGTTCGATCACTCGCTCACATTGGACTATGTCCGATCCGCATCTGGCCAGGCGCGCATACACGAATATGATGGATTCTTCGGCTGCGCATCGCCAAAGATCCTTCGGCAAATTGTTGCGTAGCATAGCGAATTGCGACACACTCCTGGCTATAAATAATGAGAGGGGATGGCATGGCGACGGATCCGCGCGCGACAATCGATCGGGAACCCATGTCCGCCTTTCAATGGGGCGTGGTCGCGATCATGATCGGGCTCAATGCGCTTGATGGCTTCGACGTGCTGTCGATCAGCTTCGCATCGCCCGGCATAGCGAAAGCCTGGGGCATCGATCGCGCCGCGCTGGGCTTGGTTCTGTCGATGGAATTGGTCGGCATGGCGGCTGGCTCGCTGGTCCTGGGCCGGCTCGCCGACCGGGTCGGGCGGCGCGCGACGATCCTCGGCTGCCTCATGGTGATGGCTACGGGCATGCTCGGCGCATCATCGTCGCATGATGTCGTTACGCTGTCGGGGTGGCGCCTCTTCACCGGGCTGGGCATCGGTGGAATGCTGGCTGCAACCAACGCGGCAGTCTCCGAGGTTTCCAGCGCCGCGCGGCGGCCTCTGTGCGTGGTGCTGATGGCCGGCGGCTATCCGGTCGGCACGATCATCGGCGGATCGATCTCGGCAGTCCTGCTGCGGTCGTTCGACTGGCCGGCGGTGTTCCAGTTCGGCGCGGCTGCGACCCTGTGCTTCATCCCGCTTGTCCTGTGGCGCTCGCCGGAATCGATTGCCTTTCTCCTGCACCGGCGCCCGGCCAATGCGCTGGCACGGATCAACCATAATCTCGCGCGCATGGGCCATGCCCCGATCGACGCGCTTCCTCCAATTGAGGCGGAGGCACCCGCGTTGCCGCTCTCGGCATTGTTCTCGCCGAACCTTCGCCTGGTAACCCTGCTCCTGACGATCGGCTATCTCACGCACATCATGACCTTCTATTTCATCCTGAAATGGATCCCGAAGATCGTCGTCGATATGGGCTTCGCGCCATCTTCCGCGGCCGGCGTCCTGGTATGGGCGAGTGTCGGCGGCGCGACGGGTTCGCTGCTGCTCGGGCTGTTGACGACGCGGGTTCGGTTGCTGACGCTCACCATCGGCGCGATGCTGTTTTCGACCATGCTGGTGATCGCGTTCGGTCAGGGGCAGAACAGCCTCGGCACGCTGTCGATGGTTGCTGCAGCGGCCGGCTTCTTCACCAATGCGGGTGTGGTCGGGCTCTATGCGCTGGTGGCACAATCCTTCCCCACATCGTTGCGCGCGACCGCAACCGGTTTCGTGATCGGGATAGGCCGCGGCGGATCGGCGATGGCGCCTGCGCTTGCCGGGCTTTTGTTTGCGGCCGGTTTCGGGCTACCGGTGGTGGCGACATTGATGGCGCTGGGTTCGCTGATCGGCGCTGTGGCGCTGCTCGGCTTGCGCGCGGCGCGCCCACCGCTTCGCGATCAGACAGGATGAAAAGACTTTGAACATCGCTTTGCCGAACCTTGACGACGAGGAGGCGCCGCTCGGCGCGCTCGATCACCTCACCGGCTATCATCTCAGGCGCGCGTCGGGTGCCTTTGGAGCGCACTTCGCCCGGGCCATGGAGGGCACGGGCATGCGCCAAGTGCTGTTCGGGATTCTCTCCGTGGTCGGCGCAAACCCCGGCATCAACCAGGGCGCGGCAGGCCGCTCGCTCGGCATCCAGCGCGCGAACATGGTGACGCTGATCAACCAGCTCGCCGATATCGGCCTGCTCGACCGTCAGACCGCAGCTGAAGACCGCCGCGCGCTCGCGCTCAGGCTGACGGCCGCAGGCGAGAAGATGCTCGAGGAATGCCTCAAGCGGATCGAAGCGCATGAAGAGCAGATGCTGGCGGGCCTTACCGCCGCCGAGCGCAGGACGCTCATCGCATTGCTCACGAAGATCGAGGGCCGCAAGCGCTGACGGTCACGCGACGGCCGGTGATCGGAACGATCCGCTTCCGGCCGCCGCTACGAGTCAGGCAGTCTGCTTCGATATATCATAGGCGCCAAGGCCCGGCTTGAAGCTCTTGTCGTCGATGAACTGCTTGATGCCTTCCTTGCGGCCGTGATTGTCGTAGGAATTGGCCGCTTCCTGCGCGCGGATCAGATAATCCTCGGCATCGTCATAGCTCATCGCGCCGACGCGGCGGACCGCGTCCTTGGTCGCCTTCAGCGCGACCGGGTTCTTCTTGAGCAGGACGTCCGCCACCGCGGTCACCCGGGCCTTGAGATCGGCGAGGGGCAGTGCCTCATTGACCAGGCCCCATTCGGCGGCGGTCTTGCCGTCGACATTCTCGCCCATCATCGCGTGATACATTGCCTTGCGGAACGGCATCAGCTCAGTCGCGACCTTGGTCGCACCGCCGCCGGGCAGGATACCCCAGTTGATCTCGGAAAGGCCGAACTGCGCATCCTCGGCCGCGAAAGCGAGATCGCAGGCGAACAGCGGGCCGTACCCGCCGCCAAAGCACCAGCCATTGACCATCGCGATGGTCGGCTTCTGATACCAGCGCAGCCGGCGCCACCAGCCATAGCTTTCGCGCTGCGCCTGACGCGTGGCGCCGAGGCCCTTTGCCTCGGTCTCGCGAAAATATTCCTTGAGATCCATGCCGGCCGACCAGGCAGTGCCCTCGCCGGTGAGGACGAGTACACCGACATCGTCGCGATGTTCGAGGAGGTCGAGCACATCCGTCATCTCGCGATTGAGCGTCGGCGACATGCAGTTGCGCTTGTCGGGGCGGTTGAAGCTCACCCAGGCGATGCGGTCCACAATGGCATAGGCGACGGTGCCCAGCGGGGATGTTTCAGTCATGGCAATTCCGTTCGTGAAGAGATGTGAGATCAGATGGGATAATGGCCGGGCTGGGTCTCGATCGTAATCCAGCGCAGCTCAGTGAAGCTCTCGATGCCGGCCTTGCCGCCGAAGCGGCCGTAACCGGAGGCCTTGGTGCCACCGAACGGCATCTGCGCCTCGTCATGCACGGTCGGGCCGTTGACATGGCAGATGCCAGATTTGATCTGCCGTGCGACGCGCAGGCCGCGCGCCGTGTCGCGGGTGAAGACGGCCGCCGACAGGCCATATTCGGTATCATTGGCCAGCTCGATCGCATGCGCCTCGTCCCTGGCGCGCGCGATGCCGACGACCGGACCAAAGCTCTCGTCGCGGAACAGCCGCATCTCGGGCGTCACCTTGTCGATGACATGGGCCGGCATCAGCACGCCGTCTGAATCCCCGCCGACCAGCTGCAGAGCACCTTGCGCAAGCGCATCGTTGATCAGGCCGCGAACGCAATCGACCGTCTTCTGGTCGACCACCGCGCCGAGCGGCGTCTTGCCCTCACGCGGATCGCCCACCGGCATCGAGCCGACCTTGGCCGCGAACTTCTCGGCAAAGGCATCGGCGACGCTCTCGACCACGATGATCCGCTCGGTCGACATGCAGATTTGCCCGGAATTCATGAAGGCGCCGAACGCAGCGGCCTTTACCGCCTCGTCGAGATCGGCATCGTCGAGCACGATCAGCGGGGCCTTGCCGCCCAGTTCGAGCAGCACGGGTTTCAAATGTTCCGCCGCCCGCTTCGCGATGATCTTGCCGACTGCGGTCGAGCCGGTGAAGTTGATGCGGCGCACTGCGGGGTGATCGATCAGCGCGCCAACAATCGCGGCCGCATCCTTTGGCGCGTTGGTGACGAGGTTGACGGCGCCCTTGGGCAGGCCAGCTTCCTCGAACGCTTCGACGATCAGCGCATGTGTGCGCGGACATTGCTCCGACGCCTTCAGCACCACCGTGTTCCCGCAAGCCAGCGGCATCGCGATTGCACGGACGCCGAGGATGATCGGGGCGTTCCACGGCGCGATGCCGAGCATCACGCCAACCGGCTCGCGCAGCGCCATCGCGATGCAGCCAGGCTTGTCGGAAGGGATCACTTCGCCGCTGATCTGGGTGGTCATCGCCGCCGCTTCGCGGACGATGCCGGCCGCCAGCATGAGGTTGAAGCCGGCCCAGCCCTGGGTCGCGCCGATCTCGCCCATCATCGCGTCGATGAACTGCGGCGCCTTCGCCTCGAGCGCGGCGGCGGCCTTCATCAGCAGCGCGCGTCGCGCATTCGGCCCCATCACCGACCAGGCAGGAAAAGCAGCAGCAGCCGCATCGCACGCCGCGTTCGCATCGGCCACGGTCGCGGCCGAGGCAATCGTCGCGACCTCACCCGTCACGGGATTGAGGCGCTCAAAGGTCGCGCTCGTCTCGCGGGCCTCTCCCCCGACGCGAAGGGTAATTGCGGTTGCCATCAGCCTCTCCTGTTATTGTTATGTCGCATAACGTCATTAGCGCGACGGCGCAATGTTGTTTGAAACGACAATCGCGCCAGGCGTTCGGCGCGAACGTCTGTGATCGCACTGTTGGAGCAATTGAGCCGCCGCGCGTGAATCGACGTCGCGCGCCGACGGCTCCGCGGCAGCCAAGGATGGCTATATAAATGTCGGTTCAGGAGTGCTGGCTGGGGCGGCAGGGTTCGAACCTGCGAATGGCGGCATCAAAAGCCGCTGCCTTACCACTTGGCGACGCCCCAGCAGAGCGCAGCCCTTTAGGGTCTGTGCTCCATGCCCGCAATGGTCGTGATTGCTCGTGAACCCCGGATCAGTCGAGACGATCGAGCCAGCCGTGCGGATCGGGTAATTTGCCGCGCTGGATGTCTGTCAGGGCCGCCCGCATCCGCAACGATGTCTGTCCGGGACCGCCGCCGCCGATGGTGAAACCGCCGCTCTTCATCTTCATCTCGCCAATCGGTGCGATCACCGCCGCGGTACCGCAGGCGAACGCCTCGCACAGCCGACCGCTCTCCGCATCGGCGCGGCACTGGTCGATCGAATAAGGCTCCTCACGCGCGGTCAGCCCCATGTCGGCGGCGAGCGCGAGGATCGAATCGCGGGTGATGCCGGGCAGGATGGTGCCGGTGAGCGGCGGCGTGACGAGCGTGCCGTCGTCGAACACGAAGAAGATGTTCATGCCGCCCAGTTCCTCGATCCAGCGGCGCTCGGCCGCGTCGAGGAACAGCACCTGATCACAGCCCTGGCGGATCGCCTCGGCCTGCGCGACGAGGCTGGTGGCATAGTTGCCGCCGCATTTCGCGGCGCCCGTGCCGCCCGGCGCGGCGCGGGTATATTCTTCCGACACCCAGAGCGTGACGGCCGGGGCGTCGCCCTTGAAATAGGCACCGACCGACGAGGCGATGACCGCATAGAGATATTCGGACGAGGGCTTCACGCCGAGGAACACCTCGCTCGCGATCATGAACGGACGCAGATAGAGCGAGCCGCCCTCGATCGAGGGGATCCAGTCGATATCGGCGCGGACCAGCTCGCGGATCGATTCGAGGAACAGGTCCTCCGGCAGCTCCGCCATCGCCATCCGCCGTGCCGAGCTGCGGAACCGTGCCGCATTGGCCTCGGGCCGGAACAGGGCGGTCCCGCCATCGGCGAGCCGATAGGCCTTCATCCCCTCGAAAATCTCCTGCGCGTAATGCAGCACGGCGGAGGAGGCATCCATCATAAAGGGCGCGCGCGGCTCGACCCGGGCGTCATGCCAGCCCTCGGCCTCATTATAGCGGATCGTCACCATGTGATCGGTGAAGACCCGGCCGAACCCCGGATTTTCCAGGAGGCGCGCACGCTCATTCACATCGACCGGCGACGGATGCGGGGTGCGGACGAACGCCAAGGATGCGCTCGATTCGGTCGCGGCGCTGGTTTTGTCGAGCATGGTGTTCTTACACTTTGTTACAATTTCGGGGTTGAAGCCTAGTACGTAAGGCACCAAATCTGGTCAACATGGCAGCACCAACAACGTCCGCGTCTCCGCTTTTCCTGCGGGAGCCTGAGCTTCGCCGGGGCATGGAGTTGCTCTATTTCGGCAACAGCCACTTCACTCGCGCGATCGATCGCGGCCTCGCCTCGCGGGGCCTGGGCCGGGCGCATCACCGTGCCCTCTACTTCATCGCCCGCTCGCCGGGGATGACGGTCAGCCAGCTGCTGTCGCTGCTGGCGATCACCAAACAGTCGCTCGGCCGGGTGCTGACCGAATTGAGCGATCGCGGGCTGGTCGAGACTCGCCCGGGCGATCGCGATCGCCGCCAGCGCCTGCTGAGCCTTACCGAGGCGGGCAAGACACTCGAGAACGAGCTGTTCGAAGCGCTGCGCGAGCGGCTGTCGGCCGCTTATGCCAGCGCCGGCCAGGCGGCAGTCGGCGGCTTCTGGGCAGTGCTCGAAGGCTTGATCCCCGAGGAGGAACGCGCGCGGATCGAGGGATTGCGGAGCTGAATTTCAGCCCCGCGCTCCCGAAAAACCGATCAAAGCGCCTTCAGATATTCCAGCAAAGCAAGCTTCTGCTGAGGGCTCAGCGTGGTTCCGAAATTATGCCCGCAATGGCTGTTGCCTGAATTGCGCTGGTCGCAGCCGGTGGTGGTCCGCGTCCCGTGCCATCCGGGCTGGGTCGTCGCGAGGCCGAGATTGGCGGTGTCGTAAGCCGGGCCGACATCGAACGACGTCAGGCGCTGGCTGTCGGGGGTAAGCAACTGCGCCAGGCTCGCGACCGAGCCATTGTGGAGATAGGGCGCCGCCGCCCAGATGCCGTGGATCATCCGCGATTCATAGGCGGGCGGATCGGTCTGCACTTTTTCCTCGGGCCGATCCGGGAAGGAATCGTCCAGCGCCTTTTTGACACCGTCGGACGGCGCGACCTTCGCATTGGGGGCGAGATTGGCGGCAACCGGCGTCCCCTTGCCGAAGATCGCCTGCTTCCAGGCGCCGCTTTGAAGAATGGCACCGCCGACCGAGGTGCTGAGCAGGGTGAAGGACCGTTCCGTGCCCTTCAAAGGCTTGGTCAGGAAGGGAATCCAGGCGCCCGTCATGACGCCCGATTTCGAGGTGCGATTGAGGATGTCGTGCTCGCGCGAGTCCGTGCCGACATCCTGAATCAGCGTGTTCCAGGTCGGCTGGTCCGGGAACGCCTTGGGGCCGGGATTCTCATTATGACAGTCGATGCAGCCGCCGTCGGCGGTGTGCATTTCATAGACCTGCCGCCCTTGTGCGGCGAGGGTCCGGTCAAGCGGCCAGGCGGCAGGCCATTTTGGCGGGCCGATCTGCTTCACAAGGTCTTCGAGCTTGAGCAAGCCATCGAAATTGAGCGAGCTGCCGTTCAGGAAATCGCGGAAGAACAGGTGTTTGAGCGACAGCTTTGGATGGAAGGTGCCGAACACGCCGATCACTTCGCCGGTGTTGCGCGTCAGGCCGAAAATGTCGCTGCCGTTCGGGGCGAAGCCGGGCCACTGAGTCTTGTTCTGCTTGGGCGCGTCCCAGAGGAAGGGATAGCGCACCGGCGCATCGGCGGGCTGGATGTTCTCCTTGATGACATAGGTCGGCGGCCAGCCGAGATCGAGACCGGTCAAGCGATCGAAGATCATGCTCACCGCGTCGAGTCGGCCGACGCCCCAATAGTCAGTCGGATAGGCGCCCTTTTTCAGTGCGCCTTCCCGCGCATACCAGATGTCGACCGCGACCCGCAGTTCAGCGATCTTCTTGAGCGACGGCTTGGGCCCGAGCACGTCGCTCGCGAAGCGTGCGAACGCGATCGGGTCGCTGCGGAGATGCTGGACGGCCGCGACCATATCGGTGAGCAGCCCGTAGAAATCGACGATCGCGGGTCCGCCATCGACGCGGTATTGCTGGCCGCCCGCACTGAGCTGGCGGGTGTGGCACGCAGCGCAGGTCATCCCCGCTTGCTCCTGCCCGGCCGGGCCAGTCGTGGTGAACCCGACCGGCAGATCGCTGTCCGGGTTGGGCAGATAGCCATAGCGCGCGAATTTGTCGGCGAGGAAGGGCTGGCCGTCCGCGGTCTTGAGCGCCTTCAGCCAGGCGAGCGGGATCATCGCCGACCCCTGATCGCCGCTGTAGAAACTGGTGCGCTTCGGCCCGGTCCAGGCAATGCCCTGATCGGCATAGGTGACGCCGTCAGCCGCGGTCTCGCCCTGCCCGGCCGTCGTTGCCGCCGGGACGGCAAGGCAGGCGGCAATCAGGGTGCCGACGAGACTATATTTCAAAATGCTCTTGCGCATCGCCGCCGCTCCCAGGGTGAAGACTTCAGGCGGAGAGCATCATGTCCTCCGGCATGAGGCAACCAGAGTTGGAACCATTCCGAAACAATGCCGCCTACCGTGCGGCGGCGGCCATCTCGGCGTTGCGGCGGGTGGCTGCGTCGAGCGTCTCGTGCAGCAGGCGCTTCAGCGCGTCGTCGCGATCGAGAACGTCGAGTCCCTTGCGGGTCGAGCCGCCGGGGCTCGCCACGCGGTCGGCGAGCTCGGCGGGGGAAACATCGGCGGTGGCGGCGAGCATTGCCGATCCTTCGACCGTGGCGATAGCGAGTCGTGCCGCCTGGTCAGCCGGCAGGCCAAGCGCGGCGCCGGCCTCGGCCAGTGCGTCGATATAGCGGTAGAGAAAGCCGGGACCGCTGCCCGCGAGCGCGGTGACGACGTTGAACAGGGCTTCGTCAGCGATCCACTCGACCAGCCCTAACGGCGACATCAGCGCGGATACCTGGTCGCGCAGCTCCGGATCCGGTGTCGATGCATGCAGCCCGACCACGCCCTTGCCTATTCCGACGGGCAGATTGGGCATCGCGCGTACGATCGCGCCCGCATTGAAGCGCCGGGCGAGCGCCGCTCCTTCCACGCCGGCGAGGATCGACAGCAGAACCGGCACGCCCGCCAGCCGATCGGCATAGCGGGTCGCGATTTCGTCGAGTTGCTGGGGCTTCATGCCCAGCATCACCAGATCGGGAAGCGGCCCCTGAGGCAGATCGCGGGCCTGGCGAACGCCGTCGGGCAGCGCCCGGTCTGTGCGATTGACGACATCGACCTGGTCAGCCGCCACCACGCCGCTGTCGATCCAGCGGCGCAGCATCGCGCCGCCCATATTGCCGCAGCCGATAAGCCAGAGGGATTTGAGGCTCACGCCCCTATCCCAGGCTTCGCCCCCACCTCAGGCTTCACCTTGAGTCTCGGTCATCGCCGCGGCGAGGGCTTCCTTGGGGGACTTGCCGCCCCACAACACGAACTGGAACACGGGGTAGAAGCGTTCGCACTCGTCGATCGCGGATTCGACCAGCAATTCCGCGGCGCCAAGCGACATGGTGCCGCCCTCGCCCTCGATCATCGCGGCGTGGCGGTAGAGCAGGATACCGCTCGACGACCAGAGCTCGAAATGGCCGACCCAGAGTTGTTCGTTGATCAGCCCGATCGTTTCATAGACCGCAGCCCGGCGCTCATCGGTTACGCGAATGTCGGGGAAGGCGAGGAACTGGATGACGCTATCCTCGTCACGCCACAGCGCGCGAAGCTCATATTGAGTCCAGCTGCCCTTGACCTTGGCGATGACCTCATCATCCTGGCGCTCATGCTCCCAGCCATGCGCGGCGAAATAGCTTTCGAGCATGTCGATGGGGGCCGCGTCCTCCCGTTCGTAATCGGCTTCGTCGAGCATCACATCATGCCTCCCGCTGCCCTGGTGGCACCAGATGTGGTGCCGCCAAGGGCCGCTGCGCACAAGCGCTGCGCGGAAAGCCTTCTAGAAAAAACTGTGGAAAAGATCTTCAGGCTCCTGCCTTGGGTTTCTTCGGCGCTGCCTTGGTGCCGGCCGCGCTGGTCTTGCCTTCAAGCGCATCGAGCCGGGCGCGGAGCGCATCGGCATCGTCGCGCGCAGCCGCCGCCATTGCCTTGACCGCGTCGAATTCGTCGCGGCTGACGAAATCCAGCCCGCCGATCCATTCCTTGGCCTTGGCGCGCGCGCCCGATTCAGCCTCGCGGCCCATGCCGGCGATCGTGCCCGCGGCGCCATTCATGAACTTCACGAAATCGTCGAAAATCTTGTTGTCGGACTGCATCACATGATCCCGTAAATAGCGTCTGGTCTAGATGATCTGGGTGGTCGAGGATGACGGCACAAGGGTTTCCGCCCCGGGGTTAAGCTCGGCGATCCTGTAGGTGAGGATGCCGGCATAGACCAGCCATGCCAGATACGGCACCATCAGCCAGGCTGCGCCGGTGCGAATGCGCCCGAACAACAGGGTCGTCGCGAGCGCGAGCACGAACATCACGCCGATCGTCACCAGCGACCATAATACCTGGTGCATGCCGAAGAAAAGCGGCGACCAGATCAGGTTCGCGACCATCTGCACCGCGAAGACCGTGATCGCCGGGCCGCGCAGCCGCGATCCGCGCGCATGGATGATCATCGCCAGGGCAAGGCCGAGCAGGATATAGATCGCGGTCCAGGCGGCGGGGAAAGCCCAGTCCGGCGGAGTCTGTTCCGGCTTGACCAGCGCGCGGTACCAGCTGCTGTCGGATCCGCTCGGCACGAGGCGCGCAGAGGTGAAGCCGAGCAACAGGATGAACGGAACGGTGACCACCGCCCAGCGCATGAATGCCAGCCTCAACTGCTGCTTCGATGCGATTTCCCTCAAAGTCTCCCGCCTTCCTGTTCGCGCGATACAGCGGCGCTTGCCCCGCGACCGAATAAAGCACCGATTCTGCTATAGAATGAAGACCGTGCCAATGTTTGAATCAATTGTGCAACTGCGAACAGGGTAAATCAAGCCGGATCACCGTGTCTTGAGGCGGCCAGCAGGAATTCGACATTGCCTTCGGGGCCGGTAATCGGGCTCTGGACGACACCTTGCACCCGCCAGCCTTTGGTTTCGATCCATTCGGAAACCTCGGCACAGACCCGCGCATGAACCGCCGGATCGCGCACCACGCCGCCCTTGCCGACCTCTTCGCGCCCCGCTTCGAACTGCGGCTTCACCAGCGCCATCAGCCGCGCGTCTGGCCTGGCGAAGCCCATCGGCACGTCGAGCACCTTGGCGAGGCCGATAAAGCTGGCGTCGCAGACGATCAGGTCGATGGGCTCGGGAATATGCGCCGCCGTCAGGATGCGCGCGCTGGTCTGCTCATGGACGATGACGCGGTCGTCCTGGCGCAGCTTCCAGGCAAGCTGGTTGGTGCCGCTGTCGACAGCATAGACCCGCGCCGCGCCGCGGCTGAGCAGCACATCGGTGAAGCCGCCGGTCGATGAGCCGACATCGATCGCGACCGCGCCCGTCACGTCCCAGCCGAAATGGTCGAGCCCGTGCGCGAGCTTGATGCCGCCGCGCGACACCCAGGGATGATCCCGCCCCTTCACCTCGAGCACCGCATCGTTGGACACCGGCTGGCCCGGCTTGTCGATCTTGCGGTCGCCGAGAAACACGAGGCCGGCCATGATCAGCGCCTGGGCGCGGGTCCGGCTTTCGGCCAGGCCGCGATCGACAAGGAGCTGGTCGGCACGACGCTTTGGCATTGCCTGCCCTACCAAGCCGAGTCGCGGCTTGATAGCCTTTCTCTGACCGCCCGCAGAGCGACGAAACCGCGCCTGTCTGCGACCAGCTCAGGCGGCTCTTTCGGCCGGTCGCAGCCGGCGTGCGATCTGGCGCAACGCTATTGCCTATTAAAACAGTAGGAATAGCTTTCGAGGTCTGGAGACGTGGTCGCACCGGCGTCCCCCTAGAGCTTCGAGCGGCCACGTCTCCTTACCCAATCAGGAGAGCGACGATGGGAAGTTTTTCGCCATACGATCCGGCTCAGCCAACGATCCTGACCGTTCCCGGACTTGGCGGCTCGGGGCCCTCGCACTGGCAGAGCCTGTGGGAAAGCGCGCGCCCCGACACGGTTCGCGTCGAGCTCGGCATGTGGAACACGCCGCACCGCAACGCCTGGGTGACCAAGCTCGACCAGGCGATCTCAGCGGCGCAGGCGCCCGTCATCCTCGCCGCGCACAGCCTTGGCTGCCTCGCCGTCGCCTGGTGGGCCGAGCTGACGCGCCAGCCCTATGGCTGGCCGGTCGCCGGCGCGCTGCTGGTCGCGCCAGCCGATGTCGACCGGCCGGATGCGCAGGATGATCTGAAGGCATTCCGGCCTTCGCCGACCGCGCCCCTGCCCTTCCCCTCGATCCTGGTCGCCAGCCGCGACGATCCCTGGATCGCGATCGAGCGCGCGCACAGCCTTGCGGTCGGCTGGGGCAGCCATTTCGTCGATGCCGGCGCACAGGGCCATCTCAACGCGGCGAGCGGAGTCGGCTGGTGGACCGAGGGCCAGGAATTGCTCGAGCGCGTCATCCACGCCGCGGGCGATCGCAAGGGCCGCCCGCGTGCGCCTGGCGATGCGCGCTCGATCCTGGCGATCAACGCGACTGATGCCGCGCAGACGCATTATCTGGGCGACCGGGCGCTTTAGGGTCGCCCTGGCGGGCTCGAGTCGCAGCCAATGGGGAGCGTGACAGCGGTCGCTTTGCTGGCTGTTCCTGGCTGTTTTTCGGGAAAATTTTTTTCTGGCTGTTATATTGGATTTCGCGCCTGAATTTATGGCCTGTTTTCAGCCGTATATGGGCAGTTTGGCTGTTATTGAATAACAGCCAGCTAACAGCCAGAAAACAGCCAGCTCTGCTGGCTGTTCCAGCGCAAAACAGCCAGCGTCGGCGATTCTGTTTCGTTCATGATG
>Ga0307508_10002021_pt1 | contig 22024 bp, 21 predicted proteins | sample 9_EM_MG_FD_203089 | JGI IMG/M metagenome (GOLD analysis project Ga0307508, IMG submission 203089) | Populus trichocarpa ectomycorrhiza microbial communities from riparian zone in the Pacific Northwest, United States - 9_EM | ecosystem: Host-associated > Plants > Roots > Unclassified | place...
CTAAGACGTCTGTGAAAGGCACAGTTTTTTTCCGTCAAGTAAAGAGTGGTTTTTGGTTGTGTGAAAACGGGCATTTTTGGTGTAAAACGGCCCCTGTACGGAAACTTTTGTCCCTGTACTTTAGGTAGGTATGTAGTGTGTTCGATGGATGAGACTTCCCCCGCCCACTAGCGGCGGGGCATGTTCTCGCGCACCGGCGCTGTGCCGTGTCTCGTCTACAGCCAGTGCAGTCCTGAAGCTGCGCTTTTTTCTTTTCTTTCTCACCCGATTACGGTCAGCAACGGTCACTCGTGGGGAGCTGCGGGACGCGGGGGGGTCACCGCGGCTCACTCGGTCCGCCGCCGTCCGTGCGGCGCGTGCGAGCAGCCGTCGGAACTCGACGTCATGATCCAATAGGGTCGCACACGAGTAATGAATCATCATCACCATAACCACAATCATCATCACCGGCTGAACCCGACAGGTCTTACACTGTGGACGAATGGATCTCGGACGGACCTGGGCGAAGTGGGTTATGTGGTGGTCTGGCACCCACGGCACTCAAAGCAAGTGTGGGTCGGAATTAAAACTCACACGGGCTTTAATCAGGAAGCATATGGTGCAGAGTGTGCTGCACTTGTTAGAGCCCTTGAGATTGTCGCCGACAAGTGGCAGAGACACAGGATTCCCCGCGCGACTATATTTTTCGGATGCACAGACTGCCATTGAAACGCATGCTCAATACAGATGTTGGCCCCAGGGCAAATCTGTGCCCTGCAGGCAAGAAAGGCTCTGGAAAGAGTGGGATGTCCAGCGGAGATTATAGATGGTGCCCAGCACACGACATTATTGCGGGAAATGAACAAGCAGATACCTGGGCAGAGTTTGCTGCAGACGAATCAGAGGCGCCTGGTGTGCCGCTACTCAGACCGCTATGGTCGGCGTGCGATATCCCCCCAGCATCTCTTGCTCACTTGAAGCGTATTGCTAGTGAAGTCAAGTGGAAGGAGTCACTAGACTGGGCTTACGAGCGAGTAAATAACGCGAGACAATACCACCAGCTGAAAACCGGCCATACCCTGACGGCGGAATACCTCAAAGTGGACGGGAAGCCTGGTTCTGCGAGTCTGGAGCAGTTCGGACTCGAGAACACCTCTTCAAGAATTGCAGATCATGGAAGATGCAACAGGCTGACCTGTGGGTGCAGATTCGGAAGAAGACCGGCAAACTCAAGCGGAGGTGGAATACGGCAAAACCCTTTGCAGATGCGAGATGCAGTGGGGCTATATCAGCCCTTCCTAGGGAAGAGAGAGGTGGGGCCGAAGAGGCGGTGCGACGAGGTGGATTGGGGAGGTGGAAGTGCATCCTCCAGAGAGGAGGACGGGTTGGGGGAAGAGGAGTGGCTATGTTGTTTTTGTTTGTTTTTGTATGCAAAGGGTGCCGCAACGTACTGACTAATGGGGGGCCTTCGCCTCCACTAGCCAGGGCGGCGAGGAAAACTTGGTGTAATCTGCCGTGATCTATATACCTAGGTCGGATGCAATAAATGAAGTCTCTCTCTCTCTCTCTCTCTCTCTCTCGCCGTCGGAACCCGAGTCTGCGCACACGATGGGACATGCTCGCCAGGGGTTCCGTCTGGCCTGCTCGAGCAGGCCCCGCAGACCAGCGCCGAGACGACGGCGCATAACAGACTGCCACGCGTCCGTGTACTATTTCCGTCCGTCGTTTCCCATCGTTTCCTTTTTTTCCCCGTCGAGTGACGACGCATGAGCCGACTCGACCGCGGAGGAAGGGGGGAAGGGGGAATGGGGGGGAGGGGACGAAAAACAAAAAAAAAGCGAGAAGGGATGTCTGCATTCGATCGGCGTTGCCTCGCCATCGGTTCGGCTTCTTTTTCTTTCGCTATCGCAGCGAGACGACGACGACGCCCCTGGTGGAGGCCCAGTCCGCTCGTGAGAGGTGGTGGAGCTGCGTGCGTTGGCGGGGGGGACGGAGGAAGCAACCTCCGCGTTTGCCTCGCTGCCAGCGCCGGTTGGGGCGAGCGAGGGGGGGGAGGGTGGGTGGGTGGAAGGAAGGAAGGAAGCGATGGGTCGTGCTGCTGGGAGATTGCAGTGCGACGTCCACTGTGGCTGCTTTTGTCCTCCCCTCGCCGTCTCGCGAACTTTCTGGCTCGCGCGTGCGGCCGGCCAGTGGTCCACGCGTGCGTACGTAGTTACGTGCGTGCAGCATTCCAGAGCGCCGCCTGTAGACTTGGCTGTTGGGCTACGGCGGCGGCTCCGTGTCCGCGGGCGCACCGATCGGGCCGTCCAAGTGGACAGGTGTGCGTCGGGCGAGGCAGACGGACGGACGGACGGACGGGCGAACGAGCGGACGGAAGAACGGGGCAGTGCAACGGCGGGGAGGAATGATGTGCGAGCTACTAAATACTCACGGTCACAGGCGAGCACTCGTCGCTTCGCCACTACTGTACGGTCCAAGCAGGCTGCATGTGCACTCGGATCGACGACCGATCAATCGGCTGCTACTCCGCCCTGTCGAAGCCGTGGTCTCGCCCAGCCAGATCCCGCGCGAACGGGACGGAACGCAGTGGGACAGCCGGCCCGAAGCACGGGGGCCAGATGGGACCATCTATGTACGCATACGGGCAAAGTAGCGAGCGGCGTTGTACTGCATTCTTCAGGGGTTTTCTCTCTCTCTCTCTCTCTCTCTGCATAAACAGGCAGGCAGCTAGGTGCACTACATAGCGCGCATCCGCGCAGGTGGTACGTGCCCGGCGACCACACGCCCCTTGGACGCGCCTGGCCGGGCTGCTGTCCGGCTCCCACATCGGTTCTATGTATGTATCCAGAGTGGGTGCGTAGCCGAGCGCTCGAGATCCAGGGACATGGAGTGTGGACAGTGCACCGCCTCGCTCGCATGCGCCGTGCGTGTTCTCTTCGGCACCACCTCCGCGGCGGGGGAGCGACGAGCGAAAACGAGCAGCACGTTGTCCGGGAAAAAAAAAAGCCTTGCCGCTAGCGCGGGCCTCCGAGGACGCCCGCTGGCCGCGGCGGTGGGGGCGGCGACGGGAGTTCTGGCGGGCAGTTATGCATCATAGCTTCTCTGCGCACAGGTCGGGCCGCCATGTCCGACCCGAGACAACCAACCAAACAAGCAGTTCGTGACGACCGGCCAAGGAGCGTGTCTAGGCCGCACGCGGTTCTGTTCCGAAGCTGTGGAAGGCCGCTTAGCAGGCACCTCGTTGCTGTTGTGTGGTACCTGCCGGAGCAGGCAATATTAATCCGCTGGTGTGCGATCTTCGCTGGGCAGATGAGCGCATCTACTGACATGTGCTGCTCGATTTCGCGGGCGGACGGACGGCGACTTGTCGCGATCGAGAAGGTGTTTCGCCCGTCCGCTCCGGAAGGTGTTGGTGGGTTGCCTGCTGCCGGGCCCGGGAATTTCGGTGGGCACGTTGTTGGCTGCGGAAAAGTAAGGCTTGCGGCGGGCAGCATGCAGGGTGTGGTTGGATAAGTACTTAACTAGCTGAGGAGGAGTGGGGTGGTGAGAGTCGGCGCGGACGGCATCGTTCCCGGACGGGATAGGGGGGGAGGCCGTGGACGGCGGACAGAGGGCGCGGGGGATGACGGGGAGACGGTGGAATGGTCGCCGTCGGAGGCCCGGAAGCCCGGTGGCCGGGCGGCCGGTGACTGCGTGCCCACGCACAGTGCTGCAGTCACCCAGATGCGGCGGCAGGTTCATAGTTACCCAGCTACATAGATACCCCACGGCCGCAGCTTATGTAAGACCTGGACCGTACGTACACATATCTACATAGATAGTACACACATACATAAGGTATGTAACGCACATATCGTACATACGCACTCGCAGTGGCAGCCGCCGCGGCTCGGCGGAGCAAAGTCAGCCTTGGCTGCCTGCGTGCGTGCGTGCGTTGTGCATGCTGCGTGCGAATGGAGGCGGCGTGACCCGCAGCGCACGGTACTCCGACTACGCGCGCACCTAGCAGCGTTCGGAACGGCTCGCTGGCCGGACACGCAGGCCTTCTAGAAGCGTCCGACAAGACCGGTTCATGTTCAGCCTAGTCTACCTACTCGACATAGCGATCAGCGGGGGGGGCGCGATGGTTACAGCCACCTCTGCGGATGTGCGTCGGCTGGTCAGACAACTACATACTCTCGGCGCCCGGCGAGTCCGAAACCCGCAATCCCCGGGGTTTCAATTGGTCGCACACTCAGCACTCTTGCGCGCGAGGGAGGCCCCGTTCATAAAACTAGGCATCGCTCGCGGTCGACGCATTAATTATTTCCTTCTTCCCCGTGCGATTGGGTGGGAGCCGAGGGGGCGCGGTGCGGAAAAAGAAACAGGGGGGAAAAAAGAAAAAAAAGGAAAAAGCAGCCCGAGTTGCGGCATTGCTAAAGATACCTCGCGATGCATGCATACGGACCCCGAGCGGCCGTTCTCCACACACTCCTCCCGCCCGGTCTGGTCCGCCGTCCGTCCGTCCGTCGTCCGTCCAGTCCGGGACGACGACTGCCGTTCGCCCGGCGAGAGCTGGGAGGGAGCTCTCTCCGGCGGCCCTCCGCGCCGTGTGGGATGCGCTGCTGTGCTTGCAGTTGCTTTTTGCTTCTGCCGTTCTATTCTTGCGGCGGGCTCTCGTCGCGACGCAAGAAGCGTGCCGACGGCGCCGGGGGGACGTTGCGGAGAGCAACCAGCCGGCAGGCCGTGGCGTCTGACCGTGCGTCGCCGGCAGTGCCGTGCTGCGCGTCGCCGGATCGACGGTGGGCGGGCGGGGAAGGCTGTTTCGACGAGCACGACGGGCGATGGAACGTCAAGAGCGGTGGCGTTGCAGGACCGGCTAAGCGAGCAGAGTGCCACCCAACTACCGCGAGCAGTCGTTGTCGTCCGGGGTGGGCCCGGGGGGTGGGGCGTGTGATGAGTCCGATCCTCCCCCCGGCCGGCTGCATAAAATTGTGGATGGCAGGCTGCTGTGCTGCCGCGGTTTGAAGAGCCGACTCTCTCGTCGCTGTGATTGCAAGGCTGAAGCGAGTCAGCCACGACAGCGGACGGCGGTGTTGGCTGGGATGTGGGATATGGATGGATGACGGGTGGATGGGAAGCCATGCATGGGAGATGGGTCAGCCCCCTTCCGTCCTCCGTTCGTTTCCCCTCGTCACGTTGCGTTGCGGTGTTCCACGGCGGGCGGCTCCCTCACTTCCCGCTCGCTGCAGCAACTGGCGGCTAATAGATAGAGCTCGCGTGGGACGTCGCAGTCTGTCTGCGCTCCGGGCCGGCCGCAGCTTCTGATGTGTTGCGGTTGTGATTCGCATCGCGAGCGTCGCGACTAGCCTGCACGCTGCAATCGGAGGGAGGGACGGAGGAAGAGGCACTGCGGCCCGTCGCCGACTGCGGAATCCAGCACGCACAAGGCTTGCAAGTTGCAACGGCGCGCGCCAGAAGATCTGTTTATTCATACTCGCATGCGAAGACATGAGGACAGAAAAGGTGCGGACGGCTTGGCTAATCTCCACGACCCCCGTCCGCCTCCGCTCCCCGCTCCCCTGCGCAGTGGGAAATCCATGTGGAGCACGTAGTGCTGGATCCGCACGATGCTCGTCGACTGGCCTGCCAGACGAGAGTTGCGTGGCCGAACTGTCCCCCGGTCGCCGCTGCCCACAGCCAGCAGAGACTGCGCTCTGCATTCTGCATGCCTCGGAAGGCGCACCACATACACACACATAAAATACATATGTATCTATCGTATGTACACACATGTCAGGGCGACAGCTCCGACGCCGGCGACGACGCGGCGAGCGCCAGCCTGCGTGCTCCCTCCAATCACGCGCGTGCGTGCGTGCTGGGCGCCCCCCGTCCACCTGCATTCGCTCCGCCAAATCGATCCATCGGCCATGTCCGTGGCTTGTCGATGATGAAGAAGATGCTGATGGGCCGGAAACTCTGTTTCGATCCTTGTGGACTGATTCGAAAACGCTTCCGGCGAGGGGGCTGCAGGGCGCATACTGGTGGAATAGAAGAAAAGAAGAAAAGAAAGAAAAAAAAAGAAAGAAAAAAAGAACCACATCCAGTACCCCACCACCTCGGAGGGCCCGTTGATTTACTGGTAGGTGTTGGCCATCCCTGACTCCGCAGGAAAAAAAACAATGCGAGTTGGCTATCGGTGCCCACGCTCTGCGCACTGGACATCATCATTCAGTTGTTCCTCTCTTTCTTTTCTTTTTTTCCCGCTCGGCACCCCAGGCTGTGGCTTCGCATCCCACCCTACCACCCCCCCCCCTCCGTGTCGGTTCGTGTATATAGATTGGAGTCCGCCCCCCCCCCCGCTCCCCCGGGCCAGTGTCGCAGCTCCGACGCCTTGTTTCGGTAATCAGTTTTGAAAGAGCCTTCTCGGAATCCCAACATCGCCGACATCTTGGTGGACGCCGTCGCGCTGTCGATATAAAACCATCACCACTGCTGTCGTTCGGCCATCATCACCGCGTCACCGCCCCCTGCGCCACCGCCGTGACCCGACTCAACCCCGAGAAGAACCAGAAGAGGAAGAGCAAGAAAAATCGGACGCTCCGGAGCCGCCATGTCCTCCACCTGCAGCTCGCCGCAGTATTCCCCCAGATGTTTGTCCAGATCGTCAACCAGTCCGCTGTCCCCCCAGACCGCCGCCACGACGCCCAGCAGCTACAACTACTCGCCTAAGCTGGGATCGGCAAGCAGCTTCCCGTCGCCGCCGCAGTCGCCGCGGGAGGACGGGGAGGAGGAGGAGGAGGAGGAGGAGGAGTACGGGAGGCTCGAGCAGCGGTTCTATGCGGACTCGCGGCAGTCGCAGTCTCCCAGCCCGCCGGAGCCGGTCTCGGCGTACGCCTACTCCCAGCACCACTACCAGCACCTGCCGCCGTCTCCGGTCAGCCCGGGCATCTGGACGTCGCCGCCGCCGTCGTCGTCGTACGTGCGGGAACCGTCCGCGTATGACGAAGCCGTCAACTTCTACCTGTACTCGCCGCTCTCGCCGACGAGCATCTACTACGAGTGGCCGGCCACGGGCCCGAGCATGCCCGAGTACTCGCCGTGGACGGACTTCTCGGGCTACCCGCCGGCGTCGGCGTTCTATGGCCCGCTGCCGTTCGAGGGCGTCCAGCCGCAGCCGCAGCCGCCCTGCGATCCGGCGATGGCGCTGATGGCGGCCGACCCGATGGCGTACAGGACTGAGCAGTGGCGGACGGCGGACCTCTGCAGCGTCGAGTACTCGGCCATGCACCCGCACCGCGCCTCCATGTGAGGACGCCGGCCCGGACCACGGCGCACGCAGACGCCACACGATCCAGTCCGCAGCAGCCGGCATCCGACGAGAGAGTGAGAGAGACGACAATAAACAGAAATGACCTGCGCGGCCGAACAAAGCCCCGTGCATCCGTATACGGCAGTCAGTTACGTGCGCGCTCGCCTTCCCGTGCCACCGGAGTGCATCCCACCTGTCAGCGGATCCGATCGCCGCCCCTCTGCGACTCGACGCTCGTCGCTGGGATATATATCGACGGAGTCCCAGCAACAGACCGGTGTCACCACCCCCGTGTCACCACGATCTTTTTTTCCTTTGCATCTTCGGCTTGTCGTTCGTTCCACAAGAAAACCCTCTATTTCAATTGGAATCCCCCGAAACGAAACGAAACGAAACGATACATCCCCCCTCCACCTCGGTTCCCTGCTGGTGATGGCAGGGCTATAATAAATAATTCCGCTTTCTCCTGACGCAGCAGTGAGAGGTCGACGGTCGACTCATCGTCTGGCTGTGCTACTCTCGCTTGCGGGGGGCCCGGCGGACCAATAGCAGCGCTGCCGCACGATGCCTGTCGCATCGAGTCGACTGCGGTACTGCGCATGTGTCTGCCAGTGACATCTCCTTGGCCTTCTCCGCGATATTAAGCTGCTCTGTCTCTTTCATCTCGTCTACGGATTAATTACTCATGTGTTGATGTGCTTTTTTTTTCTCCTTGCGTCCTGTTGGGTTTTCCTTGCGTTCCGTCGATTTTTTCCTTCGTCACGTATTATTCTCTGACGTCCCGGCTGTGTGCGCGGGGTGGGGGGGGGGATTGCATAGTGTATTTGGATCGGGGAGATATCAGCCTGGGGGGAGGGGGGAGATGGGGTTGGATTGGGGTTGCAGTTGGTTAAGTTGGAGTTGGAAACTTGGGGCGCGGGGCGCTGGGGGGTGGGCACTGGAGATAGTACAGATTTCTATTTTGGGCGTTTTTTTTTATATTCCTGCTGGGGGTTTCTTGGGGGAGTTAGTATTTTTTTTTGTAACTTTTAGAGATGGAATCTGCGCATATCTATTGGGGGGGGGGGGACGGAAAAGGTTATTTTATGATTTCATTTTTTCTCTCGCTCTATTGTTCTGCACCACCGTAGTCACTCTATTTTTGACGTCGGGCGTGATCGTGAGATTTTACGGTTCTGCAGACAGATCGACACGCCAGGACGTAAGGGGGACAGCGGAGTATCATAGAGTGGCGGTGGTAGATACTTAGTCTAGTCGCAGAGAAGGAAGCAACGAAAAAGAAAAGAAAGAAAAGCAAAGCAAAGTGTGTCGCGCCGAGCGGGGTGGAGATGTGGCGGGGATTTGTAAGCCCGCAGTCGGCGTTCGGGACAACTTGGCCACAGGGGCTAGCGAGGCCCCATCCCGGGCCGCGACCACACCGGAGCAGAGTCGAGTGCAGTCAACCGGAAGGAGAATAGAGAAGTGGGGCGGCGTCCTTCTCCGCACGGACGTCTCTCCAGCGACGACTGCGACGGCGGGGGCCCGACAGGAAGGGGAGGACTGGGGAGGGGAGGGGCGGGGGGGGCGTTCTGGAAGCCGGAATCGGCCAGTGCTAGGAATAGCATCCCTCCGTAGTACGTACATAGCGTAGCGTGAGCCAGTCAGCCGAACGCGACACCACGCGATCTCCACGCCATCGCCCCATCGACAACCGCTGCCGTGTGCCGTCTGCCGTCCGCCACCATATATATATCGTGTACATACATTACATACATAGGTATCTAGTACATAACTACAGTGTACATGTATATTTATTTTTTAATTGTTTCTTTCGCTTCCAGCGCGAGTGCGACGGCGTGATTTGCGGTGGACATCGGGGGAACTCGCTGCACTCGCAGAGTTAGAGTAGATGTGTACGTCCGCCAGCTGCGTGTATGCGCCGAATGCGGCTAGTCGAGGGGGTGTTTGGCGTGTTTCAGCGGCCTGCATGTACTCTATCTTCGCTGCCGCCACGCCATCCTGTGGGGGCCTGCTGTCGCCGAAAGACAAAGGACAGGGGACGCGTAGAGTGGTGTTGAAACGTGACCACGCGTAGGTGCAGCGATGGAGCTGCGGACATGGGTGCGAGAGGGGAGAGCCGAAAAAGAAAGGAAATATCGCATGAACCATATACATCTACATACGTCCAACCCCGCCGTGTACACGCCCCCGAGGATTCTACAGCCAGCCAAACACCAAACCCGCCCGTCCGCCGCGGCTGGCCAGCTGTGATCACAACGGCGGAGAGAGCAGGTGGGTTCGCGGAGTCACCCGGTCGATATGGACGACGGAAAGGAGGGGGAGGGAAAGGAACGCAGAACCGGATGGGCACGTATGTCATGGCCACCAGCGACGAAAAGCGATCTTTCCAATGGCGGAGGTTGCTCCACCGATTTCATCTCCCTGAAACCCCCGAGAAGAAGGGAAGAAAAAAAAGAAAAGGGGAAAAAAAAGCTCATCTTCGATTCTCTCCCAGGGACCTATCACCTGGGCTCCGCGGAAGGGAGAGCAGAGCCAAGTCCCCACCCGATCCGCGGTGTGTGTGTGTGTGTGTGTGTGTGTGTGTGTGCAGCACGGCTAACAATAGACAGACGGTCGCCGCTCCGGTCCACGACGATATCCATCCGGTTCTGCAGCCGTCGCGGACGATGGAGATGGCAAACACAGAGACCCCTCCATCGCGTCATGTCTCTGGGTCGGACGGGCGATCTCGCTGGGGGGCCAGACAAACGGGCAGACTGCTGGGGCGGCCGGTTAAGCTTCCTGCCATCTGCCACCCCCCCCCCCCCCCCCCCCGCAGCGTCCCAGTCGGCCATTGGTCGCAGCTGCTCTCCGAGCACAGGAAGTATAAATACTCCTGTTCCCTGGCTGTGGTCCCACCCTGACGCACCCCGGCGGTGGACGGGGCGTGCTGATTGGACCGCAGCGGAGCATGCACACGGCTGCTTCCAGCCTATATACCTGCCTGGCTGATAGATATGACTCCAGGTGCGCGACCGCTGGCTCCGCGTACTTGCCGAGAGACATGGCCAGACAGGACCGGACGCGGGGTGCGAGGGTGGGTGGTGGGCTGGACCGTGGACGTATGCGCAACTCGTCCAGCGACTTCTTCCTCTCCCCCCCCCCCCCCCCCCCCTCCGAGGCGAGTGGTGCCAGCACTCCCCCTCCCCCGTTCATCTTCCCTATCGACGGGGAGCCCACAGAAAACCCCAGCCATCGCGGATGCATCACTCACTCACTTAACGATCGCCCCCGCGCTTGCCGTTACACATCAGTGGCGGCCTCTGATTGGTCCATCGCGGGACATATGCAACCTCACGTACCGTAGAAAACGAGCTGGGGGGAGGGGGGGAAATTAAAAAAGGGTTTATATTAAGAAATTTGGTGCTCTCCCTGCCTCTTCACATGCAACCCTCGGGAGCGGACAGGGAGGGCGATGACGATGAGGGCGCTTGTGCATAGCCTATCACTCTATGGAGACAGCCCGATAGAAATCACGGGGAGGGGGCAGGGTGAGACACGCGGGCGACGGCGGGACGCCACAGCGCACGCGGATTGGACGCCGTCGAGCGAGTGGCGGGGCAGAGTGCACGCCTTTCTCCACGGAAGGCTGGGCTCGCACACTACACGGCGGTGTCACCTGTTGTCACCGGCGGCCGTTCTTCCAGGCCCCAACCCAAAAAAAAAAAAAGAAAAGAAAAGAAAGGAATCGACGCCTCGTGAGTGCTGAAACCCCGTTCCTATTCGTCGCCTTGCTGCGTCCAAACTGACCGTACGAGCTCTCTCCCACGGCGCCGGTGGATGCATGGTTGGATGGATGGAGCGCGGACCGTTGCCAGTCCCTCTCATCCTCCAGTCTGCCAGCCAGAACTGACGCCGTCTCCACCCTCTCCCCGGTATCCCTGCGCAAAACAGCTTTAGAGTTTCTCCACGCGGACTGCGGAGAGGGCTATGTACGCAGCCACTGCGCGTTCTTGAGGTGGCCAGAGGGCTATTTATTGCCCCCCTCCGACGGCCACTGTTGGCTGGCTGGCTGGCTGGCTGGCTGGCTGGCTGATGCTAATTCTGGAGTCCGCGCATGCAAAGAGACGTCGCCGCGTCAGCTCGCCGTTTACGGGCTGGCGGATTCCCAAAGATCGCCGGTGTGCGGTGCGATAGAAGCAGTACTAGAAACGCGTGTGCGTAGTGCATCTGCCATCTCTCTGGCCGTGCAATCGATACAGCATGGGGGTGCGATTGCGAGCGGCGAGAAACAAAACCAAAAGCCGAAAAAAAAACGAAAGGAACGACGCGAATCCCGAGTGATCCGCCGTGAAACCTCTGGATCCGGCTGCTCTGCCGTCACGGTCGACCGCTCCGCCCGCGTTTCTATGGCGACTCTCGTCGAGCTGTGGGGCAGGCGGTTACTCTGGGGCGCTCTACTTACTGCGTGGCGGTTGGCAGAGCTAAAGATGCGCCGACGGACAAAAAAGAGGCCAGGCGGAATATATAATCACGTGAATGCATGCGTGCAGTATGTGGCGGGCACTTCCAGCCAGCAATCGGAAACGAAGAAGAAGAAGGAGCATGGAGGGCGACACATCTCAAGGACAGATCCCCAGCCTTCCTCCGCTCCTCCAACTCTGCACGATCCTGTTGCACGGATTGCGCTTCGCACCGCTCACCGGCAGGCTCCGGCGTCTGCGCACTTCCCTGAGCTCGGGCGCTCGCAGTCGACTCGGGCTGGGCCGTTGCCTTGAGCGGGAGTGGGATGTGGCGAAAGCGAAGTATACGACATTTAGGTTGGACGGTAATGGCGGTGATGCCGTGACGACGGATTCCTTCTCCGCAATCCGATTGCCGGTGGTCTTCTGCTCTCGGAATCACTCGGACGCCACCAACAAAATCACATCAATTGACTCAAGTACCTAAAATGCACAACTAACAATCCCGGCACGATCTGTAATCCAAAGGCCTCCTCCCCCCGAGAGAAAGAGCAAATGCCATGCGGAAAAGAAAACAGCGCTCCAGAACCAGCATTAGAAAACCTTCCTGGCCATGATTAGCTGATATGCCAGGCCGATAGCAATATACAGGATCAGATTTACCTCCGTCAGGATCGCTTCCGCAAAAACCATGTCACAACCCTGAACAAGAACAGGATCCAGGCTAACTTGAGCAGAATCTCCTTGTCTGAACTCCTCCCCGAATTGGGCCCTGATTCCCTCGGCCTTTCTTGAGTTCGAGGTCTTGAAGTCTCATTCCCGCTATCGGCCGTGTCTCCTGGAGAGAGTGGCGATTGCGGAGCAGCTGAACTGTCGTCGGTCCGACAGCTAGGAGAATTCGGGACAGTAGTACCGTTGTTGTCCATTTGGTTTGGTGTGGGAGGTAGGTTGTGACGCCGTAGCACATCTCCCGCTTTGGTGCTCAGGATGCCGACCTTCGCTCTCAACTCCTTCTGGATTGTCGGCGTGACTCTCTCCGACGTTTTGTAGTAAGATATGATTTCCTCGAGTTCTTCTCGTGCCAATTTGCGCTGCTCCTCAAGCTTAACCTTCTCTTCCTCGTTGATCGGATCTTGGGGTTCAGCCACTCCTTTTGCGTGCGAAATAACCCGAGCACCGCCGTCGATCAGCGTCTTCCAGGGACCTTGCTTTAACTCTGCCTGCCGCTTCTCGGCAGCTTTGAAGGTAGGGGGGTTCGTATTGCCCCACATCGTCGTGAGAATCGTGACTTCCTTGAAGAACTCCTCGCCAGAAAGCGCTTCCAACATGTCGAGATTCAGTTTGGCCGATTTATTAAAGCGGTTTTGAGTGATGTCATGGACATAAAGGATGCCGGCGAGGTCACAGTAAGGCGTCAAGGCAAGGAGCGATTCGAGAATTTCCTCGAAGACTTCTATATCAGAGCAGACTTCGTCGTTGAAGCCCGGAGTATCGATCAAAATGTAGCGCTGCTCGTCGATGATGGTGGGGAACATCGCGAAGGTAGTGGTGCCTACGGGGAGCGAGGATAATTAAGCCAAGAGCAACGGGGCACATGAGTTAGGGAAAGGAGAAAAGTACCAGCGCTAATGCTATGCTCGACGTGCACGTCTTTACCGGTCAACGTCTTGATGATGGAGGATTTTCCCGCCCCAGTTAATCCGATCACCGCCACAAATTTGATGGAGCACCTGGAAACCATCAGCCATAGAGGCCAACAAGACCTAAAGCCTGAAGACGTACCTTCTCAGGGTCACCCGGATCGCCTGTGGTACGGACGCCTTGCCAAAAAGTTCGTTGACTTTAATCTAAAGGCGTGCTGCCGCATCCAGTGTTGTACCCACCGTGGCATCCCAGAGCTATTTTCCCGACCACCCTCCACTATCGCTATCTGCCTTCTGTTCGTCGTCTACCGCTGCTATCGCTCTGAGAAGTTCCTCGGGACCGCGCAGTGGCATCGCACCTTGTTGGCTATCCTGGCACCCTGCCCCACGCTCGTCAGAGGATGGAGGTGATGACATCATAGGCGAGGTTGGTCGTTTAACTGTCACGATGATGAGTAGCGTGTTTACAAGTATGAGATATTGAGGTAGGTAACAGTGGTGGAGCTGGCGAGGGCAGCAGGTGTTTGCGAGAAGATGAGGGCGTTATGAGGCTGACGAAATGACGGTGCGGGGTATGGTGCACATTTAAGCACAACATCCCTGGGGGGAATGTTGAGACAAGATGGAGGGCACAGCACACAGCCAATAGGAACCCAGAGCGCCCAGTGGTTATCACTTTAGCGCGCTCACAATACTCAGCAGCATCTGTGTTTTGGGCCGAGCGAGTAGGTATGTATGTAGCTGGCCCCTGAACTGAGCAGCATCGTGGGAATCAAAGGTCAGATCAACAAAATCGCAGAGTCAATTTGACTATGCCGAGCTCACCTGACACAGTCATTGCAATTTTCAGCGGTAGTTCTTACACCTTTAGTTCAACAACCTACCGGCGATGGCCTAGACAAAGGCGAAGACAATAGCATCGCGCTGGTTGTCCGTCCACTCTCAGCTTTCCCCTCGCAAACCGAAGCTGAGGTCTGGCCCGAAGAGACACGCGACCGCAGACCTCATGTAAGTTTTCTCCTCCGGCTAAATATCCCACCTGGGAGAGACAGGGGTTACGACTGCACTCAAAAGTGGCCCTGTCATATGCGACAGATGGTAAAGTAGACGATGGAGGGGCAGAAGTGTGCAAGCATTACAACTTGAAGTGTTGCGGGGCACTCGCTAGCACTCGTTTTTTTTTTGTACGGAAAGGTGGAGTGACTGGCGCAGTGTCGTCGGCGCTAGCGTCCATCCTTCACCTGCCCTCCCTTTTTTTCTTCGCGGTAGTTTCTTTTCTTTTCTTTTTGGGTTGATGGTGGGGGAGACGGACAGTACAACCTCCCTTTCCTCCGACTTTCCTCCGTTCTTTTTTCATCGGTTTTTCCTTAGGTCAGTGCCACATCTCGTCCTGCTCCGGTGCGTCCCGAAGAGGAGAGCAGCCTGGACCCTTCCTTTTCTTCTTTCTCCTCTTTTCTTCCGTTTTCCTTTCCTTTCTCTCGTTCCCGCGGCCTAGGGGCGACCAGCGAAGGTCCGCCTCTCTCCCCCGCGTAAAATTGGTGCTCTGACTCGGAGAGAGCTTTCTACGCCACAATACCACTATTGCGCCTACGAAATACGACAGCCAGCGTGGCCTCCACATACAACTCGACCAAATTTTAATTGACACTTCTGCACTCAGAGATTCCGAGGGACTAGCTCAAAGACCTTCGAATCCACCACTACTGGGCTGCTCACGACGAATTGGAAGCTGCCACCATGCCGACCCCCGCTAGCGATATGAGCCAGTGCTGTTTGAACTCGCTCCAAGATATGAGTTTCAACGGTGCCGGCCATGTTCAGACCTTTTTCCGACAAATGGACACGGTCATCTCAAAGCTCATAGCTGTAAACCCCGGACTCCCTCCCGAAATGATGGAAGCTTACTTGTGGAATGCAGTGAAGAAGCCTTCTGTCGCTCTTTGGCATGAACCAGATGGGCAATTTTTTGGTCGATCCACTTGACTACCTTGAGCGGCTTCCCTTGTCCGACATTGATACCTATGAGAAGGTTAAAACCAAGCTAGTGGAGAAGTTCCACTAGAAGGCGGATGGCATCCCGGAAGTGATCAATCGTTTACGGCTTATCGAGCGTGGCAAACGCCCATTTCGAGAATATACGGAAGAATACGACGTCGAGCGGAAAAACACTCAGATACCTGACTACTTGCTTGTGGAGATTTTTGTCAACCAAGTTCCGGGGCGAGTGGGAGCTACGCTGGTTGAGCAAATGCCGGGCTACCTGCCAAAGCCGTTCAAAGAAGTACGGGACTGGTGTGTTGACTAAGATACAGCCATCTGTAACAACAACCCGCTCCCATTCGTCGCCTCGTTGCATCCAAACTGGCCGTACGAACCCTCCCACAGCGCCGTTGGATGGATGGATGGATGGATGGAGCGCGGGCCGTTGCTAGCCCCTCTCATCCTCCAACCAGCCGGCCAGAACAGAGGCCGTCTTCCCCTCCTCCCGGCATCCCTGCCCGAAACAGCTTTAGAGTTTTTCCACGCGGACTGCGGAGAGGGGCTATGCTGCCACGGCGTGTTCTTGAGGTGACCAGAGGGCTATTTATTGCCCCCCTCCGATGGCCACTGTTGGCTGGCTGGCTGATGCTAATTCTGCAGCCCACGCATGCACAGAGACGTCGCCGCGTCAGCTCGCCGCTTAAGGTCTGGCGGGTTCCAAAGCTCGCTGGTGTGTAGAAGCAGGACCAGAAACGAGTATGTGTAGTGCATCTGCCATTTCCGGCCGTGCAGTCTTTGTGAGCGGCGAGAAACAAAACAATAACAAGGAACGACACGAATCCCGAGTGATTCGCTATCGCCCCCTGCTTCTTCGCTGCTCCAATACAATGTTTCTGCCATATCTCTCCACGCCAGGCTGACACCTTTCAATCCTCCAATCTCTATCGCCATCTTATCGGTCCAGGCATAGTTTGCCAACTCGTTCCCGACAGAATAGCATTTTCTTGCCTCGCAGAACTCATAGACAGTGACTATGTTAGTAAATTTTCTGCGCTTAATAGTTATACTGCAGTCTGTATACCTTCCGTATAGCCATGTTCCCAGTTGTAAGGATGAACTTGAACTCTTCGCGATACGCCTTAATGCCCTGCTCATGTAAAGCCCGTAAAACAGTTGAGTCACTGTGATGGCTCAATCCTGCTGTCTGACGGAGATCCACCAGTTGCATCCTCCGTGTTTCATAGCCGCGCCTCGCGGTTTCTGCTAAGTGAATTTTCTCTGCTTTCGTGAGCTACGGGATCGGGCCAGGTGGTTCGCAGGCATCAAGACCCTTGGTATCAATGAGTTCTGCCAATGTAATCTCTTCCTCTTGTGAACTGATCTTGCTCAGTTCCTCTCCGCCTCTTCTGTATAAGGGTCTGATACTTGTCGGTAGAATCCAGTAGCAGACAATGGCGGTATGTCGGGGGAACAGCGACCCCAAGGCCCGCAGTTTTCCAACAACAGGGCTTGAATCATAACAGTCTCAGCTTGTCTGGGCACGCTAGCTTGTCCAGATACCCGTGATTTCCTCTAGTAGATATATATAGATAGAGGTGGTATTGTCACGATCTAGCGCACTTTCTTTTTTTTTTATTTCCTGGGTGTGTGACATTTGTTGAATGTTCTAGCCTGCCGGGTGAATTGGGTTTTTCCTAAATGGGCCGGCCCGTGGCCGGTAGGCTCGTTTGCCTAGCCGGCTATGTACTCTAGACAACCTAGCAAATAGAAAAGTAGCGACCTAGAGGAGGGGGGGGGCTGGTCGAAGCGGGGCGACGAGACAATAACAGCAGAGTTTGAGTGGCCCACTCACCAAATAGAAAAGTTGAGTACTGCGCATATAAATGACACAAAATTTGGCCCAATCACTGTCATAACGTTCGACCCCCCTTTAGCAGCGCCTGCTCTGGGTACATACTCTAGAAGCACAGCATCCAACGAAGTAGTTACTGACGGGCCGAGCATCAATCTTCTCCTCACTTCACTTCCCCACTTGTAATCCTACACTAATCCCGAGGAGACAATCGCTATCGAATTCGCACCAAAATGGCCACTCGTATGGAGACAGAAGCGTCTGACGGTACGTGACTTGGGTTTCGAAGCTGCTCTCTAGATGATAATGTAGCTATCTACATCGTGTCATTAAACTTATTGAGTTACTCTAGCGACCTCGGCTGTGCTTGGAGGCGTTGGTGCCCAACGGTGTACGAACGGGCGCGCTAACAATGCCCTCCCTTCCCTGAGATCCATCGTCGAAGTCAGCCACTACGATCAAACTCCTGCAGTTTCGGTTCCAAAGGCTTCGGGCCATGAATCTATCCAGCCGCGTATAGACACACACACGTCCCACAAATTGGCCCTGCGTATCAGTGCGCCCTCACCGAACGAAGGGACATGGCTGGGCAGACTCCGTGTTCCGTCCCGACTGTTCGGCGCACTCGTATTCTTTGTCCGTGTGCCCCTCGTGCTTGCGGCCGATGCTGGCGACGAATTCAGCAACAACCTCTTCTCCGATCTTGCACCACTCTTGGCACTATTTGGCGAACAGTTCACCAAGCAATTCATGAGCCAGTCCATGAACTGGGAGGAGAGCGTCATATTTGCGATGGCCCCCTTGGGTATCATCACCGCAATCACAAGTGCCATCAGGGCCGGTGGACCCACCTGGATGAAAGCGATTATAGGACGTGCCAGGGAAGGGAAAGGCTTCATTGAAATGGAATTGATGTCTTCTACGAGCCACGATGTCTCAGAAGTGTGGGATGGGGACGCAGTCGTCAGGGTCCTAGGATCGCCGCAGATCATCGAGCTGTTTTATAGCAAACCCACAGAAATCAAAGCGACTAGCCTGGACAAGACGGGGAAGGAATCGGGGAATGGAGAAAGGGCGAGCCTATTGTTGCCCAACGATCGCGAGACTCGCCATCCCACTGAAATATATGATTTCCAAACCGCAATATCCGCCGGCATTCTATCGAGCAACACGAACCGGCCCCCTGAAACTAGGAACATGGAGGGTGCAACGCCGAATATCGCCTTGAATATAAGCGACCGAAGAGTCTCTCGCTTGGAAATGAAGGCAGTTGCGATGGTGGGAGTCTTATTGCAATCTGGTGTCCTGATCTTCGCCGGGTTTAGCGTGCTTTATTGGCCGTGGAACGTGAAATTCGACAAGGACGGAGAATCTGTCAAGCCATATGCGTTTCCCTTGGTGTGCACTGGCACTGCGACGTTAGTTCTGGGCATGTTTTTTTGCTCGCTCATTGTTGAGCGAAGTACAGACGAAGAGAAATGGGATATCAACGAAGGGAAGAAGTTCCAGGTCGTGTGGCTCCAGAAAGGCTGCAGCGTTGGCGATCAGCATTTCGGTTCGTACCTGATACAGCGCAAGAATCAAGCTTCACATAAAATTATCACCTCGCACAGGGCAGAGAAACGACTGGATATTTTGACGTTTGTTGGGTCCACGCTAAGTCTCGTGGGATGGATTCTCCAGTTTTTCGGGTTAAGGGGGCTCAATTGGTCGGTTACGATTGCTCAGCTGGTGGCAACGGCGGTGATGACTATTTTAAGAGCCGTGTTGCGTCGGGGCTTAGTTTACGACATTCGGTCCACGCCAATCGAGGATGGATACGAGCTGGACACGATCGCTAGGGAGATAACCGGATGTGGCGCCTGGAGCGTGGTTACTTGGGGGTTCGACCCCAGCTGTGTTCTCCGAGAAAGGCGACTTGCTGAGCGAGTCCTCGATGCCCGATGCCGGTTAGGCGCAATATCAAAATGGGGCCATCAGTGGCAGGCGGCAGTAGATGCTACAGCAGAAGCTATAGAAGCCACCGTGAATGGCTTATGTGCGAACCCCGATGTCACCACCACTGGCTTGACGAATGTATTCAAGTGGGAGTTGATTGTCGAGGTGACGTCTGGCGGTGACCCTACCTCTACTGGCCATATAGCCGGCGATTTTCCTACAAACGATGCGACTCCAATCGCCGTTGGGGCCTCTGCGGCCGACAACGTTCCTCCGGCCGACAGGACGCCTATCGCCGATGAGACTCTTGCCGTTTCGCCTATCGCTCCTAATCAGAAGACACTTGAGGTTATCAACTTGAGTATGTCAAGAAAATGGTTATCTGACGGTCGTGGCTGGAGCACATGGAAAGTGGATAAAAGCCAGGTTGCAGCTGTTCTCGGCCAGTGGATGTTGCACTTCGGTCCCCAGGGAGGCATGAGACACGGAGCAAAAAGGTGTCGAGTTATTGGGATTGACAGCCCATCGATGAGGACGTCATACGAACAGTGGGTCCTACGCGAAGCTGAGATTATCAACATTCCGGGCAGTGGCCAGACCGCTCGTATTTCGGGAAGTACTTCGAGCAGCGAACGATTGATTTTCATCGGAGAGCCTTCACCCATTCGGAGCTTGTTTGTCGAATCCGGCTTCCTGGCAGTCATATCAGAAGCCCCCCTGGAGAACATCTGCGGCCAAGCGATACTTTCTGCGTTCATGACAAGCTTTGTTCAAACCTCGTTGGAGTCAATTGGTGGCGGAGTTCGTGGTCGAGGCGGTGAACGAGGAGTGAAGGCGTCTTTTGGGTTGAGAAGCGGAGTTCTCGATGAACTTGCAGAAAAGGTTGAGAGAACCGGTTTGGCATCTATTGAGGACGCCCTCTCATGCATCGTACCACCTCTCCAAAATTCAGGGAAATTACCTCTAGCTGGTGTTACCAGTACAGATGTGTTTTCAGACACAGTACAGGAGATAACGAACTACTTTACGGGAGGTCGGCTGGAGTTGGCTGAGCCGCTTCTAATATGGCTCCTAGATGTTGCAGAATCAACAATCGGCAGCTACGTGACTAGCGGGGAATGGGGTCAGGCCAGCAAAATTTATATCCTCCTTTGCAACACATACGATTCAATCCAAGGTGGCGAAGACTACTCCGAGATTGCCGGAAAAGAAATGGGCTTGTTCTGCGAGTTGTGGGCTATTCACAAATCTGCGTCAGGCGTCAATGCCGACGACCCATTTACCACCATCATTGATGCTCTGGGCGAAGGAAAGGATCTTAAGATGTGGAAGGGGAGATTAAAGAAATGGTCGGAAAATGATCGCCTCAGGATAGGGGATACGGAGGCGAACTCATATACCAACACAAACGCGATTCTTCACGAACATGAGTTACGCCAAGCAGCAGCCAAAGGGGACTGTCTATCGGTGGCACGTCTCGTGAAGAGAGAACCAAACTCTATCAATGCGATTGACTCGTTAGGAAGAACTCCGTTGGTTTTGGCTGCATGTGCAGGGTATGCGACGGTGGTGGCGCTTTTGTTGGGGGCAGGGGCCGATCACATTATTGGTGACCACCGCGGTAGGACTCCGTTGCACTACGCCTCAATGAGAGGACATACCTCCGTCATCCGTGCGCTCTTGCGTCGCGCTCAGGCCAGCGATACCATCAACGCCCAAGACCAAGATAGCAAGTCTCCCTTGGACTATGCACTCGAGAACAACCATGGGAGCGGAGCTGCTCTTCTCATCTTCCACGGCGCACACGACCCGAACGATAGCGGCACAACGTCTCTCGCGCTCTCACTAAAACATGGATCACCGGAAGCCATCCGGGCAATGCTGAGGGCGGGTAAAGACATAGGCGCCGAAGATCCGGAGAGTGGGCTCACACCCCTTCATTGGTCGGTTTGGAGAGACTCGCAGACGGGGTTGGGTTTACTACTGGAAGCAAACGCAAATCCGGATACGACGGACAAAGTGGGCGATACACCGCTCCATTATGCGGCGAGAAAGGGTCGGGTAACAATGGTGGAACTGCTACTCCGTCAGAAAGTCAAGGTAAATGCTCGCGGGCAGGACGGCCGGACAGCTTTATATCTCGCGATGCAACGCGGCCACCACAGGGTTGCATGCATGCTCCTCGATCACGGCGCCGATACCGAGGCTGGGAAGGAAGACGGCATCACAGCCATGCTTCTGTCAGCACGCGAGGGGCACGCCGATATCGTCAAGCAGTGCCTCGACAGAGGGGATGACATTGAGACCAAGAAGAAGGACGGAAAGACGGCGTTGCATCTCGCAGCGAAAGTGGGAGACGAAGCCGTAGTCGGATTGCTCCTCGATCGAGGTGCCAACATTGAGGCAAAGTCTGGAAGTGGCATGACTGCGCTGCATTTCGCAGCAAATGAGGGGGACGATGCCACAGTCAGGTTTCTTCTCGATCGAGGTGCCGACATTATGGCAAAGACTGATAGCGGCGACACTGCGTTACATACCGCGGTCAACGGTGGACATGGAGCCACAGCCAGGCTGCTCCTCGATCGAGACGCAGACGTTGAGGCAAAGACTGGAAGTGGCATGACTGCGCTGCATCTGGCAGCCAAAGAGGGAAACGATGCCACAGTCAGCTTTCTTCTCGATCGAGGTGCCGATGTTACGGTAAAGACTGATAGTGGCGACACTGCGTTACATACCGCGGCCAACGGTGGACACGATGCCACAGCCAGGCTGCTTCTCGATCGAGGTGCCAACCTTGAGGCAAAGTCTGGAAGTGGCATGACTGCGCTGCATTTCGCAGCAAAAGAGGGAAACGATGCCACAGTCAGCTTTCTTCTCGTTCGAGGTGCCGACATTAAGG
>Ga0307508_10002023_pt1 | contig 22017 bp, 24 predicted proteins | sample 9_EM_MG_FD_203089 | JGI IMG/M metagenome (GOLD analysis project Ga0307508, IMG submission 203089) | Populus trichocarpa ectomycorrhiza microbial communities from riparian zone in the Pacific Northwest, United States - 9_EM | ecosystem: Host-associated > Plants > Roots > Unclassified | place...
CGGGACGAAGCTGCGTTGATAGGCTGACCATTGGACAAGAGTTCCCCGCCCGTCAAAATTGGGCTCGATACCTCAATACATGTGGGGACCTTTCAATGAATGGCGAGTACCTCGCGGGCTAGGGCATCGGCATTATTGGGGTGTGGCGCGTGGCAGATGGGAAACAAAAGCCTGGCAGGTGCAATGTCTCGCTGTGTCGAACGATGTTGGATCGCTGCGGGGACACTCACTGCAGGGCGACGTGCTTGTGTGGGATGCAAACACGCACAAACGGACTCGTCTCTGCATCGTCGAAGGGCAGAGCCGCAACTCGTAAACAGGTGCGAATCCTCTGCCACGAAAGTTGGGTCGTAGCAGCCAAATACTCTCCGCAGGGTGATAGGATCGCGACAGCGACTTTGCATGGATTCGTTCGAGTCTGGGACGGCAATGACCGTTTGCGCTTGGACATCCCGGTAGGAATATCCCCCACGGTGATACAACACCGGTCTCCTCTGGTTCTACAACCATCTCCTTGGGCTATCCAGCAGTAGAATCAACGAACTCGAAGCCTCCACCCGATGGGTACTCTCAGAATGGCCAGTCCCCCATGTCAACCACTCCTCATGCATTGCCCTACCAAAGCATGGGGAATTCATCGCATATTTTACCGAGTACCGTCACCTTTTGGGACACGCCGACACACCCAGCTCGGTTTCGTCCAACTCCCTAAAGACAGTCCCTCAATCGCACTCTCTCCAGACGGCCGGTTTCTCGCAATCGGTGGACAGGCCGGGAAAACCACCATCCAGAGTCTATCTTGCATCACTGTCAGTCGTGTTTCTTACTCCGCTCGTCATTCCAAATAGGACTCGATTTCATCTTCTTGTTTGCACTACACATTTCGAGCATCTGACCTCCAGATCGATGACTCTGTGCTTGACTCATAGAAACATGACCAGTTCGCGAGCGCGGAGGCGTTATTAACTGCGGTGATTGGTGCGTCTCAGAGTCCAAGCCATCACGCGCTTGCTAGTGGAGCACTGGTGCGTGCTCATTTACGGAAATGGGATACGGCGTTCATCGATACCAAAATGGTGCTCCTTGTTCCGCTCTCACATGCATTAATGCTGATATCAATTTATTCCAAGTCCATCAAAATTCAGCAGTCCATCGTTGGCTACGTTGCAACGAGTATGGCCCTTGTCTGCAATGGGGAAAGGGAAAGCATAACAGACCAGCGACATCGCATTCGAGCGTTTCCATTTATCTCACTTTACTTTTCTCCTTCTGATCAAAGTCTGTATTTTTCGGACCTGGTTTCCCCTCGACTGCTCATCTCCCTCAGGATGTCGTGTTTGTGGCCGGAGAGTATCGCAAGCAGACCAGCTGATTGCCATTGTCCCCTTGAACCCAATATGTTATGCAGTTCAGGCACGTTCGCAATGCGCTACCATGAGGTGGATGTCTCTATTGACACTTCCACAAGGCATGTGTGTCTTCTGTTTGGATATTCCCAACTGGAGAACGGCGAGAACGAGGGTGCAATACAATTGTTCGAGCGTACTCGAGTCGAAATGTGATACTGTACGAGTTGGCCATTCTTGGTGATCTCATTGGCAAGCTTCTTGCCAGACTCGGCCGTCTACGGGGCCAGACCGTCGATAAAATTGGCAGAGCAGATTATTATCGTCGTGTGGCTGCAAACCGCCGAGGGTTATCGAGGGAATAACGTCAGAGATGGGCTAGTCACATCAGACTATTCAAGCCACCCATGCAGGACCGTGCGTGATGCCACTGAGTCTGATGACCAAACCAGCTGAAGCGATCGAGTGATAGGCTTCAAAACATAATACATACTCGGGTTGACCAGACCGCCATTCTGCAAGCTTTTGTTATTTGAAGTAAGTAACAACCGAAATAGTAGTCCGTGGCGTTTCTTGGCTCTGCCGCACTGCGGCCACGTACTGCGGCAGAGTCAAAGTTCAAAAGGTTCATCACAGGTTTGACGGCAAGAGGTGGACAAAGATAGAATAAGTACATTGCAGCCTGAATGGCGAAAGCCGGCACTGCTGTAGAGCATTGGATCTGGGTATTGAGTTAGAGGGGAAAGTAGGACGGATTCGGGCCCTATCGGATGAGTCATGCGGCAACTTGAACATTCTTTTGTCCAAGTGCCGATGAGTCCCAACTTTTTCCTTGTTTGCCCAAGATGGGGGAGTGCTCCTTCTGCACAAGCTTTTGCTGCCTCCAGGCCTTCGCGATTAGTCTAGTGACCAGACTATTTCGTGATAGGCTCAGACGTGTCAGGCCGGCATCGGCCCTCCAGGAGCTCGTAATTGATGCCACTGCTCCCGGAGAGGGCAACGATGCCCGCGAATCGACTCCTAAACAGGTATGATCTCGTGATCTTGATTACTACTTGTCTAAGTCACCATACCACGACTGAACCAGTTTGGGACATGTTGACGTAGGTGACCGGCAGATTTATCTCCACAAAGCATACAAAAAGTGCTGGGTGCGCAACTACGGAAACTTACATCTTCTACTGACGTACTATCGTTCACCATGTCCCTCGATGTATTGTTGTCCACGACCCGGACGGCGTCAGAGATCTTGGACACCATTCTGGCCCACCTCCTTCCCTATCAACGGTATGCGTTCGATGCTGCCGTCGCTTGTGCGGCGGTTTGGACCCTCCTTCGATGGCTCCGCACTTCCCGTCGGCAGCTCCGCACGACTCAGCTCCGAGGACCACCTAGCGAGAGCTTCCTCTACGGTGTTGGAAAGCGGATCCTCGACGCAGATGACCCGGGCGCTGTGTATGAAGAATGGGCCCAAGAATACGGTCCGGTATTTACAGTCCCGTCAACATTGGCAAGTAACAGGATCGTCTTGTGTGATCCCAAGGCAATCGCACATTTTTATTCCAAAGACACGTGGACATATATTCAAACCCCGTTAAGCAGGAAATTTTCGGAGAATTCTGTAAGTTGTCGACGACGATGTTCGTGTGGTACACGTGGCTAATGCCTGGATCGAGTTTGGGAGGGGTCTGTTATGGGCACACGGAGAAGACCATAAGAGGTAGAATCATGATTTGGGGCATTCTGGAGCAAACGTTTGACCGATTTCACCAGGCAACGCAAGTCGTTGACGCCTGCTTTTAGCATTGCTGCCATACGGCAGTTGACATCGATTTTCTACGACTCGGCGTACAAGGTGAGATCACTATCCCATAGTACGTGGTCCCTGCCTGACATGAATTGAAACCTGCTCCAAAGGCGAAAGGGGCTTGGGACATTCTGATCGAGTCGAGCGGCGGGGATGGCGCTCTCATCGAGGTCCAAAGTTGGTGCGTTTCCGAGTCATTGCACGGCCTCATAACCCATCTGACTTACCAGTGTTAAAGGATGAACCATATATCGTACGTTTCCCCCCAAAAACTCCTTGTGATACATACATAGTCTGTGGTAGACTGGATACCATCGGTCTTGCCGGTTTCTCTCACAATTTCGGCGCGCTCGAAGGCAAGCACGCAACTGTCACCGAAGTCTTTGACATATTCGGCGCATCCCCTCGCTCCTCGGCCTCCAATAAAGGCCTTATGCTTTTGGCGCAGACTTTCCCGTTCCTCATACGTTTACCTACACCACGCACGAATCTCCTCCAGAAACTCAATATCGCAATGGAAGAGATTTCAAATGAGTTGATCGCCCGGACTCAGAGAGAGATGGAGATGGGTGTGATCGGAGGCAAGGAGGAGAGGTCTATTATCGGGTTGCTCAGTACGTGGTTAATTCCGAATTTTCAACAGGATGGATTCCTGATTTCTACCACTTACTTAAAAATAGTCAAGGGGGCGAGTAACGATTCGGAGTTCCACTTGACAAAGGAGGAAGTCGTAGCTCAGGTAAATGAACTTATGCCTCGTAAAGGTCCGTCGCTGATGTTAGTCTTATAGATGAAAGTGTTGCTCATCGCAGGCTATGAAACAACTTCTAGTATGTGTGTTTGCCGTATTCCCGCGCGCATCCTGACACACATTTCTCCTCTAGTCAGCTTGAGTGTAAATCCCGTACCCAAGCACTCTCCGTGCATCGACTGACAGTTTTCCAGTGGGCCCTACTCGAGCTCTCGCGCAACCCGGACATGCAGACGAAGTTGCGAAACGAACTTCTCGAGCATGGTGCAGACCCCACATACGACCAACTTTCAAATGGTCTGCCCTATCTAGACGCCGTTGTCAACGAGATCCTCCGCACCCATCCACCTGTCGTCGAGATTACACGCCTGGTATGTCTCCACCGACTTCTCTCCATCCCTCATTCATTGTGTACGTTGGATTGTTCCACAGGCAAACGAAGATGATGTCATCCCGCTCTCCGAACCCGTTCGCACGAAATCCGGCGAGCCGATCGACAGCCTGAACATCGCCAAAGGTACTCTGGTTGTGATTCCGATGGCATCCATGAACCGTTCCTCCGCAATTTGGGGTGAGGATGCTAAAGTCTTTCGACCAAGTCGATGGCTCGAGGACGCACACGGTCAGAGTGGGATACCTGCCAAGGCGAAAGAAATTCAGGGACATCGACACATGCTCACCTTTGTGGATGGACCGAGGACGTGTCTGGGGAAGAATTTCGCGCTGACGGAGTTTAAGGTACGTCGTCAGGGTGTGCGCTGACCACCCATTCTGACTGCGCATTTGTTTTCCTTCGACAGGCGGTATTGACGGTGCTCGTCAAGAGTTTTGAGTTCGAGTTGCGTGATGGCGTCGATTCCAAGATTGAAATCGGGAGAGGTATACTTCCACGACCCAAGATTGCGGGTGAGGTGGGGTGCAAGCTGCCTTTGCGTGTACGACCGTACGTTGCCTGAGGTTGGAGTAGCAAGAACAGGTCGTCTCGTGCTATGGAATTATGTTGCCGATGAACTCCGTTACACCTTTCGTTATATACAAGCACAGCACACTTGCTCGCCTGCATAGGCCCTGAGGAGGCTTTTGAACCGTTGTGATTCTGGATGGAAGAGCACAACTCGGGCGGCACGTTTCTTTGCATCGCGCGAGACATGTGTACATGTCATAGGAACCACTTAAATAATACTGAGCTTGCTAAAATTTTGCAGGTTCCATTTTCACCCACAAGTCACCCTATGTAATTGTTGATCCATTCATAAAAACGTCGAGGTGACAGTGTGAACCAATACCTTGGCATACAAGGTTGAGTGATTTCTGGAGTAAAACTGTTCAATCGTCTGTCATCCCTCCCCACGTGCCCAAGCAGCTAGAGGGCGGTATGCAGGGTCTTGAGACTTGGGGCAGAGTGTAATAGAAGAAAAGCTTTGCAATAAGCGAATCAACATGAACGACATCTCGTTGTACGCAAACTACAACACAGATATGATCAAAGAGCCCTGAAGTATGACCATCATAGTGACACACCTGTTGACCCGGGCAGACATGTGGGCCTGCGTTAAATGGAAGGAATATGGATGAGTTGGGTGTAAGGTGTTTGCATACACAATCGTCAAGGAGTTGGTCAGGGTCGAATTCTAATGCGTCAGGGCCCCAGGGGTCCGTCTTCCGATGCATCAATAGAACTGAATACTAGCTGACCCTAAGAATCGTTGATCACAGATGGTTGAGAGGCAGTACAAGCTCACCTCGTTCCAGCGGGAAGAAAGAACGGGAAGAACGGACGGGCCATAATGCCATGGAGCCTGAGAAAGTGTTGGCAAGTGGTGCCATGTATTGACAAGCTTCGCTTACTTCCACATGTCTCCTGTGCTGCTCATTAGAGAACAGGTGCGATAATGTAAAGACTTAAAGCTCACCATCAGAGTTGAACATGCTCGCCCCGAGCAAACTATCAGCTACTACCCCCCTGAACTTGTCGCCTGTGGAAAAATTAAACTGGGGCTCAGAAAGCGGTGCTTAAGTAGCCCGTACCTTTGACGTAGTTACTGAAATCAGTGGCCAAAATAGTCTGGTAACGAACGGTTGGTGCAAGGAGACAATACTGCGCAAACTCTAAATTTCAGGTTCACGACAGGCCCATGGAATCGCATATGCTCCAGTACGGCTGAGCTTGATAGCCTCCTTCGTCAGTGCCCACTAGTATGATAAAATCGGACTCGCGCCTACCCATGTAGTCCGTTTCCTCCCTACCAATCATGTCAAGCAACACGTCCACATTTCCGGGGAAGTATCCTTGCAGATGCCAGCAGCCCTGCGACTCTGAGAAATTTCGGTAGAGACAATGTACGCAGTGGTCAAAACGGCCAGAAAGGTAGCAGCCAAGAGAACAGTCGACCCCGCAACAGACAGTGATGTTCCCGTGGAAGCTAGAAGTCTCGCGAGAAACAGAAATATGCCTACGATGGAAAACAACAGAGACCGTCAAACGGCCTATGTAACACATGCCCGGAGTAAGCTTCATCACGGCCAGTTTCTGACAGTCTGCCAGATTCCAGCGCAAGGAACAAAGCGCTGGGCAAGGCTTGGGGGCTCCGAGGATTTGAAACCCATGCCGGCAGTCCTCACCCATGACATCATACATTATAATTAGTCACTGGCTCCTTCTGACAAAACGGGGCTTAGTCTCGGTGACGTGCGGGGTTAGAAACGAGAAATACGGAAACCTCACCACAACCTGATGCATTTGGTAGCGAACCCCCTGGGCGTTGCATGGGGAGACAACTCCGACGTCGCGGCGGTGGACGGGAGGCAGACGCGAGGGGAGCAGCGTTTGCAAGGAGGCGCGATGTCGGAGGCGGCAACCACACCGATCAGTCCCCAGCGCCTTACAGGTCCAGGAACCCCCTATGTGTCACCGGTCACGCGTTGTCACAGCCGCGCTCAGCCTAATTAGTAGGTTTCCACAGGCATTCTCATGCCAGAATTCGAATAGTCTGAGATGCGGCTCAGCGCTCAGGAATCAGCCTCGAGAAGAACCGAACACGCGGGGTATATAAGGGGTGCGGGAGCCATGATTTCACTACCGAAACCGTTGCACCTCTTTTTCTACTGACAGACTATCGCTCACTATGTCCCTCGATGTACCAGACCGGGCCGTGACAGCGTCAGAGGTATTGGACACCATTCTAACCCACTCCCGTCCCTATCAGTGGTATGCGTTCCATGCCGCTATTGCTTCTGCGGCGGTTTGGACCCTCCTTCGATGGCTCCGCACTTCCCGTGGCCAGCTCCGAACGACCCAGCTCCGAGGACCACCCAGCGAGAGCTTTCTCTACGGTGTCGGAAAGCGCATCCTTAACGCAGATGACGCGGGCGCTGAGTATGAAGCATGGGCTCAAGAATATGGTCCGGTATTTACAGTCCCGTCGACATTGGGAAGTAACAGTATCGTCTTGTGTGATCCCAAAGCGATCGCACATTTTTATTCCAAAGAAACGTGGACATATATCCAAACACCATTAATCAAGACAATATTTGAACATTCAGTACGTGGTTGTTGACGATGTTTGTGCGGTACATATGGCTAATGCTTGGATCGAGTTTGGGAAGGGTCTGTTATGGGTCGACGGAGAAGATCACAGGAGGTAGATCCATATTTGGTGCATTCTGGAGCAAACGTTTGATCGATTTTACCAGACAACGCAAGTTGTTGACGCCTGCTTTTAGCACTACTGCCATTCGGCAGTTGACATCGATTTTCTACGACTCGGCATACAAGGTGAGATCACTATCCCATAGTTCGTGGTCTCTGTCTGACAGGAATGCGAATCCATGTAAAGGCGAAAGGAGCTTGGAATATTCTCATCGAGTCGAGCGGCAAGAATAGCGCAATCATCGAGGTCCAAAATTGGTTAGTTTCGTTCAACTGCCTTTCGTACCTTCATAACCCATCTGACTTGCCAATGTTGAAGGATGAACCATATATCGTATGTTTCTTCCAAACACCTCTTTGTGATACATCCATAATTACTGTGGCAGGCTGGATACCATCGGTCTTGCTGGTTTCTCTCACAATTTTGGCGCGCTCGAAGGCAAGTACTCAACGGTCACCGAAGTCTTTGACATATTCGGCACATCCCCTCGCTCCACGGCTCTCAATAAAGGCCTTGTCCTTCTGGCGCTGACCTTCCCGTTCCTTATACGGTTACCCACACTCCGCATAAATCTCATCCAGAAACTCAATATCGCAATGGAAGAGATTTCAAATGAGTTGATCGCCCGAACTCAGAAAGAGTTGCAGATGGGTGTGATCGGGGGCAAGGAAGAGAAATCTATTATTGGGTTGCTCAGTACGTGGTCAATTCTGCATGTTCCTCAGGATGTATGCCTGACTTCTTCCACTTAAAAATAGTCAAGGGGGCGAGTGACGATTTGGAGTTCTACTTGACAAAAGAGGAAGTCATGTCTCAGGTAAATGAACTCGTACCTGGTCGAGGTCCGTCCGAGTCGTTGACGGTGGTCTAATAGATGAAAGTGTTGCTCGTCGCAGGCTATGAAACAACCTCAAGTACGTGTATTTGTGCTCGCTGTATTTCCCGAGCGCATCCTGACACATCTTTCCTCTAGTCAGCTTGAGTGTAAGTCCCCTATCCACGCATTCTCCATGCACCGACTGACACTTTCCCAGTGGGCCCTACTCGAACTCTCGCGCAACCCGGACGTGCAGACAAAGTTGCGAAATGAACTTCTCGAGCATGGTGCAGACCCGACATACGATCAGCTTTCGAATGGTCTACCCTATCTGGACGCCGTTGTACACGAGATCCTCCGCATCCATCCACCTGCCGTCGGGATTCCACGCCTGGTACGTCCCCACTGACTTCTCTCCATTTCTTCCTTCTCATCATTTACCGTGTATGCTGCATTGTTCCACAGGCCATCGAAGATGATGTCATCCCACTCTCTGAACCCGTTCGCACGAAATCTGGCGAGCTGGTCGACAGCCTGACCATCGCCAAAGGTACGCTGATTATGATTTCGATGGAATGCATGAACCGCTCCGCCGCATTTTGGGGTGAGGACGCCAAAGTCTTTCGACCGAGTCGATGGCTCGAGAACGCACACGGTGAGAATGGAATACCTGCCAAGGCGAAAGAAATTCAGGGACATCGACATTTGCTTACGTTTGTGGATGGGCCGAGGACGTGTCTGGGGAAGAATTTTGCGCTGACGGAGTTCAAGGTGCGTCGCCGGGGTATGTACTGGCCGCTGATTCTGACCTCCTCTCCCTGTTTTCATTTTGGACAGGCAGTGTTAACGGTGCTCGTGAAGAGCTTTGTGTTTGAGTTGCGTGATGGTGTCGATTCCAAGATTGAATTTGGCAGAGGTCTGCTTCCCCGGCCCAACCTTGCGGGCGAGGTGGGATGCAAGCTGCCTTTGCGTGTACGACCGTACGTCGCCTGAGGTTGGAATGACGAGGGTAACTTGTTTCGTGTTATGAAAATGTATCAGCTATGAACTCGGTTAATTATTCACGGCGGATTTTTCCACATTTAATACTATCCTAGATTGTGTGCTAGTTTAGACCGGATCATCACGTTTAGTACACCATTTAGACCTGTCCTTAACGTGGGTTAGTAACTCTACGAGTCAATATTAAAGACACTTTGGTGCAGCGATGTCTGAAACTGCGGGTTTATCATTATCGTCCGCCAGGGAAGGAGTGAGAAGGCGTAGGACATGCCGGAGACTGCGAGGGGTATGATGACGGAAAGAACTCGGTACAGAAAAAGGTCGCCGGGATCCAAGTCATAGTCGGAAATAAGATCCCCCGTGCTATGAATTACGACAACCGGAACACTCCTCGCCGGGTGTGACATGACCCACTGTTCAGCAAACTCCACGTAGGCAGTGTAATATACATATTTGGGACTGTACTAGTAATACATTTATAAGCTCGTACCGAAACGGTCAGTCAAGATATTACCGTCCCGTCCGTCTTGAGGGTATAAATCGAACGGGGGGTTAAACACAATCATCATGCGCATGCCTACAAGGCTGGGATTATACAGTGAGTATTAAACGTTCCTTGAGGATATTATGATGTCCAGAATAGAGCCTAACATCGTCTGACTGGCCGTTGTACCCGGTCTGATGAGACTTCCCTCTGAGTCGTTGACGCGACATCACCTGAAATGAACTTGGCGCTAATGTCTCCCTCACTCAGTGCGAAGATTGTTCCTGGACCGTGCCACAACGGTTTGCCCCAAATTAAGAAGTGCGTTTGTCAGCTTGCTCGAGTTGCAGTAGTTGCCCCTTTCTGCACTCCCTTTCGCGAGCTCTCTGTGCTCGTTCACGGTTTTCTTGCCTTCAACCATCACTCAGCAGTACGTTCTTTTCCCCAGGGCATCCATTCCCCCACTTTTATCTTTTCTTTCGTTTGCTGAACGTTTAAACAGTGTTGCTTTCCAACGGAGTCCGCGAAGTTTCCATTGATGAGGAGACCATTACCGAACATTCGGTGGGTTGCAGCGTTCCGAGTCTGCGCCGCGACTTCCAGTTTGTCCGATTGCAATCGGACAAGTCGGATGCGCGCGCGATATACATATACCCTTGCAGTCTCTCGCTCGAGCCTGTGTTTGTAGAACGGGTTTGGGAGTTGGTGGGGCGGTTTCAACTCCTCGCAAAAGACCAACTTCGTTCGCTGGCGCATGCTCATGGCCTCTCATTCTCTACACGGTTCCGTCGTATCGGGTTGGTTGATGAGCAGTAACTAACTACCTGTTCACACAGGTCGCTGCAAACTGTTCCTCGTGGCAATTGAACTCAGTAGAGCGAGGGTTGTTCACGAAAGGAAAATGGGTTTGGGGGCTATTTAATAGGCTCAAATGGACATATGATACGCGGTGTGCAATAATTGAAATTTATTCCTACATCTTTCACAACCTCAATCATTGCGGCCGTTGAATTACTACTCCCGCATATGTATCGGGTCGATACCTATTGTCCAAGTGAGCTACTCTATAAGTATAAGGGTCTATATGCTCTCATGCAAAGTATACTTCGTGCAGAGTATGTAAGGGTATATCAGAGGTGTGTGATTCTCGTGATGTGGCTTACTTTTCTTTCCCGCCTTGTAAGCCCACTGCCCACCACCATATCTACGATATACGATACACAGTCTGTGTGGATATTCACTGTATTTTGATCGGCCCACGAACTGGACGGGTCTGCGTGACCGCTAGATTAGATCAATGTCGAACAGGCACCATGATCGCATGATCATGATTTACTTTACAAAGCAGACAGACCTTCGTTCGTTCAGGCATCGTGATTGTAGAGACGACACTACTGAGTCAGGTAGATCGTTCTATCCCTGCAAATCGTTGAGCGCAGTGTAGAGAGATTGTGTGTTTCAGGCTTATCTTATCAGCACACCTAAACTTGAACATCGGATCAGGATTTTTCAGTGCGTGTCTGAACGGGACCGTCAACTACACCAACCAAGAAATTCCCATAGAAGTACACAAGATCCATCCATTCGCTGACCATGGCATCCGAGAACGGTGGGCCGACCATCCCCTCGACTCGTGCTCTGAATCATAACACGACATTCTGCAGTACTGATTGGTGTGATCGGCGGAAGCGGTCTATACCACCTCGACAACCTCACTTTCATGTAAGTCGATCTTTGATCCATATCCATCGCCAGTCCTCGTCCAACGATTCCCTTCATTCCCTTTCCTTTCGCTTTACTTTACCCAGTAAAACAGTCAACGTAGAGACGGTACGTTCCCGTCCCACCGTACACTCACAATCCAACGCTCATCCGACTCCACACCCGGCGCCTGTCAGCCTTGGGGATACCCTTCTTCCCACATCAGTATCTGTGCCCTTCCCTCGGGGACTCGCGTCGCCTTCATCGCTCGCCATGGCAAACATCACAATATCCCCCCCTCTGCCGTCCCCTCTCGCGCCAACATCGCCGCCCTTAAATACCTCGGCGTCCGCGCCATCCTCGCCTTCAGTGCTGTCGGCTCTCTCCGTGAAGAAATAGCCCCCGGCCACTTTGTCCTCCCCACCCAGGTTATTGATCGCACCAAAGGCATTCGCCCGGCCAGCTTCTTCGAGGGCACGAGCATCGTCGGACACGCCGCATTCGGGGAGCCTTTCAGTATGGGCTTGGTGAAATGGTTGGAGGGCGCGATGACGCGGGTGTTGGAGGAGGATGGCCTCGGGGTGGCATTACATCGGGATAAGTGTATTGTGTGTATGGAGGGCCCGCAGTTCTCGACGCGCGCGGAGAGCATGATGTATCGTGCGTGGGGCGGGGACTTGATCAACATGAGCGTGTTGCCGGAGGCGAAGCTGGCGCGCGAGGCTGAGCTCGGGTGCGTCGCCCTTTTGTTTTGACCGGGTTGATCTGGAGATTGAAATTGGAACGTTTTCATGGTGTGGCAGGTATGCGTTGATTGCGACGGCGACCGACTACGATTCATGGCGCCCGCACTCGGAGGTTGTCACCGTCTCCCAAGTGAACCAGACACTCCAAGCAAACGCGAATACCTCGCGTCATGTCGCTGCTGCCATTCTCGAAGACCTGCACGTCGCTGCACAGGGCGACCTCTTGAACGAAGAGAAGGGGAGCATGGCGTTCTCCATCATGCCCAGGAGTGCCGATCAGAAGGAAGAGGACATCGACAAGCTCGCGTACATCCTTCCCGAGTATTTCAAACCTGCCAACTAGAGAGGTACTAGGGTTTTTGGTGTAAAAATGATGTCGAATTTTGGAATCCCAATAACGTTGTGACAACACCTCTGCTGACGAGTCCCTAGCCCGAAAATGTCAGTTGTAAGCTCCGAGGAGTGCCAATACGGCGCTTCAAAGCTTCACTAATAGATTCAAACTCCGGAACTGTGTCCAGAGTGAAACCACACGCTAAATATTGGGCCTGGGTCTCCAATCAATACCGAAGTCTATGCTCCCCAGTCCCTCTCCCCAAAAGTGGTGGTGTGTACGGGCCTGTCTCAATGGCACGACACTACTGGGAATGCCACCACGATCTTTTCCTGTCGACTTGTCCGGCTTGATTGACAAGCGCTCTTCGTCAACAATGGTCGATTATCGATGACTTGTACAGCAGGCTGATGGCGCCCATGCACTCTCCTAGACGCTCAGCAGGTCTACAAATAGCACCCAGTGCGGCCTTGAGGCTTCCATGAGGTTTCTCTTTCCTCGACATCCTAAGAGCCACCCTCCCCCAAAATTCACCCCAAGCACACGGCACCAGAAGTTGATACGTATCCAATGGCCAACCCCCAGTATGTCCTCAGGTCCTACAGCTGGTGGCGATTACTCACATCGATCCTTCGTCGATAATCAACGACGTTTTAGCCTCCTCAGTTCTGCGTTTCCACCTCCTCCAGAAGACCTCACCGATTCTATTGACAAACCTGAAGATCAATATTCGGAAGCAGGGTGCTTTGGTGACGTCTATAAGTGTTTGTATAGAAGCAGTACTGGTGATAGAGAGGTATGAGCGTCACGCATCGCTTACCCGCTCGGTTTCACTTAGCTCATTGCTCAGGTGGCGGTTAAAGCCTTTCGATTCAAGCTAGATTTGGATATTAGCCGGGTAATCGCTATCATTGTCCGCTGAGACGTCACGCTCTAACCTGCCTGTAGATGGCGCGCCGAGAGCTCGGAATCTGGAGGAGATTAGACCATCCGAACATCGTTCCATTTTTGGGTATCACCACTGGGTTTGGAATGATTGGTTCCAAGTCCTTGGTCTCATTGTGGATGCGCAATGGAACCCTTGAAAGCTTTTTAAACAACCACGGGAATCTTGGAGTGGACCATCGGCTCCGATTGGTGGGTTCACTGGCATCGTATCACTACTTGTTCATTTTACCGTCTAACATGTTGTGACAGTTACTTGACATCGCGAAAGGATTACGTTATTGTAAGCCTTCCTTGTCGGTAACCATTATCCAGCTAAATAGTTTCGACGATAGTGCATTCTTTTACTTTACCCTCCTCTTCCTCCTCTGTCCACAATCCAATTTTTCACGGTGACCTCAACCCTGTGCGTAATTAACCGACACCCTTTTTGCTAACTAAACCTTCGATAGGCCAATGTGCTCCTCGATGATGACTACACTGCGCGCTTAGTTGATTTTGGCTATGCTTCCATGGTGGGGGAAATCCCCGATGCATTGGTTTATCTGAGGAGGTCTACACGTCAATCAGGCGCCGTACGCTGGAACGCGCCAGAACAGGTCTCGTCGACATTAGACGTTGTCAACCGGACAACCCAGAGTGATGTTTACTCCTTTGGGTGTATCGCCCTCCAGGTAAGTCTATTGGATATTGCGTTTGTGGCTGTTCTCATCCAATCGTAGGTGTTGTCCGGCAAGCCACCTTGGTCAGAACTGGGGGAAGATATGGCTGTTATACTTCAATTGAGCAAGGGCAACATGCCTCGCCGGCCAGCATCCCGGCCGATCGATGACCAGCACTGGAAACTCATCGAACGTTGCCTGTCGCCAATTTCTGACCGACCTGCGGCCAACACTATCGTGTCCGCTATCAAGGGGTTCTTGGAGGCTCTCCCCCGTTCCCAGCCCCTTCGCAACGTGATACCCAACCCAAGCGACACTTCGTCCGCTACTTCCTTCATTGGTCCTGGAGGCGAACCAATCAATGGGGTTTGGCCAGATCACCACGACCAACGTGTTTCAGAGTAGGTAACCTTCCAATGGCCATCCTCACACTAGACCGCTCATGCTAGAATCTTAGCAGTCTGAGTCACCCCCATCCGTTCAACCACCTAAATGAGTCGGTTAGCGATACTATTGGTGTTGGCCAGTCATCCTCTACATCTCTTACCGTGCGAAGCGAGGGATTCGGCCCTTTCCCTGCTCCTGGAAACGGGCGGCCCAGTCTATGGATAACCAGGATTCCCCATGAGTAGGAACTTGCGAAACCACCTTGTCATACGAGCTCGCTGTGTTGTGAAGTATCTTGGTGGAACTGCTTACTCTGGAAGTTCCTCGCAGGCAATCGAGGTAGCGAGAATAATACCCAAAAAAAATTGCCTGCCTCGGAAAATACTTAAGTAATCGGTGTCATTTTCTGATCCAAATTTCTTTGTACTCTCCTCTGTATTTTCCAATCAACACTATCAATTCTTTTCTTTTCTTTTCTCCATGTACTAGTCTGTAGTGTAGCAGTGAGAATGAGATCGGCTGCACGATCCCTGCGGGTCCATTAGGGGTGTCGTGGAATATATAACAAATAAACAGCATCGTGTCCGTTGTTGGCCAATGGTCCACCGGCAGATCAGTCGGCAGAGACAAACCTTGCCAGAACCCAACCCACGTCTCCTGGTTCATACCCAGCCCCTCTGTTCCTCGCCCGTACCTTGAGTAAACAGTCCTGACCTCTCTTGCTGACAAAACATCGGGGCAAGTCAGTATGTGTCGAGGGGTGATCATACTCTTCCAACACCTCAAAACAGTCACCGTCTACAAGAGTGAAGAAGGAGTGGCCCCGGTACGGACTATGGGGAGGAGGACTGTATGGCCGAAGAACTCGGATTGTGTATAGAGCAGTAGCCGTGTGCATCATTGATCGGCGTGTCCGAGGTGAGGAAGGAGGGAATGAAAAACGCATTTGAAGTTTTGGTGAGGAGCCCGCCGGAGGAACGGACGGTACGTCTGAGCGGAAAAAATCAGTGCGGAGGGTTAGACAAAGACAAACGACTCATGAATCTGATTCCTCACCATTAGCGGGGGACAGCTCTGCTGACGTCACTGATAGTTTTATGGGCAGACTCAAGTCAGACCGTGCAGGAGAATGAACCTCCCCAACGGTCGACTCTCCCAGTATAAAATTCTCTCGCCAGACTAAAAGCAATTGCCACCCATCTTCCCATCTCTCCCGCCAAGCTCTCAATGTTTCCTCAGCCCCACCATTAAACTCGTCTACTTCCCTCAAGGAATCAAAGAACTGGATCCACTTTCCCCTGACAGCTTCTAGGAATTCTTGTGTCATTATACGGACAGCCAATCTAATCGCTCGATCCATCGCGCCAAGGAGGACAGGGAGTTGAGATGAGAGTTGAGATTGGAGGTTGTAGTAGCGTTGATCGTTATCAGAAGTATTTCGACGCCAGAATCTTGCAAAGGGAGAAGAGGGAGTACGGAGTGATTCGAGAGTGTGCATTTCCTTGAGGAGCCTCTTTGGATGCTCAGTCATGGCCACCAGCTCGTGAAGGAATGGGTCGAGGATCATTTCCAGTCTTGTACAGAGCTCTGATAGAGAGAACAACAAAGAAGTGAATTTTTCGTATGCGGGGGGATAGGAAGCTGATGACAATGGCGGAAGTCCAAGAACAGCACCAAAGGTGATGCTCCATCGCTGAAGCGATTCTACACAACGACGGGTTTCAATCTCCCAGCGTTTGACGTGCTTAGTGAACGTGCCCAAAAAGATCGAATAGTCATACAGTCTGCTCTCTAATTGTGCCAGCTTGTTAGTTTCTGTGTTCGTAGACCCATTTAGTCCGTTAGAAGTGGTGGAAATCTTCGTGGGGAAGACGACGGGCATATTTTCTCTACTGAGATCTCTTGCTATTTTTTCCATCCGGACATGAGCTTTGGCAAGAAGTAGTGCTGTCAGATCCCTGTGAGAAGCAGGAGTGGTGTCGATGATAGAACCAAGCAGACGACAGTACTCGGGGACCCGTTGCACGGGTCTCATTAGGAAGGAAGGAAGATCTGGGATACCAGAATCGGACAAGAGGAAGCTCCGGATATCAGAAAGATAGCCCAGAAGCGCTGGGGATGAGGAAAGCCGAGAGAAGTGGGTGAGTGCTGCTAAATGGGTCCTCGAGTACGCCCCATAAAGAGACTCTAGGTCTGGGATCTGTTCGCGGGATAAATGAAAAACAATCAGTGTTAATGGAGGACATAATCTATTGTTTGACAAACTATTTCAAGGAATAATTCCCCCACTTTGTCTTCATCAATACCACTGTCATCGGATGCGCAATCAACGACTTTTTCCAAGCGCTCGACAAACCGGGACGAAAGACTCATTATATCACTGATGTTTCTAAATACGATGTCCACGTCTTCGCTGGTCATCGGGGACCTGTAATGTGAGGGATTGGTGGAAGAACTGGAAGCGCTGAAACTGAGGGCTGGAGCCGAGAGAGCTGATGAACCAGGTAAACAAACTGGTTTGCCTCATGGCATTACACCACATATCAGGCGGCCGGCTCAGCACATTAAACGGCAACCTACTTACCTTGAGCAAGTGGGATATACAAGCCGCAGACCAAGGTGAGATCAAGCAGGTATTTGCGTTCCGAAGAAAGCAACACGTGCACGGCGTCCGTTCTCCTCGAGCGGGCCTCGTTTGGTTGGCACGGTGTTGCGACACTGGGAGTGGAGATGGAGCGGGTTTTGAGGACGTTAATAGCCCTCAAAGATGATCTGAGATGCGTTCGCAACTTGCACATGGCGCTCAGATGGCAAAGTGCGCCGTCCCGTGCGTTGAAATTAACGGTGCGAAACTAACCTTGGCATTGGGCCTTGACTTGGACATTGTCTTGACTGACAGACAAGTCGTGAGAGGCAGAAAACACTGCATACAATTGGCCGACTGTGCTGCTGACTTCGAAACCACCCTATCTTGTTGTGCTGTGCTCCCCGTAGAAGGAAACACGGGTCGACGATCATGTGACATTAGTTCGCCGTCGCCTAGCACTACAGTCGACTCCCTCCTATCCGATAGGGTATATAACCGATACTCCCTGAAATCCGATATGTTTTCAGGTTTCCCGTATTGGTTTGTCGGTCACTACTTGATCTCTCCCCGAACCGATACTCCCCGATAACCGATAGCTTGCACAGCAAACCGAGGGCTATCGGTTAGGAGGGAGTCGACCAGCTGTACTATATGGACTTGCCATATTTGGAATATCATTTCTGTACTCGAATCCTACACTTTCCATTGGCATGTGAGTGTGAAGCTTGTGAGGGACTGCGTGTCACATCGTTCTTCTCGCGAATGCTGCGCGCGAATTGATTTTTAAAGGCACCAGTCTGAGTGCCGTTACGCACACGGATGAGCGCCAAGATTGTGGCCACAGCAGCCTAAGGTGCCTTTCACGGTTGGCAGGTCTCCCCCGTTGCGTGTGGCTGCCATAAATATAATGCCACTTCCTGTCACGCTCGCTGCCGCACGGCCCTACAATGTCAAGTTGCTCAGATCTTTGGGACACTTAATATTTCCAGCAAGCTACGCGAAAGTTCTGTGGAGGGAAATCCTTTTACATACGTACAAGGGTTAGACTATGTGGGGTGCAATATTCGTCGATATGTATTTTACTTCATTAGTAACTTAACATTGTCACACCCTACATCAGATGCCAATCACAAAATGAATTGCCAAGCAAAGTGAAATACACCACTTACGTGCTGTGCGAAGCTAAGTATTTACTTGCCGCGTTTCTTTCCCCAATTATAGATACGTATCATCTATAACCATGCCAGCTCAGATTGTGGCAGGCACGTTCACTGCCAAACCCTATGAGACCAGCGCCAAAATGGTAACAAGGCGAATTTAAAGCTTCCAGTGCCCACGTTGGCTCCGCTCTCCCATCCAATGGACCACCCCCAGTACACTCTTTCGTCCGATTGCCGTAGCCATTGGCTGACATTTCCGCTAGATTGCTCCATGACAAAGTTACATCCCCATACCTTTGGGACCTCACGAACTGCATTGTCAAAGTTCATGGTCAGTACGTGGAGGGAGGCAGCTTTGGTGATGTGTACAAGTGCAAGCTCAAGAGTGGCTCGGGTAGTACAATGAAGGTTAAAAAATCACTCGCACTTTATCTACCCACCTTCACCTCACTTATTCTCAAAGGTTGCTGTCAAGGCTTTTCGGTTCAGGTTTACACTGGAAGGAGTTGATAGACATACCAAGGTAGTCGCATCTACCAGATTTGCGACAAACAAATCGAGTCTCAATTGTAATGCAGACTCTTCGCGGGGAACTTTGTCTGTGGAAGAAATTAAGCCACAAAAACATTGTTCCATTCTTGGGGATTGCACATGGGTTTGGAATGCGCAATTCAACGTCCTTGGTGACATTGTGGATGCCCAACGGAACTCTCCGGGGTTTCGTGGCAAAATACAGCAACTGCCTCATCACGGCACACCGGCTCCGTTTGGTGCGTTGCATTGATGTGTTAATGTTTCGACAGCTTGACTCTGACACCTCGGGACAGCTAATGGACATTGCCAACGGACTTCATTACCGTAGGTACCAATGTCGATGCCGAAAATTTGACTGAATAACCGGCATCTAGTACACTCTTTTTCTTCCCAGCCAATCATCCATGGTGATCTCAACCCCGTGCGCCATAAATATAATCCGTTTTTGAAGAACTAACTGTAGCACAGAATAACGTGCTCCTTGATGCAGATTATTCTGCATGCATAACTGATTTTGGTTATGCTTCCTCGGTTGGGGCAACTTCTGAAGCTTTAGCATACCTTCGAAGGTCCGCTGTAAGACCTGGATCCCTTCGGTGGATCGCACCGGAACAAGTTCTTTGGGATTCAACAGAGAGATTCAGAAAGACAACAAAGAGCGACGTATATTCTTTTGGGAACTCCGCCCTCCAGGCACGTCCGCATGAAACAACGTTGGGCCGCATCTCTGATTCACCTACAGGTGTTGTCTGGGGAACAACCGTGGTCGGAAATTCATGAAGACACCTCTGTCATTGTATGCTTGGCCCAGGGTCGGAAGCCCGGCCGACCGAAATCCCGGCCAATCGATGACCGACACTGGGAGTTTATTAACACGTGTTGGTCTCCGATCCAGGAGCATCGACCTACAGCGATGTGTATTGTATCTACCATCGAACAGTTCCTAGACCAACATCCGCCTGCGCAGCCCATCAGTGATTTGATCGCATCGCTTTCGCGACAGAGTCACCCCCGTTGTGCTCGGAGCGTTTCCAGGCTGGACAGCTGGTAGCACAAAGGAATGGGGGATACAGGTGAGGATGGTAATTGCCATGAAAGTGAAGGTATTGAAGGGGATAGTAGGACTTCTCTCGGGCTGAGAGATTCTACTCGCTCACGCCTCTCCCGAAGAAGTGCTAGTCGCTTGCTTGCAGAGCGTGAGGCGCGACGAGGAAACAGACTCGAGCTCTACCCTAGTGACGTCGCTTTCGTTGCAAGCCTATTTCGAGGCACAGCTCATCCGACAAAAAAAGAAAAAAAGAAAAAAAAAACACCCGAATGCAACCTTCTGTAATCAGTAGTCTCGCAGATTCACTGCATGTGATACATATCCACATTTACTTGGTGGTCCCTGAGTCGTACGGCGTTGTTTAGTGGGCACAATTGACGGTGCTCGTTGAGCTGCGCGACGGTATTGGTTCCACTCGAGATCGGGAGGTGTGTTTCCACAGTACTGCGCAACATCGTGCTCAACGCGAGCATGGCGAAATGATGTGTGGTCAGACGAGACCAACTCGTGATAAGATTGTTGCGATTCGAATGAGGACGCTTGCAAAAACTTGTCAAGCACTGAAACATCGAAGTCGGTGTTGGTGAGCACTGATGGAGTCACGAAGGGCATCTTCAGTGGTCCCGCGAATCGTTACCTCGTCTGTGGTTCAAGTTGCCAATCAGAAAACAGATTAGAAACGCTCAAACCTGGTCCACATTACCCCGCCCATGTTGCTACGACCGGGCTTGAAGCAAGCAACAGCGCACAAAGAGAGAAAATGATGAGTAATTGGTGGCAACAAGGAAAGAGCGATGCGTGCAGGGTAGATACTAAACAACAAACATACAACAGAGTTGATAAAAGCAAGGCTCATAAACGATGCCCATATGACCATGAATATCTCTTACACATCTCCTCCATTAAACAGGGTCATCAAGCAAAAAAAAAGCAAAGGAAAAACGAAACAAAGAAAACAAAAAAGACGAAGCAAAAAGAAAGAAAGACAAAAACGGGGCGCCAGCGCAGCTTTTCGAACGGTCCCAAAAAAAAAAAGTTCGCTCACAATCTCAGCTCTCAGGTATCCTCCTCCCCGTCTAACCGGGCCGGTTCCAAATAGCTCTCCGGAACGAGGGCGTGGACACCCGTGTCCTTGAGCCCGTCCTTGACTACAACCGCCCAGCCGACGCCGCCCCCTCTCCCAATCACCCGTACGAGTTGGTCTTCGTCCAGTCTCATCTCTGCCGTGCCCTCGGGTTCAAAGGCGTACAAGGCGCGATAAAGCCCGGGAAACAGCGGTGGTTCGCTCTCGGCGTCACCTTCATCCTCGCCTTCTTCATCCGACATCGTCTCGTCTTCCTCGTCAATTTCCATGTCCTCGTCTTCGTCCTCGCCGCCGAAATTGCGGTCCAAGTCGCCCCGGCTTGGGAACCCTGCACCGGACAGAGAGGCACCCGCACCGCTCGCTCTTCCAAAACCCCAGGTACGGTTAATTCCCCACTCGCACTCACCCCATCCGTTCGTGCCATCGTCGACCACGTCTTCCCACATCATCTGAACCATGTCAACGCTCATCCTCCCCCCTCTCCATCGTCACCCTCGTCAATATCCTCGTAGTCGTCGTCATCGTCGTCGCCCTCGCTGGAAGTGGGTGTGGATTCAGAGGATGAAGCGAGACGGCGGGCGAGGACCGCGGGTCGATTGGCACGTGGGACGTGTGGACCCTGACCTGAGAATCGCGAATCGGACGGTGCGAATCCATAGTCTCGGATGTGGATCAGGGTGAGGGTGGTCGCTGGCGTTGCTGGTGCGGGCGTCGGCGATGGTTCGACTGGGGTGCGCTCGAGGTCAGAAACGGGGACGAGGTTGGACCGTCGATCGAGGGAATGGCGGGGGAAGCTGGGGGCGGTGGTCGTCGTGGATGGCGCGATTGGCGTGGAGGGTTGGACGGTCCCAGAAGCGGGGCGAGACCCGGCTCGTGAATGGTGGACACCCGAGGCAGGGCGAGAGGACGTGGTAGCGCTCATTCCCGATGCAGGGCGTGAGGAGGTCCGTGAGAGACCGGATGTCCGACGCG
>Ga0307508_10002024_pt1 | contig 21988 bp, 21 predicted proteins | sample 9_EM_MG_FD_203089 | JGI IMG/M metagenome (GOLD analysis project Ga0307508, IMG submission 203089) | Populus trichocarpa ectomycorrhiza microbial communities from riparian zone in the Pacific Northwest, United States - 9_EM | ecosystem: Host-associated > Plants > Roots > Unclassified | place...
AGGAAGTGTTGCAATATCTCACTCGTTGCTTAGTCACGGCAGGCATGGGCCTACCCCTATATTCTCCTTTCTCTCGAGGCTTCAGCCTTACTTAGACAATACACACGTTCATCACTTTCAACAAGGGCTTCAACAGAGGGAGGCGAGTGAGACCTCATGATGTTTAGCATGTTCTCAAACGGAAATACCTACACTCTTACAGTACCGGCGATGCGGCCAACGGGATTTGACGACGGAACGTATCTATCGGCATCTTGGAGCGGGGTTTCAATACCCGAACCTGTTATTTGACAGCTATAAGGGCAAGAATGTGCATACCTCCGAACTGTAGAACACTGCGGGTCTGCCCACAGGAAATTTGCGCCTCAAACGGCCACGCGAATCGGTCTGTTTGCGAACGAAAAAAAGCAGGCCGGTGAACAATACAAGTGGATTATTTTTTAGCAGGCTATTACGGAAGAAGAACCAAAAAAAAGATGACCGACACCACCGCAGCTCAATAGTAAATGAAGTGGAGGAGCGGGTGCGTCGGATCACGGATGCGAAATTGACGACTGAGTTGAGACGAACTTCGCCATCGCTTGCTGTTTCTAGGCATATGTCGATATTAGCCTGGCTCCGATAGGCGCGTTACCACACATGAAGAAGGCGAACTTTCTACGCAACAATCAAAACACTTGGACGGACAATGAAACCCACCCGAGCACCGAGTGCTGCGGCAGCTGAGGGCAGAAGCTGCTGCTGCGGGGCGGCAGAGGCTGAGGATGCGGAAGCGGCAGGGAGGCCTGCTGCTGTCGGTCTCTGCAGTTAAATTCCCTGAGGTGGCTTGCCAAGGTCCCTGACCTCGTTAACCCCTCATGGAAGACAGGGCACACGAACCTCGGGCTCCCGTGCTGAGTCTCCATGTGGAACGTCAACAGATACCAAGCCGCAAACGGGCCGCGTGACGGAACCTATTCCAAAGGCACATCTTGGGGTCCCTTATAGAGACCACACCAAGGATGTCCTTGTCCGAATGAACCAAGTTCAGATGGGTTTCCAGCTGCATATTGTCGCGCAACACCATGCCGCACCCGCTCCAGAGGCAGGTGTGAGCAGCGCGGGGGAGATCGCTGGATCAGCTGATGGGAGGACTGCCGGCGCAGTTGCTGAGTGGGCTGCCGGACCATCTGCGAGGGGGTTCGCTGGAATCACTGCTTTCGTCGTAGATGCAGGTCGCTGCGCACGACGAGTATCGGCAGGCAGCGAAGGAATAGCCACCTGCTCTTGACTGTCCGATGTCTCCGTCGCCTCATGGTACGACTATCTCTCCAGATCGGAGGGCAGCCGGGTTTGGTGGTTCTGGTACCAATCGCATTTAGGGTTGTAGCGATCCTTTTTTTTTTCTGGAGAGGAGTAAGGGTCGGGGAGGAATGGGTGGGAGGGTGGGAGTGCTGGAGCGTGTGAAAGAAATGGTTTGGAGGAGGAAGGAGGAGGTTGGGGGTCAGTCAATGGTAGAAAGGGGACAGAGAACTGCGGTAACCTCCCCAGCTTATAAGGGGGCGATAGGTGGGATTTTTTGGCCGACGCTACTTTCGCAGTCCTACCCTAACTCCTGGGTGGCGGTGAAGGCACTTTCAATATTTCGCCGCCGCTAAGACTGGCATGGCAAGGTAGCCTGAATGGCAAGCAGGTCGCCTAGTCTGGGTAATCTCCTTATTGACATCACCCCTACGCTCGCATGGTCTCCAGTGAGCCTCCGATTGCCGGGAACCCATCAGATGCGATTTTAGCTTAGGTCCGTAGCCTCCAGGCTCGCCGTCGCCGAGTCGCTCATCCGAGCTTCTGGCGAACTCCCTTAGTCTGAGCCGCGTATTAGGGTGCCTGACTGCTGTTTAGCGTTCCAAGGGATGCGATGTACAATGTAAAATGTGTGTATCTCTCCTAGCGATCCATCACCCATAGCGAACCACTGTCTTTCCTTCCCCTTCCCAGTACAAGATCCAAGAAAGTAATGAGTCAAATCCGAAGGATTCTCCCTTTGATTTAGTCTTCCTCTCGTGTTGTGCGGGACCCACTGCCGGTCACCGTGACTACAGACTGCTTACGAACTGTGATTTCTCTGACCGAGTGACCAGCTGCAGGAGCCCTGATGACGGCTATTCCGTCGCGGGGATTGTCGTCGCGGCGTTGTTTGCCACAACATTGTGTACCGCAATGGTCAGCCAGCTGCTTGGAATATCGCCTACATCCTCCACCTGAAGAGTTCACATTCACAACGAGTAGCTAGTTTCGATTTTCCTAGTGGAATTTCCGCCATACAAGACACAGGCTGGGCCTAGAGGAATTTGGGTTCCACAATTCAGTGGTTGGCACATTCGACGTCGGGACGAACTGCTGTCAGTGCTCCCCAGCCGATCCTTCGTGCTACTGCAATGTGAATTTGTGATAGCCACTGTTGTGATCAGAAGTGAAGCGCCGCACCGATCCCCCTAGCGTCTGAAACCCACATCCGCCACTACCGCCGGCAATCTATGCACACACCCCCCTTGGGGCGGTTGCTGGGAGGAGGTTTTCTGTTTTTGTCAACTCTAGCTCTTTCCCATTCGAATTGGACTTTTATCTGCTGGCACATTTGTAATTTGCCACACAGGTATCAGTGTTCTCCATAGACTCGCCTTGACGGATATAAGCAGTCGAGTAGACGCTGAACTTCAGACGGATTAGGCAGACGGCTGTCCATTGTTACCATTTCTGTGATTTTACGAAGTTTCGAAATCACGTGATCGCGGCACTGAGGATTTCCCACTGTGAACACTCGGTTATAAGGAGTACCACACCCCACCTATTTTGGCGTCGGGCACTTGGCGAGTGGGACATCGAGTATGTAAGACTGGGACGTCTGGTCTACGTTGGAGTCAACAGTAATACCGAATCAGGATTTCCGATAATTCACAATCGTTAGGGTAACTAAGACGTGGCGTCGTTGCTGGAGACCAAACTATCATACACAAGACGAAGGCTCACACGAGGGCACCATCTAGATACCTCACGATATCGTGGTGTTCACAGTGAATTGCTGTAAGGGGCTCGGCTCGCCATCCGGCTTGCGCGACGATTCGTGCGTCTGTCAGCGGATCGTCCGACACTTGCCCTGGCGGACTGCTCGAGGGCGCAGCGGACGGCGAACAGGAAAAAAAGGGCTGTATATAATATCGTCATGATCCAATAGGGTCGCACACGATTAATGAATCATCATCATCAGCTGCAGTCCTCGATGTTCCGCTTGCGACGTACTTGAAGAAATTTGGTGCCGACACTGCGCGCAACGATGGGGAGATTCTAATTAGCCCTGACCGGCTCGCACAGAATTTCAAAGCTTCCAAACAAAACCGAGAAACCGTCGGTTCGCGAGGTCCCAAAACTGGTGATTTTGAAGTGATCTAGCAATTTTGTGACATCGCGAACCGACGGTTGGCGAAATGCGAGCGAGGGCAGAAGTCGAGACTAAGCCTACACAAAGCCTTGGCACTCATCGAGCCAAGACTATCGGATCCAGCCTAAACCTGCGTGCTGTGGGAGGATTCGGAGGATCTAGGCTCAGGGCGAAATTTTTTGGGTTACGTTGTTGTATTGCCTTCGGCTCTGTCGCTTCATTTCCTTCGGCTCCGTTTCTACATTTCATTCGGTTCGGACGGACCATTGAAGGATTGTGATCCGTGGGTTTGTGGAGGATTGACCACCCCAGTCGGTATATGTAGAGAGGGGTGGAGCGGAGTTGGTTCTAGGTCTTAGTGAATTATCCTATCCTTGTCAATCACCGTATCCTATCGCAGTCAATTATCCTCTCTTTTATCCCTCCCTCTTTTCGTCGTTTGTGACATCGGACCTGGCATAGGTCCTTCATCTGGTGCGCCAAACCCGGATCGACAATTTCCTTCGGAACCCTGGGAGACGCGGTCTACTGGTCGAGAAGACTTCGTTACCTGTGGCAGCAAGCACGGGAAGATCACGAGGCAGTTCAACGATTGATTGGTCGAATCAATCGGTTGGGAGCTGAGCAAGGGGAAGGTAATCCATCAGTGGGGACTAATCTATTGGTGATACCTAGAGGCAGTGAAGGGAGAGGTGGGTTGTCGTCGGCCAATATGCAGGCCGCTATGGGAACGAACCACCCTCCAGGGCCATCAGGTTCAAGTAGTAGGTCTCCTGCAAGGGATGCTAACAATGGCAGTGGGCGTCGCGGACGTTCTGACAATGGTCGCTCTGAAGATCTAGACGGAAGCTTAGTGCCCCAGCATCTTTGCTGCCAGGCCAGCTCCAAAGATAGTGTGATTATCGAAAAGTTTCAGGGAAAGAGGGGAGATGATGTGAAGCGGTTCTTGAGGGCGGTTCAGAGGCGGATGAACAGGAATCTAGAGGCTAATAAGTATTATACTGATGAGGAACAAAACGCTGATCATGTAGCCCTCATACATAAGAATTGTGGCTCCCGCGTCCGGGAGTACATCAGAAGCCTGAAGGGGAACTGGGAAGAAGAACCGGACCGAGTCGAGGAGGCCCTCAAATGTCGGTACCGAACCATTGGAGCGAGCGCCCTCAATACAGGACGAGACAAGATCGCTAGCCTCCATCAGCGATTAGACGAATCTTTGGACCGATATATCCGACGGGCACAGAAGTTGACCGGGGTATACGAGGGCCGTGAAGATATGCATGAGGATTTGACAGAACGATTCTGTCGTGGCCTTCGGGACAAAGGACATTGGAACTCGCTGGCCGCAATGGAAGACATGTGGTCAAAGCCAGGGCGAATCCGTTTCGAAATGTGTATCGCGAATGCCTACCGTATCGCCCGATCAGATATCTCGTACAGAGAATCCCAGTTATTGACTGACTCTGATTTTGATTCTGATTCGGAGTTCTCCACGTACTCGTCTTCTGACTCTGACCTGAGCGAAGATGACCGAAGGTCCAGAAGAATGAGAAAAGGTAAGGAGAGGAGACAGAGACGGGACCAGAGGCAGCGAAATCGGAAGGAGAATCCGAGAACTCGAGGGAAAGGTTCGGAAGGAGGGACGGCGGACCCGCTTGCTGAACAGGTAAAGGATCTTGCGAAGAAGTTGGAGGAAATCCAAGGGCAAGCGTCGACCGCGCCTGTTGCTCCGGCAAGCCCTGCGAATGGTAATCCTCCCTATGTGACGCCACAGTACGGGCCACCGTTGGGCTACGGTGCCACTGAACTGCAAACCCATCCCTCCAATTTAATCGATGCAGGAAGGCCTAACTGGACGGCGACAAATCCAAACATCGTCTGTTACAATTGCGAAACGCCCGGCCACTACGAGTCCCGATGCCCGAAGCCACGAGTCTCTCCTGAAGTCCGTACCGACCATGTTCAGCGAATCAATGCAAATTCCGGCCGAAGAAGGTCCTACCCACCTTGCTCTGGGCAGCAAGACAGTCTGATCCAGCAAGAAATGGAGTTCCTTCGAAGACAGGTTCTGGAGTTGAGAGCGGGCCAGATCGCAACCGTTCCTGGCCAGATCCCGGCCGGACAAGGTCAGATCATGGCTGGGTACGGCCCGATCGTGGCTGGACAAGGACAGTTTGGCGCCAGGTATGGCCAGATCGCGGCCGGCCCCGGACAAGGCACGGCTGGGTATGGCCAGACCGCAGCTGGCACCGGACAAGGTCTGGTCGGGTATGGCCGGATCGTGGCCGAACAGAACCGGAACCCGGCTGGACAGGGCCAGATCACACCCGGACAAGGTCAGATCACGGCCGGGCTGGGACACGGTCAGCCCGTTGAGCAAGGACCAGGCACGGCTGTTCACATGGTGGAGACAGACACAGTGGGAATGCTAGCCTCAGCTTTGGACGATATGTCCTACGAGGAGAAGACTGACAACCTATATGAGGACGTGTTTGCTTGGGATGATCCGAAGGCTGAAAAGAGGAAGTGAGCAGTCTCTGACGGCGAATCCGACGAGCATCGACCGAAATCAAAGCGCCCGACGTTAAAACCAGTTGGCAGTCAACGACCAGGTGTTGCCATCTCAGAAGAAGATCTTGCCGCGAGTCCACCGGCACTGAGTCCAGCCTACCTACTGCTGAAACCCAAGAGAAAGCGCTGTCATCCGAACGAACGAGAGCCAATCCGCATGATGAAGGAACAGCCAACCTTTAATACCATGGAGACCTTGTGAGATACTGAAGTGCGAGGTCTGACTTACGGACAACTGTTTCTATTGGCCCCGAGTACTACGCAAGTGGTGTCATCTGGGCTGGTGCAAGAGCGGCTGCCAAGCAAGAAGAAGGGGAAGGCGAAAGTGGTTTCGTTCGCTGAGCCAGTCTCCGGACCATCAGGAAGAGCTATGCCGGAGGCAATTGGAAAAATTGTCAATTTTTACACAACCGCCCGAGTTACACAGTCCAGAGGAAGACATCCGTCAGCCACGTTAAAGAGAGTTCTGGTGGATGGAGGATCAGTCTTGAACATGATGCCGTTATCATTGGCTCGGAAGATGAGGTTGACATTGCGGCCGCAGACGGAGGTTGTCATGAGGACAGCTGCCTCAACCTTTCACGAGATCAAATATTACGTGAATCTGGATGTGACAGTGGCTGGCGTCATGGCTTCTATTCGCTGCTACTGCCTACCGGACCAAGACACGAGGATATCGTACACTTTGTTGCTTGGACGCCGATGGATGAAGCAGGTACGGGCCCTAGGGGATTACGACAAAGAGACTTACCACATTCACGATATGGCTGGATACCGTTATGCCGAGGATGCGACGATTACAGCTACGGACATTCAGGTCGAGATCCCCCAGATGTGGCCAATACCCACTCTGCCCCAGTGCAGTCTTGGGACGAGGAGTCAGTGGTCGAACTGAAGCTCTCCCGGAACGATCTGTGCAAGAAATTGCACTGGACGATCTGCGAGCAAGTCATCGAGGCTCAGAAAGAAATGGTCCCAAACATTGACTCCGAGACGGACAGCGAGACGGAAAGCGAGACAGACAGCGAGACAGACAGCGAGACAGATAGCGAGACAGATAGCGAGACGGACAGTAAGACGACAGAGAGCACTGCCGAGAGTACGTCAGCTTTTGACGCTGATGAAGAATCCAATTCAGGAGAAGACGTGGAAGGAAATTCAGACGATGAACGGTCGGGAAATACTTCCCGCCACAAGGTGCCGAGCATCCGAGTGGCGGGTGGAACAAGGGTGGCTCGAATTCAGAAGAAGAATTAGGAGCAGTCTTAGATTGCTCTGAGTTGGCGGAAGTGGGGAATTGGGTTGAGGGACCAGTGAGGTCAAAAGTGGTGAGGTTGGAAGAAATTACTGATCGGCAGTATGGAGGAGTGGCGGAAAAGTTTTCGGATTTGTCAGTGGATGTTGGTTTTGTTATGAATGCTTGTATTTCTGTTTGGGATGAGGACAACGAGGAGAAGCAAGTTGGGTTGAGGAAAAAGTTTTCTGTTATGAGTATTGATTGTAAGGAGGCTGTGGATGTGGATGCGCTGAATGCCGAAAAGAAGAACGAAATGAATGAAAAATGCACCGAAAAGACGACCGAAAAGCATACCGAAAAACACGAAGAAAAGAAAGCGGAAAAGGAGAAGACCGAAAAGAAGAAGACCGAAAAACACGAAGAAAAGAAAGCCGAAAAGGAGAAGACCGAAAAGAAGAACGAAAATGATGCCGAAACTAGAGAAGAAGGAAAACCCGTCGAGAAGAGAACCGAGGAGAAACATCGAAACGATGTCGAAGTCGAGGATGGGCCTCAACAAAGTGCAGCCGAAAACAGGCGTCAACAAAGTGCAGCCGAAAACGGGCGTCAACGAAATGCCGTCGAGAATGGAAATCTGCGAGCCGTGAATGGGCAGTTAAGATTTGCCAGAGAGGATGGGCAGGGACGCGCCGAAGGGACCGGATGGCTATGATCAGCTGCCGACGACGTTGCTTTGCGATCGGATGCTGAGAGCGTCAGTTTACGATTGACCGATGGGGACATCGGAATACAAGAGGAGAGGGTGAAGGAAAGGATCGGATGGAAGACGAACAAGGTGGACACGGTTGAAGTCACGGCCAAAGGGGACGCAGAGGAGGAAGGGGAAGTGGAGGCAATAGAAGGAGGGAACATTGAATCGGACGGACAACTGCAAGAGGCGTTTGGCAATAGTCTTGGGTTCTCTACACACCGACGACCGGCCGAAAGCAAGAGGAGTATGGACTTGACAAGTTCAGATGAGGAAATCGCAAAATGGTTCACCCAGGATGAAGGGAAGGACATCGAACTCAGAGAGCAGCTGACAGAAACAGAGAAATTGCAAGGGATGCGGCTGCTTTACACCTGGAGGGACCGATTTTGCAACGATGTGAGGGAGTTACCGGCGACAGACTTGATCGAACACCGGATTCCTACGATCAAATGCAACCCAGTTCGGTCAAAACCCAAGCTGTACATGCAGAAGGAAGGGGAATGGCAAAAGAAGCACCTGCCGGAGCTATTGGATGCCGGAATCATCGACTGGGTCAATTCCCCTTGGAGTGCCAGTTGCAAGTTCCTGGTGAAGAAAAATGGAGACTTGCGGATGGTTCACATCTATTGCCCGATCAACAATGCCACGATCAAAACGAACTATCCAATGAAAAGGACGGAGCCGATCATCAATGCTATGAGTATGTCCCGGTTCAAGTTGTATTGGTGGGCTGACGGTGCAAATGGTTATTGGGCGATTCCGATGTACCGGCCCCACGCTTACAAGACAGCCTTCAGCTCGATCCTTGGACAGTTTGCCTATCTAAGGATGGGACAAGGCTTGACGGGAGCACCTCATACGTATGCGGAGTTGAAGGACTTGGTAATGGGCCTGATCCCGGAACCGAGGGGAGAACGGCCCTTAGACGGAGAGACAAAGGAATTCGCTTTCATGACCTTCTTTGCCGACGATATGGGAGTGACCACTTCGTTCGAAGCACAGCTGAATTTCCTTCACGATCAGTACTTCCTTCGAATGCATTGGGCCAAATTGGTGTTGAACCCAGCTAAGAGTCATTTCTTCATGCCACAGATCGAGATGTTGGGACTCCAGGTAGATGGGAATGGTATTCGTCCTGGCAACGATAAGTTGAGAGCGTTCAGGAACTACCCGAAACCCACCTGTGAGAAAGAGTTGGACCAGTTTGAGTATATGACAACATATCTGTGGAAGTTCATTCCGGGCCGAGCGGATCATTTCCGGATTATGTGCAAATCGGTCGTCAATATTCTGGAATTGGCAGCTGCTGCAGAAAACTGGAATAAGGTTGTGGGCAACCGGAGGATGGCCGATAAGAGAAAGGTCAAGATGACGGAAATTGGGTTCAGGTGGTCAGAGGAAGCGGAGGAGTCATTTCAGGCGGTCAAGCGCTCAGTGTTGGAAAATGCTTGTCATGGTGGTGATCCGAACAGGCAATATCACCTTGCTTGCGACTCTTCCGGATTTGCCTACGGAGGAGTGCTATTCCAGCTCACCGATGAGCATCCTGTGGGAACCGTCATGTCGTCAAAACTGGTCGGATCGATGCGGATAATCCAATTCATTTCGAAGAAGTTTTTGGACGCCGAAACTCAATATCACACCACAGAGCGAGAAGCCTTGGCCATTGTCCGATGTCTGGAGGAAACCAGATGGCTTGTCAACAAAAATCGTCACCCAGTTTTGATATACACCGATCACGAATGTTTGAAAACGGCACTAGAGCACTCGGATAAAGGCCGGATCGTTGGATGGCAGCTGAGGTTGAGTGAGTATGATTTCCGGATAATTTACATCAAAGGCGAGGAAAACGCTCTGGTAGATGGAATGTCAAGATTATCGGTGGAAGTCATGGATTTTGGAAGGCCGGGAAAAGAAGAGAGCGCCTTGGAATTGATGAATGCTGTGGCATTTACGACACCGCCGCCGACACGAGTGGCAGTTAAGGGACCGACGACAAATAGTGTGGCATTCACGAGACCATCGATATCGAATTTCGTGGCAGTTAAGGGACCGACGACAAATAGTGTGGCATTCACGAGACCGTCAACATCGAATTTCGTGGCAGTTAAGGGACCGACGACAAATAGCGTGGCATTTGCAAGATCGGAACCGAACGATGTGGCTATTGCCTCAGACGAGGAAGGAGCGGACAAGAGGTGGGAATACTGGTTGGCAGATGAGTGGTATGCAGGAGTGGTGTTTTTGAAGTTGTTTGGGAAGTTGCGAGAGAAGGACGGAGGGGAGGATAGCTTGACGGTATGGAGATGGTGGACTTGGAAGGCAGCCGCCTATTAGCTTATTGATGAACCGGACGACTATCCGCTATTGGCTTATACGGAGCGCAATGGACGATGATCCTGGTGTCTGGGAGTCGGAAGTCAGCAAGGTTCTCGAGTGGGCTCACGACTGCCATGGCCATTATGCAGCGGATCTGACTGTAAAACGACTGATTGGCCACTACTATTGGCCTACTCGAATCAAGGATACACATGCCTATTGCCGGAGTTGCCGGAGTTGCCAGTTGACCGGAGGGAGACAACCGTCCCAAATTCCGAGACCAATCGTTCAGTTGCAACCGATGGATATGATAGGGATTGATAGCCTTGGTCCTATTTCTCCGGAATCGAATCCAGGAGGGCATCGATATATCCTCATAGCGGTGGATTATTTTACGAGGTACACTTGGGCGCAAGCATTGCCAGCTGTCAACGGTCCAGCCATCATCGACCTTGTGGCGACAATATCCAGAACCTTCGGGCTACCGAGAAGCGTTTACACCGACAATGTGACTTATTTCATCAGTGGCGCGTTTCTGGATTTCTTGGCTTCTCGAGGAGTACGACAGTTTCCAGCACCTAAGACGTATCCTTCGTCAGTTGGGCTTCTGGAACGGTATGTCCAATTGGTTCTTTACAGAATCAGGAAGATTGTTGTCGGAGGAGGAAATATCCAGTGTTGGAGTGCATACTTGGATCAAGTTGTTCATTCGATGAATACCCGCAAAGTCCGAGTCCATGGGTATTCGCCGGTGAAATTGCTCTTCGGATATAATCCTGTCATTCATCACCACGATTTCACCATTCGAGACAGGCAGGCGGCTCAAGATCTACAGAGAAGGCAACAGAGTTGGGAGGACTCGGACGACACTCGAAATGTGCAACTTGACAATCATCTGGTCACCCGTGACGAAGCCCTCGAGTTGACACGCCAACGGTACTTGACTCGATTTGGACCCCAGCAAGGAAAGAAAGGGAGATTTCCAGCCCCGAAGGAAGGCGATCTGGTTTTGCTCCGACGGGCTACCCTCGATAACCGATAGGACAAGAAGTTGGAGGCCCATTAGGAGGGACCCTTCCGGTTGAGCGATCTTGCGCACCATGGCCGCAGCGGAAGACTCTACGATTTGACTATGGGCAGATTGGTCAAGATCAAGCAAGCGGGGTTAAAAGATCGAATTCACTAGGACGATCTACGAATCTATATGTCAAGGGAGCAGACAGGAGCAGAAGGCGCGGAGGTTGGAAGTGTCTTGTGTGACTGACTAGATTGGAAGGGCGAAGGGGCAGAAGAGTGGAAAGAAATTGGGAAAGGAGGAGTGGTTGAATTGGGCAAATTGACTGAGATGGAATTGGATATTTTTGTTGAAGTTTGCGCGATCACATTCTTTCTTCAGGAGTTTTCACGAGTATCGAAAGAGAAAAGAGGTAGAGAGAGAGAGAGACAGAGACAGATATTTGGTCGATGGCAGGTAATGGAATCGTTCAAGGTAGACGTGTAAAGTATCTTCTTTTTCTATGTCGAAGTATATAAGAGTGAAGTAGGAAGAAAGAGAAAGACGCCGCTATGGAAGAATGCCAAGCCATGACCAGGGTCCCCTGCCATTGCCATGCCTTTGCTCCCGATGACGTCGCTCCCACCGGCGTCGCTCATGATGACGTTGCTATGCCGGAGCGGTCGAGAAGCATTTCCAACACACCCTCTCTTCTCGTGCTCCGTGCCAAACAATTCCACCAAATCAAAGCAGTCCCATTGAATCCTTGTCGACCTCATTAAAACCTCTGCAGTGAAAACCTTGTGGGAAAAACACTTGCTAGTAGGAAAAAGAATGCCGACTCACGCTTGCCAACAGGATGCAAGAGCATGCTTAACAACAACTTTTATCTCCTTCCAGCTCCTTATCGCAAGCACTCCCTTTTCTTTGTCAGAGAATCACACCGTCTTTTTCCATGATCGGTCTCATCTGTCATATTCGAATTCTCCGTATACAAGTCGGATTGAGTGAGTCCCATGAGTTGCAGTAGTTGCTTGTGTCGGGGAACAGCAAGAGGTTTGGTCAGCAGATCGGCCGGATTAGAATCTGAGGTGACATATTGAAACTTAACTGAGCCTTTCATCTATTCGTCGTGAACATGATGATATTTTACATCAATGTGCTTTGACTTTTGCCATACCACTTCCGAGGCAATCAATTTGATAGCGCCTTAATTGTCGCATCTGATCGGTACTGGTCCATCAGAAATCTTTACAGCCATTACTTCTGCTACCTCCTTCATCATTCGCTTAAGCCAGAGGCTTTCGCGAGTCGCATGCAAACAGGCGATATATTCGGCTTCGAGTGTTGACACTGCTACAATGCGCTGAGACTTGGATCCTCCAACCGATTAGCGAGTTGTAAGGTTTCCAGCCCAGTCTGAGTTGGTATATCCGATAATATTGATAGATGTATCATGAGGATGTGAGTTGTGAGTATGTGTATTCACAGGTTGTGAGTAGGATGGAAGCTGTTGGTAGTGGATTCGGAAGTCGGAAGTAGACTTGAGGTATCGTAACACTCTCTTTGCAGCTGTTGCATGCATTTCGAGAGGTTGGACATTGTATCGGCTGAGAGCGGTGACGCTGAATGCGATGTCCGGTCGACTTCCGAGAGCTGCCTACATGAGCGATCCAACTAGGCCATCAGGAAAAAAAAAATTGCGTCCTGAGCATCCGGATACACTAGACGCACTGGATGTTTCAGATGCAACCTGCTTAACTCGGACGCAGATCGTCACGGCACCGTGTGTCCGGACACAGATCGCCACGGCATCTGCTTACTGGACGGAGCGTGGCAGGGCATTTTCCTTCTGGACGCAGCCGTGTCAGGGTATTTTCCTTCTGGACGCAGCCGTGTCAGGGTATTTCCTACTGGACACGTCTGGACAATGTGTGTCATGGCAGCACAGTCACGCTGGCTGTCAAGGCGCAGAACGTCGCAGCAAATACTCAGGTCGCATTCGCAAACACACAGTGGGTTCCAGGCATAGTGACTCAGTCCAGTTCTATTCTTTATATCTACGGTATGTACATCTATATATGCTACTACACACTTCGCGTTTCCAGCAAAAGCACCCAGCGTCACACCCATCGCCGCGATCATCAGATGCAGTAATGCTGTTTTGACGTGCGTAGTATTGCTCTGCGTGTCGGAAACAAAGGAAAGTTGGCAAATACAACACGACGCGATGAGCACGATGACTATGAGGAGGATGGCGATGAGGACGCCGGCGGCAAGGACGATAGCGAGTAGGATGTGGCGACTATAAGAGCAAGTAAGACGTGGCGAGGACGATAGCAAGTAGGACGCAGCGAGTATGATGGTGAGCTTTGTGACATGGTTAGTGCAGCTCTCAGAGTGACAGACACCAGGAAGTTGTAGAATACTGTCACGAACCTGGCGCGACAGGCTCCTTGGCGCCGGCGCCAGTGCCACTCTCACCCTTGTCGCCCTGTAGCTCGTCCTCGTTTCCGCTGCCGCAGCCGCGGTCATCCTCTGCGCTTAGGCGCCTCGACCGATCTCCACCATATCGCTCCGGTAGCGATATCCCCGACCGCTGGCCGGTCTAGACCTCTCTCCTTCGTCTCCGTTATGTTACTTGTGCGTCCTTTCTCCTATCCGCTATGTTTGTTGTCTCCCATTGATTGAGCTTGTGCGTCCTTCTCCCATGTTCGTTACGAGTATTGTTTTCCCTTGATTAAGTTGTACGTCAGTCTTCCTTTCCTTTACTGTTACTGCTTGCGCATCCTTTCTCCTGTTGCCGCGAGTAGAGTGTTGGCCACGTGGCGGCCGAATACGATCATGTGTTTTCCTTGGGCGCGGCGATTGAGTTATGATGAGCTAGGGAGGAACTGTGTCAGTCTTGCAGGCAAGCTGTGATTCCACAGAGGAAAGGAAAGGTATAAAGGAAGGGCGCAGTAGCTAGTCTGGAGATTCTTCTCCATGCAATCTATTATCTCCCTCCACAGACCTACCTCTCTCTACCCGTGAACCGGCACTGCGACCACCACCCCGATAAGAACAACGAGCTCACGCAAAGGTATGTGAGAAGATTGCGACGAGACCACACCAGGCGTGACGAATACTGCGAGAACAATGAGCCCACGCAAGGCGTGTGAGAGGACCGCGACGAGACCACGCCGGGCGTGACGGATACCACGAGACTACGAGCGGCGCGTGAGTATGCCGAAAGTGGGACTACGAGCGGTGCGTGAGTACGCCGGAAGTGTGACTACGAGTGGTGCATGAGTACGCCGGAAGTGTGACTACAAGTGGCACGTGAGTACGCCGAAAGTGTCATTACGAGCGGCGAGTGAGTACGCCGGAAGTGTGACTACGAGCGGCGCGTGAGTACGCCGGAAGTGTGACTACGAGCGGCACGTGAGTACGCCGGAAGTGTGATCACGAGCTTGCCCCAAAGAACCGAGCCTATGTTACCGGTCGAGCAGCACGGAGTAGTCAAGGCAGGATCTTGACAAATACACAGTGACGAGTACGATGTCAATGAGGGTGCTGGTGGCGATGACGATAGCAAGTACGACGTGGCGACTATGAGAGCGAGTAAGATGCGGCGAGGACGATAGTGAGTAGGATGCGGCGAGTATGATGGCGAGGTTTGGGACATGGTTAGCACAGCTCTCAGAGTAACAGGAACAGTGGTGTGAACTGGTACAATACGATGTGACGAGTACGATGTCGATGAGGAGGATGTCGATGAGTTTGATGGCAGTGAGGATGGCGGCGAGTATGATGGAAACGCGAAGAACGACGACGAGTATCTAGGACGAGGTGAAAGCAGAAGAAAAAAGGGGTCTACGTAAGAGCGATGAGCAAGCTGAACCCTGCGGAAGCACAAGTGTTAGTAATGGCTTGGCACTTTGCATTGACATCATACTCACTGCGTCCTACTCGCTATCTTTCTTGCTGCCAGCAATATCATTGATATCGTACTCCTCACCTCGTATTGTACCACTTCCCGCCACTGTTCCTGTCACTCTGAGAGCTGCGCTAACCATTTCACAAAGCTCGCCATCATACTTGCCGTGTCCTACTCGCTATCGTCCTCACCGCGTCTTACTCACTCTCATAGTCACCACGTCCTACTTGCTATCGTCCTCGCCACTGGCGTCCTCATCGCCATCCTCCTCATAGTCGTCATACTCATCGCGTCGTGTTGTATTTGCTAACTTTCCTTTGTTTCCGACATGCAGAGCAATGCTACGCACGTCAAAATAGCATTACTGCATCTGATGATCGCGGCGATGGGTGTGACGCTGGGTGCTTTTGCTGGAAACGCGAAGTGTGTAGTAGCATATATAGATGTACATACCGTAGATATAAAGAATAGAACTGGACTGAGTCACTATGCCTGGAACCCACTGCATGTTTGCGAATGCGACCCGAGTATTTGCTGCGACGTTCCGCACCTTGACAGCCAGTGTCACCGTGCTGCCATGACACGTGTCGTCCAGACGCGTCCAGTAGGAAAATGCCCTGACAAGGCTGCGTCCAGAAGGAAAATGCCCTGACAAGGCTGCGTCCAGAAGGAAAATGCCCTGACACGGATGTGTCCAGAAGGAAAATACCCTGACACGGCTGCGTCCAGAAGGAAAATGCCCTGACACAGTGCGTCCAGAAGGAAAATGCTCTGCCATGCTCCGTCCGGTAAGCAGATGCCGTGGCGATCTGCGTCCGGACGCACAGTGCCATAGCGAGCTGCGTCCGAATTCACATTGCCTGTGCGTTTTGCGTTGGGAGCGGTATGTGCACTGACAGGGTGCGTCCAGAGAGTCCCGAGCACCTGGTGCGTCTGGACGCAGATTTTTTTTTCCTGAGGCATTGACAGGTATTCTTTGCGATAGGCCGGTTTGTCCTCACAGCAGATGTTAGCCAGATCTGTTTGAGGATCAAGTGGTGACTTAGCCGGTTTTGCATCCATCAATCCGAATTGTTGTATGATTGTGTTGATGTAGCCTCGTTGACAGATACTGAATCCTTTGTCTTTCGTTCTCTTCGATCTCAATTCCTAAGAATCTCTTTGCCGCACCCAAATCGCACATCTTGTACTTCTTCTGCAGCAACTGCTTGATCTGATGTCCCCATCCTTCTGCACCGTTGTGCGCAATGAGCAGATCATCCATGTGTATTACTAGAAGGACTCCTTGTTGGAGGTACAGATTTAGTGCCCTTCCACTCGATGCACTTCCGGTTGATGCGCTTCCGGTTGATGCGCTTCCAGTCGATGCGTCTACGGCCGATACGAGCCAGTCGATTCCAAGTGGCATTTCCATGTAGATGTTGTCTCAGTCAATCTTTGGATTTTGGAAGGCCGTCACCACGTCCATATGATCGACATCCCAGCCATACTGGATGGCCAGTGCCAGTAGCAATCGGAACGTTGCCATCTTGGATACCGGTGCATAGGTCTCGTCATAGTTGATACCTTCCTTCTGTTCGTAGCCCTTGATGATGAGCCATGCCTTGTAGCGAGTGGATCCATCTGGATTAATCTTTCTCTTGTAGATCCACTTTTGGCACGATGTCAAACGTGTGATTCTCAACCAATACCTGCCACTCCTGGCACATGGCTTCCTTCCATTGTCTCGCTTGTGGACTTCGTAATGCAGCTTTGTAGGTGGGCAGTTCGCTCTCGTTGTCTCACTTGACGGTAATGGACTCGACAGCCGGTTTGATATCAATTTCAGCTTCGTCTTCCGAAGCTTCGGCAATCCCAAGCAGCATAAAGGCAGACGTAAGGTGTTCCGAAGACATCAAATCACCCCCTTCTTCGTGAGCCTTGCTCATAATCGCTTTGTTGGTTTCAAGACGTACCTTGCTGTGTGTCTGGGCAGAAACATAGTCATTCATATCTGACACTTCAATCAGTCTTGGTCTGAATCATATGGAATCCACGTCACCAGTTCTTGCTTTTTTTTTTTCTTTTTTCGCAAGATATGCAACTGCCCAGCTTATTCGCTGAATTCAGCAGGTATCGCCCATCTTATTCGCTGAATTCGGCACACTGCCCAGCATTCGCTGAATTCAGCAGTCATCTGCCCAGCTTTCACTGAATTCAGCAGGCATCTGCCCAGCATTTCACTGAATTCAGCAAGTATCGTCCAGCTTATTCGCTGAATTTGGCACACTGCCCAGCATTCGCTGAATTCAGCAGGTATCACCCAGCTTATTCGCTGAATTTGGCACACTGCCCAGCATTCGCTGAATTCAGCAGTCATCTGCCCAGCTTTCGCTGAATTCAGCAGGCATCTGCCCAGCATTTCGCTGAATTCAGCAGGTATCGCCCAGCTTATTCGCTGAATTCGGCACACTGCCCAGCATTCCCTGAATTCAGCAGTCATCTGCCTAGCTTTCGCTGAATTCAGCAGGCATCTGCCCAGAATTCGCTGAATTCGGCAGGTATAAGACCTTGCCCAGCCACGATGTTCTCTAGACCATATGAATCATTCGTTTCATTCACGTCATTCGCTATCTCGTGTTGGGCTTTGTCGATAGTGTCTGGAAACTCAATGGCTTCTGTCTGCTCTTCTGTATGTTCATTTTCTTCTTCGTCAAACACCACACTTGGGCATTCCACTGCTCACCCGGTTCTTCCTGATTTGAAGTCGCATATTCTCGAAGATTGTTGCCGTAATTATGAGACGCACCAGAATCAATAACCCAGGTCCTGTTTGTCATTGCCGATCGATATGATGCCACCATTACCTCCGAGCTGAGGGAGGTGGAGCCTGCAAGTCATTGGTGGCTACCAGTGGTGTTGTGTGAATGTCCGTTCCCGCCTTGGTCACGTCCGTTTCTTTCGCGTCTGTTTCCATCGCGTCCGTCACGTCCGTATCCTCTGCTATCTTGTAAGGCCTCTCCCTCTCTTTTGGCTGGGCAGTCATTCTTCATATGGCCGTCTTCTCCGCAATAGTAGCAGTCATTCTGATCTCGAGCTTATTTGTTCTTCTTCTTGCTCCAGCAGTTGGCGGTAGTGTGGGATCCTGTTTTACACAATTCACACCATCGCTTCGGGGAACGCTCATTTCCCTGATAATGTCCCTGGTAGCCTCCTCGTCCTCCTCATCCTCCTCTCCCTCCTTGTTGAGTAAAGAGAGCCTCGGAAACCGCATCAGGTTTGGTTGTCATCGATCGATTCTCTCGTATTCGTTGAGTGCATCCATAACCTCTTGTAATGTGACTCTTGCACGAGATTGAAGGATCTCGATCGTGACTGCATAGGCCAGAGCGAGTGTCGTATAGATATGATTCTTGGGGACCATGTCGGAGACTCCTTCTTCGGAGCCAGCAAGCTCAGTAGTGATGTCAAGTAGTTCGGCGAAGTAGGCGTTGAGCGGTTGTCCGGGAGTGGGACGAAGAGTGGTGAATTTCCGAAACACCGACATTCTTCCGACCGAGGAGTTGGCAGTGTTTGTGCGGGCCTCCAATTCTTTCCACATCTTGACAGGGTAGTCCATGCCTTTGATGTATACCTTGACCGAATTGGTGCAGGATCCGTAGATGATGGCCAAGGCCTGCAATTTCCATTGCTTGTAGTCCTTGTACACCTTCTGTACCAGAACAATGTTTCTGGAGAAGTCATTGGGTCATCCCGGATCTTCCAGTTCCTCTTCCTTCTCCATCTCAATGTTCCAGGCCATTAGTCCTTGTAGGACCATCATACAATCTTCCTCCCAGAATGTGTACCGTATTAACTCACTTAAGAGGCCCCCCCTATAAACACCACTGCTATAGGTTGTGACACGCTGGCGCGTGCTAGATCGCTTACGGTTAGCGCCGAGCGTTTTTCAGACGTCAGCTGATCAGCCTAGGAGGTATCTCAGCTCAGCTGAATAGGGGATACAGCCAGAAGTATCACCAACTACGCAGTATTTCTACAGCTTAAAAGCACAATGCAGCTATCAATCATCGATGATCAAGTATCAGGCTCCGAGCTGCCAGTAGAACTCCTCACGACGATTTTCTTGCAAGATTCCTTACAGCCCACTGCCGATATGCCTCGAACCCCTAGCAACCGTTCACCAGTTAAATCCAAACAACGGCCAGGGCCTCGAAAACACCCAATCTCTGTGGTCCCTCGCTGGGTTCCTCTGCTGGCAGCCACTCCTTCCAGAGTGAAGCGGTGCAGAACAGTTGAATTTAAGCTCTGAGTGTTGTCCTGGGCAGAACACGGACAGGTGGACGACAGAGATGGTGGAAAACGGAAACCTACACGTGTGGAGGTTCGAGTACAGTTCGGACTCAAGCAAAAGAACCAGGTGATGAAATGGAAGAAGGTATTCTGCAAGATTATCAGGCAATTACTGTAAATTACTAATCATCACGGTTTTCACAGAACGAGACATTGCTGCTTCAGGCGAATCAGCATACTGTACGTATATGGCGAAGCAACCCGTGGTGGAAGGAACTTGAGAAACAACTACGTGTTGCGTTTGAGGAGCGGCGAAAACTGGGACGAATTGTACGTCGCAAGTGGTTTGAACGTACCTCGAAGCGGTTGTTTACAGAGATCTATCCCTATTCAACTGTTGAATTCTGCTTTTCAAATGGCTGGTTTTCTCAGTTCCTTCACCGCAATGATATCACACTTTGAATCATCACAAACCAAGCCTCGGAAACACCGTCACAGCACTGTGAGATGATCATCAATTTTCAATGTTTCAACCAGCGGAATTCACAACTGCGAGATGGTAGTGAAGATAATGTCTGCACTGTTGGCCGATATCTCACCTCAAATATCATCAATATGGATCAAACGCCACTACCCTGGGAGTATCTGGAGGGAAGAAGCTACAAATCAAAGGGGAATAAAACTGTATGGGCTAAGAGCCGACAATCCGGATGGGGGAAGTGCCAGGCAACAATGCAGTTTACCATCTTTGCCGACGGCGTAGCTCGTGTCTTGCCACTCATGATCTTCCGAGGAAAAGAGGATAGTAAAACGACAGTCAGAAAGCGTGAAGCTTTACGGTACGATCCTCAAGTTATGGTTTCATTTAACAGCAAAGCCTATGCAACTACCGTAACCATCCTCCATTGGCTGTTGAAACAACTTCTACCAGAACTCGTTGGGCTGCCTTCTCTGCTCATCATGGATCTTCTCCGCTTGCATAGGACCAAGCCAGTAAAGAAACTCCTGAAAAAGAATGACGTCACTCTGTCATTGGTTCCTGCTGGCTGTACTGGTATTGTTCAACCTGTCGACATCTCATTCAACAGGCCGTTTAAGGATATGCTGAAGGAAGAGATCGACAAGGAGTTTGAAGGGGCAGACAACAATATCAATCTAGATGATATCACGAGAAGTAGTGCAGTGGGAGAAATGAGAGTTATGATGACCAGATGTGTCGGTGCGGCTTGAGAGAGATTCTGTCGGGAGAAGAGAGAGGTTATCATTCGAAGCTTCCATTGCATTGGCACATCTCTACCTATTGATGGGTCATCTGACGGTGAGATATCCATCAAAGGGCTACTGACCCCCCACCTAATGACTGTTCTGAAGGACTGGAAGACCCAAGGAGCACCCACTGTGGACGACGGTACAGCGAGTTGCAGTGATGATACTGCGGAAGACTTATCATCATCGGATGACGAGTCTGACATTGAAGGTCAGCCTTCAGCATCGGATGCAACTCAAGGTAAACCTAAGGTACGCGGCATGTCTGGCCATGGCAGGGCAGGCAGCATGAGTCAAGGTCGTGGCTGTGGTCGTGGTCGTGGTCGTGGTCGTGGCAAGAACCTAGCATCCGCTCATCTAGTAGCCCCTTCCACTACGGTCATTGCCACATCCCCAGCCTCACCTCAAGCTGCAGCACTGGTCACCCCCGGCACTGCAGAGTCAGTTGCACACCGCTGCAGTGCAGCACCAGTTGTAGGAATGCGGCGAAGCGCTAGGTTGGCAGGGAAACCACAGCACAGTCATGTAATTTCTTTTCCGCAAATTACTACCGACACTGAGGGTGATGAGGATGAGGATGAAGATGGTCTTGAGTACGACTTCCGTTGGCACAGAGATGGTTTTTAGTTAGATTTGTGGGTGCTGTGTTGATGTGTATGTGTAGTAGGTAGATTCTGTGGGCGCGGCGCCATATTTGCAAAATTCAGTCAAGCGCGATTTGATATTGCACTAGTCCTTAAGCGCCCTAGCTCGCGCTAGTCCGCGCTAGTACCTATAGCAGCGGCATTTATATTTTTATTTATTCATTACTCGTGTGTGACCTATGGAGATCATGACGAGGTTATGTACAGTCCGGTTCCTGTCCGCTGTCCGCACAGTGGCGGCACGTTGCAAGCACCCCTTTGCCCTCCGCCCAGTCCTGTCCCCAGAAAGCGTAAAATGACAAAAGAAAGAAGAACTAGTGTGAGAGACAAAGGAAAGAGCAATGGAAAGCAAAAACCCCTCCTGCGCACGGCCTACTCTGTTTCTGCGGGCGCCATGAAGTCGGGCGTGGGGAGGAAAAGTGGTGTCCCCCGCGGGGGGCGTGGCGGTGGCTGCTGGCACGGCGTTCCAGGCTCTCGCCCCGCTCCCTGCTCCTCCAGCCACTCCCGCACCTCCAGCTCCGACACCGCGCTCACAGCGTCATCCTGCTCCACCTGCGGCACCCGCCTGCCCACGTCCGTGGATGAGAGGAAGCCCAGCAC
>Ga0307508_10002025_pt1 | contig 21974 bp, 24 predicted proteins | sample 9_EM_MG_FD_203089 | JGI IMG/M metagenome (GOLD analysis project Ga0307508, IMG submission 203089) | Populus trichocarpa ectomycorrhiza microbial communities from riparian zone in the Pacific Northwest, United States - 9_EM | ecosystem: Host-associated > Plants > Roots > Unclassified | place...
GATGTAGCAGTAAAATCAAAACATAAATAAAGCAAGAATAGAGACAACTCCAGCCTTTACCGGTGGGCTCAGCTTCTCTGGCTCCTCCTTCATAGGCTGGCTTCCAGCCTTTCCCGGCGGGCTCAGCATCCATAGGCTTGCGCTTTTCCATTTCTTTTCCGCCTCTCCCTATAGGCTTGTTTCCAACTATCTTTTCCCGACAGGCATTGTTCCACTCTGTCTTATAGATAGGATTTTCTTTGGTATCATCGTCTCCGAGCAGTGTCTGCTGGAAGGGGGGGAACTGGGAGTGAGGACAGCTTATTGTTTTCTTTCTTCTTTTCCACTTACCTTGTGGGTCCGGATGATCTTCAACAATTTCATAGTTTCTCTCTGTCTGCTCAGGAAACACTGTTTCCTTTTCTTCTTCCGCGCCTTTTCCATGCGCATTTTCTTCTTCTTGGAATATCAGGCTTGAGCATTCCACAGCTCTCCCACCACTTCTTCCGGACTTAAAGTCCCAAATTCGCCAAATTTTTGTGGTATCATGCACATATCCCAACATCATGCAGGTGTTTGAGCGGCTTCCGAACTTTTTCTCAGTTCGTTGTGCAGGTGGGATGTGCTTGAATACTTTGCAGCCAAATCGTCTGAGGTGTTTGATCTGTGGAACGGTTCCAAACAGTGCCTCGTATGGTGAGCGGTTTCCGGACAGGCTTGAGGTGGGAGATCTTCTGTGGAGGTAACAAGCCGTTCGAACAGCTTCGGGCCAGAATCGTATTGGCACATCGGCATCCTGCATCATACTTCTTGCCTTCGTGTTGAGTGTGCGAATCATTCTCTCGGCAACACCATTCTTGTGCTGTGTGTATGGCGGTGACGGTTCGTAGGTGATTCCACTTTCCCCCAATATTCCCAGGAACCGAGAATTGTTATATTCGCCGGATCCATTATCGCATCGAAACCGCTTGATCTGAAACCCACGCGCCTTGACCCATGCCAGATACACTTGAAACTTGGCCGATATTTCGTCTGCCGATTTTGTGATAAGGAAGTATACCTCAGTGTAGCGTGTGCAGTCATCAATGTAGATGATGTAGAACTGGGCACCTCCGATACTGTGTTTCATAGGGCCACACAGATCAGAGTGTATGAGTTCGAAGGGGATTGAGGAGCGGGACGACTTCGTCCGGATCACATGTTGTTGTTGCTTCGTTTCCACACAGGTTTGGCACAATCTCGGTGTTTCCCACGGGGTCTTGGTCTTCTCATCCAAATCCAGAATGAGGTTCAGGTCTGCGTAGTTGAGATGTGCGAGTCGCCGGTGCCACACTTCAATCGAATCTGATTTGCCTGAGGTGCGAACGGATCCGAGTCGTGGAGGGGTTGCTGTTGAGGAGGTGTGGGCGAATCCTAGTCGTGGGAGAATGTATAGGCCACAATCGAGGGTAGCACTGAGAGGGTTGTTGCCGTACTGGTCGATTATTGTACAGATTCCGTCCTTGAATATTGCCGTAAGGCCTTGGGAGTCTAGCTGGCTGACGGAAAGAAGAGATATTCGAAATTCTGGTACAAAGAATGCCTCAATACATACCCCATTCAATTGTACCATCCCCTTCTTCCTGGCGTGCACCTGATTCTTGTCCCCCAGCTTGATGATCATGTTGGCTTCGGTAATCGAATCCTTCTTGAATTCCGTAAGATCATTGCAGTATTTGTGGGAGGCTCCAGAGTCAATGGCCCAGATCCCAAGCCTCGAGTTCATTGATGACCTTGAAGCGACCATCACCTCCTAATCGAGGGAGATCGACCCCGCGAGTCATTGCGGATTGTTGGAGCCATTTCCAAGCAGCTTCTGTCCGTAGTATCCATTTCCTTGACCGAATCCTTGGCCTCCAGATCCAGGATTTCCTCGCTGGCTTTGACCATAGTATCCGTTTCCATTTCCAGGACCAGTTCCATAACCTTGGCCGTGGAATCCACTTCCGTTCCCGTGACTGGTTCCTTGGCCTTGGCCTTGGCCATAGAATCCGTCTCCATTTCCAGAAGCGGTTCCATGGCCGTAGAATCCGCTACCGTTTCCATCTCCACTTCCATTTCCATTTCCGCTCCCATTTCCATTTCCACTCCCATTTCTGTTACCATTTCCGCTTCCATTTCGTCGCTTTGGACAATCTCTCTTGAGGTGTCCTACTTCTCCGCATTCGTAGCAGTCTCTGCTTTCTTGATCACCTCCTCGTGGCCGTTTGTTGTTACTGTCTTTCCTCCAACAGTTGTCAAAGTTGTGGCTGCTGGAGCTGCACCAGCTGCACCACCTCGGGGGGCTCCACGTCCTCTTCCTCCTCGAATGGTTCCACGTCCTCCTCGACCCCCTCGGCCACCACCTCTTCCTCCTTGTTGAGAGTACAGAGCTTCTGAGACAGCATCTGGCTTCGTGGCCAGGGCTTCATTCTGTTCGCACTCCTTCAGATCGCTCATGATTTGGCGGATCGTGACATCTGCTCGGGATTGCAGGACCTTGATGCTGATTTTAAACATTTCAGGAAGAGTTGTGAAAATGTGGTTTTTCAGGACCATGTCAGGAACGGCTTCCGGAGTACCCGCGAGTTGATTTGTGATGTTTAGCAGTTGCGAGAAGTAGGAACTAATTGGCTGTCCTGGAACCGGACGCAGTAGGCTGAATTGCCGGAAGAGTGTCAGACGGCCGACCGTTGTGTTTGCCGTGTCCATCTGCTCTGTCAATATTTCCCACATCCTCGCTGGATCCCGAACCTGATCTAGGTGGGTCTTGACTTCGGGACTGCACGATCCGTAGATAATGGCACTGGCCTGAGCTCTTCTTGTGGTATAATCCTCATAGGCCCTGCGCCCATGAATGGCAGCCTTGGTCATTCCTTCGGGGTTCTCAGGTTCTCCTTCTTCTCCCATGACAATTCTCCAAGCCTTGATTCCATGAAGAACTTGTTCGCAGTCTGCCTTCCAGCTGGCATAGTTCGTATCGTTGAGAAGGGTGATGGTGCCAAGCGGATGCTTGAAGACCTTCTCGTTCGTGGCAGTGTCGGTCGAGGACATGATGATTCGATGGGGCGGGGCCGAGGATTTCTTGATCGGTTCTTCTGATCTTTTGTATTGGAGAGGAGGAGAGGGAAGGTGACGGAGTATTCGGTTTTATCAGTCGTTCGATCGTTCGATTATTCTGCGTGACGGTTACGGCACCGGGCTCATAACCTGTTGAAAGAATACCGATTAGCGATGAGGATTGAAATGAGCGATTGGAGTTCGATGAGTCTGAAGGCTGTATGAGATGTGAAAACACGAGGCGTATGGATTCTGGTATTTCGAGTGGTTCACAACTTCGTTGTTATATTCGATTGTACAGAAGAAAAGAAGAAGAAGAGAAAGAACCCGCCGAACAAAGATCCTCCGCTCACACTTCCCCGCTTGCAATCGTGTCCTCAACAAACTCAGTCCTCAACAAACTCAGAGGCACAAGCGCCAAATCTAGACGACGCGCGAGAAGCATTTCCAACAGACCCCGCCAACAACACACTACAGGATGAACAGCTTGGCCTCCTCGGCAAAATTGTCACCATGATACATCAAACAACCACCCAGGACGCCCGCCACAACCACGTGGTGCAGCGAAACTTGGCCCAGGCCATGAACGAACGATACGAAGCGGAACAACAACAACTGCGACGGATCACCCGCACCCTGGCCGAAATCACCGACGAACAGCGCCGCATCAACAGCCACCTTGACGCCCAGCAGCAGTCCAACCCGCCGGTACGAATTCACCGCTCCCCTATCCGCCGCCACAGCACGACGACCCGACGTGACCTCGCCGCAGCTTCGGTCAGGACAGGGGGCGTACTGTCACGAACCTGGGGTGACAGGCTCTGGGGGGCCGCCGCGGGTGCCACCATCACCCTCATCACTCTATGGTTCGTCCTTGTCTCCGCCGCTACCGCCTCCGTTCTCGTTCGCGCCTAACGCACAACACCAGCACGCCCGACGCTGCTCCGGTAGCCGCCGTCGGGAGAGTCTCGACCTGGCCGCGGGCCGACCAGGGTTTCCTTCCGAGACTCCGGCTGCTTTCCATGGGGCTCTTGGGAGAACGGTTCCTCTTCGAGTAGTGTGGGCAAAGCATTCGTACGTTCGGTGCCCCGTTTGTCCGCAATGCCAGCACCCGTCTCTGTTTTTGAAGTATACCTCGTGTTCTCCCTTTGGAACGCCTCGCAACGCGTCGTCCTTGGTGGCCCATCGACCCGGCTGTCTGTACCGGCTGGGCCTCGTTGCGCCCTCTCTTCTGTCCCTTGGTACCTCCGAGGACTTTCTCCCCGTGTCGGCCCGGTTTCCTTCTTTTTTCTTTTCCTCCGAACGGGCTGAACCGCCGGTCCCCCCTGCTTGTCCCTTCCACTGTTCCCTGGCTTGTTTAAGGGCCTTTTTCTTTTCTACCTGCAGGGCTGCTTGGTAGGTGGCTTGCAGGAACCCTTCGTCGTCTATGAATTCCCCCATAAAGTGGGCGAATCGCATGTCGAGCACTGCGTCCGGCATGGCGAGGTCGACTTTCTCCTGCAGTCCTTCTCCTGTTGCTCGGGCGCCTTCTGTTACCGTCTCGTCGCCCCGCTTCGACCGGCCCCCGCCGCCCTCTTGCCTGTCGAGCCGAACGGAGTAGTCCAGGCAGGATCTTGACAGCGGGACCAGCACGCAAATCCGGCAAGAAAATCCAGCGCGCAAATCTAGTAAGAGAATCAGTAGAGAATGCAGCGTGCGAATCTAGTAAGAGAATCAGCAACAGAATCAGCAAGAGAATCAGCGAGTGGGTCCAGTGCGCAAATCCGGCAAGAGAATTAGGCGAGCGAATCTAGTAAGAGAGTCAGCAAGAGAATCCGGCAAGAGAATGCAGCGAGCGAATCTAGTAAGAGAATCAGCAGAATCTAGTAAGAGAAGCAGCAAGAGAATCAGCAAGAGAATCAGCGAGCGGGTCCAGCGCGACAATCCGGCAGGAGAATCCAGCGCGCGAACCTAGTAAGCGAATCAGCAGAGAATGCAGGGTGCGAATCTAGTAAGAGAATCAGCAACAGAATCAGCAAGAGAATCAGCGAGCGGGTCCAGTGCGCGAATCTGGCAACAGAATGAGGCGAGCGAATCAAGAAAGCAAGTCAGCAAGAGAATCCGGCAAGAGAATGCTGCGAGCGAATCTAGTAAGAGAATCAGCAGAATCTAGTAAGAGAAGCAGCAAGAGAATCAGCAAGAGAATCAGCGAGCGGGTCCAGCGCGCCAATCTGGCAGGAGAATCCAGCGCGCTGTGGGGTGGGTATCTCGTTCTCGTCCGAAAGGGGGGAGGTCAAAAGTAGGAGGGGGGGTCAATATGTACTGTAGAGAGATGAGGGGGTGATGAATTGACTGATGGCTATCTCTCTGCGTCGGGGTGTGGGTAGATGTCTAGGTACAGGATGATGTCCCCGGGACAGGCAATTTATATGCCTGGAGCCCTCCTTGGCATGACTAATTCTACTGTGCTCTTGGCGCTCTCGTTCTCCCGATTCATGCTCTTGGCATTTCCGTCCCACAGCTGCTCCCCTTTTCTTCAGCGAGAGGACCTCTCTCAGCGGCATCTCCCCCATATCCTCGCTCAACAACTTCCCCAGACAAATCGCCCCTCCCAAGCAAACTTCCTTCCAGACACTACCGTCCAACAACCTCCTCCCGTCCCAATGCATTTCCCCACAAGACACCTGCTCCGTAACCATGCCTTCCTGCACTGTCCTGAAAACTGGCTTCCGATTGAGACAGTACATCGGACTTTTTTGAAGACCAGTTATGGATCGCTTCGTCCGAAATCTGTGTGTCCATCTGTACTGCTTGAAACTCCGCGTCCGATTCTGGCATTCCGGGGACCATAGCCATGCCCTTGAGTGAGGTCTGCAGCCGTTCGTCCACTTGCATCTGGTATCGCGCCGAGGTTGGCGGCCATCCGTCTTTCTGTGTCTGGTCTTGTGCTGAGGTCTGTGGTGATTTTGTCACGCCGATTCCTGTACGTTGCCATATCTCATCGACGTCGCTCACAGCCATCCGGGTCCGGTCTTGCACCGAGGTCCGTGGGGGTTCAGTCACTCCAATTCCCAACTGTTCCCTCACTTCTTCGGCGCTGCTCAGTGTCCGGTCTTGTGCTGAGGTCCGCGGCTGTCCGTCCATCCACGTCGAGGTCGACGGCTGTCCATCCGTTCATGTCCGGTCTTGATCCGAGGTTCGCACTGGAGGCCGTTCGGTCCCACCAATTCCCACGGTCGGCGGCTGTGCGATCACACCAATCCCCAACCGTTCCCACACCTCATCGACACCGCTCACATCACTCCCCTCCTTTGACACAGGCATCCCCGCCTCCAAGTACAAAGAATGTCCCTCGTTCTCCATCACAACAGGACACATGCAATCAACCTGCTCTCTCAACTGACCGGCAGCCAATCTCCCAGCATCCTGATCTTGACCCCGCGGGTCATCAAACAGTTCCACTGAACAAACACAAGACTCCCCAATAATAACGCTACCAAGACAAGCATCACAAATCCCTTCACACTCTCGCTCATTTTCCGCCTCATCATCTGCCAATCCCATAACAGTAGTCGTGCCCTCATGGCCTTCTTCCGTCTCAATGTCATAACAGGGTAATACTAACAATCCTTCCAACTGCACGTCCTTCACCTCCTTAATATTAACTACTTTCGAACGAACTGGGCCCTGCCGCCAATCGCCCACTTCTTCTAATTCAATACAGTCAACAGCATCTATCACATCGCTCACTTCGTCTCTCGGGCGCTCACCACCTTCTTCACTCAATTCGCTCACATCGCCTTCACCAGGTTGCCCGATACCTAGCGGCGCAGTCCGTTTCCCGAATCCACTTCCTGAGAGTCAGACGAAGACTCGTCATCCGAATTGTAGCAGTCATCTTCTTCGGAAACCTCCAAATCCTGGCACATCTCGTCCAGAAGCTGCGGTTCGCTGCAGGCGTTGATACACGAAACCGGAATAGTCATGTCTGCCTCCAACAATGCTTGTCCGGTCGTCCCTTGCTTCAGTGACCTAATGACCGGCCGGGGACGTAACTTCCTACGCGTAAAATCTTCCCTTGATGTCACATTCCAGGCCCGTTTCTCTGCAGCGTTCACTTCGACCTCTTCCCGCTGATAGGGGTCCCGGAAAGTAACTCCTTCCAATGCTGAGGCCAGTAATCCTGCGTTCTCCCTCTTGACAACCCAATCCACTTCATTAACTTCCTGTATCCGAGGGTCCAATTCTCCTGATTCTCGGGTCCGATTCCAGCCTGGGTCCTCATAGGCCTGGTGGACACTCACCCCAGCTACCTGGGCCACAGATCATAGGCCGGTCTTCCTTGGTGCGGGGCGGGGTTGTCATAGGCCGGTCGTCCTTGGTGCGGGGCGGGGTTGTCATAGGCCGGTCATTCTTGGTGCGGGACGGGGTTGTCATAGGCCGGTCGTCCTTGGTACGGGGCGGGGTTGTCATAGGCCGGTCGTCCTTGGTGCGGGGCGGGGTGATCATAGGCCGGTCTTCCTTGGTGCGGGGCGGGGTGATCGTAGGTTGGGTAAGCCGATCCTCCTTGCGGCATCCTCTGGTTTCTTGCTCTTGGAGGGTGGCCACGTCCCGGTCCATGGACCTGGTCATAAACACTCTGCTGGAACTCCATGCTCGATTCCGGCTCCGGACATTCGGCCATTCTGTGTCCCACTCTTGCACAGTTATAGCAAGGGTTCCTATTCACTGGCGGCGGGTAGTCCTGCCTGTAATTGGGGCGGTTCGCGGGTCGGAATTGCTGACGATCTCCTGGTGGGCGATAGTCCGGATATTTCGGGTATTGGTCCTGGAAGACGGCTGACACCTGCAGTGGTTGACTGCGATAAGGGTAACCCAAGTCCACCGGATCACGGGAGCCTCGGAGCTCCATCTCGACTTCTCTCCTTACCTTCTCCCATAGCTCCGCCATCTCCTTATCCTTCCTTCTTCCTTCTTCAATGCCACGCTTAATACGTTCTTCCTCACCGGCCCGGGCCGAGGCAAAGTCGGTCGTGCTCGAGTCCCACTTGCGCATAAAATCCAGGCAGCGAAGCAACAGCTCCCGGCCCTTCAACTTCCAAACCCACTCGGCCGTTCCCAGGGGACCTCTATCCAAGTTGTTCAGGAGACCTTTGTGAAAGGCTCTAGCCAAACTCCTATAAAGCTCTTCTCGTCCTCGACACTTGGAAACCATTGAGGCTGTCCGGTTGATGTAGTCCCTCAGGCTCTCCTCCGGGCGCTGGCACAGACACGAAATCTCCATTCCGAGGGCGTCCAGATTATCGTCCTGGTTGGTGTATTGCTCCTTCAGAGCCTTCTTGAGGGCATCGTAGTCATCTTGAATATCGAACGGCAGGCTGTTGATATACTCGTGGACCTCCGTAGATACTCGCGTAGTGAGAAGCACCCGATGGGCCTGAGCTGCTTCCTCTTCTGTGTATCCTTTCCCTTCTGTAGCTACCGTGAAGTCGATAGCTCTGAGGAAGTCGCCGATGTCCACACTTCCGTTGTAGATCCCAACATCGATCTTCATGGTCCGACCGGACAACCTCCCAATCCCGTTGCCAGCCGTTGACCCAGTACTAGATCCGGACATGCCGTTCGACGATGGAATGGACTCGATTTCGGATGATGATGACGGGGTACGAGCGGGTGACCTATGTCGAAAGAATACAAGCTGATGATTATGTACGAGGTCGGCCCACGATTGGCCATAAGCAGTACTCTGATCAGAACGATGGGGGGATCCTTCGATTTCTCGGTGACGGCGGTAGAGGATTCGGTTGGCTTCTTCGAAATCTTCCCAGAATCTCGAGACGTCGATCGGAGGAGGCTTTTGATCCCGAGGAGGAGGTTCTTGATCCCGAGGAGGAGATTCTTGATCCCAAGGTGACGATGCCATGATTCAGCCCTTTTCTTTTCCAAAGAGGACAACAAGAACCCAGTGAGGGGGAAGGGGGCAAGCGGATAGAACGACGGGGGCGAGCGGGGAAGTAACGGGGGCGAGCGGGAAAATGGCGGGGGGCGAGCGGGGGGAATGACGGGACTTCCCTTTCCAAAATAGGGGACGATAAACTCCTTCTTGCTGTTGTCCTTGACGTTCTCGATGCTGCTTCACGATCTTCACGGTACCGGTCAACCTTCCTACCGTACTGGTGCCAACCAACCAAATTGGCGTGCCCCGGCCAAACGTGTCAACAACGTTGACGATCCGGAGGCAAGGTCCGGTGCGTACTTTGGCAGAGGTTGGTCGGAGGAGGAAACGCTTGATGATGGCGGAGGACTCGCGGACGTGTTGGACTTGGGCGGATCGGACTGCGATAAGGCTAGTAAGTTGGGACAGAGCGAGGGAAAAGGTGCTCAGTAGGAGTGACAGGGCGTCCTCCTACTAAGGAAAGAGAGGCAGCGAGACTTTATTTGACAAACCTTAATGTTATACGGAAAGACATTAATGATAAAAGTGATTTGTTACGTTTTTACGCTAAAGTCCAAACCTCTCATTCCAAAACTCGCTCAGCCTACACCCTAATGGACCCGGGTGCTTCACACTGTTATATCGATATGGCATTCGCAAAACAGCTCGGTTTACCCTTTCGACACGCCGGGCGCATGTCAATTATCACAGCCGGAACCAAACATCCCCCCGAAGATAGGTAACAAGTTTGGCTTAATGGACGGATACGCGGCATCACTGGGAATTACGCAGATGTTACCGGTTGGTACACTGTGTTTGATCTTAAGGGTGCCTACGACATTATTATTGGAAAAAATTGGCACTCGAAGACACGCCATTTGGTGGATTCAGACAACGTTTTGCACCTATTGGATGCTGATTGGTCGTTGCTAACGGATGGACGACCGGCATTTGTACCTAGACTGGCATTGGAAGGGCTTCGACCGCACCAAGGCCGCTACAGAGAAATTCACAACCATTGCGCGGCAGTAGCCCAAGTGGCATCGATCAATCTGATGTCCGCAGACGAAACGAGACGTGCGATGTCAACGTTCAGTGGTGATAGGATTTTTGTGATCGACATCCGGGAACGCCGGATGGGTGATGAATTCGGTGAGGATGATTCCGTTCTAACAGATCTGGGGAAGTGGAGAGTTCAAATCCGGCGCGATTTTGACGATCTCTTTAAACCACCGAATGGCGTTCCACCACCAGGAGAGCACGATTTCCACATTCATACCGACCCAACGGCAAAAATTCCGCACCGCCAACTGTACCCGATGACACAGTCCGAAAGGAACGAGTTCGAGGTGCAGATCAAAAAGCTGCTCGAAAAGGGGTGGGTGACGGACTCTCACTCGCGCTATGCAGCACTGATAATCTTTGTGAAAAAGCCGGACGTCACGCTCCGAATGTGTGTCGATTATCGCTGGTTGAACGCAATAACCGCCAAAGACCGGTATCCGTTGCCATACATTGAGGACTTGCTGGATGAGCTCCACGGAGCACGTGTATTCACCAAGCTGGACTTGGCGAGCGGATACCACCAAGTGCGGGTTCATCCAGATGACTGCCACAAGACCGCGTTCATAGCACCAGACGGATTCTACAAGTATAAGGTCATTCCGTTCGGACTTGCAAACGCGCCAGCCGCGTTCATGAGTATGATGCACAAAATATTGCACCAACATCGTCGGAATTCAATTGTATATCTGGATGACGTCCTGATTTTTTCGAAAACGCTGGCAGAACACAAGACGCATGCGGAAGGTGTGCTGCAAGCATTATGAAGCGCACGGTTGCGTCTGAGTGAGCCTAAATGCGTGTTTGGCACTCTGGAAACGTCATTCGTGGGGTTCAGAGTGAATAGACATGGTATTCACACCGAGGAAAAGAAGGTCAAGGCAGTGCGGGATTGGCCTGAACCAAAAACACCAACGGAACTTCGTGGATTCCTAGGTCTGGCGGGATATTACAGGAAATTCGTCCCGAAATTCGCCCACCGGACCCACTTGCTGCATGATCTCGCTGCAAAGCCCAAGAGCGAAAACACATGGACTGGCCGGCATACAGATCAGTTCGAGGATCTCAAGAGGGCTTTGATATCCGCACCAGTCTTGGCAACGTTAGATCCGGACGCTGATTTCATCCTACGAACTGACGCCTCGGATACGGCGATTGGAGGCGTTCTGGCACAAAAGCAGCTATTTGAGGGAAGATTGGTGGAACGGCCCCTGGGGTATTTCTCGAGGAAACTTCATGCGATCGAGTCGAGATATCCGACATACGACCGTGAGCTTCTTGCAATCAGTGCAAATCTGGAGCATTGGGCCTGCTATGTCCACGGGCGGAGGCATACCACGATCTATACAGACCACGCATCATTGCAGCACATCCTCGGCCAAAATAAGCTTACGAGCTGTCAGTGGCGTCATCTTGACAAGCTCCAACAGCACGATTACGAAGTCAAGTACTTTCCGGGCACCGCGAATGTGGTGGCAGACGCACTCAGCCGGATTGCCTACACCCAGGACGAACGGCCAAAGGCCATTCCGGAAGATGTTGATACTTCCAATCGCCTCAACGCTGCGGATTACCTCAATATCGTTGAACTACGTATAACAGCCTCAACCGAGTGGCTAGATAACGTCCGGAAAGGCTATGGAGAAGACGCTATTTTTGGTCGCGTTCGACAATGTCTGAATGAGAACACCAGCACCGGAAATGAGAACAAGAAGGTAGACTCCAAGCAGAACCGCCGCGTCAAGGAACGTGCAAAGTCGTACACGCTCGAAGAAGGCCTCCTATACCATAAGCCATCAGGCGGAAAGTTGTGTATCCCGCAGCCTTTGAGAGCTGACGTTATTCGGGAAGCACACGATGCGATTCTGGGCGGTGGACATAGCGGTATAGCAAAAATAGCGGCGGCGGTCGGTTCACGATACCACTGGCCAAAGATGACAGATTCGGTCGCAGAATGGATCGCCGGATGCGACATATGCCACCGGGTTAAGCACAAAAATGCCAGACCATACGGACTTCTACAGGCGCTACCGATTCCGCTCGAACGTGCTGAACGGGTGAATATCGATTTTGTCACCAAGTTGCCGTCATCAGAAGCGGGATACGATGCAGTCGCGACGATCATCGATCCCTTGACAAAGCGAGCACGGTGGATTCCCGTTAAAGAAGCGGAGCTTACGGCGGAAAGGTTCGCAACAGCATTCATTGACGGTTACATCCGGTCACGGGGGCTGCCTGTATCGATCGTATCCGATCGAGACACGCGGTTTACCTCCACATTCTGGCAGTCATTGTGCTCGCAACTCGGAATCAAGCTTCGAATGTCCACAGCGTACCATCCGCAGTCAGACGGGCAGGCGGAAAAGGCCAATGCCACTCTGGAAACATTTTTGAAGGCCTACATCGCACAGCTCAAGTCCCCCGAGCAGTGGAGCCGCTTGTTACCACTAGCGGAGTTCACCTACAACGCGGCAAAACACAAGGCTATTGGAATGTCGCCATTCGAGGCGGATATTGGATATATTCCGAGACTTCCACTAGATTTGTTGGCGCCAGGACCGCGGACACCGGTATCGAGACCCGGAACAGAATATGCAGAACGTCTTGTCAAGATCTTATGGATGCTATGCGAGCGAATGGAGGAAACCCAGCTGTCAATTTTTACGGTGGCGAATGAGCATCGTCAACCACACCCGTTCCGTATAGGCGACTCGGTATACCTCGACACCCGTCTTCTGCCAGTGGGGTACGCCAACGTCAACCACGCCACCAACGACAGTGTGAACTCGCGAAAATTTCAACACCCATATGCCAGACCGTTTACGATTCTGAGAATGGCCAGTGAAAATGCCTGTGTCCTCGACATTCCAGCTCATTGGCGTTTACACCCTGTTTTCAACGTTGCACGCCTCAAGTTATCGAAAGTTGACAGAACCCGTGAACACCCGCCCCCACCGCCGCTACGCTCCACCGCTACCGTCGAGTATGAGGTTGAGTCGATCCTTGAGCACAGAGGTACCACAGTTCGAGATCTTGAATATTTGGTCAAGTGGGTCGGCTACGCTGACCCTACGTGGGAACCACTGGCGAACCTGAGGGGCAGCAGCAACGAGCTGCTAGGCGAATACCACGCTGCAAATGGCCTACGAGTTTACAGGTGGATGGAATGAGATTGACGGATTGGTTGCATTTGGTTTGGTGGGTGCTTGGTTGTCGTTTGGTGCGCATTTGTGTTATGAGCGCCACTATTGTTATAGTTTTGTTTTTCTTTCCGGAACGGTGCTTGTTTTATTGAGAGGGAAGTGGTTGTAGGGGGACGATTCTGGGCGTCGCGGACGCTACGCCTAGAGCGGCTAGCGTGGCTTCTAGAGTTTGTGGGACTTGGCACACGGCTGCCCTAAGGGCTTCAGTAGATAGACAGTCACACACTAGCACTAGTGGCGGACCCCTCCTTAGGAGGCCGCCACTTCTCTTCCTAGAATGGATCATGTTTCTTGCTACCCCTCAGTATCTGGATGACGTCTTGATCTTTTTAAAAACGTTGGCCGAACACAAGGTGCATGTGGAGGGTGTGCTACGGGCTTTACGGAACACACGCCTGCGTCTGAGCGAGTCCAAATGCGCGTTTGGTACTCTGGAAACGTCGTTTGTGGGTTTCATGGTGAATCGATACGGCATTCACACGGAAGAAAAGAAAGTTAAAGCGGTACGGGACTGGGAAACACCTAAAACGCCTACAGAACTCCGGAGCTTCCTTGGGTTGGCAGGCTACTACCGGAAGTTTGTACCCAAGTTTGCGCAACGCGCTCATCTGCTACACGACCTCGCGGCGAAGTCAAAGAATGAATATTTATGGACCGACCGGCACAGAGACCAGTTTGAGGACCTCAAGAAAGCCTTGACATCCGCTCCGGTTCTGGCAACGTTGGACTCAGATGCCGACTTTATCCTACGGACGGACGCGTCAGATACTGCTATCGGAGGTGTATTGGCCCAGAAACAGCTGTTCGAAGGAAGGATGGTGGAGCGTCCACTGGGGTACTTCTCCCGGAAACTTCACGCAGTCGAGTCGAGGTATCCGGCTTACGATCGAGAACTCCTGGCGATCAGTGCAAACCTAGACCATTGGGCTTGCTAAGTACACGGGCGCAAACGGACTACCATTTACACCGACCATGCGGCACTACAGCATATACTGGGTCAGAACAAGCTGACAAGTCATCAATGGCACCACCTCGATAAGTTGCAACAGCACGACTGCGAGGTAAAATACTATCCTGGCGTGGCGAATGTCGTTGCCGACGCGCTATGCCGTATTGCCTATACCCGGACACCCACCACAGACGCAGACCTCATTAATGTGGTGGAGTTGCGGATTTCGGCATCCCAGGAGTGGCTTCAGGATGTCCAAAAGGAGTATACGCAGGATGTGACGTTCGCACCGATTCTGGAACATCTTCAGAGCAGTGGGATCCGGAAGGACATTAGAGCAACCAACGACAAGAGAAGCCGCCGGATACGGGAACAGGCAAAAGGATATCTTCTACGGGACGGACTTCTTTTCCATAAGGCGTCAGGAGAAAAGCTCTGCATCCCGCAGGTTCTGCAGGCCGATGTCATTCGAGAAGCACACGATGCCATTCTGGGAGGGGGACATGTCGGCGTCGAAAAGAGAGCAGCGGCAGTAGCCTCACGATACCATTGGCCCCGGCAGACAGACACAGTGGCTGAATGGGTTGCCGGGTGTGACGTGTGCCACCAGGTGAAGCACAAGAACGCCAGGCCATATGGGCTTCTCCAGGCACTCCCGATACTGACGGAACGGGCCGGGAGAGTCAATATTGACTTTATCACCAAGCTTCCGGCCGGAGAAGGAGGATACGATGCCGTGGCCACCGTCATCGACCCGCTGACGAAGAGGGCCCGATGGATCCCAGTTAAAGAAGCCGAGTTGACAGCTGAGAGCTTTGCCAAGGCATTCGTCACGGGATACGTCAGGAACCGAGGCCTTCCATTGTCAATAGTCTCGGACCGTGATACCAGGTTCACCTCAAAGTTCTGGCAAGTGCTGTGCGCCCTGCTCGGGATTAAGCTCCGAATGTCGACAGCCTATCACCCTCAATCGGACGGACAAGCGGAAAAGGCAAACACCACGCTGGAAACGTTTTTAAAGGCGTACATAGCGCAGCTACCACGCCCAGAGCAGTGGGTGCGACTCTTGCCGTTGGCCGAGTTCACGTACAACGCAGCAAAGCATAAGGCAATCGGCATGGCACCTTTTGAGGCCAACATCGGCTACGTTCCATAGCTACCGCTGGACCTTTTGGCACCAGACTCGCGGCGTCTGGACTCTGAAGAAGGTGTTGCCTACGCAGAGAAGTTGTCCAAGACCCTCAGAATGCTCCGCGAGAGGATGGAGGAAACTCAAGTGGCAATGACGGCGGAAGCCAACGAGAAGCGGCAACCCCACCCGTTCCGAGTAGGAGATGAGGTGTTTCTGGATACGCGGTTGCTGCCTATCGGATACGCCAACGTGACGGGGACAGCAAACGACAGTAACAATTCTCGGAAGTTCCAACATCCGTACGTGGGACCGTTCAAACTGCTGAAAAAGGTCGGGGAAAACGCGTTCGTATTGGATATCCCAAGGCATTGGCGCTTGCACCCAGTCTTCAACGTCGCCCAACTCAAGCCTTCCAAAGTCGACAGAAGTCGCGAACACCCGCCGCCGCCGCCGCTACGTTCTACAGCGACAGTCGAATACGAGGTAGAGACAATCCAGGAACACCGAGGCACTACGGCCCGAGATCTCAGGTATCAGGTCAAATGGGTGGGATACAGTGACGCGACGTGGGAACCGCTGGCGAACCTGAGGGGCAGCAGCAACGAGCTGCTTCGCGAATACCACGCTGCGAATGGCCTACGCATCTACTGGTGGATGGAGCAAGGATGAGGGAAGGAGTTGGCGGAAAGACGGGATGTGGGCTGGTGTGCGACAGAGGTGGGGCATATTTATTTTTTGTTTCGTTCTTTTGTTTGCGCTTTCAGGAGTCACGGGTGTGGTGCTGGGGGCTGGGGATGGATGTCATTTTGTTGTTTGTTTGTATGTGTTGTTGTTTGTTTTGTTGTTTGTTTTGTCTTTACAAAAGGGGTGGACTTTGCCGTGGACGGGGCTGGTTTTATTAGAAGGGGAGTGGTTGTAGGAGGAGGATTCCGGTCGCTGTGTGCACTGCGGACGCTACGCCCAGCGGGGTGTCTAGAGTTCGGGTGATACAGACGTCGCTACAGGAGTGTGACCTAGGGCTACATAAGACAGTCACAGTAGACAGTCACAGGCAGCGCACAGACACTTCCTATAAGGGTCCGGCACTCGCCTCTCTAGAATGGACATGCTTTCCGTTACCCCTCACCACCCCGTCCAATATCCGTGATGAGATCCCGGTTTTGTGCATCAATACCTGCAGTGAGCTGAAGGCCCTGGACGAGGAGACGTGTCAGGATTTGGAGGTTCCCGAAGACGAGGTGTGCAGGAGGCTTTACTGGACTATACGTTACCAGGCCCAATTGGATGCCGATGTCGAGGACGGTGATGGATCGGAAGCCGAAGATGATAGCTATGATTCAGAAGAGGAGGACTTGTCGGATTCTTATGGAGAAGGCCCGGGAAACGGATTGCGCTGCTAGGTATCGGGCAACCTGGTGAAGGCAATATCAGTGGAAAGAAGAAAAAAGGTGGTGAGCGCCCGAGAGACGAAGTGAGCGATTTGATAGATGCTGTTGACTGTATTGAATTAGACGAAGTGGGCGATTGGCGGCAGGGCCCGGTTCGTTCGAAAGTAGTTAATATTAAGGAGGTGAAGGACGTGCAGTTGGAAGGATTGTTTGTATTACCCTGTTATGACATTGAGACGGAAGAAGGCCATGAGGGCACGACTACTGTTATGGGATTGGCAGATGATGAGGCGGAAAATGAGTGAGAGCGTGAAGGGATTTGTGATGCTTGTCTTGGTAGTGTTATTATTGGGGAGTCTTGTATTTGTTCAGCGGAATTGTTTGACAGTGGCCCGCGGGGCCGAGAGCAGAATGCTGGTGGTTTGGCTGCTGGCCAGTTCCGAGAGCAGGATGCTGGTGGTTTGGCCGCTGGCCAGTTCCGAGAGCAGGATGCTGATGGTTTGGCTGCTGGCAATTCCGAGAGCAGGATGCTGGTAGTTTGGCTGCCGGCCAGTTGAGAGAGAAGGTTGATTGCATGTATCATATTATGACTGAGAACGAAGGAGATTATTTGTACTTGGAGGCGGGGACGCCTGTGTCAAAGGAGGGGAGTGATGTGAGCGGTGCCAAAGAGGTGTGGGATCGGTTGGGAATAGGCGTGATCGGACCGACGCCAACCTCGGATCAAGTCCAGACATGGATGGACGAACCGCTACCCCCCCCGGACGAAGATCAATCACGGACCTCCCCATACGAAGATCAATCATGGACGGCCCCGGACGAAGAACAATCGTGGGCGGCCGGGCCACTGCGAGTCTCGGATCAACGCCGGGTATGGAACAGCGCACATGAGTTTGAAGTCATGGCACTGGAACCTGGAACACCGGAATCGGACGGAGAATTTCAAGCAGTGTTCGAGAATACCCTGGGATTCCCAACGGCCAGGAGACCAATAGACAGCCTCAGACGGATGGACACGCAAACTCCGGACGAAACGATACATGATTGGTTTGTAGGCTGCCAGGTGTCCGTTGGGAGCCGGCTGTCAGAGCAACACAGGAAGCAGGCAGAACGACTTGTATGGACCTGGAGGGACAGATTCTGCAACAGCATCATCGACCTGCTGGCCACAGACTTGATCGCCCACCGAATACCCACGATACGCTGCAAACCGGTTCGGATAAAGAACGCATTGTTCACGCAAAAAGAGGTGGAATGGCAGAGGAAGCACCTTCCCGAGATGTTGAATGCCGGTATCATCGATTGGGTCAATTCTCCCTGGAGCGCGAAAACAAAGTTCCCAGTCAAGAAGAATGGAGACCTCCGAATGGTTCACGCCTTTTGTCCGATCAACGATGTAAATATAAGTCCAATTACCCGATGAAATGGATCGAGCCGATTCTGAATTCCCTGTCCAGTTCAAAGTTTAAGATCTTCTGGTATGTAGACGGGGCCAATGGGTATTGGGCTGTTCCGATGTGGAAGCCGCATGCCTTCAAGACCGCGTTTAGCACCATCCTGGGACAATTCGCCTACCTCCGTATGGGACAAGGACTTTGGGGAGCACCACACACCTACGCCCAACTCAAGGATCTTTCAATGGGTCACATTCCGGAGCTGCACCCTGAGGACAGTCTTACCGGAGACTGGGAGGATGGCGCCTTCCACACCTTCTTTGATGATGACCTGGGCGCTGACACAACGTTTGAGAACCAGATGAGGTTTCTACATGAGCGCTATTTCCCTCGATTGCACTGGGCGAAGTTGGTATTGAATCCGGCCAAGAGCCACTTCTTCATGGAATCCATTTCAATGTTAGGTTTCAGCACAGACGGCTCAGGACTTCGGCCGAATGACAGCAAGTTGAAGGCGCTCGGTGATTATCCAACCCCGAGGACGGAGGCCGAGCTCGATTCGTTCATACACATGACAATGTATTTGAGAAAGTTCATCCCAGGACGTGCCGAACATGTGAGGATTATGCAGACTGCGATCAAGAAGGTTCCGGAGACAGTCCTGGATGAGGCCAAGCGTAGGGAGAACTTGGAGAAGGCTCGGAGATGGCGTGAGAGAAAGCAGAGAATGGGACAGAAGCTGGGGTGGAAATCGTCAAATGAAGGACAAGCTGGAATGGCCGGAAGAGCTATGGCCGGAGCGCCTGTAGCCAGAATGGCCGGAACGTCCGTGGTCGGGATGCCTACAAAACGGAAAACCGTCTTCAAGAGCGTGGGTTTTCAATGGAACCGTGAGGCCGACATTTCCTTCAGATCCGTCAAGGCAGCCATCCTCAGCAATGCCTGTCATGGGGGAGATCCCACTCGGCAATATCACCTGTCCTGTGATGCGTCTCAGTACGCTTACGGAGGAGTTCTCTTCCAACTGGTGGGAGCGGAGCCCGGAGCGATATTGTCTTCCCCGAAGATGGTTGATAAGGTGAGGTTGGTCCAGTGCATATCGAAGAAGTTTCTGGATGCCAAGACGCGCTATCATACGACCGAACGAGAGGCGCTGGCCATTGTGAGGTGCCTGGAGGAGGTCCGATGGTTGTTGAATGAGAACCTCCATAAGATAATCGTTTATACAGACCATGAGTGTTTAAAAACGGCATTGAAGAACACCGATAAGGGCCGGATTGTGGGTTGGCAGCTGTGTCTGAGCGAGTATGATCTGCATATCGTGCATGTTAAAGGGAAAGAGAATGTGTTGGCCGATGGATTGTCGAGGATACCGACTGACTCTATCCCATACGGGCGGCCGGGCAAAGAGGACTCGTGGTCTTTTTTTTTTTTTTTTTTTTTTTTTATTAATTACTCGTGTGTGACCTATGGAGATCATGACGAGATTATGTACAGTCCGTTTCCCGTCCACTGTCCGCGCAGTGGCGGCTCATTGCTAGCACCCCATTGCCCTCCGCCCAGGCCTATCCCAAAAAGAAAGTGCGCGCCAAGGAAATGACACAAGGAACGGGGTGGCCTGCTGCCAACATAAGGAAAAGAGAAAGAACCAAGGAAAGAACAACCCCGCCCCCTCCCCTACTCCGTTTCTGCCGACGCCATGAAGTCAGGCGTGGGTAGGAACAAAGGTGATCCCACCCCGCCCTGCTCCTCAGCCCCCGCTCCCTGCTCCTCCAGCCACTCCCGCACTTCCAGCTCCAATACCGCACTCACGGCGTCATCCTCCTCCACTGGCACACGCCTCCCCACATCTGTAGTGGAGAGGAAGCCCAGCACCGCCTGCACCCCTCTCTCGTCCGCCAGGAGGTCCCGGACCTTCCACCTGCTCTTCCCCCTCCCGGTTTCCTCCTTCACCTCCACCTACAATGTCCTCTGCTGGGCCTTCCACTCCGGGCATCCCTTGAAAAGGTGTTCCCGAGTTTGCACTGGGTGCCGGCACCACCAACACTGGGGAGTGTCCCGTCGCGTCGTCCAGCTGAGGTACTCCCCGGTTAGGCAGTGCCCCGTCTTGAGCTGGTAGAACCTCGAGGCAAGCCTCTTGGAGCTGCCGGCCACCGCGCCATTGGGTTTCTGCGTCATTGGCATGCGGTATTTCTTCCTGGTGGTTCGGCTCCCAGCCCACTGGCGCGCTTCCGCCCATTTCTTTTCCGAGATCTCCCGCCTGAGGTTTGCAAGGGACCGCGGGAGCGGTAGAAGGTGTTCCACCCCGCGGGAGCCAGGCCTCTCTGCCCCCATCTTTGCCCACTTGTCTGCCTCCTCGTTGCCGGCTATTCCCTTATGCGCCGGGCACCACCGGATCTCAATGGCGATATCTGGCCTGGCCCTGCGCAGGGTGGCTATGTGCTTCCGTGCCTGGATGGCGTACTGCTGTCCCGGGCCGGGGTCGTCCGAAGCCATGCGTCTGATTGCCGCTTGAACATCCGTGAAGATTGTCACCCGCTCCGGCACATATCTTCTGGTGGCTGCCTCCAGAGCGCGCGCGATCGCAGCGCATTCCGCGTCGTAAGCCTCCTGGTTGTTGCCCATGTGGGCCTTGATGCCCTCCCAGGTTTGGCCGTTCTTCCACACCACCGCGTATCCTGTGGCCCCATCGTCCAGCCGTGACCCGTCCGTGAACATAGTTAGTCCGGGTCGGGTCTTCATCAGGAAAAAATTGAAAATTTACCCCTGCACGTCGGTAACCCCTGTCCGCGTCCGATGCTCCGGTAGCTTCCCTAGCTCCGGTAAGCTTCCCTAGCTCCGGTAAGCTTCCCAAGCTCCGGTAAGACTGGTCATACTCCCGTAAGGTTTTCTAAGTATTGGCAACTGGTACAGTTGGTATCGCGACTCCCATGAATCGTCCGTGCAATTGTCACAATCCAATGGTTTTGTTTTCCGGACGCATACATTCACAACTTACGGGAAGTACAGAAGAAGCGAGTGTGCACTGCGAGGGGTTTTGTATCTACAATTACTACTGTTGCAATGCTACTACACGCAGTTGGCTATCTTCTTTGATTACACAAAATAACTATTTTATTTAAAATATATATATACATTATAATACAAAGTCCAACATCCCAAATCTAGTCGCGACGTACGGAGCACATACAGCGGCGCATAAGGGCAGACGAGCAACGCGTACAAGTAGGCCAGTGAGGAGAATAAGGGCAAACGAGCAACTCGTACAAGATGTAGGCCAGCGAGGAGAATAAGGGCAAACGAGCAACGCGTACGAGCAGTAGGTAAGGGAGAATGAGAGCAGACGCGGAACGGGTACGAGAGGTAGGCCAGTGAGGAGAATGAGGGCGGACGAGGAACGCGTACGAGTAGGCCAGCTAGGAGAATGAGGGCAGACGAGCGACGCGTACGAGATGTACGCCAGTGATGCCTAACATGGCGTTTCTGCCACACGTCTGAACGTAAGTCAGCAAAAACGAGGTCAAACGAGAAACGCATAGGAGCAGTAGGCCAGCGTGGAGAATGAGTGCCGACGAGCGACGCGTAGGAGCAGTAGGCCAGCGTGGTGAATGAGGGCCGACGAGCAACTGGTACGAGATGTTAGCTAACAAGGAGAATGAGGGCAAACGAGGAACGCGTACGAGCAGTAGGTAAGGGAGAATGAGAGCAGACGCGGAACGCGTACGAGAGGTAGGCCAGCGAGGAGAAGTAGGGCAGACGAGCAACGCGTACGAGTAGGCCAGCGAGGAGAATAAGGGCAAACGAGGAACGCGTACGAGCAGTAGTTAAGGGAGAATGAGAGCAGACGCGGAACGCGTACGAGAGGTAGGCCAGCG